>ERZ1694977.672-NODE-672-length-12052-cov-7.679587_pt1 | contig 12052 bp, 6 predicted proteins | sample MGYA00581609_ERZ1694977 | MGnify/ENA primary metagenome ERZ1694977 (study PRJEB42213, sample SAMN07424467) | human gut metagenome | biome: ENVO:00009003; feature: ENVO:2100002; material: ENVO:00002003 | host: Homo sapiens | place: USA | collected 2014 ... | reverse complement strand
AAGGAACTTTACAAAAATTAAGTTTAAAAAGATAAGAATTAAAAAGAACAATGGTACTATCATCTTTTTTCTTTTTGTTTTCGCCTGTTCTGTTCCCACTTTTATTTTTCAACCTCTATATAATCTTCCGGTGCTGACGGCTGCTGTCCGTTTTCTATTGCTGCAGTCCATGCACTTGATAATGTTGTGTCCTTAATCTGCTCGATCTCACATCCCGGATTTATTTTTTTCAAAACAGACATTGTGGTGTCTGTAAGAAGAATAGAGTACTCCTTTTCTTTGTCGATTTCTTTCTTATTTACTTCTATGTCCTTTAATGAGAATCCGTTTTCCTCCTGCCTGACGATTAATTTCATACCGGATGCAATTGGTAATTCATATTTATTGGTTATATGGAATTTCTCATCAGAATCAGCAAGATATTTCTCCGCAAGTTCATAAATCTCTTTGCCATTGATTTTTGCCAGGTATAATGGTGTATCTAAACTCTTTGCTGTCATCAGACCAACCCGGCTGCCGGTACACTCCCCTTTGTAAATGGAGGAAGTAAAATAATAATATGGTGCCAAAGCCAGCTGAGCATCATTTTCTTCTCTAATCGTAGTTAAAATAGAAGATGCCGCATCACGACCGTTTTTATCATTTAGCGAAATGGAATATTCATTTTCAAAATTAACTGTGGTTTCTTCTTTTGAATCCTTACTGTTCATTGTGCTGCGAAAAGCATCATAAGCCTGTGTTTCATCCATTTCCCCTGACAATAATCCGTGAACAGCCTCAAGACTGGCATCAAATGATTTTTGAGCAGAATATCGGATATAAACAGAATTATTATTAATTTCATCTTCCAGTCCAGGTACATCTTCCATCATGTTTGGAACATCTACATTTAATGAAATTACACCCTTTCCATCTGCGATCAATGTTTGTCCTTCTTTTGAAATCATACACTCCAGGACATCGAATGCCAGATCCAGTTTTTCCTGATCTTTTTCCAGTTCTTTGTTAAATGCAATATTCAGAGAAGGGGTCATATTTATAAAAGCTTCATCCGAAATCTGTGAAAAAAACGGTATACGAGTTAATTCTGCATCCATCTGTTCCTGAAATTCCTGCATAAGTGCCGGATAACCATGAAACATTGCTGCTTTTCCCTCAAGGAACATCTGCGTTGCAGTATTAACATCGACGCTGATATCATCACTTGTAAAATGTGAGTCCTTTAAAAATGTATTGGTTTCTGAAAAAATACGTTTCCATAATGCATCATCAAACGCGATATCCCCTGATGCACTTTCAGCTGAGCTTCTCCATTCAATTCCATCCAGACTCATGAATTCCCCAATTGCACCTGTCTGAATCACCTCATGAGCAGACCAGTCTTCTGCAAGATCCAGGGAATACGGTTTTATACCATTATCATAAAATTGCTGGCATGCCTGTGCATATTCCTTATAGTTTTTCGGTATCTTGATTCCATACTGTTCAAACAATGTCTTGTTGGCAATAATCGTCTGCGGTATACCGCAGATAGGAAGCCACTGGATCTCATCTTTTGAATTTTTGTAATATTGCAATGCATAAGAGTAATACCTGGAAACCACATCATAAGAAGCAAAATCCATTAGACATGGCTCCAGATCCTGTGCATCTTTTCCAGAAAATCGACGTACGGTTATGATATCCGGCAGTTCACCATGTTCCTCAAAATAGCTATATAAATCGGTATCATTGTTACCGGTAATAAACTCAATATCCTGATCTGGAAACTGCTCATGGATATAGGGTACAATATTTTTCATTAAACGATTTTCCCACAGATACACGGTAAGGTGATCGTCATTTTTAGATACTGCTTTTTGAGATTGTCCACAGCCAGACAAAACAGTAATTGCTAAAAGCGCACCTGACAGTAATGCTATCAGACATTGTTTTGCCTTTTTCATCCTCGTATTTTCCTCATTCTTTCCTGATAAAATCATTAATTCAATAATTGGGAAACAATTACAGCCAGTTTTCCAGAACATCATTCAGCTTATTCATATCCAGCGGTTTCGCGATATGTCCATTCATGCCTGTATTTTTTGCCAGCTGTACATCTTCTGCAAAAGCATTTGCTGTCATGGCAACAATCGGTAGTTTTCCCTGTTCACCCGGAAGGCTCCTGATTGCTGCGGTTGCCTCATAACCATTCATGACAGGCATTTGGATATCCATAAAAATAAGGTCATACAAGCCTTTCGGAGAAGCTTCTACTTTTTCAACTGCAATTTTTCCATTTTCTGCCGTTTCCACTTCCGCCCCTGTCATCTGCAGAATTTCAACAGCAATTTCTCTGTTTAACTCATTATCCTCGACCAGCAGAATTCTTTTTCCTGTGTAATCTGCTTCAGACAGCTCATCCAGATAATTTCTTGCTGTTTTTTCTTTTCTGCCAGAAGTAAACTGCCGCAATGCAGCCGTCAAACGGGAACGGAACAGCGGTTTTGCAATAAAAGCATCTACGCCTGCAGCCTTTGCTTCTTCTTCGATCTCGCTGAATTCATAAGATGTCAGTACAATAATGGTAATCTCTTTCCCTATCCGTTTCCGGATCTGTCTGGCTGTTTCAATTCCGTCCATATCCGGCATTTTCCAATCTAAAATAACAGCAAAGTAATCATTTTTTAGCTCATGATGTGCATAACAGCGCTCAACGGCTTCTCTGCCGGAGAGAACCCATTCGCCTGTAATCCCAATCTCCTTCAATGTGGCAACTGTACTTTCACAACATATCTTATCATCATCCACAACCAGAACAGGTAGATTCATCAGATTTCTGTCCTGTTCTTTTTCTTTTTCCTGAAGTTCCAGATAAATTGTTACTGTAATTTTAGTCCCCTTATGTAAGGTGCTTTCCACTTTAATATTACCATTCATCAGGTTCACAATATTTCTGCTGATTGTCATTCCCAGACCTGTTCCCTGGACTCTGGTTGTCCGATGGTCATCTGCGCGGCTGAAAGGATCAAACATGATTTTCTGGAATTCCGGTGACATACCGATCCCATTATCCTCAATCGTAAATTCATAGCATCCAAGTTCCGAAAATCCATTTGGCTTTTCCTCTATGGAAAAAGTAATATTCCCACCATCCGGTGTATACTTGATCGCATTACTCATCAGATTCACAAATACCTGCTGGATTCTCAGGCTGTCACCACAGACACTCTCATGTTCAATGTGATTAATGTGTATATCTAAATTGTGTTTATGTTCATCAATCACCGGTTTTGTGAGTGTTATAAGATTATCCACCAGATCTGGCAGATTGAAATCCTCCTGTGCCAGCGTCATTTTTCCACTTTCAATACGTGCCATATCCAGCACTTCATTAATCAGCCCCAGCAGATGACGGCTTGATTTTGTAATTTTGCTGAGACATTCAATGACTCTGTCCTGGCTCTCAATATTTGCTCCTGCAATTGCTGTCAGGCCGACAATGGCATTCATCGGTGTCCGGATATCGTGGGACATATTGGAAAGGAATTCTGTTTTCGCACGGTTTGCATTTTCTGCAGACCGGTAAGCCTCTTTCAGTGCCTGACGGGATTCAATCTCTGCTTTCTTCTCCTGTGTCACATCCATGGATGCCAGCAATACCTTTACCAGCTTTCCATTCTCCCATTCTAGAGGAATATAAGAAGCGATCTTATAAGTCCTTTCATCCAGGCTGCAGTACTCAAACTTATAAATATCATTTTCACTTTTCAGATTCTTCCGGATATTTTCCGGTGCGATCAGGATGTCCATAGTTTCCAATGGTTCCAGTGTCTTATATTTTTCAAGAACCTGCATCTGAAAATCATGATAAAATCCCAGAGGTTTATATATCATCTGTCCATTCAGATTGTAGAATTCATATCTGTCATTTTCCAGATCACAGACAACAAACCGGTCAACCAGACGCACAATACTCTGAATTATCTGCTCCATGGAAGCATTATCCGCTGCCATCTGCAGATGCCGTGCGCTCTCTACCTTTGCCTCTGTGATATCACGCAGAAAGATCATGGCATATTCTGAATCCTCTATTTCGCCACGTATGACCACATTGCGGACCCATCGTTTTTCTCCATTCAGAGTGATACGGCACTCTAAAGCCAATTCGGTTTCCAGACCCTTCAGCCTTTCTGCAATATAACCACGGTCGTAAAAAGAGGATACCGCCTTCTTATCTGTCTCCACAACATAGGAATCCACAAAATGACGGATCAGTTCATCCCATGTATGACTCTGTTCAAAGACTGTCATCAGGGACGGTTCAACCTTAAATGTATCAAAAGTATTCGCTTCCAGATTTACATAATACTCACACAGGTCTGCTTTCGTAAAAGCCCTGTGGAAAGCAGCAGATTTTTGTGCCTGCATGGCCTCTTTTTTTTCCGCATCAATATTAATAAAAATCCCGGCAATCCTGCTGGCCGAACCATCCAGACGGCGTATTACTTCTGCCGATGCCCGAAACCACTGGTATTGATTATCCTTCATTCTCATACGATACTCTACCTGGTATTTTATCTGGTTCGTCTTATCCTTAATTGCCGCCTGAAGCTGCACCATTACTCTTTCTTTATCCTGTGGATGCAGAAGATCTGACCAGGATTCCAGTTTATTCGGAAAGTCCAGAGTGTCATGATAGCCAAGCATTTTTCGGAATTCATGACTCCAGTTTGCATTCACAATCTCACTGTTTTCGTCACAGTCAAAATACCAGAAGCCGGAACAGATAGCCTCATTGAGCAGTGTCAAATTCACATGATCCCAGTTGACCTGTACGGACATAACCCAGATCTGTCTGCCCGCCTCATCTGTCGCATCCTCTTTACAAAGCCGTACATTTTTCACTGTACCGTCTGCTGCAAGGATCTGTGCTTCCCCTGTTCCGTGAAGCTGCAAAAAACGGTCTCGCTCCAGTATATCTTCCTCGTCATAAAAGAAGTTTCTCAATGAGCCTTTTGTCTGTTCCATGAAAGTATCGAATGTATATCCTGTACTATGCAACAGCAGATTATTCACAGACAAAATAGACAGGTTTTGGTCATAAGATCCTGTCATTATACCTACCCCGCCATTATTTTCCAGTGTTTTCTGTACGGCCTGTGACATAGCCTGTGTCTGTCCCGTTACAGCCTCACCTAAAGAATATATTTTGTCTTCATACTTTTCCATTTTATAAAAATCCTCTCTCTGTTTTATACTTCATTATCCTGCTTTTATCTGTATACAGAGAACCTGTCCCTGCCAGTTTTACATTTACGTTATAATATCCTACAAAACGTGAAAAACAGGTATACGGATTTGAGAAGTTGCAACCACTACACACAATATTCACACAAAATTCTCTTTATGTTTTCAATTTTTATAGGCTTTGCCAAGTGAGCATTCATTCCTGCTGCCAGACACTTACTCCGATCGTTCCTGCTGTAAAACGGTATCTGAGGCTTTTTTTATTTATCTGATTTTTTTCTGTTTCCATGGAACTTCTGAACGCTCACCTCCTGGTATCATTACAAATATACATAAAAACTCATTTTTATATTACCATGAAATTTTTTACTTTGCAATGCACATACCTTTTCAGACGCTGCTTTTCTTGTTTCCTTTTTCAAAAAATTGCAACCAAAGGGGCGCACCTGAAAATTTCTTTTCAAATGCGCCCCTTCGCTTTCTTTTTTTCTTTTTTTCTGTCAGATCAATCCGTAATGCTCCATCGCCTTTGCCACGCCGTCCCGCTCGACGGTATCGGTTACGTACTCTGTGTACGGATCCAGAATCTCATCATGTTTTCCAAGCGCAATGGTGTGTGCGCCGCACCGGAACATGGTAAGGTCGTTGCTGCTGTCGCCAAATACGTATGCATCTTCTTTCTCCAGCTGAAACTGTTTCAGCGCATAGTCCACAGCTGTTCCTTTGCTGCAGCCGTGCGGAACGAGTTCGTATACACCACCGCGACGGTCCATGATATCAAACTCCTGCTCAAACTCACGGTACATACGTTCTATATCAGACTGTGCATCGGTTACGATGCAAAATTTATCGTAGATGATTCCTTTTGTCTCTGCTGTCTCTGCGAGTCCGATTCCGACAGCAGCGAAATGGGCGCGCGTCTGCTCGACCTCCTGAAAACGGGATACCTCCGAGGGGAAATAAACATTATCTGTTCCCTCCAGGATCATGCCGATCCTGCACTCCTTTAAAATAACCGGGATTTCCTCACAGCGCTTTTTCGGAATCGTCTGATGCATCAGGATTTCGCCGTCCCGGCGCAGATAGGTCCCGCAGCCGCACAGAAATCCGGAAAACGGAAGCTTTTTCAGCTCCTCGGGCAGCTCCGACCAGGTGCGGCCGGTATTAATAAACGTAAGATTTCCTTTTTCCGCTGTCTTTTTCAATGCATCGAGCGCGCTCTGCGGAATTTCTTTTGTAATCTCACTCAGTAACGTTCCATCAATATCAAAAAATAATGCTTTCACAAAAATTTCCTCCTCGTGTACTCTTTTCCTATCGGTCTGAAAAATTCGTGACTAAATTCGTGACCAGATATTTTTTCCTGTTCTCTTTCTGACATACGAAAAAATGCCGAAGCTCTTGATTGTCAAGGCTTTCGGCATTTTCATTCCAGTCGAAGCGACGGGATTCGAACCCACGACCTCTGCGTCCCGAACGCAGCGCTCTACCAAACTGAGCCACGCTTCGATTTTATTTGTTTTCTGAACTCTCGTCCGTCAACAATAGCTATTATATATGATGTCTATAGGAATGTCAACACCTTTTTTGAAATTTTTTTAATTTTTTTTATTATTGCTTCAAAAGGTACATTTTACACGGGTTTGCGGCTTTTTTGGTGTTCTTTTAGAATGACAGTTTCTGAGAAAGTCAAAAAAAGAGATATGCCGGAAGTTCTGTTCCGGCATATCTCTTATCTTTGTTTCTCAGCTCAGCTGATATACATCTGCATACTGCACGCCGAAGCTCAGCGCCTCGGAATGGCTGCTGCAGAAGATGTCTACGTGGCCGTAAGCGGTTCCGCGGTCTTCTACCGTGTAAACCTGACCGTTGATCATCAGTTTCGTTCCGAATGGTACACCGCCCATGGCGATCGTTCTTCCTGCGGTCGGTGTGGTTCCGCTCGCGGTGGATCCGCCGGACCACTGTCCGGTACAGATGGAACAGGAGCAATAGCCTGTCAGTTTAAATCTTCCAAGGTATGTTCCGCTGGAGGAGCTGCTGGAAGTATCTGACGCGGATGGACTCTCCGTTGTCGTGGAGGACGCGCTGCTGTCCGAAGAACTGCTTCCGGAGCTGCTGCCTGTATCGGTATCTGCTTTCGCTGCGGCATTTGCTGCTTCTGCGGCTGCGACTCTTGCGGCCTCTGCCTCGGCTGCCTGTTTTCTGGCGGCCTCTGCCTCAGCTTCTGCGGCAGCCTGCTGTGCGGCGGCTGCTGCGGCTGCTTCCTCTTCTGCTTTCTTCTGCGCTGCAATCTCCTCTTCTTTCGCCTGACGGATCAAGTCGTTGATTGCATCTGCTTTGCTGTTGATTTCATCTACCAGTGCACTCTCGCTGGATTTTGCATCGTCCAGCTCTGCGGAGTAGGTACGGAGTTCCTGATAAGCTGCTGCGTACAGCTCCTGGATGGCTTCCTGCTGATCGCTGCTCTGCTGCTGCAGTTCTACGATCGCTGCCTGCTCTTCCTGCACCTGTGTTTCTTTTTCTTTTACCTGGTCTACCGTGTCCTCATACTCCTGCATAAGATCGCGGTCGAAATCGGAAATTTTCTGTATGTATTCTGCCCGGCTGATCAGCTCTGAAATGCTTTTGGAAGAAAAGAGCATTGCCATGTATCCATTTCCGGAGGAATTTTCATACATATACTGGATACGGAGCTTCATCGCCTCGTACTGCTCTTCTTCTTTTGCTTTTGCATCTTCCAGATCTGCCTGAATCTGTACCAGTTCGTTCTGCTTCGCATCATACTGATCCTGAAGCTCCTGCAGACGGTTCTGCAGATCGTCCAGCTGCTGGTTCAGTTCGGAAAGATATTCTTCTGATTGTCCCTTTTTGGAATTGAGTTCGTCAATCCTGCTCTGTATGCTGTCAAGCTGAGACTGTGCGGCAGCCTGTTCTGCCTGAGCATTTGAAATTTTCTCCTTTGTACTGGCACCATAGCATGGCAGAACGGTTGCTGCCGTAAGCACTGTGGCCAAAACCAGGCTGAATAATTTCTTTTTTTTCATGTCGTACACCTCATACTTATTACGTTCTGTTGCTGATTGTCACTCCAAGTTACTGCGGAAAATGGGTCTTTTTTCCCGCCGTACTTTGCCATTATAACACAAGTATGTCTGAAATGAAAGTCTTTTTTAATTTCTGTTAATAACTTTGTAATATTTCGACGTTTTTCCTGCAAAAACTGGCATGATTTTTCTACTTTCTCCATCCAACAGGGTACTTATTTTTCAAGGTTCCATTGACCAGTTTGCCCCATCCAAGGCCGAATCCATCGACGCAGACCAGCTTCCAGCCCGACGGCGATGCGGTCTCTCCCGGCTCTACGGAAATTGTCTCACCGTGGAGATATTTTTCGGTACGCTCGTCATCTGCCTTTAAATTCATGTAATCTTTGAACTTGTCCGCGGAGAGTGTCACGGCAAACGGCTGTGACGGCTCGAAACGGTCTTTTTTCAGTTCACCGAGATACAGACCGTTCCGCAGGAAATGAAGATTCCGCACGCCATCCGGCAGGGACGGGGAATGGTATACTTTTCCGGCGCGGACTTCCAGTTCCTCCACCGGGATCGGTGCTGTCATACGGGAAAGGAAATCGGAAAGGATCTGTTTTTCTGCTTTCGACGGACCCGGTGCTTCCGTTCCGCGGTCTTTTTTCCGGTTTTTCTGTTTTTTGTTTTTCTTTTCGATCGGTTTTTCTTCTGTCTCATAAGGAATGGCTTCGTCTTTTTTGCGGAACAGGGCAAGGTAATGGCCCTCGCCGTTCATTTTATGCGGCCAGATGCGCACGGTCTTTTCGATCTCCGGATCGCCGTTTCCCCAGACTGGATTGCCTTTTGAAAAACCTTCGTAGCCTTCCATCTCGATCAGTTCCATTTCCGGGAAATTTTCCAGAAGGAAAGAAACGGTTCCCTCGTCCTCCTGCGGGGCGAAGGTACACGTCGAATACATCATAAGGCCGCCCGGACGCAGCATTTTGACAGCATTCGAGGTGATCTCGCGCTGCAGCTCCGCAAAGAAATCCGGCCGCTCCGGGGTCCAGGTGCCGATGACTGCCTCGTCTTTCCGGAACATGCCCTCGCCGGAGCACGGTGCATCCACGAGGATTTTATCGAAGAAGCCCGGGAATACGTCTGCAAGGCCTGCCGGTGTCTCATTGGTGACAAGCACGTTTTCGCTTCCGAACAGCTCCAGATTGCGCAGCAGTGCTTTGGCGCGGGCGTTGCTGATGTCATTGGCGACGAGAAGGCCGGTTCCTGCAAGACGCGCATTCAGCTCCGTCGCTTTGCCGCCCGGCGCTGCGCAGAGATCGAGCACACGCTCACCCGGTTCGATCGGAAGGCGGGACGCCGGGGTCATGGCGCTTGGCTCCTGCAGATAGAAGACGCCTGCCGCATACAGCGGAGACTGGCCCATGCGCATGCCGTCCGGCACGAAATAGCCGTTTGGAATCCACGGAATTTTCTTCCACGTTCCCGGAACAAGCGGCGGGAAATCTTCGGTCCGGCATTTTTTTGTATTCACACGCAGCCCGGCTGTGCGGGGTGCGTCGTAGGAAGTTAAAAATGCATCAAATTCATCGCCCAGCATTTCCTGCATGCGGGTCAAAAATTCCTGTGGTAACTGCGCCATGTATTGTCTCTCCTTTTTATTTTGCTTTGTTGTGCATCGGTCCCTTTTCGTGAACTGGCGATGCTTTTTCTGTCTTTGTTTCTTTTGTTTTGCATCTATTTCATAATTTCTCACAGAAAAAGAGACAGCTTTTTCGATTTTTCAATCTTTTTGCTGTCTCTTTTTTGCATAGCGGAGAAGAAGGGATTTGAACCCTTGCGCCGTTTCCGACCTACTGGTGTTCGAAGCCAGACCCTTCAGCCTCTTGGGTACTTCTCCGTATTTTGCCAAATACATCATATATTATAGTGCTTTTTTCGGGATTCGTCAATGATTTTTTCGATGGTTTCTGCATGGTTTCTGCTGGAAATGCGGGGATTGTATTTTTTTGCAGAAATCAAATTCGAAAGTGCAGCTTACTCAAACAAATAATCTTCCTCAGGCAGCATCCCATCCCGATGCTGCCTCTTCTTTTATTCTTTCCCTTCTTCCGCCCTCTTCCTCTCTTCTTTTTTCTTCTTTTTCACCACCCGCAGTCTCCGGAAAAACGCACTCAGCATCTCCGAGCACTCTTCTTTCAGCACGCCGCGCTCGACCTTCACCTGATGGTTAAACTCGTGCATTTCCAGCATATTTAAGATCGATCCCGCGCAGCCCGCCTTCGGGTTCATGCTGCCGATGACGACTTCGCTGACTCTCGCCTGTACGATCGCACCGGCGCACATCTGGCATGGTTCCAGGGTGACATACAACGTACAGCCCTCCAGCCGCCAGTCGCCGAGCTTTTTGCTGGCTTTCCGGATCGCATTCAGTTCCGCGTGGGACAGCGTGTTTTTATCCGTATTTCTGCGGTTATATCCCCGCGCAATCACCTTTCCCTCGTACACAATCACACAGCCGATCGGCACTTCCATCAGCTTTTCCGCTTTCTTCGCCTGCGTAATCGCCTGGCGCATGAAGCGTTCCCGTTCTTTCCGGTGCGCTTTTTCCTCCGGCGTTTCCAGCTTTGTTTCTTCTTCCATTGTGCACTTCCTTTCTTCTCTGCGTATATTTTCTGTCCTTCCCGCATATCGTGAACTGTAGCGCAGTATCTTTTTCTACTCTTTTTACTTCTATGCAGGAGGTTTTTATGTCTGATTACCGGCGTTTCATTGCCTATCTATACGAATACCCGAACAACCGCAAGGGCGGATGCTGCGGCTTTGTCCGCGTGGAGTCGCAGAACGGCTTCTGCCGCATGGACTTCCAGATCAAATCGCCGTCGCTTCCGCCGGAGACCTCGGTCACGGTCTACGGATTTATCCGCCGGTCAGGGCGGATGTACGGCATTCCGCTCGGAAATCTCCTTGCGGGGCGCTCTTCTACGAGTGGAAAACTCTTCACGCACTCCGATGCCATTGGGCAGACGGATGTCACGCTCGACGAGCTTGGCGGTCTGATCCTGCTCTGCCGCCAGACCGGCGTCATCGCCACCCAGTGGGACGATCTTCCGATTCAGCCGGAGTTTTTCGCTCCCACGCTCCCGCAGGAGCCCAAAACATCCGCAGACAATGGTACCAGACCGACCGAAGAGAAAACTGCCGAAACACCCGAACCTCTGGATCCCGCCGTACCTGCGCAGTCCCTGCCATCATCAGACGCTTCAAAAGCACAGTTCGATGAACTTTCCACAGAATTCAGCAGCAATTCCGGACCTTATCCACAAAATTCCAGCCCGGAATCCACCGTCTCCACAGAATCCACATCAACTGACACGGTAAACACCGTTCCTGCAGACCGGATCACGCAATCATCCGCCAACACACTCCATCCCGCATCCGCGGAATCTGTGAAAACCGCAGAAAGCTATCCCTCTGCCAACCCGGAACCGCCGCAGCCCATCCCGGATTCTGCCGCCCAGCCGCTACATATGACTTCTGCCGATTTTCCCGCCGCAGCAGCCGTGCCGCCGTCCCGCGCTGCTCTCTATCTCCAGCTTCAGGACCAGTTCCCGGAGTTCCACCCGTTCCCAGATGATGATCTGACCGACTGCCTGCGCCTCTCACTCGACGATCTTCCACAGCTCCGCGCCGCCGGTCTTTCGGTGGATGCGAACCGCTTCGTCCTCCATGGCTCCTCGTCCTATCGCCATCTGCTCCTCGCCCGGAAACGCTACCAGCAGGATCTCTGGTAT
>ERZ1694977.662-NODE-662-length-12193-cov-5.929807_pt1 | contig 12193 bp, 10 predicted proteins | sample MGYA00581609_ERZ1694977 | MGnify/ENA primary metagenome ERZ1694977 (study PRJEB42213, sample SAMN07424467) | human gut metagenome | biome: ENVO:00009003; feature: ENVO:2100002; material: ENVO:00002003 | host: Homo sapiens | place: USA | collected 2014 ... | reverse complement strand
GCAGGCATCCAAAACATCCGGAAATTGCACTGGAAAACCCATCCACGGCAAGTGAGCCCTGAAGTTCCTCCATTTTAAGGTCACGTCCAAGTGCTCCGGTACACACAGCAGTTGTCGCGCCGGTTGTCTCTGCTGCAGAAACCAGAAAAACAATCGCAATGGTTAAAAAGGCTCCAAGATTAAATACCGGCTTGTGACTGGTAAAAAACACAAGTTTTGGAATGCTGAAAAATCCTACCTGATCAATGGTCTCCTGAATTCCGGAGAAATCCACCATAGGTGCAATCCCTGCAACCGTAAATATAATAGAAAGAATATATCCGAAAATAAGTCCTACCAGAATATTCAGATTCTTATAAACGCCCTTTAACACATATCTTGCCACCAGACACACGATAAGTGTCAGAGCACCTACCAGCAGATGATACCATGCCCCGAACCAGAGCTGCACTGCAGACGATCAGTACGGGTGCCAGATTTGCTACAAACATGGCAAGCACATGTTGAAGGCCAAACGGAATTGCTTTTCTCATGTATAGACAAAGACAGTTTATCATCTTATTGCCCATAGTGTCAAACAGGATTTCCCGGTTGCGGTATAATTATCATCTGTGCTATACTATGAACAATTAGCGTGTGAAAGCGTACAAAAGAGGAGGATTTATTTATGACATCTGCACAAATATGCATCATGATTGCCATTATCGTATACCTTATTGGTATGATCTATATTGGTTTCCGATGTTCCAAGAAAAACAACAGTACTGACGATTTCTATCTGGGTGGCAGAAAACTCGGTCCTTTCGTAACCGCGATGAGTGCCGAAGCTTCCGACATGAGCAGCTGGCTTCTGATGGGACTTCCGGGCGTTGCTTACCTCACCGGAATTTCAGATGCCGGATGGACCGCAATCGGACTGGCTGTTGGTACATACATTAACTGGCTGATCGTTGCCAAACGTATCCGCCGCTATACGCACACCTGCAACAATTCCATTACCATCCCATCGTTCTTCAGCAACCGCTATCGCGATGAAAAAAAGATGCTGCAGGTCATTGCTGCTATTTTTATTGTTATCTTTTTTATTCCTTATACGGCCTCTGGATTTGCCGCATGCGGAAAACTTTTTTTCCAGCTTATTCGGGGTAAAGTATCTGACCGCCATGATCATCAGTGCTATCGTAATTGTGGCATACACGACACTTGGCGGATTTCTTGCTGCTTCCACAACGGACTTTATCCAGAGTATCATCATGTCGGTTGCTCTGATTGTAGTTCTGATCTTTGGTGTAGAAACTGCTGGCGGTATCGGTGCCGTTATCCACAACGCCTCCGAGCTTCCGGGATATCTTTCCATGACACTTTCCTATGATGTAAACACCGGAAAGGCCGCTCCTTACAGTGCCCTGACCATTGTTTCCACTGCCGCATGGGGACTTGGATATTTCGGTATGCCGCATATCCTGCTCCGCTTTATGGCAATCGAGGATGAAAAAAAACTGAAACTGTCCCGCCGCGTTGCAACCATCTGGGTCGTAATCTCCCTGTTCGTTGCCGTCTTTATCGGTGTGATCGGTTATACCATGAGCAAAGTCGGCGCGCTGGAGATGCTGACCGGATCGAATTCCGAAACCATTATCGTAAAAATTTCCGCCCTGCTCTCCCAGCACGGTGTGATATTTGCCCTGCTTGCGGGTGTGATTCTCGCCGGCATTTTAGCTTCCACCATGTCCACTTCGGACTCGCAGCTGCTGGCTGCATCTTCTGCGGTTTCTTCCGACAGTCTCGGTGCTTTCCGCAAAGATTCTTCCAACAAAAACGGAAGCATGGCAGCTGCAAGAATTACACTCCTTGTAATTTCTGTCGTTGCCGCATTCATTGCCAGAAATCCGGACCGTTCCGTATTTGCCATCGTTTCTTTCGCCTGGGCTGGATTCGGTGCCGCATTCGGACCGGTTGTTCTGTTTTCCCTGTTCTGGAAACGTACCAACAAATGGGGCGCACTTGCCGGTATGGTCTGCGGGGGTTCCATGGTATTTATCTGGAAATACCTGATCCGCCCGCTCGGTGGTATCTGGAACATCTATGAACTGCTTCCTGCATTCCTGATTGCCTGCGCTGCGATCGTAATCGTCAGTCTGCTGACACCAAAACCTTCCAAAGAAATCGAAGAGGAATTTGACCGGGTCGCACAGATGAAATAAATCTTTTAACTTTGTATACCAAAAATGTCGGTAGATATCTGACAGATATCTACCGACATTTTTAATTCTTATTTTCAATTATGCTTTGATCCTAGCGGCGGATCTTTACAGACTTCACACTGCTGTATGGACTGTAATACTTTGTTCCATCTACCGTAACATAGCTGCGGATCTTGTAATAATAAGTTCCTTTGGTGAGTTTTGCCCTTGTATAAGACTGCATCTCACCATCTTTTGTAGCCGCAATCTTCTTGTATCCATAATCATATGCTCCCTTGGAGCGGTAGATTTCATAGCCGGTAACGGAAGTACCTGGCAGCCATGTGATACGGACTTTTGATCCGTGTGCACGCAATCTTGTGATAACCGGTTTCTCCGGCTTAATAATAAAGCTTGTCTTTGCAGATCCCGTATAATTACCGGTTCCCACTACCATAACAGCAGCTTTTCCCGGTGCACCATTGTCACTGTAATTCAGATAGTAATCCGAACCTTCTTTTAAAACAATGTTATTTAATGTAACGGTAACTTCCGGTTTTACGGAAGATCCCGTATAACTTTGTGTTGCAATTTTGCTGATCACTGCATTTGCAAGATTATTAGATGAAACCGTTGTATTTCCGTTTCCATGATTTACAATACGGAAATAAACTGTTCTGCTTCCATAATAATTTCCAATTCCGTTAATTGTTACGGATGCAGTACCGATATTGCGGTTGTTGCTGTAAGAAAGTGTATAATCTCTTCCCTCGTACAGATAGCCGCCATTCAGCCATACCGATACGGACGGACGAATATCATATCCGGTGTATGTCTGATCAACGATTGTACCTACCGAAGCATTTGGAATATAGTACGAATATGTATTATTGCTGTTATTGGTTCCTGTTACCTGAACCGGAATCTGCAGGGGAATTCTTCCATCCGGACGATTCAGTGTAAGTGTTGTGGAACCAGCAGTATTTGCGATCAGTTTTGTTCCGCTGATATAGGCAACCGCAGTATTGGATACATACATATTCAGTCCCTGTACAATCGGACAGTTTGCATTGCTTGGCCAGTGATTCGATACTTTAATGTTTTCATAGCATCCAGATAAATCAATGGTCTGACCCGCAGACATCTGAATGTAATTTCCAATGGATGACGGAACAACAATCTGATCTGAGGTAATATTGCTTTCCGCAATCTGAATATTGTTTACCGTTGTCGTCTGGTTGTTCGGTGTTGTATAGGATGTTCTGGTTACCGTGTTGGCAAATTCCTCTACCCAGTAATGGTAGCCATTGTAATATACATGTCCGATTCCGACAGCTGTAAACTGGCTGTTTAACATATTTCTACGCTGTTCCTGTCCGGAATAATTTGCATTGTCTTCCCGCATTGCGTTGTGAAGTGCAGATGCTGAAGAATAATTCACACCGATATTCTCTGCATAAACTCCCGCATAGACACCGTTTTCACTGTAAGCAGTATAATAATTTGTGCCATTTGGTCTGGTGTGTGAATACGAAAGTGCAATCTCTGCTGCACGTTTCATGGCTACCTGCTCCAGTGCATAGTCGTAAGTAAGCGGCTGCAGATTATTACAATATGTCTTCGTGTAATTGTTTGCATCCCAGTACCATGCATCGGATAAATTTCTGCGCATACTGTTGATCATGCCATAGACATTTCTGGCATCTGTCTGTCCGTATGTAACCTGAATACTTACGTTCCGTGTACCGGTTGTTGCAGCCATCACATTGCCCGCATACCCCAGTGGAAGCAGTGAAACAATCAGGACAAACGCAAGCAGACGCCTGAGTACATTGTGCGTTTTGGTTTTTCTCATAATCTTGATCCCTTCCTTTATTTTAAAATTTTGTTATCCCTATTGTACGCTTTTTAGCGGCTTCCCGCAATGATAATTTCATAAAGTTTGCTTGACAAGCATAACAGAAAAGCTATACTCTAATTAGCAGATGGAGAAGGGAGAAATGACTGACTATGACATATCAGGAATTAGTTTCAAAATTAAAAGATACTTATCAGGAGAAAGATGCTTCCAAAATCAGTGAACATCTTGCCATCCAGTTTAACATACAGGGAGAAGCCGAAGGTGCCCTGTATCTGGAAATTGCAAACGGACAGCTTCATGTTGAACCATATGAATATTACGACCGTGACATTTTAGTCACAACTTCAGCTGCTGATCTGCTTGCACTCGCGCAGGGCAGCCTTGACATTCTCGAAGCTTACCAGAGTGGGAAAATTTCTGCGGAAGGAAATCTTGCAAAAGCATTGCTGTTAAATGAAATTGTCACCGGTTCATCCGCAGCTCCGTCACCAGCGGAATCTGCTCCTGTGGAAACTTCGGCATCAGCGGAATCTGCTCCTGTGGAAACTTCGGCATCAGCGGAATCTGCTCCTGTGGAAGCTCCGGCACCGGCTGAATCTGCTACTGTGGAAACTCCAGCTGGCGAAAATACTCCGGCTGCAAAACCATCCGTTAAAGCACCACGCATGTCCCGGAAGAAAAACAGAAAAAGACATAAATAATCTGTAAACTTCCTTGTGTTTTTCAGACAGCATGTTATGATAATTCATAACATAAGGTTTTTGATATAGGAAAGGAGTGAAATATATGTCTTTTTTTAACAACTTAGGACAAAAGATCAGTGATGTGAGCCAGACTACCATTAAAAAAACAAAAGATCTGGCAGATACTGCAAAATTAAACTTAAATATCTCCGAGGAAGAACGCAAGATTGATACTGCATACGAACAGATTGGAAAATGGTATGTGGAAAAACATCGCGAAGATGCCGAAGAAGATGTAAAAACCTGGCTGGATGCGATTGCTGTTTCCGAAGCCAGAATTAAGGAATGCCGTGAAAGCATTCACCAGATGAAAGGTGTAGCGATCTGCCCATCCTGCGGTGCAAGCGTGGATGCCGATGCTGCATTCTGCAGTGCCTGTGGACAGAAAATGCCGGAAAAGCCAAAACCGGAACCGGTTAAGGAAGAGGATGTCGAGGTGATTCCTCCGGAAAAGCCGTCTGAGGAACCAGCTTCTGAGACCGTGTCGGAAAATGCTTCCGAAACCCCGACTAAAGCCTCTGCACCAGATGCTTCAACCGAAGCTTAAAAACAGACATGGAAAACAAAAGGAGCTGTCGTGCCGCCGATATTCGCTGGTGCGATAGCTCCTTTTCTAATTTTATTAAAACGAGTTGCGCAATCTCTACTGTTTATATAAACGGGTTATAAAACCGGCTGCCATCATGATAGGTAATCACAAGTGCAACCACGGCAAATCCAAGCACCAGTGCAATACACAGATAATCATTGCGCTGTAACTTTCTTCCCATATACCAGGTACGCTTTCTGTGTTTCCCATATCCACGCAGCTCCATTGCGTTACTGATCGTGTCAATACGGCCGATACTTGTAAAAATGAGCGGGAAAATGATAGAGGCTGTACTCTTAATCCGACTCATCAACTTCGCTTTTCCAGACATCTCGATTCCACGCGCTTCCTGCGCATTTTTAATTTTATGGAAATCATCCTGCACATCCGGAATATAGCGCAGTGCAATCGCCACTGCATATCCGATATTGTAACTGATCCCGATGCGGTTTAAGGAAGCCGCAAACTCTGATGGATTGGTGGTCACAACAAAAATAAATACCGCCGGAATAATGGTAAAATATTTTAAAATAATATTCAGCTCGTAAAACAATTGCTCTGCAGTGATCGGATAATGTGCAGAAAGCTGCCAAAGTACATGCTTTGTCCCATAAATTTTTGTTCCCTGATCCGGCGCAAAAATAAAAATTGCAAGCACATTGATCACCAGAAAGAACATAATGAATTTGAAAATGGAACCGACCTGTTTCCACTCTGTTTTTGAAAGCCTAAACAATACCAGACTAAGTACCAGCATCACGGCAAGTACCCTGGTATCATACGTAAGCATACTCGTGATGGACCATGCCAGAAAATAGATCAGCTTTGTAACCCCGCACAGCCGGTCCATCCAGGTGTCTTTTTTCTCATAGGTCAATAACTTTGCCATTACCGCACCGCCCTTTCGTAATTGATAAACCTCTGTACGAACTGAGACGGCTCTTCGATTCCACATTTGACTGCCATCTCATAGAGTGACGTCTGCTTTAAATATGCCGGAGCTGTGATCGTTTCATTGGTCAATACTTTTGCCGGCGTATCAATGGTCAGAAGTTTTCCATCTGCCACAACAATCGCACGGTTGGTATATTCCAGCATCAGGTGCATATCATGTGTAATCATGATAATGGTCGTCCCCTGTGTCTCGTTGATTTCCTTTAAAAACTCCATAATTTCCGTATAATGACGATAATCCTGACCAGCAGTTGGCTCATCTAAAATCAGAATCTCCGGCTTCATGACAAGAATGGATGCAATGGTCACCCGCTTCTTCTGACCGAAACTCAATGCAGAAACCGGCCAGTTCCGGAACTGGTACAATCCACAGATTTTCAGTGTCTCATGCACACGCTCACGGATTTCTTCCTCTGGAACTCCGCGCACAGTAAGCCCAAGTGCCACTTCCTCATAAATCATAGGCTTAGAAATCATTTGATTCGGATTCTGCATGACAATTCCAATATGCTCCCCACGCTCTTTGACCGAAAGTGGTGAGATATCGTTTCCGTTCAGCTCAATTTTTCCTTTGCTCGGTTCTAAAAATCCACAGATCAGATTGGACAGTGTCGTCTTTCCGGCACCGTTTTTCCCGACAATACTGATCATTTCGCCTTTCTTTACATCAAAACTGATATCCGAAAGAATTGCTTTTTCCGGCTGATAAGAAAAATGCAGATGGTCTACTTTAAGTACCTTCTCCTGTGTTTCCTGTTTCTGCGGAATCTGCGTAGTCTCAAACCATTCCCGCACCTGTGTTTTGTATGGTTCAAAATTCATGGTTTCCACATGCTGCGGATGATCCTGTGCAGTGATGGTACATCCGGCATGTTTGAGTGCCGTGACATAGAGCGGTTCCCGGATTCCCTGTTCCTCTAAGATATTTCCAACCAGCAGATCATCCGGTTTCATGTCCGCAACAATGGTTCCGTCTCCGACCACAACAATACGGTCTACATCTTTGTACAGCACATCCTCCAGACGATGCTCAATGATTACGATCGTTTTTTTCTGTTCCTTTTGGATTCTGTCAATTAACGCGATCGCTTTCTTTCCGGTCGCCGGATCGAGATTGGCCAGCGGCTCGTCAAACAGCAGAATATCCACATCATCGATCATAACCCCCGCCATGGAAACTCTCTGTTTCTGTCCGCCGGACATCTCCGATGGTGCATGATGCAACAGTTCTTTTACCTCTACAGTCTCTGCCACACCGTCTACTTTGCGAAACATCTCTTCCTGTGCCATACAGTCATTTTCCAGCACGAAAGCAATATCTTCCGCAACCGTCAGACCGATAAACTGTCCGTCCGTATCCTGCAACACGGTTCCGACCATCTTGGAAAGCCCAAAAATCCCAAGTTTTTTCGGATCTTTTCCCTCGATTCTCAGCGTTCCGGTACTATCTCCCTCATACGAAAAAGGGATCAGTCCGTTGATACAATTTGATAATGTCGACTTTCCTGATCCCGATGGTCCAATGATGAGCACCTTCTCTCCGGGATAAATTTTCAAATTGATATCCCGGAGTGTCGGCTCCATCTGTGACCGATATTTAAATGTAAAATTTTCAAATTCAATAATCGGTTCCATACGTTTTTAGTCTTCCTTTGTAAGACTTGATGATTTTGCTCCAATCTTTGTATATCCCAGTCCGAGTAATGAACCAAGTACACCCACAATGATGATATTGGCTACAAACGCAAATACGCCCTGTGAGAATACTTTCTTTGCAGGCTCTGCATAAATGAGAATATCAAGCACCGGTGCAACAACGATCCATGCAATTGCATTTGCAACCACCTGAACGACATTAAAAAGAACTACTTTCTTCTTATTAAATCCACCGGCCTTAATCTCAAAGCTCTTTGCGAATAAACCAACTAAAATTCCAAAGATCGCATCTGGGAATACCCAGCTCCACCATACACCACCGTAAAACAGTGCATCTCCGAGTGCATGTCCCAGCAGACCAATGATTCCTCCGACAACCGGTCCAAACACTGCTGCAAGAAATGCCAGTACTGCTGCACGTGGCTGCATGGATGTATTCGGGATAATTCCCAGCGGAATCTGCACTTCTGTCAAAACAATGAACAATGCGGTTCCGATACCGGTTGCTACAACTTCTTTGATTCCAAATTTTTTCATAACAAGTTCCTCCTTTGTTTTTTCAGTACCTTATTATTTATGATAAACGCACAAATGTCAAGTTTTTCGCCCTTTTTCTTTCCAGCTTCCCCTAACTTTTTGCACCTTCTCCGACAAAGTATTCCTTCACCAGTTTAGCAACGACACCGGAAAGCAAAAATACTGCGGTCAGGTTCGGAATTGCCATGAGTCCGTTAAACGTTTCCGCAATACTCCACATCAGGCCCAGATCCATGGTCGCACCCACAATGGCAACCAGTGCATACACCAGCATGAACGGCTTATTGACACGGGAGCCGAACAAAAACTCGATGCAGCGCGTCCCGTATAATCCCCATCCGATAATGGTGGAAAATGCAAAACAGCACATGGCAACCGCAGTAAGAACAGATACCCAGTTCCCGTATGTTGCGGTAAATCCACTGATGGTAAGTTCTGCTCCTGCCGCCTGTCCGTAACTGACCGGAACCTGGCTGCACAAAATAACCAGTGCTGTCAGCGTACAGATCACAATCGTATCTACAAACACCTCGAAAATTCCAAAAAATCCCTGTTTGACCGGTTTTCTCGTATCTGCACAGGCATGTGCAATTGATCCCGTGCCAAGTCCGGCCTCATTTGAAAAAATTCCACGGGAGACACCTTTTTTCATACTCATAAAGAAGCTTCCCACTGCTCCACCGGTCACTGCTGCCGGGTGAAATGCTCCCTCCACAATCGAGGCAAATACAGCCGGGACATGACCGATATTAAATAAGATCACTCCCACTGCCAGAACAATATAGACCAGTGCCATAAACGGTACCAGCTTTTCTGTCACCTGTCCAATCCGCCTGATACCTCCAAGCAGAATGAGTGCGATCAGAACCGCCAGAATGATCCCGACTACAAGGTTAACAGTCGGTACCGCATCTTTTGAAATGACATGATAATTCATTAATGCCGTATTGATGGCTGTGGTAATGGTATTTACCTGTGTGGCATTCCCTGTCCCGAATACGGTCAGCACGCCAAACGCGGAAAACAGATACGCCAGCCAGTGCCAGTGCTTTTTGAGTCCGTTCTTAATATAATACATCGGACCGCCGACCAGATCCCCATGCACATTTTTTTCGCGGAAATGCACCGCAAGCGTCACTTCTGAAAACTTGGTACACATACCGAGAATTGCGGAAATCCACATCCAGAACACTGCTCCCGGACCGCCGATGGCAATCGCCCCTGCCACACCTGCAATATTTCCCGTGCCGACCGTTGCCGCAAGTGCCGTACACACCGCCTGAAACGGTGTCATGGCTCCATCCGATGCCTCACGCTTCTTAAACATGCGGCCGAAGGTCACTTTCATCGCGTATGGGAACTTGCGGATCTGTAAGAACCGGGTCCGGAAACTCAATACCAGACCAACACCGATGATACAGATCATGGCTGGAACACCCCAGATGAAATTGTTGACCGCATTATTGATTGCTTCAATTGTGGATAACATACTTTTCTTTTCCTTCCTACGTGAATAAGCGCGTGTTTTTTGTAAAACACGCGCTTGCATTATAGCACAATTTTTGCATTTTCTCTACAATGGAATTGTGGAAGAGGATATTTCCCACGGAAGTCCTTACGGTGGTCCTTATTCCACTGCTGGTGCAGCCGACCCCACCACTTTCTGGCCTTATCAGGTATGGTCCTATCAGGCCGATGATGCCTCCTACACCCAAATAGGTTTTGTGACCGACTGGAATAAAAAAGAATGGGCAGACAGCATTGACGGATTTTCCTCATTCCCGGATTCCGCTGATAAGGATCACGACGGTATCGTATATCTCCTGACAAATGCCAAAGGGAAAGAAACCGCCATAGATGCTGCTGACCTGAAAAAGTGGGTGGATTCCTACCGTAAAGGTGCAAAAGAAATTCCCATCACCTATCAAAGGCTCAAATAATGGCAATTATGATTGTGTATCAGGATCACTGACTGCGTACCGCCCAACGCATCTTCGTGGATCGTGCCCGTCCGTTCTGCGCACACTCCTGCGCGGACGGACGCACCACATCCTTTGCATACTCCGAATAAATGCCTGCGCGGTAGCCTTCTTTTAAAGCACGCTTTACCAGCTTGTCCTCCCCGGAATGGAATGTCAGAATCGCCACGCGGCCGCCCGGTTTTAAAGCACCCGGCAGCTTTTCCATAAATTCATAAAGCACCTCAAACTCTCGGTTGACATCAATGCGAAGTGCCTGAAACGTCCGCTGGCAGGTCTTTTTGATGGTTTCTTTTTTATCCTTTTCCGGCAGAAAATCGAGAGTCTCTTCAATAATCCTGCGCAGTTTTGTAGTTGTATCCACGCGGTGTCCTTTGCGGATCTCATCGGTGATCGCTTTTGCAAGTTCCTCACAGTACGGCTCATCCGAATTTTCATAAAGCATACCGGCAAGCTCGTCACGGCTGATCGTATCCAGACGCTCCGCCGCACTGATTCCTGCCTCCTGATTCAGCCGCAGATCAAGCGGTCCGTCCACTTTAAAGGAAAATCCACGCTCCGGATTGTCAATCTGCATAGACGAAACCCCAAGATCTGCCAGAATAAAATCAAAGCCGCCCACTTCTTTTGCAATCTCGTCAATCGTACAGAAATTCTGCAAATGCACGGTCAATATATCCTCGCCAAATCCCTGCTCTGCCAGACGTTTTTTCGTCTTTGCCGATTCTACCGGGTCGACATCGGTCGCATGGATGTGTCCCTGCCCCTGCAGCTGCTTGAGCATAGCTTTTGTGTGACCGCCATAGCCAAGTGTGGCATCAAACCCGGTCTGTCCCGGCTTAATTTGCAGAAAATCAAGAATTTCTTTTACCATAATAGAAATATGCATGCCTGCAGGCGTATTGCCCTTTTCGATCACATGTGCAATGGTATCTTTGTATTTTTCCGGCTGTAATTCTTTGTATTTTTCCTCAAATTTCTTTGGGTATTTTCCTTTGTAACGCACGCGGCGCTTGTGTACGGTCTGGTTTTCGTTTTCCATTTTTATGATTCCTTTCCTCTCCTGTCCAGGTACAGCTCCTCTTACCATTTGCAAGGCAAAACTTTATATGAGGTTGCGAAGGTATTGTTTGCAGAGTAATCTTTGAGCACTAATGATTTCAAATTTAATCTGTTTTCTATGAATACCGGTACAATTGTTTTTCTACCAGTTTACTTCCTTCATAAACAAGCCGAAGTGTAAAAAAGCGGTGCTCGTCTTCCTCGATCAGCAGTTTTAAAAAAATGGCATCTCCTTCCCAAGTCGGAAGCGCAAGCACTTCTTTTTTGTCCATCCACTGCAGATCGCCTTCATTGCACTCGATCAGCTCCCCGGTAAAACCATCCGCGGTAAACAGGCACATTTCTTCCGGCTCCGGCGCTTCATCACTGATGAATGTGATCAGCCCGCGGAACTGGTAGGAAGTCAGTGTCAGGCCGGTTTCTTCTTTTACTTCACGTAACAGGCAGTCCTCCGGTCCTTCCGTGCCTTCTGCATGTCCGCCTACACCAATCCACTTGTCTTTGTTGATGTCGTGCTGCTTTTTGGTGCGGTGGAGCATCAGGTATTTTCCGTCTTTTTCTATGTAACACAGGGTTGTCATTTTCATCTGTCTCTTATACACATCTGACGCTGCCGACGATCGCATAAG
>ERZ1694977.622-NODE-622-length-12647-cov-7.203780_pt1 | contig 12647 bp, 6 predicted proteins | sample MGYA00581609_ERZ1694977 | MGnify/ENA primary metagenome ERZ1694977 (study PRJEB42213, sample SAMN07424467) | human gut metagenome | biome: ENVO:00009003; feature: ENVO:2100002; material: ENVO:00002003 | host: Homo sapiens | place: USA | collected 2014 ... | reverse complement strand
TGTCTTAGGGTCTCGTGGGCTCGGAGATGTGTATAAGAGACAGGAATTTATCTATACGGATAAATTCCTGACCAGATATGAGGTGGGGAAACGGTATGTGGAACTGCCGGTGGGAATTTACGACAGCTTGCTGGAGAAGTTTGACAAGGCAAAAGGAGCCTATGTTTATGAGAATCCTACGGAGGAATTTCCCTATCTCGTCTCCGGCAGGGATATACGCAAGCACATCGATGCCAGTCTCGACTATCTGGGAAGCCTGATCTTTGTATCGGATATCCGGGTGCTGATCGAGAAGCATTTAAATCAGCTGAAAACCGATGTTTCCAGCCTGTGCGTGACCAGCGACTCCGGCCTGATCTATCAGAGCGAGGACGGTCTGTATGAGAAGATCAGGCAGGTGCTGCCGGAGAGTGATTATGAGATCATAAATCTGGAGGGGAGAAAGTATTTTCTCTGTCAGCTTACATCGGCGGAGACGGGATGGACGTATGTGAACATGTTTCCGTACAGCTCGATTTATTTTATGAACACCATGGTCCGATACTGTCTGATCGGTGGATTTCTCGTGCTGTTTGTGGCGGCGATGCTGATCCTGAAACGGCTTTCCACGGCCATTACCAGACCGCTTAACAGACTGACGGATTCGATTCAGATCGTGGAAGCGGGTGAGTTTCAGAAGGCCAAGGAGTATCTGGAGGGAGAGAAGCGAGGCGACGAGGCGGGAATCCTGACCCAGGAGTTCCGGATTATGCTGGATAAGATCATGGTCCTGATTCATGAAAACTATGAGAAGCAGATATTGCTGAAGGATACGCAGTACCGGGCGCTTCAGGCGCAGATAAATCCTCATTTTCTCTATAATACTTTGAATTCCATTAACTGGATGATACGGTCGGGGAAGAATGAGGAGGCGTCTGAGATGCTGATCTCGCTGGGAGATTTGCTGCGGGCGGCATTTAAGAAGGAACAGCTGGCTACGGTTTTGGAGGAGCTGGAGCTGGCAAGGCATTATATTGATATTCAGAAGGTCCGGTACCGGAGAAGGGCCGAGTTTCTCGTGGAGGCAGAGGGTGATTTGGAGGCGTACCACGTGCCGCGGATGATTCTGCAGCCGCTGGTGGAGAATTCGATCAACCATGGCGTGGACAATTCCTTAAATAAATGCAGGATTCTGGTGCGGGTAAAGGAAAATGTAGAGGAGCAGACCATGACCCTGGAGGTGGAGGATGACGGGCCGGGTATGACGCAGGAAGAACTGGAGGCCGTCAGGAATTTCACCATGGTGCCCAAGGGAAATGGGATTGGACTTAAAAATATCAGGGAACGGCTGAACCTGATCTTTTCTGACGCAGTATTTGAGATAACCAGCCAGCCCGGAAAGGGAACCGTTGTGAGGATTGAAATTCCGAAATATGGAGGGAAATAGACGTGTATAAGCTTCTGATCGTGGACGATGAGGATGTGGAGAGAGAGGGAATGGCAGATTTTATCCAGTGGGAAAAGTACGGGATAAGTCTGGCGGGAACCGCATGGAACGGTGTCGAGGGATATGAGGAGATCCAGAACCAGATGCCGGATATCGTGATTACGGACATTAAGATGCCTGTCATGAATGGAATTGAGCTGATCCGGAAGACGAGGGAGGATTTTCCGGATATTGTATTCATTGTGCTTTCCGGCTACGGAGAGTATGAGTATACCAGCAGAGCCATGGAGCTGGGCGTGCGTCACTATATACTGAAGCCCTGCGATGAGGCGAAGATCGTGGAAGTGATCGGCAAGGTAACGGAGGAGCTTAAGGTCAGGGAAGAGAAGAAGCGGAAAGAGGACGATATGCGGACCCAGGTCAAGCGGCTGGCTCCGAGAGCCAGGGAGCAGATGTTCCGCAATGTGCTGCTGAACCGGGAAGATATCCATAAGGACTTCGAGGCGTATCTGGGGGACTGCGGGATCTTCCGGAGAGAGGTCTTTCTTCTGGCGTTTCATAAGGAAAAATGGTTTGACTATCTGGAACAGTTTGTGGTGACGAACATTATCACGGAGCTGCTGGGAAGCAGTCACGTGCTTCTGGTGACGTCTATCCGCAACGATGTGCTGCTTCTGCTGGATGGGCGTGTATTTGATGAGATTCAGCCCGTTATTGTGAAGGTGAAAAAGGAGTATGAGAAGTTTGATTCCAGCCCGCTTCAGACAGCGGTTTCCGGCCGCGGAAGCTGGGAGCAGATACACGGCCTCTATGAGGAGGTCTCGGGGCTTTTAAAGATGGGTAAGATCGACGCGGACACGGACGCCTTGTGGCATGGATTTTATAAGGATATCAACCGGGAGGAATTGATGCTGATTAACTACCGGGCTTTGAGGGCTGCGAAATCCTATGATGCCATCCTGTTTGAGCTGTATCTGGGATTCGTAAAGATGCGGCTCAGAGGCGATCTGGCCGGGAGAAAGGAAGCGGCAATCCTTTATGTGCTTGACATGCTCTATGAGGACGAGGACAATGAACGGTGGGTGAAGGAGGAGGACGACAGGGAGCTTTTGAAGCTTCTGGCCGACTATATCAGTGAGAAGCAGGGGCTTCATCCGGGCGGAGATAAGGAAGAGCGGCGCATGCGCGATATTCTGCTGGGAATCTATCAGAACATCAGCAGCCAGGAACTGAGCATCCAGTGGCTGACGAAGGAAGTCCTGTACATGAATCAGGATTATTTCGGGCGAGTCTTTTCCAAGTGTATGAAACAGAAGTATTCTTCTTATCTCTTAAATGTCAGAATTGAACTGGCGAAACGGCTGATCTGGTATTTTCCGGAGATCAAGCTTTCTCAGATCGCGGAAGAAGTGGGATACCCGGCGGATGGCCAGTATTTTTCCAAAACCTTCCGAAAATCAGTGGGAATGTCCCCTTCTGAGTACAAGGATTATATACAAAAACAGGCGTAATTTGAAAAAAGCCGGCTTTTTCGCATGGGAGAAAGTCGGCTTTTTTCAATTGGGATGACGGCTTTTTCCATTTTTAATTTGTTTCAAATCATGTAGAATAACAGCATAAACAAGGTGCGCACCGAAACTTTGAGAGTTAAAAATACAGATCAAGGAGAAATGGTTATGAGAAAAATGAAACGTTTACTGGCGCTGGGGCTCGCTGGAATGATGGTACTGTCGGCAACGGGATGCAAAAGCACGGATAAGACGAAAGACAGCGCGGCTGGTACGACGCAGGCCGCAGCCACAGGAGGCACATCTACAGGAGGCACGACCGCAGCAGCTTCCTCCGATGGTGAAGATGTAACACTTAAGTTTACCTGGTGGGGCGGGCAGACGAGACACGAACTGACACAGCAGCTTCTGGATAAGTATACGGAGCTTCACCCGAATGTAAAATTTGAAGCGGTTCCCTCCGGCTGGGATGGATACTTTGACAAGCTGGCGACTCAGGCGGCAGCAGGAGCCATGCCGGATATCGTCCAGATGGACTATCTCTATATCAGTACCTATGCAAAGAACAGTTCCATCGCGGATCTGACGCCATATATAGAAGACGGCACCATCGATACCTCCAGTATCGATGAAAACCTGATGAAGTCCGGTGAGATCGGCGGAAAGACAGTCGGACTCGTGTATTCCAGCTCTCTTCTCGCAATGGGGTATAATCCTTTAGTGCTGGAGGAGGCCGGTGTGGCGGTTCCTTCCATGGATTGGACCTGGAGTGACTTTATTGACTTATGCAAGACCGTGAAGGATAAGACAGGAAAGCTGGGGTCAGCGACCGGCCCTGTAGATGATACCAACCTGTTTAATTACTGGGTGAGACAGCATGGAGCTTCTCTATTCAGTGATGATCAGAAATCCCTCGGTTATGACGACGACCAGGTTTGTATCGACTATTTGAATATGTGGTCGGAGCTGATGGCAGCAGGCGCAATTCCGAATCCGGATGAGTATGCGGCAATCCAGACACTGGGACAGGAAGCAGGACCGGTAGTGACGGGCGAAGGCGCTACCATGATCGAGTGGAACAACTATGCCAATAAGGTGGCATCCGTAAACGATAAGCTGAAGATTACTTCTCTGCCATTATCTGATAACACCGAATATAAAGGCCTCTGGAATAAACCAGGTATGTTCCTGACCATATCCGAAACATCAGCGCATAAAAAAGAGGCGGCTGAGTTCATCAACTGGTTTGTAAACTCTGAGGAGGCCAACGATATCATGATGGGGGAAAGAGGAACTCCGGCATCATCCGCGGTCAGAGAACACATGAAATCCACAGGCAAATTGTCTCCGCAGCAGGAAGAAATGTTTAACTATTTAGATATCACTGCCGATATCTGCGGCGAGACGCCTGCTCCGGACCCGATCGGTATGTCCGAGATCAATGAAGCCTTTAAGAACGCGGCTTACAGCGCATTCTACGGCCAGGTTTCAGCGGAAGAGGCTGCTAAGACCTTCCGTGAGGAGGCAAATGCCATACTGGTGAGAAATAACTAAGGCGTGGAAGAAAACATTTTCAGACACGTTTCAGGAAATGAAGACAAAGGGATTGCACAAGACATTGTGACAGTCCCTTTTTAAAAGACTGAGGTGACTATTTTGATAAAGAAAAGATATAAAGACAATAAAGTGGCGTATCTGCTGCTTGCCCCCTGGCTGGTAGGCTTCATCGGGATGTGGCTGATTCCCATGTGTATCTCCATCTACTATTCTTTTACGGATTTCAATCTTCTGAACGATCCGCAGTTTATCGGGGCCGCCAATTATGTGCGGGCGTTTACACAGGATAAGACCTTTTATAAGGCGTTAAAAGTGACCTTTTTATACGTGCTGCTCTTAGTGCCTCTGCGTCTGGCGTTTGCGCTGTTTGTGGCAATGCTGTTAAACAAGAAGCACAAGGGACTGGGACTCTACCGGACGCTTTACTATATTCCATCCATCATCGGCGGCAGCATCGCAGTGTCGGTGGTATGGAAACAGATTTTCGGAAACAAGGGCGTTATCATGACGCTGCTGGGTGTCTTTGGCATCGCGCAGAAGACGTCCCTCATAGGTAATCCGAAGACGGCGCTGTACGTTATTATTCTTATGGGGGTCTGGCAGTTTGGCTCTTCCATGCTGATCTTTTTATCCGCGCTGAAGCAGATTCCGGGCTCGCTCTATGAATCGGCAAAGGTGGACGGCGCGAACGGCTTCGTGACCTTCTGGAAGATTACGATTCCGATGCTGACGCCGACCATTTTCTTCAATCTGATTCTTCAGATTATTAATGGTTTCCGTGTGTTTACCGAGAGCTACGTCATCACGGATGGCGGACCGTTGGACAGCACCTTATCGTACGTCCTGTACCTGTACCGCCGTGCGTTTACGTATTTTGATATGGGATACAGCTGTGCACTGGCGTGGGTGCTGGTGGCGATTGTCTCCGTATTTACCGTAATCCTGTTTAAGACTCAGAAAAGCTGGGTTTACTATGAAGCCGGGAGGGAATAAATCATGGGAATGAAGAGAAAAAGACAGTTGAGTTCAGTGATTTTTCACGCCGGGGCGTGTATACTGGGATTCTTTATGATCTACCCGCTCCTGTGGCTGCTGGCCAGCTCCTTTAAGAGCAACGAAACAATGTTTACCAATACCTATTCCCTGCTCCCTGAAGTCTGGGATGCGGCAAAGAACTATGCCAGCGGATTTGCGGGAATCGGCGGCGTGGCTTTCAGCACGTTTTTCATGAACTCCATGGTGGTAACGGTTGTGGGGACCATCACATGCGTGCTCTCCTCACTGCTGGCAGCCTATACATTTTCCAGACTGAAATTCCGGTTCTCCAATTTCTGGTTTGGATGTGTGATGATGACAATGATGATACCGGCACAGGTTATGGTGGTTCCGCAGTATATTATTTTGAAGAAAATCCATTTAATCGATACGCGGGTGGCCCTGATCCTGCCGTGGTGCTTCGGAGGAGCGTTTTTTATCTTCCTGATGGTTCAGTTCTTCCAGGGGATTCCGAAAGAGCTGGATGAGGCGGCGGAAATTGATGGATGCGGCAAGATTCAGACACTCGTCAGGGTGCTGATTCCGATTGTGCGGCCGGCCATTATCACTTCTTCTATTTTTGCATTTTACTGGATCTGGCAGGATTTCTTCCAGCCGCTGATCTTCATGAGCTCATCGACGAAATATACGATTCCGCTTGCGCTCAATATGTATTTAGACCCGAACTCTTACAACAACTATGGCGGTTTGTTTGCAATGTCAGTGGTTTCACTGATTCCAATCGTGGTGTTCTTTATTATTTTCCAGAGGTATCTGGTGGATGGGATTGCCATGGATGGGATTAAGGGATAAATAAAATAAAAGGGGGATAACAAATTGTACAGCTTATCACGATGGAAGACCAGAATGACAGCATGTATAGTATCGGGAGCCGTGGCATTCAGCACGCTGTTCCCGGTTCCGGCAGCGGCGGCAGGTAAGATGGCCGCATACGATGGCAGTGAGGTCGTGGATCTGGCGGGAAACAGGGAGATGAAGGCTTATGGTGAACGCCTGGTCACAGGAGGAAGGGCTCTTGTATCCAGGGACTATGGAGAAGAAGCGGGAACAGGCATTTCCTATTATCTCGATTCTGAGGCCGGAAATGATGAAAATGAGGGAACCTCGGAAGACAAGCCGTGGAAGAGCCTTGAAATGGTGAATAACAGAACCTTTCAGCCGGGAGACCGGATATTGCTGAAGGCCGGAAGCGTATGGGAAGAGGAGACGCTTTCCCCGAAGGGGTCCGGTGAGGAGGGAAATCCGATCGTCATCGGCGCCTATGGGGAGGGGGAGAAACCGAAGCTGGCTGGAAATGCAGCAGTTCCCGAAGTGGTATCGCTCTATAATCAGCAGTACTGGGAGCTTTCAGATCTGGAGATTACCAATACGGCAGCCGGATTCACCGGCGCCATGAACGACCAGAATGGAAATAAGTTAAAGGATGTCAGGGGCATACGCATTGCCGGTCAGGACGGAGGCGACTTATACAATTACTATTTGCACGATTTATACGTTCATGACGTGACCGGCGTATGTGCCTGGATCAGCGGTGACAACAATGGAAAGCCGGGAATTCTGGGGAAACAGGGATGGGATAAGTCGAAGCGAACGGGCGGAATCCTGTTCGAGGTGTTGGAACCGGCTACAGACCAGCCGACGGTTTTTCACGATATTACGATTGAGCGGAACGTAGTCAATAACAATTCCTTCGGCGGCATTATTGTCAAGCAGTGGAAGGGCGCCGATACCGGCGGAGAACACTGGGCGTCGAGAGAAGAGGGGAAAGGCAATGCCGCAAATAATTATTACTGTGAAAACTGGAAGCCGCATACGGACGTCACCATACGCGACAACTATTTAAGCCAGGAAAATTCCGACTATGCCTGCAACACCATCTATCTGACCAGCGTGCAGGGCGCCGTTGTGGAGGGAAATATATCCAAGGAAGCCGGGACGTGCGGCATAGAGATGTACTACGCGGATGGAGTAACCGTACAGAGGAATGAAGTCTACAAGACCAGAGTAAAAGCCGGGGGTGCGGATTCCAATGCCATAGATCCCGATAAGGCGTCCACCAATATTCTGATTCAGTACAACTACATCCATGATACGGGAGACGGGATCCTTCTCTGCGGTTTTATCTTTGGAACCTCCGTGGTCCGCTACAATGTAATTAAGGATGCACAGAAACGGTATATCAATCCACATGGGGACAAGGGTGTCAATTATGTCTACAACAACATCCTTTATAATACAATTGAGAAGTCCAATCTGCCGTTTATTGAGTCATCAGGGGGCAATGGTGTTTATTTAAATAAATCGGGAAATATGCACTACATCAACAATAATATATTCTACAATACTGCTAAGACCACAACCAGCGTTGGAATCGGCGAGGGGCCTTCTACCTCCTATGACAGCAACTGCTATTATGGAAAGGGAGTGCAGGCGCCGGAGCAGGAGACCCGTGCGGTATGCGGTGATCCGATGTTTGAAGGCGGACTGACAGGAGACGAAGATGATGGGGCGGCGGAGCTTCTCAAGCTGCGTCTGAAACCGGAATCGCCTCTTCTGAATGCAGGAACCCAGATAGAGGATGATCCGCTTCTGTCTATTTCGGCGAACCCGGGGAGTGACTTTGCCGGAGCTCCCCTGTTTAACGGGGAACCGGATATGGGAATCTTCGAGTATCAGGGGGAAGCGGGCAGCGGAATCTTAAACGGATATGTGGAAGACCCCTACGGAAATATCATGAAGGGAGCCGCAGTAAAGTTAAAGGATACGGATTACGCCGCAGTGACGGATGAGCAGGGATTCTTCGCCATAGCGGGGGTGAAGCCGGGATCGTATACGGCGGTGATATCCAAAGAGATTTATCTGGATGGAGAGACACCGGATATCATGGTGGAGGAGAAGGCGGTGACGAGAGTCCAGCTGAGGCTGGGGGAGAGTCTGTCTGACGTGGGCAGTGTAAAAGGCTGCGTATCAAACTCATCCGGTCCTCTTCAGGGCGTTACCGTGACCGCATCGCTGGGAGATCTGGTATTTACTGCCAAAACCGGAAATGACGGCTGCTACGAGATGACGGATGTGAAGATCGGAACCGGATATGTGGTGACGGCTTCGAAAGAGGGGTACACGACGGCTGCCGCAGAAGAGGTGAGGGTAATGCCAGCCGCCGCTGCGGAAGTGAATCTGATTCTTTCCAAGGAGATCGGGAAAACGACGTATCTCATTGCAGACTTATTCGATCAGTATGATGCGGGAGCATTTACAAACAGCAGCAGCGGAAACAATATATGGAAGGTTTCCGATATCTCCGCTGCAGATGCGTCTAAGGCATCTTTGCAGATTAAGGCAGAGGGGAATGGCAACAAATATCTGGAGATGGCGAAAACCGGCACCTACAGCCTCTATGCTTATACAAAAAAAGAGTATGATCTAAGCGGAATTATTACGGTGGAGGCAAGAGTGAAGCGGACAGCGGAGTCTGCGTCTGCCAATCAGTTTGGTATGTATTCCTTTAACAAAGCGGATTTCAAAACGGGAGATCCGACGGGCAGTTCCAATGCAATCGGCACCTTCGCGCTAACGAAAGGAAATATTGTCACCCATAATAAGAAGGGCTCTTCGAACACAGTAAATGTTCAGGGGTATACAAAGAACGAATGGGATATTATCAGGAATGTTATTAACCTGGATACCAACACCTTTGATTTTTATGTAAACGACATGAATGTTCCGAAGCTGGCCGGCCAGCCGCTGCGGACACAGGGAAAAAATATTGACCGGTTTGAGTTTTTCTCCAGCGGATCAAATGTTGGAGACTTACTGATTGACTATTTTAAGGTTTGTACCGGGCCTGCCATGGATTACGATGACGCGGGCATCTCAGGAATCCGCGTGGATGGAAATGAGGCGGAGTGGAAGGGCGGCAATATCTATGAGCTGGAAATCCCTTCCGGCAGCAGTGAGGTGAAGGTACAGCCGGCTGCCAGCAGCATTTTCGCCAGAAAGATTACGGTTGGAGATCAGGATGCTACAAAGGACGCGGTTACTGTGCCGGTATCCGGATCTGGTGATTCGCTCCGCATAACCGTTCTGGCCGAGGATGGGGAGACAGAGGAGAGCTATCAGCTGAATCTGGTGAAAGAGGATGCAGCCGGACTGGCCTATTTAACGAGTCTTGCCATGGAGGGCGTCACTTTAACTCCTGAATTTGATTTTAATACAATGGAATACGAAGGAGAAGTGCCGTCAGACGTGCGCCGTGTGACACTGCAGTATGAGACGGTTCAGGCGAGCAATGAGGTGACAATCAAGGTTAATAACCAGTACGTGACGGATCCGGTGATTCCGTTAAAGCCAGGTGTTAATGTCATAGAGATCGGAGTCGCATCGGCGGACGGAACCAGCTTTGCGGATTATACTGTCACTGTTACGAGAGATTGTGTGATTGACGGAATCAGGATCGATACGCTGCCTGTAAAAACTGTCTATGAGAGAGGGGAAGAACCTGATTTCGAAGGACTGACGGTCGGAGCCTATTGTGAAGGAGAGCGGGTGCGCGTGCTTGACGCGGCCGAGTTTGCGGTAAGTATGCCGGATACGTCGGAGACGGGAACCGTTCCGGTAACGGTTACTTATGTGACGGAAGACGGCATGACGCTGGAAGCCGCCTTTGATATTGCCGTTTACGACCGGGATACCATGGAACCTCAGAGCATTAAGGTGGTGAAACCGCCGGAACAGACTGTATATGGAACCGGAGAAGCGTTCCAGCCGGATGGCATGGAAGTGCGCCTTCTCATGAAAGCCACGGCGAGCAATGCGGCACCGGCGGAGGTCAGAATTCTGGATGATGGGGAATACGACGCCATCGGTGATTTTGCAGAGCCGGGTGACACGAAGGTGGCGATACGCTATACCTGGACCGACAGCGAGGGAGAGGAACGGTATCTGGAGGACCGCGTGGCGGTAACCGTCTATGATGAGAAACTGGACTATTACGAGACGGGAATTACGGTGACAAAGCAGCCGAAGAAGACGGTCTATGAGACGGGGAGCGCCTTTGATCCGGAGGGTATGGAAGTAAAACGGACCATGAAGGCCAGCGGGAGCAACGCCGTCTATTATAAAGAAACCATTACAGATTACGATTATGATGCAGATGAGCTGACCAAAACCGGAACCAGAAAGATATCGGTCAGTCATGAGGGAACGGATAAAGACGGGGAAGACAGGACGTTTACAACCGGTGTGACGGTTACGGTAACAAACCGCGAAGATATATTAAAGAACGCGGTTCTGGAGCAGTCGGTGGCCGGGGCCAGGGAGATATTAAACAAAGAGAACGTGGCCTATGTGACGGAAGAGGAAAAGGCCGCGGCCGCCGATGCGGCTAAGGAAGTGTTCCTTGATGTAATGGGAGCGGAACATACGGTACTGACAAAAGAGATGGCCGACCGTATGGTAGAACTCGAGGCACTGCTTAAAAATGCATATCCCGGTATCACGATACGAGCCGAGGGCGATTCAAAGCTGACGGAAGGTGCGGAGGTGGCCGGAGCGCTCCTGAATGCTCCGCTTGGCCAGGGGAATCTTACGATCGTTTCCCGGATTACGGGAACGAAGCTTCCGGAAGACATCCCGGAGACCAAAGCAGCGGCGGCAATGGAAATCAAGCTTCTGGTGAATGGAGAAGAGCTTCAGCCGGATATCCCGCTTTATATGACCTTAAAGATCCCGGAGGGGATCGATAAGGCTGATCTCATCATCTATCACGTATTGGATGATGGCAGTATTGAAGTGATTGATCCGGAGATCAGCGGCGGCTTCCTGCGCTTTTTCGTGAGAAGCTTCAGTACATTTGTAATTGCCAATCCCAAAGAGGCCGATTTAACCGGAATCGAAATTACGGCTCAGCCGAAAAAAACAGAGTACCGGATTCATGAGGCGTTTGACGCCTCCGGGTTGGTGGTAACTGCTGTCTATGAAGACGGAACGAAGGCTGCCGTCACGGAGTATGGACTGGCCGGATTCGACGCAGCGACGGCTGGAATTAAAACAATTACGGTATCCTATAAAGGAAAGACAGCAAAATTTACCGTTACGGTAAAGGCGGAGGATGACGGCTCCGGAGATGATGACAACGGCGACAATGACGACGGCAATGATGATGGCAACGGCGACAATGACGACGGAGGCGGTGATAATGGCAGCGGAAGTCATGGCAGCAGCGGAAGTCCGGTGGTCCGGTCGGTTTTGCCCGATACGGTAAAGGGAAGCTGGAAACAGAATGAGAATGGCTGGTGGTTTGAGACACTGGACGGCGGTTTTGTGAAATCAGATTGGGCCCGTATCAATGAAAAATGGTATTATTTCGGCGATCAGGGATACATGGCAGTCGGCTGGGTACTCGATCAGAACCACTGGTATTATCTGGGGGCAGATGGCGCCATGGCGGCTGATGCCTGGATACTGGACCGGGGAACGTGGTACTTCTTGCAAAGCGGGGGAGCGATGGCCGCAGACCAATGGGTTCAGTGGAATGGAAACTGGTATTATTTAAACAGCGACGGCAGTATGGCTAAAGACACTGTGGTAACGGTCGGATACCGGATCGGAGAAGACGGCGTCTGGCGCCCTGATTAAGAGATAGGAACATGGACTCCCGGGAAGCGGATACTTCCCGGGAGCTTTTATTTTCCTGCGCGTCTTACCCGTAAAAATGTTTGTTTCTTCGATGTTATCTGTGAAATCAGTAAATAAATGAGGAATGAAGGTTCCTTCATTGACAAATGGTGAGAAGCGCTTTATCATAACAGTTAGAAAGACTTAAGGTTACAGGATCAGGAGGATATTTCGATGACGGTAAAGGAATGTTACGAGGCGATAGGCGCCGATTATGAGGAAGTTCTTCGCCGTCTGGCGAATGAAGAAAGAGTCGCACGTTTTCTGCTGAAGTTTCCCGGTGATGAAAGCTTTGCCGGGCTGGTTAAGGCGGTGGAGGAGAGTGATTATGAGGCGGCTTTCCGAGCGGCCCATACGCTGAAGGGGATCTGCCTGAATCTGTCGCTGTCTCTTATACACATCTGACGCTGCCGACGATCGCATAA
>ERZ1694977.612-NODE-612-length-12777-cov-7.499607_pt1 | contig 12777 bp, 8 predicted proteins | sample MGYA00581609_ERZ1694977 | MGnify/ENA primary metagenome ERZ1694977 (study PRJEB42213, sample SAMN07424467) | human gut metagenome | biome: ENVO:00009003; feature: ENVO:2100002; material: ENVO:00002003 | host: Homo sapiens | place: USA | collected 2014 ... | reverse complement strand
ATGTCTTAGGGTCTCGTGGGCTCGGAGATGTGTATAAGAGACAGGTGTATAATAATTATCTACATATTAAGTCGTTTTAGTTAGCTGATATGTTGTTCGATTCTACATTTTTATCCTTGTTTCCTGTTGTATTTTGTCAAAAATGCGTCATGTTAGAGGTGGATTCACGTCTGAGGAGGGGCATTTTTTACCCTTAGAAGAGGGGGGAAAACATCTTCCTAACTTCCATATTTTGCATTTTTCCGTTAAATAACGTGATAAAATTCTTGGGTTTGCCAACTTTTTATTATCTTTGCTAGCAATTAACAAATTATTGACGTAGCAATAGTCTGGAAAGCTAGAAACTACATAATAACAATACTAAGATGAAAAGATATAACTTGTTGATGCACAAGGCTTTAGGGGGGGTAATTTTGCTCAGGCAAAGTTAGCCCAATATCATCATGTTCTTATCCGCAGGCGAATATTATCTTATTTTTATATGATAATAGTCGCTTTTTTTATGCTTTCTTCCACCGCCTGTTCTAGCGACGAAGAAACAGAAAAATCAGAGGTTTTTGATTACAAAACCACATTTTTAGCCCACGAATGGCAGATTTCAGCCCTTTATCAGCGTGTTGGAAGTATCTTTATCGACGTAAAAGAGGCTCCTTTGTTCTGCAGAATGAGGACTGGAAACTATTGCTCGTAGAAAAATAAACATATTATGGCTAAGAAACAAGATACAATCAGCATTGGTTTTGAAGAGAAAATATGGAAGGCTGCCGATATTCTGAGAGGCAACCTCAGCGCTTCGCAATACGAGGGTGTGGTGCTCGGACTCATTTTTCTGAAATACATCAGCGACCGCTTCGAACAGAAGTTTCAGGAGCTGCAGGGTGACGAATACGCCGACCCGGAAGATAAGGACGAATACACTGCCGAGAACATCTTCTTCGTGCCTGCTGAGGCTCGATGGAGCAAGATCAGTGCTGCTGCCCACACACCGGAAATAGGTGTTGTGATAGATGAAGCGCTTACCGCCATTGAACGTGAAAACGAAAGACTGAAGGGTATTCTGCCTAAGAATTTCGCCCGTCCGGAGCTGGATAAGCGCCGTCTGGGCGATGTGGTAGATCTCTTTACGAACATAGAAATGCACGATGCTGGCGAGGAGAAAGACCTGCTGGGCAGAACCTACGAATACTGTCTGCAGCAGTTTGCCAGTCTGGAGGGCAAGAATGGTGGCGAGTTCTATACGCCTTCCTGCATTGTCCGCACGCTGGTAGAGATTCTGGAGCCTTACGAGGGCAGAGTCTATGACCCTTGCTGCGGAAGCGGCGGTATGTTTGTACAGAGCGCCAAGTTTATAGAGCGCCACAAGGGAAACCTGCGCAAGATTAGTATCTACGGTCAGGAGGCAAACCCTGATACGTGGAAGATGGCGCACATGAACCTTGCCATCCGTGGCTTGGATGCGAACCTGGGCAATGTCTTTGCCGACACATTCTATGATGACCAGCACCCTACGCTGAAGGCAGATTACATTCTTGCCAATCCTCCTTTCAACCTCAGCGACTGGGGACAGAGTGCGCTTCAGGAAGATGTGCGCTGGCAGTATGGTTTGCCACCAGCTGGCAACGCCAACTTTGCGTGGATGCAGCATATGATTCACCATCTGGCACCTAACGGAAAGATAGGTTTGGTGCTGGCGAATGGTGCGCTTTCGAGTCAGAGTGGTGGCGAGGGACAGATTCGCCAAGCCATCATCGAAGCCGACCTGGTAGAGGGAATCGTGGCATTGCCTTCGCAGCTGTTCTACAGTACGGGTATTCCTGTAAGTCTTTGGTTTATCAGCCGCAACAAGGCGCAGAAGGGCAAGACCGTGTTTATCGACGCCCGCAACATGGGTACGATGGTAACACGTAAGCTTCGTGAGCTGATGCCTGATACGGATATTAAAAAAATCTCTGACACCTTCCATGCGTTCCAGCAGGGAACCTTGGAGGATGAAAAGGGTTTCTGTGCCGTATGCACCACCGAGCAGATTGCTGCTCAGGACTTCATCCTGACTCCTGGAAGATACGTAGGAATCGCCGAAGACGAAGGCGACGGAGTGCCTTTCGAGGAGAAAATGACGAATCTCACCGGAGAGCTGAAGCAGCTGTTTGAGGAAAGCAAGAAGCAGGAAGAAGAGATCAGATTGCAGTTGAAGAAAATTGGATGGGAGGTGTAAAGTATGGAGTGGAAAGAAGTAACTCTTGGAGAAGTCTCATCAAAAATAGGAGATGGGCTGCATGGAACACCAAAATATGATGATGAAGGTTCTTATTATTTTATTAATGGTAACAATTTGAATTGTGGGAAAATAATAATAAAGGACGATACTAAACGAGTTGGAATAGAAGAGTTTGTTAAGAATCAAAAAGAACTTAATGAACAGACGATTCTTGTTTCAATAAATGGAACAATTGGTAACGTTGCGAAATATAATAATGAACCATGCATATTAGGCAAAAGTGCGTGTTATATTAATGTTGTAAAAGAAGTGGATAAAGAATTTATATATTATGTTCTAACATCTGCAAATTTTAAAAGAAATATAACAAACGAAGCAACAGGGACTACAATAAAGAATGTTTCTCTTAAACAAATGAGAGAATACAAATTTAATATTCCTTGCAATATTTCCTACCAGCACCGCATTGCCTCCATCCTTTCTTCTCTCGACCGGAAGATAGAGTTGAACAACAAAATCAATGCTGATTTGGAGGAGATGGCGCAGGCTATTTTCAAGAATTGGTTCGTTGACTTTGAGCCTTTCAAGGATGGTAAGTTCGTGGATAGTGAATTGGGAATGATTCCGGAAGGATGGAAAGTAGGAAGAGCTGATGATTTTTATCAGATAAATATTGGCAAAACTCCTCCGAGAAAGGAGCATAAATGGTTTTCGACCAACCCAGCTGATAAGATTTGGGTTTCTATTGCGAATATGGGAAATTCTGGTATTTTCATCTCTGATTCAAGCGAATATCTAACAAAAGAAGCTGTAGATAGGCATAATATCATTATGGTACCTAGAAACACCATATTGCTAAGCTTTAAGCTAACTGTTGGTAGAGTAGCAATCGCAGACAAGGAACTTACAACCAATGAAGCTATTGCAAGATTTATTCTTTCAGATGATAAATATATGGAATACCTATATTTGTATCTAAAGAATTTTGACTACAATTCTTTAGGAAGCACATCGTCTATAGCAACTGCTGTAAACTCGAAGACGATAAAGGGAATGCAGATGTTACAACCATCTGATAAAATAATAGATGCTTTTCATATACAGGTTAATCCTATATTTGAAAAAATAAGGAGTTTGACCAAGGAATCCTCCCGCCTCTCCCTTCTCCGCGACACCCTTCTCCCTCGCTTAATGTCAGGCGAGCTGGAAGTCCCGGAATAAGAAGAGCAACGAAAGAAAATAACGAGAAAGAAAATTAAAAATATAACATTATGGCAGATGACAAGAAATTCACTGAAGACGCATACGAGCAAACGCTCATTGCCCTGTTCCGCGACGAACTCGGCTATGCGTACGAATGTGGCTACGAGGTGGAACGCGACTATAAGGAGCCTTTCTATCGTGCCGATTTGGTCGCCTCGATGCGACGGCTTAATCCTCAACTGCCAGCCGATGCAATGGATGAAGGAATCAAGCAGATTACCAACATCAGCATCGGTACTTTAGAACAGAACAACGAGCAGTTTACCCTCTGGATGCAAAACGGTCTGGAGGTGGAATTCCTGCAAGATGGCGAAGAACGAACAGCCCTGATGAGGCTTATCGACTTCGAACATCCCGAAAGAAACCTCTTCAAGGTGGTGAACCAGTGGCGAGTAGAAGAGTATAAGAACAAGCGCTGCGATATGGTGGTGATGGTCAACGGATTGCCCCTCGTGGTGGTGGAGCTGAAAAGCGCCATTTCCGAAGATGCAACCGTAGAAGATGCCTACAAGCAGATCAAGAACTATCAGCAGAGCGTTCCAAGCCTCTTCAGCTACAACGCCTTCAACGTAATCAGCGACATGAGCGAGACTCGTGCCGGAACCATCACCGCCAAGCTGGAACGCTACATGGAATGGAAGACCGTGGACGGCTCATACGAGTCAACCCTCTTTGCCGACTATCGCACCTTCTTCCTCGGCATGTTCCAGCAGCAGCGACTGCTCGACATCCTGCAGAACTTCATCTGCTTCGACAAGAACCAGGGCAAATACGCCAAGATTCTTACCGCCTACCATCAGTACTACGCCGTTGGCAAAGCCCTGCAGCGCACCCGTACCGCAGTGGAAGGTAACGGAAAAATCGGCGTGTTCTGGCACACGCAGGGTTCGGGCAAGAGCCTCTCCATGGTGTTCTACGCCCACCAGCTGGTGCAACGGTTGCCCGAAGTAACCATCGTGGTGGTAACCGACCGCAAGGACCTCGACAACCAGCTCTTCGGTCAGTTCTGTCGCTGTCAGGACTTCCTGCGTCAGGAGCCACAGAACGCCCAGAGCCGTGAAGACCTGGGCAATCTGCTCCGTAACCGAAAGAGTGGGGGAATCATCTTCACCACCATTCAGAAGTTTGAAGAAGGCGACTCGGCACTCTCCACCCGCCGCAACATCATCGTGATGACCGATGAGGCGCACCGCTCGCAATACGGCGAGGAGCACTGGGACAACAAGAGTCTGACGATGAAGAAGGGATTCAGCCAGAAGATGAGAGAAGCCCTGCCAGGCGCCTCGTTTATCGGCTTCACCGGAACGCCTATCAGCGACCGAGACAGAGACACGGAGGAAGTATTCGGCAACTACATCGACGTTTACGACATGAGTCAGGCGGTAGATGATGGAGCCACCCGTCCGGTTTATTACGAGAGCCGTGTGGTGAATCTGAACCTCGACGAAGACACGATGAAGCTGCTGAACGATGAGTTCGACAACCTAGCCGATGAGGGAGCCACCGAGGAGCAGATCAGGCAAGCGAAGCAGGAGCACAGCCGACTGGAAGTGCTCTTGGGTGAAGACGCCACCATCGACACGCTGGTAAGGGACATCATCAAGCACTACGAGGAAAACCGTGCGCAGGAACTCACCGGCAAGGCAATGATCGTAGCGCTGACCCGAAGCATCGCCATCAAAATCTACCGCAAGATGCTGGAGCTTCGCCCCGAGTGGACGGAGAAGGTAAAGGTGGTGATGAGCGGTTCGAACCAGGACCCCGAAGACTGGCAGCCGATTATCGGCAACGAAGCCTACAAGAAGGAACTGGCAAGAAAATTCAAGGACAACGATGATGAGATGAAAATCGCCATCGTAAGAGACATGTGGCTCACGGGCTTCGATGTTCCGTCGCTCGCCACCATGTACGTATATAAGCCGATGAGCGGTCATAACCTGATGCAGGCAATAGCCCGTGTTAACCGAGTGTTCCCGGGCAAGGAAGGCGGACTGATAGTGGATTACGTAGGCATTGCGCAGGCGCTGAAGAGTGCCATGCAGCAGTACACCAACCGTGACCGCCGCCGCTTTGGAGACCCCGACATCGCCAAGACCGCCCTGGTGAAATGGAAGGAAGAGATGGAAATCTGCCGAGACCAGCTTCATGGTTTCGACTATTCCGGCTTCTTCGAACAGGACAACTCGAAGCGGGCACTCGCCATCACCAGCGGAGCCAACTTCCTGAGTTCTCCAGCCATGGTTCAGCGCAAGAAGAATTTCATGGAGCACAGCAATCTGCTTCACAATGCCACCACGCTCTGCCGTTCGCTTCTGGATGATCAGCAGAAGGCGGAGGTGTGCTATATGGATGCGCTGCGCGTGATGATGCTCAAACTCTCGCAGAAGGGCAAAATCAGCCGACATGAAATCAACGAGCGCATCGGCGACCTGCTCCGTCAGAGCGTGAAGACCGACGGAGTCATCAATCTCTTCGGCGACCGCCAGATAGAGTTCTCGCTCTTCGACGACGCCTTCATCCAGGAGGTGAAGAACATGAAGGAGCGCAACCTGGCGGTGGAACTGCTCACCAAACTGATGAAAGAGAAAATCAAGCAGCAGCAGAAGACCAACGTGGTTCAGAGCGACCTCTTCTCCGACATGCTCAGCCAGAGTCTCTCCAACTATCTGAAAGGCTTGCTCACCAACGAGGAAGTGATAGAGGAGCTGTTGAAGATGGCTCAGCAGATGAAGCAGGCAGAGGCAGAGGGCAACGACCTGGGACTTTCGCCCGAGGAGAAGGCATTCTATGATGCGCTCTCCACGCCCGAAGGAGTGCGGCAGGCTTACTCTGACGAGGAGTTTGTGGCACTGACCCGGGAACTGACGGAAGTACTGCACCGCAACCGCACCATCGACTGGAACCGGAAGGAATCGGCGAGGGCGAAGATGCGAGTGATGGTGAAGCGACTGCTCAAGAAGTATAAGTATCCACCAGAGGGTGCAGAAAAGGCGCTGGAAACCGTGATGCGCCAATGCGACCACTGGGCGGATGATGAAGAAAACGTAGTATAAACCCTTTAAAATTTGAAGTAAGAAACAGAAAGTAAACAAGAGAAAATAACATATAGATATTGACGCTGATTATCTGACACTTCTACGGTATTCAGAACCTGCAATTCAGAAATTCGGTAAGAAGACGGTGACAGCAAGGCGTCCACTCCTCTACGGCGTGGGCAGTACTTGTTTGTGCCTTACCGAAGGTTCTTGCAGGTACCCGAATACCGGTACTTACAGGGAACCCCACGCCGCTTATTTAAACAACATAACAATTCAAACCTAGAAAAGTAATATGCAGACAGAGGAAATACCCAATACTGATAATAACTACAATTCTCTTCTGAAGATTTCATCAGAAGAAGATCTTTTTGTGGAAGATGAAGTAACAGGAGTCAAGAAATACACTCCAGTAACAACTGCTGATGTGGGTCAGTTTAAGAGAGAGGCAGAACATTTGTATAAGGAGATTCAGCATGCTAAAGATGAATTTAAATGGAATGCAGGAAAGCATAAAGGTCTTACCTGTTATTTTCATATTTACCAGAACCTTGCCGAGCAGTTGACAGATTTTCTTAAATATATTCATACGCTCCATAAGAAAGTCTACATTTCCATCTACAAGAGCTACGATGATGAATTCATGGGGATTTATACTGAAGTTTTAGAGAAGGTGCTCCAGGAAATTCAGACCATCGCCCGGAAGCATTCAGACTATTTGCTTGATAAGGAAGAGGAGTATGATCAGATTCCCTATGCTAAGGCTATTTTCGAGCAATGCGAGAAGCTTAAAGTTCCTGCCGGAGACGACTTTCCCCGTTTTGATTCCCATTTCAAGAACTTTGTCTCTACCGGTTTGCAGATGGCTTTGGCTGAAACCATCTCCACAGTTACCGCTATTTGTGCTGATTTCCTAGCCTTATACAGAACCCGCCTTTTCCGCACTGACCATGAGGCTGTTATTATTTACCATTATATCAAGCGAATTTTCGACGAGGGCACGCTACCTGACCATCTGAAACGTGAGGTAAAGGTAAAGAAACGTCATCTGAGAGAGAGAAGAATAGATATTACCACTTTGAGTTTGCAGAAAGTAATGAATGATATTGAAGGGAAATACAATAATTATACGCTTTGTTCTGACTGGTTTGAGCGAGAGGAGGATGAGGAAGAAGAACTTGTCCGTACGCTAGTCAGGGAGCAGGCTTCGCCCGAGGATTTTGAAACGCTGTTCAAGTATCAGGGTGAGCATAAAATGTGGGAGGCAGAAATTGCCAGGGCTGATGATTTTGAGCGTAACAGCGACTCTTTCTTTGTGAACTGGGTAGATTCTATAAAATTGGAGGAGAAGTTAAAGTTCTGGATAAAAGGCAACATTACGTCTCAGCAAAGCTGGTACATAGTCTGGTGCCTGATGAAATATACGTTCCACATGGTGCGTGATAATCAGGACAAGGCAGCCTTTGCCGCCCGCATGAACCTGATGTTTCCGGATGCAGAAAAGAAATGTGTGGTGGAGTCGTTCCGCAAGCAGGAAACGCAGAAGAACCATAACCACCATTTTTCGGAGTGGCTTGAAGGCTCCGATCCCGATTATCATACCGCCCAGGATCTGTATTATAAGCTGGCGAAAAGGGATGGTTATATGAGAAGTATTTGAGTTGGTATAGGAAAGTAGAGAGGAAGATTTAGAGACAACTATCGTCCCTGGGTATAAAACAAGGATAAATCCGGTAATATTCTACGGCTTTTTTGAAAATATTCCGTAGAATATTACCACTTTTTCAAAAAAAGAGACTTGTCTGATGACACATTATATGATGCGATTAAGGCGACTTTCGATAATAGAGGGCTTACATACAATCCCGAATTGCAGTTGTTTACAGAAAGTTTTGCGACAGACGCAGCCCGCATAACTCGCTGGAAAGCATTTCTGAAAAAGATTCAATGGAAAGAAACTCTTGATTTCAAGACTGTTATGGAAGTAATAAAGGAAAGGTTGCAGCCTATGGCAGAAAGATATTGGGGAAAGTAGTGCGTTGTGGAGTCGTCTCGCAAGCAGGAAATGCAGTTGATGACTAGCCCCAACACGCCCTGAAAGGGCAGAAGCTCCTAGCCCAGGGCAATCGCCCTGGGTTATTACGGACGCAACCCTGACGCCCTGAAAGGGCAAAAGCTTAAAAATACCTTGTAATTTTTCATATTTTCTTTGTTGTTTTTCAATTTAATGTGTATCTTTGCAATGTCGAATGAAAATACGACTAAAAGCAATTAATAAAAGAACATAGTATGCAGTATCCAACAATATCAGAATATGTAAAGGCCATTCAAGATGCTGGTAACAATCTTGACAAGTTAGCTCACCTGACTCCCGTATTAGATGATCACGGAGAGCCATATCATATGAGTGATGATTTTGCCGTGGTGTTTAAGATGCAGGACAAGAGTACTGGGAAGTATTATGCCCTCAAGTGTTTCTTGAAAGATCAGAAGGAATGTGCCGATGATGCGTGTTATCAGATTGATGATGAACAGAATATGGTTGGGGCTTCATACAGTACTTCTGTGAAGTTTCTAGAGAAGGAACTTTTATTTCATAGTCAAGACAAAGTGGAAAAATTTCCGGTACTGTTGGCAGATTGGATAGACGGGAAATCGATGATAACTTTTCTGTCAGTGAATGAAGATATGACTACATCAACAATACATGAAAATTTTAATGAGGCTATTACAGATGAATATGGAGTGACATATAGCAAAGACGGGAGAAAATTGTTAAGATCGCCCAAAGAACTTGATGGAAACTATTCAATTAAAAAAGATACAAAGATTATTTGTGATTGGGCATTTGAAGGTTGCACTTCTTTGCGTAGTCTTGTTGTTCCTGAGAGTGTTATAAGCATTGGAGAGAGTGCATTTGATGGGTGCACTTCTCTGAGTAGTCTTGTTATTCCTAATAGGGTAGTGAGCATTAAAGGCAATCTCTTTTGCGGTTGGTATGGCGACTTGATATGCTTGTCGCCGTACTTTATTTATGAAAATAATGTATTATTTGATAAAGACAAAAGTACAATTATCTCTTTTAGAGACCAAGCCACAACATCTTATGTCATCCAAGCTGGAGTAACTAGCATTGGTGATTGTGCCTTTGAAGGTTGCGAATCTTTGAGCAATCTTGTTATTCCTAATAGTGTAACTAGCATTGGGAAAAGTGCTTTTTCCTTTTCATCTTTGAGCAGCCTTGTTATTCCAGATAGCATTACCTGTATTGAGGATGGTGCATTTGAATATTGTGAATCTTTGAGCAGTCTTGTTATTCCTAATAGCGTTACCAGCATTGGGGATAGGGCATTTGATCATTGCGAATCTTTGCATAGTCTTGTTATTCCCGACAGTGTTACTAGCATAGGGGCTTGGGCATTTCAAAGTTGTCGTTCCTTGACAGATATTGTTATTCCTGATAGCATAACTAGCATTGTGACTGGTGCGTTTAGTGATTGCGAGTCTTTGAAAAGTTTTATTATTCCCAATAGTGTAACTAGCATTGAAAATTGTGCATTTTGTGGGTGCAAATCTTTGCGTAGTCTTGTTATTCCTGATGGCGTTACTAGCTTATTTTGGGATGCATTTCATGGTTGCGAATCTTTGAGCAGTCTTGTTATTCCTGACAGCGTTACTAGCATTGGGAATAGGGCATTTTATGGGTGCAAATCTTTGACAGATATAGCTATTCCTGATAGTGTTACTAGCATTGGAAATAGTGCATTTTCTGGTTGTTCTTCTTTGAGCAGTCTTGTTATTCCTGATGGCGTAACTAGTATTGAAAATTGTGCATTTTTTTGTTGCAAATCTTTGACAGACATAGTTATTCCTGATAGTGTTACTAGCATTGGGAATGAGGCATTTGAAGGTTGCTCTTCTTTGAGTAGCCTTGTTATTCCCGATAGTGTTACTAGCATTGGAAATAGAGCGTTTTATGGCTGCAAATCTCTGTGTAGTCTTGTTATTCCTGATGGTGTAACTAGTATAGGGCATGAGGCGTTTAAGGATTGCTCTTCTTTGAGTAGCCTTATTATTCCTGATAGTGTTGCTAGTATTGTGGATAGAGAATTTACATATTCATCTTTGAGCAGTCTTGTTATTCGTGCTACTGGATCGAGTATTGTGGATAGAGCCTTTAAAGGTTGTATTTCTTTATGTTATCTCGCTATTCATGCTAAAATTGTTATCCCTGATGGTGTAACCAGCATAGGAGACAGCGCATTTCGTGGTTGCACTTCTTTGACTAGCCTTGTTATTCCTGACAGTGTTACCAGCATTGGGATTGGTGCTTTTTGGGGTTGTAAATCTTTGACAGACATTGTTATTCCTGATAGTGTTACCTGTATTGAGAATAGTGCATTTGAAGGTTGCTCTTCTTTGAATAACGTTGTTATTCCTGATGGTATAACTCGCATTGGGAAAAGTGCATTTAGGGGTTGCGAATCTTTGAGTAGCCTTGTTATTCCTGGTGGTGTGACTCGCATTGGGGATGGTGCATTTAGGGATTGCGAATCTTTGAGTAGCCTTGTTATTCCTGGTGGTGTGACTCGCATTGGGGCGAGGACATTTTTTGGTTGTAGTTCTTTGAGTAACATAGTCATTCCTGCCAGTGTAACTAGTATTGGGGATGAGGCATTTGGATATTGCAAATCTTTGAGTAGTCTTGTTATTCCTGATAGTGTTACTAACATTGGTGATTATGCTTTTTATTGTTGCTATTCTTTGGAAAGTCTTATTTTCCCGGATGGTGTTACGAGCATTGGGGAATATGCATTTAGGGGTTGCGAATCTTTGAGCAACCTCGTTATTCCTAATAGTGTTACTAGTGTTGGAAAGTGTGCATTTTATGATTGCTCTTCTCTGAGTAGTATTGTTATTTCTGATAGTGTAACCAGCATTGGGGAGAGGGCGTTTTGGGGGTGCTCTTCTTTGAGTAGTATTGTTATTCCTAATAGTGTTACTAGTGTTGGAAAATGTGCATTTTATGATTGCTCTTCTTTGAGTAGTATTATTATTCCTGATAGCGTTACAAGCATTGGGGATAGTACTTTTTGGGGTTGCTCTTCTTTGAGCAGTCTTGTTATTCCTGATAGCGTTACTAGCATTGGTGTGTGTGCATTTAGGCATTGCTCTTCTTTGAGTAACGTTGTTATTCCAGATAGTATTACAAGCATTGAGTGTTATGCATTTAGTGATTGCTCTTCTTTGAGCAGTATTGTTATTCCAGTGAGTGTTACTTACATTGGGCATCATGCTTTTGCAAATTGCAATCTCTCAAATACTCTTAGACAAGAATTAAGTTCCCGTTTTGGTGATAAAATATTTTGGTAACTATGGTTGAACTTGTTAAAGGCATCTTCTTCATGGAATTGTGAAGGAGGTGCCTTTAATGTTTGAATTTTAAAGCTTTTGCCCTTACAGGGCGCTTGGTTGATTGCTGGTTTACCCAGGGCGATTGCCCTGGGCTAGGAGCTTCTGCCCCTTCAGGGCGTGTGGGGCATGGACTATATTTTTTTACTAAATTACCATTTTCCCAAAAAACATGGAAATTTTCCCAATAATGCCCCTGTTTTTCCCAAGAAACCCCCGATTTTTCCCAAAAGCAGCAGATTTTCGGGAAGAGTGTGGGGGAAGGCTTGCAGGAAAATGAGGGTATTTTCTTGCCTTTTTGTTAATATTTTGCGATTTTTTCTTGTTTTTCCCTGCTGAGCGTGTAGGCTTTTTATTTTTCCCAAGAAATGCCCGATTTTTCCCAAATACGTGAGTTTTTCGGGGGAGTTGTGGGAAAGGGATTGTTTTGCTTTTTTTTCTGCAGTACTTTTGCAGCGTCGAAGAAACAAGACAACGCTGAAATGGTTTGGTGCTCTTGAAACCTCTTCGTACAATTATATAATATGTATACTCAGATTATGAGAGTGGTGCAGCAGGGTGAGACCTTCGCTGTGCAGAGTCAGAAAAGTGAGAACGGACAGATGATGAAATGCAACATCGTTCTCCAGGAGATGGGCGGCAAGTATGAGAACCAGTACGCTGCGGCAATGTTGGGCAATATGGCGCAATGTAAGTACGCTCCGGGCGAGCTGGTGGCTGTTACGCTCCGATTCACTACCTATGAGCACAATGGTCAGGTTTATCAGGATATTCTGGTTACGGACATTGAAAAAGTAAAAGGGTAAAAAAGTAAAAAGGTAAAAAGAACCTTAACCCTTTGCAATCACG
>ERZ1694977.597-NODE-597-length-13090-cov-8.339854_pt1 | contig 13090 bp, 10 predicted proteins | sample MGYA00581609_ERZ1694977 | MGnify/ENA primary metagenome ERZ1694977 (study PRJEB42213, sample SAMN07424467) | human gut metagenome | biome: ENVO:00009003; feature: ENVO:2100002; material: ENVO:00002003 | host: Homo sapiens | place: USA | collected 2014 ... | reverse complement strand
GATGTCTTAGGGTCTCGTGGGCTCGGAGATGTGTATAAGAGACAGCAACAACACCCAACACAAATTCTTCCTCTGCAACAAGAAATATGATGAATATGAATATATGATGTATAGAAAACAGACTGAAATCATCGTAACCATCTTCTATGAAGGTATTCTGAGAGGAACACAGTATGGCAATCATCCTAGAACAAAATATGCCTTGAAGATTCATAGCGTCATCGAGGATTTGATGAATAAAGACTGGAGTAAAGTCAACGAGACCCTTAAATAATGAAGGAAATAAAGTTATTTGATTACCAAGAGGATATGAAGGAACGGATTGAGAAGGCGTTGCGCCTTCATCGGTCCGTAATGGCACAAATGCCAACGGGTACGGGAAAAACGGTTCTACTCGCTTCGGTCGTAGAATCGTTTTTGAGGGAACATTCCAATTGCAATGTTTGGATTGTTGCCCATAGAAGGGAGCTGGTTTCTCAGATTCGAGAAACTATTGAAAGAGTTTTTTTCGAATCACCCCGTCCCTCTTTCCAAAGAGGACTCCACTTTCTCCCCAAGCCCCTCTTCCTCAGGAAGCGGGGATGTAACCGCCCTACTCGGTGCTCGGAACCGCTACGCTCTAAGGATGGCGGACCATCAAAGGTCTCGCCAGATTGTGCGGGATGGGACCGCCTGGGGATGAGTGGAGCATCAAAGGTCTCGCCAGATTGTTTGTCGGCTAGCGCATTCAATGTTCCTATCAAGGCTGTGTCGATACAATGGTTGTCGAAACACTATGACGAGATAGAGGAAGAACCGGGGATGATTGTGATTGACGAGGCGCACCATGCGCTTGCCAAGACTTACAAAGGAATGTGGGATAGATTCCCGAAAGCTAAGTTCCTGGGACTGACGGCTACTCCTTGCCGATTGAATGGTAAGGGATTCACTGATCTGTTTGATGTCTTGGTGCAGTCGTGGAGTGTTCCTGAATTTATCAGCAAGGGAAGATTGGCGACATATGATTTTGTGAGCATCAAATCGGATGGTGTGACGCAACGGCTCATCGACTCCTTGCAGAAGCGAGGGGCTGATGGTGACTACCAGAACAAGGAAATGGATATGTTGCTGAATAAGAAACCGAGTATCGAAAGGCTCTATCAGAGTTTGGAAGAATTTGGCAAAGACAGGAAGGGCATCGTGTATGCTATCAATATCAGGCATGCTAATGCTATTGCCGAGTTCTACAGAGAACACGGCATAGCGGCTGTTGCTATTGATAGTAAGACTCCTGCGAGTGAGCGCAGAATGCTGATTGAAAGATTCAAAGCTTCTTCCTTATCTTTTTCGAAAATCACCCCGTCCCTCTTTACCCTTAAAGAGGGCTCCACCTCTCACCCCGACCCTCTCACCCTCAGGGGAGAGGGAGGAAACCGCCCTACTCGGTGCTCGGAACCGCTTCGCTCTAAGGTTGGCGGACCATCAAAGGTCTCGCCAGATTGTGCGGGATGGGACCGCCTTACTGATACTTGCTTGCGAGCTGGTGATGGACTGGGGGCTACTTGCTTGCGGGCTGCTGATGGGGCTGCTCCTATACAAGTATTGGTGAATGTGGACATCTTCTCGGAGGGATTTGACTGCCCGGATGTGGAGTTTGTACAGTTGGCACGACCTACATTGTCGCTTGCCAAGTATCTGCAGATGGTGGGACGAGGATTGCGAGTGGCTAAGGGAAAGAAGAACTGCGTAATTATAGATAATGTGGGACTATATCGGGTGTTCGGGTTGCCTTCGCAAGTATGGAACTGGAATGCTATGTTCGAGGGAAAGCTGAAAATTGGCAAGAGAAAGGAGACTCCGAAGGATAGAGAGTTTTTCCTGATGAAGGAGGAACAAGACGATATTCAGATTCATCCAGACTCAGAAATGATGATGGTGATGAGCCATGAAGAATTGCTCCAAACGATACAGTATCGTGAGTTTGTGGACAGTAGAGGGGAGTTTGCCATCATCAAGCTTCCTGATGGGAAGATGACGGTAGTGAACCGGCAGGGAGAACAAGTCTTGGAGCCAGGCGATTACTATGACATGAAACTGTTGGATGGCAACATCCTGTTCTACCGACATTGCAGAAAGGAGGTCTGCTATTATGACCTGTTGTCTGGAGCTATTATTGACGATGGTCCCAATGTTTACGATGTTCCAAAGGTGGTTACGCTAGAAGGTTGGGAGTTCATCAAATATGGAGATGTTTATATGTCTCGCACCTACGAACATTTCTCTTGGCCATATTGCCCTTCCAAATATGACCTGTTCAATTTTGGGGATTACCTGATATATCGTTATAATTATTTAGTAGATAGTGGTTGCCAGGAATGGTACTATTATGAAGGAGGCAATGGCTTGATGATGAAGGCTACTATAGATAGTAATCGAGTATGTTTCTTGCGTGGTGATTATGAACATGTGTATTGGATGTGTGCCACTCTTCGTTGTGGTTGTATCGTGGTTATGGACAGCAAGCAGGACTACTACCTGGTGGATTCATATTTGAAGAAGACCTATATTGGATGCAATAACCCAAAGAATGAAAATGAAGATCTTCATTTTGTAATGCCTCGCCTTGGCAAGAAATACTATGATGAGATGATGTTACAGGAGAAGAAAAAGGAAGCAAGCGAGATGATTCTTTTGCATGAAAAGTCTGTAGCAGGACATGTGGAATTATATCAGGCTGGAAAGAAATGGGGCATAAAAGTGGATGGCAGAGTTGTCGTGCCACCCCTTTATCGCAGCATAGCGCAACCTGTTGGTGCCTATTGTGCCTTTGAAGAGATTCCAAGTTATTGGGGTATTATGACCTTAAAAGGCAAGGTGATAGTTGATGCCAAATATGAGAAGGTCGAGATTCGTGATGGAGGGATCGCCGTGGTAACTGATATCACGGGGAAAACACAGACCATCTATCTGAAATGATCTATTATAGGGGGCGTCAGTCTGAGAATATTAACAAAAAAGAGTGTGTCATGAATTTATGATACACTCTTTTTTTATTCTGTTTAATTACATCTTCTTTATCCGTTTGCGATATTTCCGAAGAAATCGAATGAGGCATCCCAATCCTTCCAGACTGGCTCTCTGCCCAATTCCTTCAATCTCGCATTGATTACCTTGGCGGTACGCTCATCGCTTACGGTGAACTGCTCCAATGCCTGAGGATAGGTATGATAACCGCCAGGATTTACCTTTGATTCTGCCGACATGGTGGTGACACCCAGTGTTGCCATGTTGTCACGGATGTAGGCTGGCTCACGGGTAGAGTAGGAGATATCTACATCGTGGTCGAAGATACGCATGGCGAAAGTTGCCTGTGCCAACTGCTTATCGGTCATGAAGCAGTTTGGCTGGAAACCTTCGTTCTGTGCAGGGCGCATACGAGGGAAGTTCACGCTGTACTTGGTCTTCCAGTAATGCTTCTGCAGGTAGCGCAGGTGATGAGCCATCATCACAACATCTGTGCGCCATTCCTTCTCCAAGCCGATGAGCACACCCATACCGATGGAGTGAACGCCTGCCATACCCATGCGGTCGAAACCGTCGCAGCGCCACTCAAACTTGCTCTTCATGCCACGTGGGTGGTAGAGCTTGTAGTGCTCGTGGTTGTAGGTCTCCTGGAAGCAGATGACGCCGTTCATACCGTGGTCGGCGAGGGTCTTGTAATCCTCTGTAGAGAGCGGCATTACCTCTATCTTCACGTTAGAGAAATACTTCTTGGCGATGTCGATTGCCTTGGCAAGATATGGGGTGCCAGCCTTGGCTGGGTTCTCGCCCGTAACGAGAAGGATGTTCTCGAATGGAGCCAGCTGCTTGATGGCTTTATACTCGTTCTCAATCTGCTCTGGGGTGAGGATGGTACGAGCCATCGGATTCTCACGATGGAAACCGCAATACACGCAGGAGTTAGAGCATGAATTGGTGATGTAGAGAGGAATGAACATCGACATGGTCTTGCCGAAGCGCTCCTCGGTATATTTGCGGGAAAGACGCGCCATTACCTCCAAGTATGGCTCGGCTGCAGGTGAAATCAGCGCCATGAAGTCGTTCACATCGCAATGGTCCTTGGCAAGGGCACGACGCACATCATTATCGGTCATTCGAGCTATTCGCTCCGTGGTCTCCTCCCAACTGATATTCTTTAATTCGTCTGAAAACATTTTCTTACTTTTTAAACTTTCTCAAATCGTGTGTCAACTTGGCTGCGCAGAAGTTTGGACCACACATGGTGCAGTACTCACCATCTGTATGACCTGCCTCCTCGAAATACTTCAAGGCAAGCTCTGGGTCGAGAGAGAGGTGGAACTGGTCTCTCCAGCGGAACTCGAAACGTGCCTTGGAGAGGGCGTTGTCGCGGATGGTTGCACCTGGATGACCCTTTGCCAAATCGGCTGCATGAGCGGCAATCTTATAGGTTACCACACCTGTGCGCACATCTTCCTTGTTAGGCAAGGCGAGGTGCTCCTTAGGTGTTACATAGCAGAGCATGGCGGTGCCGAGCCATGCTATCTGGGCGCCACCGATGGCTGATGTGATGTGGTCGTAACCTGGAGCGATATCGGTAACCAATGGGCCGAGGGTGTAGAATGGTGCCTCGTGACAGTGGTCGAGCTGGCGCTCCATGTTCTCCTTGATCTTCTGCAATGGCACGTGACCAGGACCCTCGATGAATGCCTGCACGTTCTTGTCCCAGGCACGGGTAACAAGCTCGCCCATGGTATCCAACTCGGCAAACTGGGCTGCATCGTTGGCATCGGCTATACAGCCTGGGCGCAGACCATCGCCCAAAGAAAGGGCTACGTCGTACTGTGCCACGATGTCGCAGATATCGTCGAAGTGCTCATAGAGGAAACTTTCCTGGTCGTGATAGAGACACCACTTGCTCATGATACTACCGCCACGGCTCACGATTCCGCAGAGACGGCTATCGGCGAGATGCACGTTGTGACGACGGATGCCGGCATGGATGGTGAAGTAGTCAACACCCTGCTCGCACTGCTCGATGAGGGTATCACGGAATACCTCCCAGTTCAAATCCTCTACCTTGCCGTTTACCTTCTCCAAAGCCTGGTAGATAGGCACGGTTCCTACTGGCACAGGGCAGTTGCGTACAATCCATTCACGGGTTTCGTGGATGTTGTCACCGGTAGAGAGGTCCATCAAGGTATCGCCTCCCCACTTGCAAGACCATACAGCCTTATCCACCTCTTCCTCGATGCTGGAGGTAGTGGCAGAATTACCGATGTTGGTATTGATCTTCACGAGGAAGTTGCGGCCGATGATCATCGGTTCGCTCTCCGGGTGGTTGATGTTGGCAGGAAGAACGGCACGTCCGCGTGCAATCTCATCACGTACATACTCAGGAGTGATATGGGTATCGATGCCCAACTCCTGGCAGTTCATGTTCTCGCGGATAGCCACATACTCCATCTCTGGAGTGATGATGCCCGCCTTGGCATAAGCCATCTGGGTGATGTGCTTGCCAGCCTGTGCACGGCGAGGCAACTGGATGTGCTCGAAGCGGAGGTGGTCGAGGCTATGGTCAGCAAGGCGCTGCTTGCCATACTCGCTGGTAACCTCCTTGAGCTGCTCGGTATCGTTGCGGTCGAGAATCCACTGCTCGCGCATTCTTGGCAAGCCTTTCTTCAAATCTACCTGATAGTTAGGGTCGCTGTAAGGACCGCTGGTATCGTAGATGTAAACCGGAGCGTTTGGCTCTGTATGTGGAATGCCGCGCTCATCCTTCACAACAGTAGGAGTGAGGTTAACCTTGGTCATTCCAACCTTGATCTGTGGGAAGAGTTTTCCCTGCATATACGCCTTTTCTCTCTGGGCGTAAGCTTTCTTATCGTTTGGCATAATTTTTTAAAGGTAAAAAGGTAAAAGGGTAAAAAGGTAAAAAGAACATTCTGCTTCTTTGCCTTCATCCTTCATGCCTTTGTATTATCTATATTATAATTAGTTGTTGAGGAATGCGGTGAGAGGAGAACTTGCCTCAGCACAATCGCTGATGGCTCCGAGACCTGCCTCGTAAGCACGGCGACCGCATACTACTGCTTCCTTGAATGCCTTAGCCATCTCTACAGGATCACCGGCAACGGCGATAGCGGTGTTAACCAGACAAGCGCTGGCACCCATCTCCATGGCTTCGGCAGCGTGACTAGGTGCACCGATACCTGCATCTACTACAACTGGAACAGTAGCCTGCTCGATGATGATCTGCAGGAAGTCCTTCATTCTCAATCCCTTGTTAGTACCGATAGGTGCAGCAAGTGGCATCACGGTAGCAGCACCAGCCTCTTCGAGGTGCTTGCAGAGGGTAGGGTCTGCCTGGCAATATGGCAATACCACGAAACCGAGTTTTACCAGTTTCTCGGTAGCCTTCAGTGTCTCGACAGAGTCTGGAAGAAGATAGCGAGGGTCTGGGTGGATTTCGAGCTTGAGCCAGTTGGTTCCGAAAGCCTCTCGAGCCATCTGTGCTGCGAAGACAGCCTCCTCGGCGTTGCGCACGCCACTGGTGTTAGGAAGGAGCTGGATATTTGGGTTCTGCACTATATGAGAGAGCAGGTCGTCCTGCTTGTCTTCGAGTTCGATACGTTTCATTGCAACAGTAACCATTTCTGTTTCTGATGCTTTGATGGCTTCAGCCATGAGGGCATTGTTGTTAAACTTTCCTGTGCCCAAGAAGAGGCGTGAGTTAAACTCTCTGCCTGCGATTACTAATTTTTCCATTGTTTTATTATAGAGTTGTTATTTTTGTTTTCATTTCTGTAGGAAAAGTACTTTTGTGTGATTCTTTTCCGCAGTATTCTGGGACCGTTATCCTCCGCAGAACGCTTTTACGATAATGATGTCTGCTCCTTCTGCGATGATTGTGTTTTCCCATTCATCACGAGGCACCATTTCGTTACTGATAGCTACAGCTACTCCTGTAGCTGGCAAATCGAGTTCCTGGGCTAACTCCCTGATGGTTTTAGCCTGTGTCTCGGTCTCTTTGTTGTTGATAGTTACTTTCATATTCTGTTCGTTTTATATGATGAATAATCCGTTTGTTTACGCTTTTCTATCGCCCGAAAGCGATGATAAGCAAATATGTAATCAAACACGGTGAACTTCCAGATGAAAGCCTTAAGAGAAAGAATAAAGCGCTATCAAATATCCCTGCGACAGCATTACCTGCATCAGGTTCTATGGGTATCATCTCAGCCGAATCTTTCAGCACCCCGTGATAATCGCTTGCAAAAGTAATGATAATATCGGAAAAGCAATAGAATTTCAAAAATATTTATGCTAAATTAACGCAGAATGCACCTTTCGCTTTACTGGTGTTTCTTTCTGCAATCCGGGCATTCGCCTTTGATGACAAAGGAAATAGAGTGGGGATAAAAGCCTTCGGGCAGCTCGAAACTTGGAATATGGATATCCTCCATACAGAAGGAACGCTGGCAAGATTCGCAGTAGAAATGAATATGCCCGTCGTGATGATCGCAAGCCCCTTTTTCTTCGCAGAGTTCGTAGCAGAGTACGCCTCGCCCATCTTCGAAGGCATGTACCACATCATGTTCCAGAAAGAGGGTAAGGGTACGGAAGATGCTCGACTTATCCATCGAAACCATCTTTCGTTCCAGATTGCTCAGACTCTGCGGGTTCTGTTCGCCCATCAGGGTCTTCATTACGAGTATGCGGTTGGCGGTTGGCCGAATGCCTTTCGATTCCAGCCTGCTGATCATATCTTGTGAGTTCATCGTTTCTTCTTTTTAAAATCTTTACTAACCGGTTGCAAAGATACAAAAAAAGCGTGTAAGTATGGTAACTTACACGCTTTTTCTTTATTTAAACGTAATTACTTTTTGCTTTCAATCTAGTTTATGCCGCAGCATGAAGGGATTGGAACCCTTATACGCAAGCACAACCACGGCTTCTGTTCAAAGCCTCACCATACATTTCCATTGCGGTCATGTAATTTGCAAGAATAGCCTTCAAGGCCTTCTTGATGTTTGCATACATTGTTTTCATAATCGTTATCCTTTTTTAAAAAATTAATACTTGGCATTTCTGCCATTTTCTTTTTCCTTTTGTTCATGAACGGTGGTCAATTTTACTTGCCCATCTCCATGTTGTTGTTTACATTTACAGCCTTGGCAATCATAGCTGCCACAACTGTAAGAATCATTACTGTCGTCATCATAATTTGTTTCCTTTCTTTCTTTGTGGAGCCTCCATGTGAGGTCTCCTGTTTTACATTATCCTTTTACAATCTCACTGTTTTCTGGTGCAAAGGTAATGCCTTTTTCTTGAATATCTGTCACAAAGACATGACAAAATGATGAAAAAGGGGCTTTTTTTGATACACGTCAACTAAACAGCAATGGCGGCTTGATATACGTCAAGCCGCCATGCTGTCATATTGAGGAATGTGTCATATTTCTTATGTTTCTTCGGATTTCTGATGCTAGATCAGTTCCAGAATCTTGTCGAGAATCTTTTCTACGGTTGAAGAATCGGTTGCTTCATCGAGTTTTTGGTTGATTTTCTCTTCCAGTTTCTTGCTTACCTTGTCGGCAGCCTGATCCATGGCCTGGTTTGCCTTGTCTTCCAGTTTTTTCTGAACAGAAGCGCCCAGTCCGTCTTCTTCTGAACCATCGCTGTTATTATCGCTTACCGAAGGGGATTCATCGGTTGATGAGCTGGTGGTTTCTTCTATCTGCAGATTGTCGGCACCTTCCAGCGCCTTCACCATATCATCAGCATTCATCGTGTAAACGCTGCCAAGGATTCCGAAGCTTACGGTGTGCTGCTTGCCATTAAACTCAACGGTTCCCTTAGAGCATACGATATAGTTGTGGTATTCAAAGAGCTGGTTCATCACTTCATCAATAGCGCTTCCTGCCATCATCTTGGCAATGGAACGGATGCTTTGGGTGAAGAAGTTGTTATCACTAGTTTCTGTAGCCTTGTCGATAGCCTTGGCTGCCTCAGTCTTTACCTTTTCTTTGTGGGCATCAGGTCCTGGATTGGTTATTGCGAAAACCAGGAAGAGAAGTACGATAAGACCTAAGATGATTTTCCAGAGGGTCTTGCTCGATTTTTTCTTTTCCGGTTCCTGTCTGTAGCCCTGGTTCATTGCTGCGCCGTGCTGAAAGCCTTGCTGGTAAGCTTCCTGCTGTGCCTGCTGGAAACCCTGCTGGTTTGCAGCCTGAAAGTTTGCTGCTTCTGTCCCGTTGTTGCCGGCTGCATCTGCTGATGTTCCTTCTGCATTTTCTTTGTTGGCTGTATTAGCCTTGATAGCTTCTACAGTTTCAAGAACAGTCTTCAGTTCTGCTATTTTCCAAGCTGGAGTCCAGTCTTTCATGCCTTGTGCCCAAACAAGGGTCTCGGGTGTGATAGCCTTCTGGACGAGTTGCTCCAGGCTGAATGGACCCGCTTGCTGTCCGTTATTCTCAATGATAAAATATTCCATCATGTATTCTTTTATATAATATTTTTCTTAAAAGCCAATAAGGAGTTTCTTACACTCTCAATTGCTTATTAGTGTGTAGCTTTTTATTAGTGTGTAGCTTTCCACCATGCTGTTTTCTCTCTGCCCTTGATAGCTACGCTGTGCTGGCTAGGGTCGGAGATAGAAAGACCGCAATAATTTTTCACTTTAAAGGTTGTACCTCTATAACTCATTAACCCTGTATAAGCCTGTTCGGTATGAGCAGCAGCTTTGATAGTGAGTTTCATCTGTGAAGTATATTTGTCTTTCAGATAGCCGCTCGGAACAAGACTGTCTATGTATACACTCATATCGTAGAAGAGGTTGGGAGAGAAACCATCCAAAGGCTGTATGGAATCGAGCGGAACGGATGATGAGAGGGTATATTTGCTATTGATTTCCTTCATCACTTGGGCTAGATTGTCCATCTGTCTGCAGTCGATGGCCGCCATATTGCAGAATGGATCGCTACTATTCTTGTAGAAATTGACAACTCCGTTGACAAATCCTGAGTAGTTGGGTGCAGAACTGTTGAGGTAACTCCATATGGTTTTGTATGGAACGCCGGCTCCCATTACTTCGCTACTTGAACTGATCATGAAATTAGTGACGTCTTTCAGTTCGTATGCAGTCTCTACATTGCCCATATAGCATGCATCGAAGAGAATGTATTGCATCTTTGTGCCGCTGAGTTTGATTCCTTCGGCAAGGGTAGGAACGTCGAGAGCGTTTTCTTCTAAACTTACGCTTCCGAAGAAACGGGTGATAGGTTTGTTGGGATCGGGACCATACTGTATTCCGCTGAAATTGCCGGTAGCGGTAGGGTAGCTGGTGCTTCCTTTCTGAGCAAAACCGGCATTAGGTCTTGCCATATAAGGATAGTTTACCCAATCGCTTTTGTAGGTCCATCCGCAGCCATGAGCTCCGATGATGAGCGAATAATTCAGGGCTTCAGCACGGCGTTTCACCTCATTCAGAATCTCTGCAAATCCTTCTGCTGTAGTATATGTAGCTTCATCGTATGTTTTCAAAGTGTCGCGAATTACGGTTTTCGTATTGCCGTCATATTGAAGATCTATAAGATAGCTCTTCCTGTAATTCTGGCTCATGAAGACCATTACACGCGAATTATTCAAGCCTTTCTTGGCAACAATACCTTCGCAGATACTGTCAACGTTGTTTTCCAAAAAACTTGTGAGACCGGAAGTGTTGGTTCCACCCGTCCAAGGATAGAAGACGAAGATAGTCTGCTTATTGACGCTTTCTACATCAATAGCTTCATCGCCACAACTGGTGAAAGTTGCTGCTAGAGATAGCGTACATATAAATAAGGTGAAAAGCTTCTTGATCATGTTTCTCTTGAAAATATGAAATGTTAAGTGTGAAATGCTAAGTTCTTACACTTAACATTCCGCACTTAACATGATAAATATTAAACTATTATTTCTTCTTGAGTTCCTCGATGGTTGCCTTGAGGGCAGCAATCTTCTCAACAGAGTCGCTTTCCTTCTTGCGCTCCAGGGCTACTACCTTCTCAGGTGCGTGAGCTACGAAGTTCTCGTTGCTGAGCTTCTTGCGTACGCCCATCAGGAAGCCTTCCAAGTGCTTGAGCTGAGCCTCTGCCTTCTCAATCTCGGCAGCTACGTCGATCAGGTCGCCCAATGGTACGGCAAACTCGTCGGTACCTACCATGAAGCTTGACGCATCGGCACTCTTCTCTGCGATGACCTCAATCTTATCAAGGTTCGCCATCTTCAGCGTTACGTCGTTGTAAGCCTCGAAATCGTTCTTGCCTACTACCTGGAGAGACAACTGTTCCTTCTGGGCAATGTTCTTCTGGTTGCGAACGGTACGAACACCGGCGATAATCTGCTTCACAGCCTCAATGTCGGCTGCCAACTTCTGCTCCTCGGTTGTAGGTGCAGGAATATCCAGCTTCTCGCGCATGATGCTCTCGCCATCCTTGCGGTCGTAGATGTGCTGCCACAATTCCTCGGTGATGAATGGCATGAATGGATGCAACATCTTCAGGAGGGCATCGAAGAAGCGGAGGGTAGCGTCGTAGCTCTTCTGGTCGATAGGCTGGCCGTAAGCTGGCTTCACCATCTCCAGGTACCAGGATGAGAACTCATCCCAGAACAGCTTATATACAGTCATCAATGCCTCAGAGATACGGTAGTCCTTAAACTGCTTCTGCATCTCCTCGTTCACCTCCTTGAGCTTGGCATCAAACCACTTCACGGCGATTTCTGCACTCTTAGGCTGCTCGATATCTGCAGTTTCCCAACCCTTCACGAGGCGGAAGGCATTCCAGATCTTATTGTTGAAGTTACGTCCCTGCTCGCAGAGGCTCTCGTCGAAGAGAATGTCGTTGCCTGCTGGAGCACTGAGCATCATACCCATACGAACACCATCGGCACCAAACTTGTCAATCAGAACCAGTGGGTCTGGTGAGTTACCGAGACTCTTGCTCATCTTGCGGCCGAGCTTATCGCGAACGATACCTGTGAAATATACGTGCTTGAATGGCATCTTGCCACGATACTCGTAGCCAGCCATGATCATACGTGCTACCCAGAAGAAGATGATATCCGGACCAGTTACGAGGTCGGAAGTAGGGTAGTAGTAGTTGATCTCCTCATTGTCAGGATGCTCGATACCATCAAACAGAGAGATAGGCCACAACCATGAAGAGAACCAGGTGTCGAGGCAGTCGCTCTCCTGCTCAAGATCCTCAGCCTTGATGTTGGCATTCTTCTCCTGAGCGAGTTTCAGAGCCTCCTCTGCAGTCTCAGCTACCACGAAATCCTTCTTGCCGGCATTGTCGAAGTAGTAAGCTGGGATGCGGTGACCCCACCAGAGCTGGCGGCTGATACACCAGTCCTTGATGTTCTCCAACCAGTGGCGATAGGTGTTCTTATACTTCTTAGGATAGAACTCGATATCATCGTCCATTACTGGAGGAAGGGCGATGTCGGCAAAGTGCTGCATCTTGAGGAACCACTGTGTAGAGAGCTTTGGCTCGATAGGCACATTGGTACGCTCAGAGAAGCCCACCTTATTATTATAGTCCTCTATCTTCTCCATCAGACCGGCGTTCTGAAGGTCGATGGAAATCTGCTTGCGCACATCCATGCGGTCCATACCTACATAGAGACCTGCTGCCTCGCTGATGGTACCATTGTCGTTGAAGATATCGATGGTTTCCAAACCGTGCTTCAAACCGAGGGCGTGGTCATTGATATCGTGAGCTGGAGTTACCTTCAAGCAACCAGTACCGAACTCGATATCTACATATGTATCCTCGATGACAGGAATCTCGCGGTTTACGAGAGGCACGATAACGTGCTTACCCTTCAGCCAGGTATTCTTCTTATCCTCTGGGTTGATACACATGGCAGAGTCACCCATGATGGTTTCAGGACGGGTGGTTGCTACTACTGCATAGTAACCCTTCTCATCCTTGTGCATCACGTTCTCCTCATCCACCTGCTGGCAGTCCTGTTCTACTACATAATACTTCAAGTGGTAGCTGTCTCTTATACACATCTGACGCTGCCGACGATCGCATAAGTGTAG
>ERZ1694977.591-NODE-591-length-13136-cov-25.647810_pt1 | contig 13136 bp, 8 predicted proteins | sample MGYA00581609_ERZ1694977 | MGnify/ENA primary metagenome ERZ1694977 (study PRJEB42213, sample SAMN07424467) | human gut metagenome | biome: ENVO:00009003; feature: ENVO:2100002; material: ENVO:00002003 | host: Homo sapiens | place: USA | collected 2014 ... | reverse complement strand
TGTCTTAGGGTCTCGTGGGCTCGGAGATGTGTATAAGAGACAGCTCGGTGACCTGGGCCAGCCCCGCCCCCTCCCCTGCCGGGCGCAGGAGGGCAAAGAGCACCCAGCACAGCCCCAGCAGTACCGGCAGGGCAGCCAGGGCGGACAGCCACCCCGCCTCTCCGGCCAGGGCGGCGGTCTGGGAGGGCAGCACGCCGATGGCCGGAGCCAGGAGGGCAGCGAAGAGGAGCGCCAGGAGCTGGCGCAGGGAGATTCGGTCGTCAGGCATGGGTATACCGCCTTTCCTTTGAGCTGCCGCCCTCACCGGGCGGCGTCATAGCTGCGCTGAAGCTTGGCCGTCACGTGCAGCTCCAGCTCCAGCGCGCCCAGAGAGGCCCCTTCCAGCGCCTCCTTGTGCCAGGGCCGGGCCAGGGCCGCCCGCCGGAGCAGCCCCAAATAGTCCGCGTCCAGCTCCTGTGCCAGTTCCAGCGCGGACCGGATGCGCGCCTCCTCCACCTGGGCCAGGGCCGCCTCGAGGGAGGCGTGTACCTCCTCCGTTCGGAGATCCACATTCCCCTCCGCCATATTGGCGTCCAGCGTACAGGTGAGGGACAGGCCGGTAAGGGCGCCCCCGTCCATCACCGGGCGGACGGAGGTCCTGGCCCCCACCACACGCAGGGCCGCCACTCCGCCTCCATCCAGGGGCAGCTCCACCACATCGGCGTCCACCTGGCCCAGTACCAGGTTGACCCCCAGGGCGGCGTCCCCCTCAGCCCAGCCGGCCAGGCTGTCCCCTTTTAATATGCCATACCCGGCGGCGGTGAGAGCCTCGTCCGCCTCTACCGCCGGGAGAAAGGTGGCCCCCTGGGCATAGAGATCCGAGAGGGCGTCCTTTACGGTGCGGGGCATGGAACCGGCCAGCAGACCCGCGTCCTCCGCCAGCGCCTCCAGCCGGTCAGCGGCGGAGCCGTCCTCCCCCGCTGCTGTGATCGCCTTGCCTGCTGTGCCGCCCCGCACCAGATAGAGGGCGGTGTCCAGCCGGGTCTCCACATCCCGGAGAATATAGTCCAGGGCGGGCTCCACCCCCTGCCTGGCCAGCTCCTCTCCCAGCAGGAGCTGGCCCACGTGGCCGAAGTAGAGGTAAGAGGAGCCCTCCCCCTGCATCCCCAGCACGGCGGCGCTGATGGTGCCGGCCTGGCCGGACACAACGGTGGCCGCCCCCTCCGCCGGATCGCCCGAGCCGCTGGAGGCGGTTACCTCCACCTGCCCCTCCCCGGCCCGGTCCACGCCCAGGGTCTGCATCAGCTCCATGTCCTCGATTTCCCGGGCATAGGGCAGCAGGCCGGGCCCACGGCGGCAGCCGGTGAGGGTCAGGGCGGCCAGGCCGGCCAGCAGCAGGGCTGTTATGCGTCTCATTTCTGATTCCTCCGGTTTCGGGTTTTCAGGGCCGCCGGGCGCTGCTTCACCCGCGGCAGGGGCTGGCGGAATACCGCGTGCCCCTCCACCTGCTCCCCGGCATTCGAGGCAAAGGGGGTCAGGTAGGACACGCCGAAGCTTTCAATGCCCGCCAGATGGATCACCAGCGCCGACAGGCCGGCCACCACGCCGAACAGGCCCGCCGCGCTGGCCAGCAGGGCCAGCAGGAACCGCCAGATGCGCAGGGCGCCCGCCACCTCCTGAGAGGGCATGGTGTATCCGGCGATCCCCGCGATGGCCACCACGATGAGCACCGCGGGGGAGATGATCTTGGCCTCCACCGCCGCGCTGCCCACCACCAGGCCGCCGATGATAGACACGGTCTGCCCGATGGACTGGGGCAGGCGTAGCCCCGCCTCCTGGAGAATCTCAAAGGCCAGCAGCAGGACGATGACCTCAAAGACGGAGCGGAAGGGCACGTCCTGCTTGGCGGCAATGATGGACAGGGCCAGGCGGGTGGGAATCATCTCCTGGTGGAAGGTGACCATGGCCACATAGAGGGCGGGCAGAAGCAGGGTGCCCAGCATGCACAGGTAGCGCAGCAGGGTGAGGGCGGAGGCCAGCAGCCAGCTCTCGCTCTTGTCCTGGGGCGCCTGGAGGAAATCCCCCAGCACGCCGGGGGCCAGGTAGCCCAGAGGCAGGCCGTCGATGAGGATGCCCACCCGCCCCTCGGCCAGCCCGGCGCAGAAGCGGTCGGACCGCTCGGTATATTGCACCAGCGGGAAGGCGGTGCGGGCGGCGGGGACGATATACTCCTCAATATTGCCCGTGGCCAGCACCGCGTCGATGTCAATGTCCGCCAGTTGGGCGGCCACCTGCTCCACCAGGTGGGGATTGGTGAGCCCCTCTATATAGAGGATGTCCACCGACGTGACCGACTGGCGGCCCACCACCTGCTCACGGATACGCAGCTCAGGGGCCTTCAGGTGGCGGCGGACGATGCTGGTATTGGTGCGCAGGCTCTCCACAAAGGCGTCCCGGGAGCCCTTGAGCACCGTCTCGTTGCTGGGAGAGCTGATGGAGCGCTTTTCCTCGGTGCCCACGTTGAGGGAGAGCACCGAGGATTCCCCAGGAAAGAGGAGCAGACAGCAGCCGTTCACCAAATCAAACACCGCCGCGTCCAGCCGGGTACGCTCCTCCGCGCTCAGGTTGTAGAGGGCCCCGTCCTTCATGCGGTCCATGGCCTGCCGGGGAGTCCCGCAGCGGGCCAGCGCCTCGTCCTGGGCCAGCGGCCGGAGCACGTAGTCGCTGACCCGCTCCATCTTCACCATGCCGCTGAGGTAGCACAGGGTGAGCGTGCACGCGCCGCCCTCCCCCAGGGACACCGGACGCTTGGTGAAGTCCACGCAGTCCTGGAAGATCTGCTCCAGCCGTTCCAAGGTCAGCGGCCCGTCAAAGCGGGGCTCCTTCCGGGGATGGGGTACGCTGGGGGCACGCTTCCGACCAAAAAAACCCATGGCGCACACCTCCTGTTGTCTATTTTGCTGAATCGAACTTTTTTAGGATGGCCCGTTTTTGCCCGGTTATACAAATTTAAACGAACCAGTTGCAATTTTCCAGGGATGTTGATATACTTTATGAAAACTACAAAGTTCAATAGATAAACTGCCCACTTTCCTTCTGGTAATTATCCCATGTCCTCCGCAGGACAGGGTTCATTTTATGTGATAAGGAGGAGCCCCTTATGAAGCCCTTTACCCAGACTGCCGACACCCTGGACCAGGAGCTGGCGGACAAAATCGACGGCATTCTCGCCGCCCATGGCGAAGATCCCACCCAGCTGGTGGGCATCCTGCTGGACGTGGAGGCCGCGGTGGAGCGGCACTACATCCCGGAGGCCGCCGCCTACTATGTGGCGGAGCGCCTGGGGGTGAAGCCCACCCAGGTCTACGATGTCATCTCCTTCTATACCGCCCTTCACGACAAGCCCAGAGCCAAGTTTACCCTGGAGGTGTGCTCCTCCGCCCCCTGCCGGGTGAAGGACAGCGACACCCTGCTGGAGCGGCTCAAGCGCCTTTTAAATCTGGAGGTGGGCCAGGTGACCTATGACGGCCGCTTTTCCATCGAACAGGTCCCCTGCTTCGGGGCCTGCGACGTGTCCCCCGCCGTGCGGGTCAACGGCGTGGTATACGGCCATCTGGACAGCGAGGAGTGTATCCTGGATATGCTCCAGCAGCTCAACTAAGGGGGAACGGACATGAGCAAGACGGTTTGTTTCATCACCCGGAATTTCGGGAAGTACGACCCGGACAGCCTGAAGGGCTATGAATCCATCGGCGGCTTCCGGGCGCTGCGCAAGGCCCTGACCATGGAGGGCTGCGACATTGCCGACGTGCTGGCCGCCAACGGCGTCCAGGGCCGGGGCGGCGCGGCCTACGACATGGGTAAAAAGTGGCGGCAGGCCCGGGAGGTACCCGGCGCCCACAAGTGCGTAGTGTGCAACGCTGACGAGGGCGAGCCGGGCACCTTCAAGGACCGGGAGCTGCTCACCCACGACCCCTTCCAGCTGCTGGAGGGCATGATCATCGCCGGCTGGGCCGTGGGGGCGGACAACGGATACATCTACCTGCGGGAGGAGTACTCCCACCTGCGGCCCCGGCTGCTCTCCGCCATCGCCCAGTGCGAAGCGGCGGGCTACCTGGGGGAGGACATTCTGGGCTCCGGGCTGAACTACCGCATCCACCTCTACTCCGGCGCGGGGGCCTATGTCTGCGGCGAGGGCTCCGCCCTGGCCGAGTCCATCGGCGGCCACGCCGGCCGGCCCCGGATGAAGCCCCCGTTTATCAAGCAGTGCGGCGTGTTCCACCTGCCCACCTGCGTCAACAACGTGGAGTCCCTCTCCCTGGTGGCCCCCCTGCTGCTGGACGACGAGGGCTACTATAAGAGCCAGGGCACGCCGGACTGCCCGGGCACCAAGATGATCTCGGTGTGCGGCAACGTCAAGCGCCCCGGCGTGTTCGAGGTGCCCTTCGGCATCACCATCCGGGAGATCGTCTACGATCTGGCCGGCGGCATGGAGAGCGAGGATTACCCCCTGCGCCTGGTGCAGCTGGGCGGCGCGTCGGGCCGCATCTGCTCCCCCGCCCAACTGGACACCCCCTACACCTACAAGGGCATGCGTCAGGCGGATCTCACCGCCATCGGCTCCGGCGCGGTGCTGGTGGTGGATGAACGCACCAGCGTCATCGGCTTTCTGCGCATGACCCAGGAGTTCTTCTCCCACGAGAGCTGCGGCCAGTGTACCCCCTGCCGGGAGGGCAACCGCCACATCTCCCTGCTGCTGGACAAGGTGGCCGAGGGTACCCACACCGCCCAGGACATCGCCACCCTCAAGAAATTTGCCGACATTATGTCCAGCGCGTCCCTGTGCGGCCTGGGTGAGACGGCCCAGTCTGCCCTGCTGAGCTGTATGAAGCGCTTCCCGGAAGTCTTTGCCGTAAAAGAGGAGGTCGCCGTCCGATGAGCGAAATGGTACATATCACAATCAACAAGCAGCCGCTGGAGGTGCCTGCGGGCACCCGCATCATTGAGGCGGCCAAGATGCTCAACATCGATATCCCCCACCTGTGCTACCACCCGGATCAGACCATCAAGGCCCACTGCCGGATGTGCATGGTGGAGGTGGTGGGCTCCCGCAAGCTGACGGCGGCCTGCTCTACCGTGGCGTGGGAGGGCATGGAGGTCATCACCGACTCCAAGAAGGTGTACGATGCCCAGACCGGCGTGCTGGACCTCATCCTCTCCGATCACAAGACCAACTGCCTTTCCTGCGCCCGCAACGGCTCCTGCGAGCTCCAGGCGCTCTGCCGCCGCTTTAACCGGCTCCACCCGGAGCTGCCCGACATCTCCTCCGACGAGCCGCTGCGCATCGACAACCCCTCCATCGTCCGCGACCCCGCCAAGTGCGTCAAGTGCGGCCGCTGCGTGAAGGTGTGCGCCGAGGTCCAGGGCTGCGCCGCCCTGACCTACTCCGGCCGCTCCGCCGGCTTCAAGGTCACCACCGCCTTTGACCTGCCCATGGACCAGACCGACTGCGTGCTGTGCGGCCAGTGCTCCCTGGTGTGCCCCGTGGGGGCCATCGTGGAGACCGACTACACCAACGAGGTCACCGCCGCCATCCAGGACCCCTCCAAGCATGTCATTGTCCAGGTGGCCCCCTCCGTCCGGGTGGGCCTGGGGGACGAGTTCGGCATGGAGGCCGGCGCCGTCGTCACCGGCAAGATGGTCACTGCCCTGCGGATGCTTGGCTTTGACAAGGTGTTCGACACCAACTTTTCCGCTGATCTCACCATCATGGAGGAGGGCAGCGAGCTGCTCAAGCGCATCCGGGAGGGCGGGAAGCTGCCCATGATCACCTCCTGCTCCCCCGGCTGGGTCACCTACCTGGAGAAGCACCACCCCGAGCTCATCGACCACCTCTCCACCGCCAAGAGCCCCCAGGCCATGTTCGGCGCGGTGGCCAAGACCTACTATGCCCAGAAGATGGGCTGGGATCCCCACGATGTGGTAAGCGTGTCCGTCATGCCTTGCACCGCCAAGAAGTACGAGGCCAGCCGCCCCGAGCTGGGCCGGGACGGCTATCAGGACGTGGACTACGTCCTGACCACCCGGGAGCTGGCCAAGCTCATCCGCTATGTGGGCCTGGACCTGTCCGTGCTGCCCGAGAGTGAGTTTGACTCCCCCCTGGGCACCGGCTCCGGCGCCGGCGCCATCTTCGGCGCTACCGGCGGCGTTATGGAGGCCGCCCTGCGCACCGCCTACGAGCTCTACACCGGCAAGACCCTGCCCCGGCTGGAGTTTGACGCCGTACGGGGCGACATCAACGCCATCAAGGAGGCCACCATTGACCTCGACGGCACCCCCCTGAAGGTGGCCGTGGCCAACGGTCTGAAGAACGCCGAGGAGCTTATCCGCCGGGTAGAGCGCGGCGAGGCCGACTATATCTTCATCGAGATCATGGCCTGCCCCGGCGGCTGTATCGGCGGCGGCGGACAGCCCATCGGCACCAACAACGCCGTCCGGGACGCCCGTATCCAGGCCTTGTATGAGATCGACCGGAACCTGCCCCTGCGCAAAAGCCATGAGAACCCGGAGATCAAGACCATCTACGAGGAGTTCTTCGGCGCGCCCCTGTCCCAGCGCTCCCACGAGCTGCTCCACACCCACTACCATGCCCGCAAAAAGCGGCACGATTTTTCCCACCTGAATTAAGCGCAGAAGGGCCGTGGGGCCGCCGGATCCGGCGGCCCCACGGCCGTTTTATGAGCTTATTCCGGGATAAATTCCGTGGTGCAGTCCATGCCGTTCCATACCTCCCCGTCGGAGCGGTAGTACTTCCGCTCTGATGTTCCGTCCTTCCGGGTGTAGCCCAGGACAAACACCTGCCCGGCCTCAATCGGCATGGGATAGTCGTTGCAGGGCAGCACATCGCTGCTCTCGGGACAGTCCTCGAAGTCCTCATAGGCCCCCTCCAGCCGCCAGAAGGCCCGGGACTGGTAGTCCCCGGCCCAGCCGGAGATATCCTCCTCCCCGAAGTAGGACGCCTGGTACTCCTTCCCCGCCACGGTGAGGGTATCCGTCCGCTGGGGCTCCCAGGCAATCCAGGAGATGTCCTCGGTGTGAAGGGAGTCCCCGTACCGCTCTACCAGCTGAGCGGCCATGGAGGGGACGGTTCCCGCGGAGTCCGCCATGGCATCCGGGTCGGTGTGGGCCGCGCCATAGATGCCCATGACGCTCTCCCCATCCAGGGCGTCAAACTCCCGGATGAAGTTCTCTGCCATCCGGTTTTCCCGGTAAATATCGGAGCCACGCTCGGCAAAGGTTTTCCCCTGCTGGATGGCCTCCAGGGTCAGGCGGTAGTCCTCCGTGTCCGCCAGGCCCCGCTCCTCCAGATAGTCTTGGTAACGGGCCCCGGTGCTGTCGTACTGGTGGCCCACGTCGGTGCCGTGGAACACCGTCTCGGGGCACTGCTCCTTGATGGTGCGGTAAAAATCCAGCGTCTCGGCGCCGGATGAGAGCGTGCTCTCCCAATCCTGGTGGAGCTGCTCCAGAATCTCATCGTCCTCCGCGTCCATCCACAGGTTGAGCCACTGGGCCGTGTAGTGCGAGAGCTCCACAAACAGGTGCCGCATCCCCCGTTCGTAGCACTCCTTCCACCGCTCCGCCTCGTACTCCTCGATGGCGGCGATTCCGTGGATCTCCCCGTAGAGGTAGATCTGCCCCGCTGGAATGCCCTCATCCGTCGCCACCGGGGACTCTTGTACCGGCTTCCCGGCGCAGCCCGCCAGCATCAGGAGCGCCAGTACGGCCGCAAATTCTTTAACATACCTCATATTCGGCACCTCCCAAGGCCTTTTTCCCAGTGTAGCAGATCCCACCCTGTCAAAAAAGGGGTCTCAGATTAAAATTTGCTGTAATCCACCCACCCGGCGGGCCCGGCCCAACTTTTACAAAAAAGAGCTTGACAAACCGGGCCGCCGCCGTTATACTGTAGCAAATCAAATCGGTAAACCGATGACGAAGAGGAGTAGTCCGGTATCAATGCCTCTCAGAGAGCCGCGGGTGGTGGAATCGCGGCAGGCAGCGCTCGGATGAATGGACTTTTGAGGGCACAGCGAACAGCCTTTGGGCTCAGTAGCGCGACGGGGACTCCGCCCGTTATCCGGGGAGCATGGGCTGATCGGCCCGTGAAAGTGAGTGGGCGTATGCGCTGGTATACGTCAATCCGGGTGGCACCGCAGAGGCTGAAGCTACAGTCCTTTGTCCCAGAGAAACAATCTTGGGGACGAAGGGCTTTTTTGTACCCTTTTCCCCTGCAGCACAGAAAAGGAGTGTATCAACATGAGCAAGATCCCCCACCGCCTGTATCTGACCGAGGACCAGATGCCCCAGAAGTGGTTCAACCTGCGCTCCGCCATGGCCGAGCAGCCCGATCCTCTGCTCCACCCCGGTACCCTCCGGCCCTTGGGTGTGGACGACCTCTCCCCCATCTTCTGCGAGGAGCTTGCCCGCCAGGAGCTGGATGGCGCCACCGCCTATGTGGATATTCCGGAACCCATTCAAAACGTCTATAAGATGTACCGCCCTTCCCCGCTGATTCGGGCTTACGAGCTGGAGAAGGCCCTGGATACCCCGGCCAGGATCTACTACAAGTTTGAAGGGAACAACACCTCCGGTTCCCATAAGCTCAACTCCGCCGTGGCCCAGGCCTATTATGCCAAGATGCAGGGCCTAACCGGCGTCACCACTGAGACCGGCGCCGGCCAGTGGGGCACCGCCCTCAGTGAGGCGTGCAGTTACTTCGGCCTGACCTGCGACGTGTTTATGGTCAAGTGCTCCTACGAGCAGAAGCCCTTCCGAAAGGCGGTGATGAATGTATTCGACGCCTCTATCACCCCCTCTCCCTCCCCCACGACTGAGGTGGGCCGCCAGATCCTGCGCGACCACCCGGAGACTACAGGAAGCCTGGGCTGCGCCATCTCCGAGGCGGTGGAGTCCGCCGTCCAGAGCGGCGGCGCCAAGCGCTATGTGCTGGGCAGCGTGCTCAACCAGGTGCTCCTCCACCAGTCCATCATCGGCCTGGAGAGCAAGCTGGCCATGGAGCAGCTGGGGGAATATCCCGACGTGGTGGTGGGCTGCGCCGGCGGCGGCTCCAACCTGGGCGGGCTGATCGCCCCCTTTATGGCCGACAAGCTGCGGGGGATACGGAATCCCCGCATCGTGGCGGTGGAACCAGCCTCCTGCCCCTCCCTCACCCGGGGCAAGTACGCCTACGATTTCTGCGACACCGGCCGGGTCACCCCCCTGGCCCGGATGTATACCCTTGGCTGCGGCTTCATCCCCTCCGCCAACCACGCCGGCGGCCTGCGCTACCACGGCATGAGCCCCATCCTCTCCAAGCTCTACCACGACGGCTATATGGAGGCGGTGGCCTATGAGCAGACCCGCGTTTTTGAGGCGGCGGTGCTCTTTGCCAAGCGGGAAACCATCCTCCCCGCCCCTGAATCCGCCCACGCTATCCGGGGGGCCATCGACGAGGCTCTGCGGTGCAGGGAGAGCCGCGAGGCCAAGACCATCCTTTTCGGCCTCACCGGTACCGGGTACTTTGATATGACCGCCTATGAGAACTATCTCAGCGGAAAGATGAGCGATTCCATCCCCACCGATGCCGACCTGCAGAAGGGTTTCGACAGCCTGCCAAAAATCCCCCAGAACGAGGGTATTTGAGGCTTTACAGCAAAACTTTAGGTTGCACATTGTCCCCCGGCTGGCTATAATAGGAGGGACAATAAACACAAAAGAAGGTTTTGCCATGGAATTCCGCGCAAACGAGGGAAAGAGCGTCACCATAGAGGTGGGCGGAAAGACCTACGCCCGCCACGCCATCCAGACCCATTTCGTCCAGGTAGGCGAGAGCTATATCGACCTGGTGGAGCAGTACGTCAAGCCCCTGTGGCAGCCCGGCGACCTGCTCTCCTCCAGCGAGAAGATCATCGGCCTGTGCCAGAAGCGGGTGGTCTACAAGAAGGACATGAAGGTGGGTCGCCTGGCCCGGTTCCTGTCCCGCTTCGCCTCCCACTCCTCCGCCGGCATCGGCGTGGACAGCCCCTACAAGATGCAGTTCGCCATCAACGAGCGGGGCGCCCTGTTCGTACTCTGGGCGGCCTTCTGCGCCGGTATCGGCAAGCTGTTCGGCAAGCGGGGCGTGTTCTACGAGATGGTGGGCCAGGAGGTGTCCGGCCTGGACGGCTTCTACGACCACGAGTTCCAGGAGTACGGCGAGTTCGGCATCCGCATCCCGGAGAACCCCGGCAAGGTGTGCGACGAGATCGAGGCCGCCACCGGCGTGCAGGCCATGATTGTGGACGCCAACGATCTGAACGTGGAGATTCTGGGCAAGGCGTCCTCCGTCACCCTGGACGACGAGACCCTCAAGGGCCTGATCCGGGACAACCCGGCGGGCCAGTCCCGGGAGCTGACCCCCTTCATCCTCATCCGCGAGGTAAAGGAGGAGCGCGCGCCTGAGGAGGCGCAGGCATAAATCCGTTTACAGACAGCACAAGAGGCGGAATCCCCCCCGGCCTGCGGCCGGGGGGAATTCCGCCTCTTAATTCGTCCCGGCTCAGCGCCGGGCACAGGCTGGCTCCACCTTCTCCGCCCGCGCCGGACGGCGGGTCCGGCCGCGGCTCACGGCCTTGGCCAGCTCGCACACCACCACGGGGGTAATGGCCAGGGCCAGCACCACGGCCCACTCCAGAGGGCTCATGGGAACGGTGCTGAACACCACCTGAAGGGGCGGCACGCACAGGACGGCCACCTGCATGGTAAGGCCGATGAGAAACGCCTTGTTCATGGCCGGATTGGAGAACACCCCGATGTGAAAGAGGGACGAGCGCTCGCTGCGCACGTCAAAGGCGTGGAAGAGCTGGCACAGGGTGAGGGTGGCGAAGGCCATGGTGTTGGCGGCGGCGTGGGCCTCGCCGGGGTCGGAGAGCACATACTCCCCCAGGAAATAGGCCGCCAGGGTCAGCAGCCCCACCATCACCCCCTGCCAGGCCAGCCGGAAGGCAAAGCCGTGGGCAAAGAGGGAGGCGTGGGCGTCCCGGGGCGGCTGGGACATGACCCCCTCCTCCACCGGCTCCACCCCCAGGGCCAGGGCGGGCAGGGAGTCGGTGACCAGGTTGAGCCACAGAAGCTGCACCGGCACCAGAGGCATCTGGTGGAAGTGGAACACCGTGGCGCAGAAGATGGTGAGAATTTCTCCGATGTTGCAGGAGAGCAGGTAGTGGATGGCCTTCTTGATGTTGGCGTAGATGCCCCGGCCCTGCTCCACGGCGGAGACGATGGTGGCAAAGTTGTCGTCGGTGAGGATCATATCGGCGGCTCCCTTGGCCACGTCGGTTCCAGTAACCCCCATGGCGCAGCCGATGTCCGCCACCTTGAGGGCGGGGGCGTCGTTGACGCCGTCGCCGGTCATGGCCACCACCTTTCCCCGGGCCTGCCACGCCTTGACGATGCGCATCTTGTGCTCGGGGGACACCCGGGCATAGACGGAGAACTTCTCCACCTCCTGCTCCAGCACCTCCTGGGGCAGAAAGTCCAGATCCTCCCCCGTCAGGGCCAGGTCCCCGGGGCGGTAGATGTTTAGCTCCCGGGCGATGGCCACGGCGGTGAGCTTGTGGTCGCCGGTGATCATGACCGGCTTGATGCCCGCGGCGTAGCACTGCTCCACCGCTGTGCGCACCTCCGGCCTGGGCGGGTCGATCATGCCGATGAGGCCCACAAAGGTGAGTCCCTGCTCCAGAGCGGCGCTGTTCAGCTCCCGGGGCAGCATGGCCAGATCCTTGTAGGCCACCCCCAGCACCCGCAGGGCCTTCCCCGCCATGGCCTCGTTCCGGCTCTCCAGCCGCCGGGCGGCGGCGGAATCCAGCCGGCACCGGCGGGCGAGCACGTCGGGGGCCCCTTTGACGCACACCCGCCAGCCGCCGCCGGGCCTCTGGTGGACGGTGGTCATGAGCTTGCGCTCCGAGTCAAAGGGCAGCTCCCCCCGCCGGGGCCACTCCCCCTCCAGTCCATTTTTATCCAGGCCCTCCCGGGCCGCCGCGTCCACCAGTGCGGTCTCGGTGGGATCGCCGGTGGACACCGGCTCCCGCCCCTTCCAGGTCAGGGCGGCGTCGGAGCACAGGGCTCCGATGGTGAGGGCCAGGGCCCGTTCGCCGCTCCGGGGCGTCCACACATCCACCACGGTCATGCGGTTCTGGGTGAGCGTGCCTGTCTTGTCCGAGCAGATCACCCCGGCGCACCCCAGGGTCTCCACGGCGGGCAGGCGCTTGACGATGGCCCGCCGCCGGGCCATGCGGGCCACCCCCAGGGCCAGCACAATGGTGACGATGGCGGGCAGCCCCTCGGGGATGGCGGCCACCGCCAGGGAGACGGCGGTGAGGAACATGTCCAGCATGGGCCGCCCCTGGAGCAGCCCCACCCCGAACATCACCGCGCACACGCACAGGCAGACGAAGGACAGGGTCTTGGAGATCTCCGCCATCTTTTTCTGGAGGGGGGTCTGTCCCTCCCCCTCACCCAGCAGCAGCCCGGCGATGCGGCCCACCTCGGTGTCCATGCCGGTGCCGGTGACCACGCACACCGCCCGCCCCCGGGTGATGACGGTGGACGCGAGCACCATATTGTGCCGCTCCGCCAGGGGGGTGTCCTCCGGCAGGGCGGACAGCAGCCCCTTGGACACGGGGACGGACTCGCCGGTCATGGCGCTCTCATCGGCCTGGAGGGAGGCGGCCTCCAGAATCCGGGCGTCGGCGGGCACCAGGTCCCCCGCCTCCAGATGGATGATGTCGCCGGGCACCAGCCGGTCGGTCTCCAGCCGCTGAAGCGCCCCGTCCCGCACCACCTTGGCCAGGGGGGCCGACATCTTCCGCAGGGCCTCCAGGGCCTTCTCGGCGCTGTCCTCCTGGGAGATGGAGATGCAGGCGTTCACCACCACGATGACCAGGATGATGGCCGCATCCAGCCAGTCCTCGCCGCCGCTGGCCCACAGGGACAGGGCCGCCGCGGCCAGCAGCACCAGGATCATGGGGTCCTTCATCTGCCCCAGGAAGCGCAGCAGCAGCCCCTGCCGCCTCCCCTCCTCCAGCCGGTTGGGCCCCCAGCTGTCTCTTATACACATC
>ERZ1694977.570-NODE-570-length-13513-cov-9.788379_pt1 | contig 13513 bp, 9 predicted proteins | sample MGYA00581609_ERZ1694977 | MGnify/ENA primary metagenome ERZ1694977 (study PRJEB42213, sample SAMN07424467) | human gut metagenome | biome: ENVO:00009003; feature: ENVO:2100002; material: ENVO:00002003 | host: Homo sapiens | place: USA | collected 2014 ... | reverse complement strand
GATGTCTTAGGGTCTCGTGGGCTCGGAGATGTGTATAAGAGACAGATAATATTGTACATCTCTTAAAATAATAAACAACAATGAAAGCAAGATATTTGTTCCCAAAGGATTATATGGCAGACCCATCTGCCAATGTGTTTAACGGTCGCCTGTATGTTTACCCATCTCATGACTGGGATAGCGGCGAATGTTTCGACGATGATGGCGGTCACTTCCAGATGAAAGACTATCATGTTCTCTCTATGGACGACGTGATGGAAGGTGAGGTAACCGATCATGGTGTGATTCTCGACGTGAAGGATGTGCCATGGGCTGAGAAGCAGATGTGGGACAACGATGTAGTAGAGAAGGATGGCAAGTACTATCTCATCTTCTCTGCCAAGGATTATAATGGTGTGTTCCATCTAGGTGTGGCTGTAGCTGATAAGCCAGAAGGTCCTTTCATTCCGAATGCCGACCCTATCCGCAAGTCATACAGCATCGACCCTTGTGTGTTCAAGGATGATGATGGCAAGATTTACTGCTACTTCGGTGGTATCTGGGGCGGTCAGCTTCAGTGGTATAAGGACAACAAGGCTCTGAAGGATGAGCATCTCCCTGAAGGCAAGGAGAACCCATTGCCATCTCGTGTAGCCATGATGACGGATGATGTGCAGCAGTTTGCTGAAATGCCAAAGCCTGTTGTCATCGTTGACGAAGAGGGTAATGTATTGCCAGCAGATGATCCACATCGCTTCTTCGAGGCCAGCTGGATGCATAAGTATAAGGACAAGTATTACTTCAGCTACTCTACCGGTGATACTCATTATCTCTGCTATGCTGTAGGTGATAATCCTTATGGTCCGTTCACTTACAAGGGTGTTATCCTGGAGCCTGTAGTAGGTTGGACAACCCATCATAGCATCTGTGAGTACAAGGGACAGTGGTATCTGTTCCATCACGACTGCGTGCCATCAAATGATACAACCTGGCTTCGCAGCGTAAAGGTGGCTCCTCTCTTCTATGATGAGGATGATAACATCTTGCCGGTTCAGTCTGAATAAGAGTATTATAATTTTTAGGTTTATAATAGTTTTGATGAATAGTTGATATATAAGTTAATGTTAGTTTAGAAGGAACGGCATCTTCGTGAGGAGATGCCGTTTTCACATATATGCCTTTTCTTTCTTTTCTTCTCTTCCTGTTTTCTCTTTCTTTTCATCTAATGTTATTTTTAAGTTATTTCTATCATTTTGTAGGAGATTTCGGATATTTTTGTTTACCTTTGTGCCCGTAAACCATAAAAAGAATAATTTATGTTGAGATTACTTTTAAGGCTTTGGTGGTTGCAGCAGCGCCGTAACTTCCATAAGCGAGATGCCTTCGTGGCGTGCTACATCATCTTCCTGTATGTGGTGATGGGCGTGAGCTTCTTTCTCAGCTTCACCGAGAATGGGGGAGAACTTGGGGGCGAAGACATGCCTGCCCTGTTGGGAGCCGGTATCGTTGTCGGTATGCTGATTCCAGACATCATCATGAAGATGGTGATGAAGCGGGATATTACGGCGATGGATGATTACGTGAAGTCGCGACCTGTGCCGGAGAAAATCTGGAACAAGTTCCTGCTCACTACCAATCTCGTGAGCTTCTGGAACTATGTGCTTCCAGTGCTTATGCTTCCTGTATTTATCTATTTCCTGCCTGTAGGTCAGGTTATTGCCAGTTTCTTTCTGTTTCTGGCGTTCTCTTATATTGACGGCATCTACATCACCTGCTACCGCAAGGCAACAGAGTGGATTCTGAAATGGCCCTTGATATTGGGATGGATGGGAATGTTTGCCGTGCTGATAGGATATATGTTTGTGAGTTCCTTTTTCCCGGTATGGATGGGATGGGCGGGTATCTTCTTCCTTGCCGGAGCGGTATTCGCCGGACTTACCATCTATCTCTATCACGAAAAGATTTATAACGAGCAGAAGCAGAAGGTTTCCAGGTTCCGTGGTTTCAGCCATATCAACCTCTTCAGTCTGCAATATATCGGCACATTGAGAGCAAAGCGTGTCCGTACGATGGTGATTATGATTGCTGCCATCTTCCTTTTCGATGCCTATCTCTTTGCCTTGCTCCCGGCAGAAGCGGGACAGGAAATGGGGGACAAGGTGGCTATGACTACCCTCTATGTGGCGGGTGCCATCCTGCTGCCATCGGTGGTGTTGTCGCAGTGGACCTTTGGCATTGAGGCAAACTTCTTCCATGGTTTGATGACCAAGCCTGTTAAGGTTAAACAGATGCTGCAGAATTGCTTCTATTATTATATGGTGGTGAGTGCTGTCGCTTTGTTGCTTACCCTTCCGTTCCTTTTCCTGCAGGTAGGAATCGGAATCCAGGTGCTTATCAGCGGTTTCTGTCTGGCAGTATTCATCAATCTCTTCAATCTGCCTACGGCACTCTTCTCTTCCCGTCTGGAGATATTCCAGACTTCCATGTTCAGCATGCAGGGAGCTAATCTGAAGATTAATCTTTATGCCATCGCCTTTCTCTTCCCGCTGGCTGGTGTCTGTGCTGTCTATTATTTCTTCGGTGAGACGGCATGGTTTGTCACCTGCATAACGCTGGCAGTCTTCAGTATCGCCATCCATAAATGGTTCATCGCCAAGATAGCTGCCATCTTCGAGAAGAACAAGTATAAGCGCATGGAGAAGTTTATGGAAAGCTAAGTAAACATTTAACACTACACATTAAACATTAGAATAATGGATATCAAGATTCAGAATCTCAAAAAGATATATAATGGCAATACCGTACTCGATATTGATAATCTGGGTGTTGCAAAGGGCGAGCTGATAGGACTCGTAGGTAATAATGGTGCGGGCAAGACCACCTTGCTCCGTCTGATTCTCGACCTGATTCAGGCTGATGACGGTTTCGTGGAAAGCAATGGACAGAAGGTGAACGAGAGTGAGACCTGGAAGGAATATACCGGCAGTTACATCGACGGTAGATTCCTCATCGACTTCCTCACCCCTGAGGAATACTTCGATTTCATCGCTGATGTTTATCACATTGACGATGAAACCCTGCAGGAGCGATTGGCTCAGTTTGAGGGCTTTATGCACGATGAAATCATGGGAACCAAGAAGTATCTCCGTGATTTTTCTCAGGGTAACCGACAGAAGATTGGTATCATCGGAGCTATGATTATTAATCCGAAGGTTCTTCTTCTAGATGAGCCGTTCAACTATCTCGACCCATCTTCCCAGATGACTATCGCCCACATGATTCAGCGCATCTGCAAGGAGCAGGGCACCACGGTCATCATCTCCAGCCACAACCTCAACTTCGTTGCCGACATCTCCTCCCGCATCCTCCTGCTGGAGAAAGGCAAGCTGGTGAAGGATCTTCCGAATGCCGATGGTGCTGCCATCGCTGAACTCAACGAGTACTTCGGTATTCAGGCGGAATAAACTTTTTCCGTTAATATTATACAAATTCCATGATATGATTTGTATAATTATCGTTAAATGCTTACCTTTGCACTCAAACGAAGAAAAAAAGAATCAATGAGCAAAGGAAAATTAGCAAAGTTTGCGGATATGGAGCGTTTCGAGAACGTGTTCCAGTATCCATATAGTGTAGTAGATGACGTGCCTTTCGATATGAAGGGCAAGTGGCGTGAGATGTATTTCCACAATGATAACCCTATCGTGCTGGAGTTGGGATGCGGCAAGGGTGAATATACCGTGGAACTTGCCAAGCTCTATCCTGAGATGAACTTCATCGGTGTGGATATCAAGGGGGCACGTATGTGGACCGGTGCCAAGAAGGCGATAGAGGAAGGACAGAAGAACGTGGCTTTCCTCCGTACCAACATCGAGATTATCGACCGCTTCTTTGCTGCGGATGAGGTGCAGGAAATCTGGCTCACCTTCTCTGACCCGCAGATGAAAACCCCTCGCAAGCGTCTTACATCTACTTACTTCATGAACCGTTATCGCCACTTCCTCGTGGATGGCGGTATCATCCATCTGAAGACGGACTCCAACTTCCTCTTCACCTATACTACTTATATGGTGGATGGCAACCATCTGCCTGTGCTCTTCCGCACAGAGGACCTCTATCATCAGGAGGGTATCGATGAGGAAACCCGTAAGATTCTCTCTATCCAGACCTATTATGAGAGTATGTGGATAGAACGTGGCTTGAACATCAAGTATCAGAAGTTCGCCTTGCCACGTGAGGGTGAGTTGGTGGAACCTGATATTGAGATTCCGCTGGATGATTATCGCAGTTATCGCCGTGATAAGCGAAGCTCAAAGGATACAGCGAAGTAGATTTCTACAATGATTTGAATAAGCTTCCGCAATGCTTTGAATGTCTTTCCTCAAGCGTTATTGGCGTTTGAAGAATGCGTCATAAGTATCTGAAAGAAGTAACTGAAGTTGTTCGGAGATACAATAGAAGTTGTTGGAACAGTAAGTATCTCGAAGCGCACAACAGTTGATATGCGGTCGCACATCAGCTGTTGTGCGCTTGTCTTTCAGCTGTTGTGCATGTGTAGAACAGCTGTTGTGCGGCTTTTTAATGGCAATTCTATTGATTGTCTTTGTTAATCAGGTTGACGACTACTTTTACCATTACATCTTTTTCCTCAGTTCTGCTTTCTGCAATCATCAGAGTCAGGGCAACGAGTGTGTTGTCGGCAATTCTCTTATGTCCATTTTCAGCATACAGAATGCTATTCTTCTCCATAAACCAAAGAAAAAGCATGGCCGCAATTCTCTTGTTGCCATCGCTGAATGAATGGTTTTTTACGACAAGGTAGAGCAGCATGGCTGCTTTTTCTTCTACCGAAGCGTAGAGTTCTTCACCACCGAAGGTTTGGTAAATCTGACCTATGCTGCTCTTGAATGAATCATCCTTCTCATTGGCAAACCATTTACTGCCTCCAAACTTTTCTTTCAAAGCATTGATGGCTTCCATTGCATTTTCGTAGGTGGCATGGAACGGCTCGGCTTGAGTCGTCTTGTCTATGAGTAATGTCTGATAATCATATTTGTCGAGAGTATCCAGGGCATAAACATAGTCGCTGATGACATTGAACAACCCGTTGTATTCGCCTTCTGAAACCTGATCTTGTAATGTAATTGCACGTGACATCAAACGAACCACTTCTTTCAGTTCGTTGTAATTGTCTAGGCGTTTCTGGTTGATGGCGTAACCCTTGATAATGTATTGCTTCAAGATGGAATTAGCCCATTGACGGAATCTGGTACCATTGATTGACTTTACACGATAGCCTACGGAGATAATGACGTCCAGGTTATACATTGTTGTTTCGTAGGTTTGGTCTCCTTCAATACCCATATGTGCAAATTTTGCACATGTGATATTTGGGTCGAGTTCACCTTCTTTAAAACAGTTATTGACATGTCGTGAAATCACAGTTCTGTCACGGCCAAACAACTCTGCCATTTGGCTTTGTGTAAGCCAAACGGTATCATTCTCTAATTTTACATTCAGCTCTATGTTTCCCTCAGGGGAACGATAGATTTCGATGGATGAATTCCTCTGCTCCATACCTTTCATTATTAAAAGTTCTTATTCTAGTACCCAACTTTTGGATAATTTGGCAAAGATACGATTATTATATGATTCCTACAAGGTTTTCGAGTATTTTTTCTTCTTTTTGATGAAATTTGCGAAAGATTGAAATGGAAGGAATGTTTTGTTTTTGATTACTTTCAGATTAAATATCGGGACTAGTCTTAGGTTAGGGATATGTATAGTATGTTATGTTCTTCCTATACCTTTTGTTAAATCCGGGAATAATCTTGTTGAATTCAGGAAAAAAAGGTGGAAATGCTTGGTGTTTCCACCTTATTTTATTATATTTGCAGCAAGTTTTTGAAGAAATGCAGTATTCTCAGGGACTGCATGGAACTGACGAAACGACTAAAAGAACAGAAAAGTAATAACTAACGAAATAAACGAAAAAATGATGAACTACAAGAAATTGGCTCTTACCGTTGCAGCTGGAGCGATGGCAACTACAATGATGGCGCAATCGGCACCTCAGCTGAATGCCAACAACATCGATGAAGTAATCAAGGCGATGACCTTGGAAGAAAAAGCCCAACTCTTAGTGGGCGGTGGCAACGATGGATTCGTGGGCAGTGGCGCTATGCTCGGACATCAGAAGAAGTTCGTGCCGGGTGCTGCGGGTATTACTGTAGCCATCCCTCGTCTCGGCATTCCTGCTACCGTACAGTGTGATGGTCCTGCCGGAGTTCATATTGATGCTCATCGCGAAGGTGACAGCCGTAGCTACTTTGCCACCGGTTTCCCTATCGGAACCTGTCTGGCTTCTACCTGGAACACCGACCTGGTGCGCAAGGTGGGTGAGGCTATCGGTAACGAAACCCTGGAGTATGGCTGTGATGTTGTGCTCGGATCGGGTATGAACCTTCATCGCAATCCGCTCTGTGGCCGTAACTTTGAGTATTATTCAGAAGACCCAATCGTAACAGGTCTTATCGGAACCGCCTTTGTACAGGGTGTGCAGAGCCAGGGCGTGGGTGTAAGTGCCAAGCACTTTGCTGTAAACTCTCAGGAAACTGACCGTACCAAGGTGGATGAACGATTGAGCCAGCGTGCTCTCCGTGAGCTGTATCTGAAAGGTTTCGAGATGATGGTTCGCAAGAGCAATCCTTGGACTATCATGTCTGCCTATAATAAGATTAACGGTGTTTATGCCCAGGGCAACAAGGGTCTCTTGACCGATATTCTCCGCAACGACTGGGGATATAAGGGAATCGTGGAGACTGACTGGATTGGTAAGCGTGCCGACCTTCCTCTGGAACAGGAAGTTGAGGCTGGCAACGACCTGATGATGCCGGGTTATCCAGCTCAGGTACAGGATATTGTTGATGCCGTAAAGAATGGCAAGCTGGATATCAAGGATGTGGACCGCAATGTTCGCCGCATGCTCGAATATATCGTGAAGACTCCTCGATTCAAGGGATATAAATATAGTGGTGAGCCAGACTTGAAGGCTCATGCTGCTATCACCCGTCAGAGTTCTACCGAGGGTATGGTGCTCCTGAAGAATGATGCAGCTCTTCCTATCCATGGCTTGAAGACCGTGGCGCTCTTCGGTGTCAACTCTTACGACTTCATGTCGGGTGGTCTTGGCAGTGGAGCCGTTAATGTAGGCTATTCTGTAGATATGGTTACCGGTTTGAAGAATATCGGTGTAGCAACTACTCCTCAGCTTACGGAAATCTATCAGAATTATGTGAAGTATGCCAAGGCTAAGTTGAAGGCAGACAAGAATCCGATGATGTGGTTCCTGGATCAGGGTCAGCCAAAGCTCGATGAAATCGAGATTACTGAGCGCTGTGTGGCAAGCGAGGAGCCAAAGGCTGATGCTGCCATTATCACTATCGGCCGTCAGGCAGGTGAGGGTATGGACCGCCAGATCAATGGTGAGTTCAACCTCAGTCAGATAGAGCAGGATATGATTTTCCGTGTATCTGATGCTTTCCATGCCAAGGGCAAGAAGGTGATTGTCATCATCAACTCTGGTTCTGTGATGGAGACAGCCAGTTGGAGAGACCGTGTGGATGCTATTCTCGTTGCATGGCAGCCAGGTATCGAGGGCGGCAACTCTGTAGCTGATATCCTGACCGGTAAGGTGAATCCATCGGGTAAGTTGACCATGACCTGGCCTATCGCTGCTACCGATCATCCATCTACTGCCAACTTTGCCAAGGATTACGATATGTACACCTACAAGAATCTGCTGGATTGGAGCAAGGGTAACATCAAGGGTTACGATTATAGCAACCACGAGGAGGATATCTACGTAGGTTATCGCTACTTTGATACCTTCAAGAAGAATGTGGCTTATCCTTTCGGTTATGGTTTGAGCTACACTACCTTCGAGTTTGGCAAGCCATCTGTCAAGGCTAAAGGCAACAATATCGAGGTTAGCGTAACCATCAAGAATACCGGTAAGGTTGCCGGCAAGGAAGTTGCTGAGGTTTATGTCACCGCTCCAAAGGGCGCTTATGAAAAGCCAGCCAAGGAACTCAAAACCTTCGGCAAGACCAAGTTGCTGAAGCCAGGTGAGAGCCAGACTTTGAAGATGACACTTGAAAAGCGCGATCTTGCCAGCTTCGATGAGGCTAACAGCCAGTGGAAGGTAGATGCAGGTAACTATCTCTTCAAGATAGGTAGTGATGTAGAGAACATCAAGGGTACTGCTACATTGAAGGTGGCAGAATATACCGAGAAGACTAGCAATGCCTGCGCTCCTAAGGTTCAGTTGAACTATCTGAAGCAGAAGTAGCCTATGTAAATAATATTCTAGAAAGAGATAATCTAGAAGAAACTCCCGGAAAATGGGGGAAGAAGAGATTGAAAATTTTCCCTTAAGGGAAATAAAATCTTTCCTTAAGAGATATTTTTCACCACATTTGGTCTGTAAAGTTATTTTCTTTATAAATTTCGCGGCACCTATTTTCCTATCCTCAAAAGCAAAGAACTCCCGTCTCTTTTCTGAGATGGGAGTTCTTGTTTAGAAGGAATACTGGGCGGAAATCATCAGTTCGCGAGGGCGAAGATGATAGCTGTCGGTCAATGTACTGATGCCGCTATAGATGGTTTCCATATAGTTCTTCTTGTTGAAAAGGTTTCGAAGCTCTGCTGAAAGGCGGAGCTTTTTCATTCTCCAAACTGCCGAGGCATCGCCAAGAAGGGTGTTTAGGTGGTTGCTCTCTTGCAGCTCATTGTGATAATGTACGAGCGAGAAGGAGAGGTTCACATGGCTGATGGTAGCGGTGGCAGATACGCTTTGGTGCCAATTAAATAACGATGATTTCGCCATTTTTTGACGTTTCGAGTTGTAAAAAGAGAATTCTCCCTCATAGCTAAAGGCACACCAGGACGGCGAGAAGTCGATGCTAGGCTTCACAGTATAGTTGTCTGCGGTGTAGCTGATGGCTTTGCCGCTGCTGTATTGCTCACCCTTGCTGTAGTTGTAACTGCCCTCCAGGCGGGTCTTCAGATGAAGGTCGTAGAAGCCCTTCGATATGTAGAGTGATGCCCCTAGGTTGTTGCTCTTGCTGTCCTGCTTATATAATGAGGTATAGTATTTGCCATCCTCGATGCGTAGGTCGGATGCCGTGTTCATCCAGTTTTTGCTGGCATTGACCGATGCGCTGAAGAAGATTTCCTTGATAGGGCGCTTGTAGTCGTAACTCAACTTGCCATAAAGAGAGCGAGTTATCGGAATGATGTCGCTCGAAGCGTACCAAGAGCGATAACTTTGACGATATTGCTTCATGGCGTAGTTGGTGGCATTGCCTGTTCCAGTGCTGTATCCTGTGTAGATAGTCAACTCTCTACGGAAATCCAATTTCTTATATAAGTAAAGGTAGGGTGATACGGTAAGTAGAGTCTTCTGTGGATAGGTGAAGCGTTCCCAGATGAAATCGGGAGAGAACGACATACGGAACGTCTCGGTCTTGTATTGCCAGTAAGGGGTGAACTTCCCTGTGATGTTAAGACTGTTTTTGCCGATTTCATCGCTTCTTTCCTGATATTTCGCATAGATGTTGTTGAGGTCGATACTCATTCTATATTCCTGTGTCCAGTGGAAGCGATTCTTCATCCACTGTAAGGCGTGGGCAGTATGCCAAAGGTTGGTGCGGATGCGATTCCGCTCGTCGTTAACGTAGAGGTCCGCCACACCATGGTGATAGTCGGCAGTGCTACGCCAAGAGAGTTGACTTTTCTTGAAGACGAAGAGACGGTAGATACTTGCCGATAGGTCGAGCTTTGGGATGCGGACACGTTGGGTAAGCGTGTCGTTGATGTTTGACAAACCGTCGCTTTGTGCTGTGCTGAGGCTGATGCTCTCGTTGCCATAATGCTCAGCCTTGTTTACCTTGTTCTCCCATTGCAGATTGAAGGCATCGCTGATCATCGTCTTGTGGTTGTGCTCCGTGGTAACTGTGGGAGCTTCGCCGCCGAGGTCGTAGATACTCATGTTCTCTCGCTCTTGTCTGGTTACCGTACGAAGATAGTTGGCTTCTATGCGAGTCTCTGTATCGTCCTTGTTCTTCTTGATATGGTTGATGGAGTATTTTTGCGAGGTGTTGAAGCGCAGGCGTTCTTCGTCGATAGGAGCGTCAAGCGATGGCACCGATACCCATGATGGAAGGGAGGCTGGAGCCAGACGATTGCTGTAAGATGCAAGTTGGTTAAGTGCATAGCCGAGATTTTTACCTGTTCTGTCGTATTCTGCATCATACATCATCTGTTTCTTCTTGCCAATTTGCATGATATTGATGCTTCCGCCTACGTGGGACGGATGCCCTGCGAGCATGTAGAGCTTGAGGGTGGGCATCAGTTTGTCGCGGGCACTATCCTTCAGGGCGATGTTCATCGCTACATTATCCGTAAAGGTCTTGCTTTGGAGCGCCTTGATAGGTTGGTCATGCTCGATGACTTCGGCCTTTTTTACGTCTTTTGCCTTGATGTTCTCCTCTAGTTGGTTATATTTGCCACCGGTCAGGTCGAGACCTTCCACAGTGAATCGGTTGATGGGCTTACCATTGTAGTTGATACGACCATTCTTCTCTATATCCACGCCTGGCAGCTTTTTCAGTACATCTTTCAGTGAGTTATCTCGTTCGTTGGCAAAGCGGGTGAGGTCGAAAGATATGGTGTCTCGACCCGTGATGCGAGAGCCTTTTACTTGTACTTCCTTCAAGACAAAAGCTGTTGAAGCCATACTGATAACGGTTTCTTTTTCCGATGAAACCGCCGTTTTTTGCTTTTTATAGCCCATATAGGTAGCTTGTAGCATATCGCTGGCTTGCTTTTGTGCTATGGGAATCAGGAAAGTTCCGTCTTCCTTGCTGCGTGTAAACTTCAAGGGCTTTCCATTGCGCAGCAGAGTAACTGATACGTTGGCCAGGCGGTTGTGTGTAAGTGAATCTTCCACATAACCGCTAATCTTCTCTTGGGCAAACGCATGGCACGCCACGAACAGAATAGTGAAAAGAACTATTATTTTCTTCATTTTTTTCTCTCTTTTCTATTTTACCTTAGACACTTATCTTGTTGATGTCTTTAAGACGCTTGTCAGGCAAAAAAGTAAACTGCTAATTATCTTTCAATCGGATTGTATGGCTCAGCACGCTTGGAATGCTTCAGGATATTTCCTTTTTCATCCTTGATCTTTACAATTGTAGCATACTTGGCATCTTGAAGCAGATAACCGATTGGATCGGCATAGTATTTTTTGTAAATGGAGGTCAATGATTTGCGGTCGATAGGCTCGAAAGTCTTACCTTTATAATAGATAGGTATGGAGCCTTTGCCTGTTGTGAGTCCTACAGCTGTAAATCCATAATCGTTCTCGGAGTCGTGAGCCTTGAGAATCAATCCCGGCAGTCCGCTCAGCTTCCAGGGACCATTGTCAATAGGGATGTCTTCCGTGTACCAAGCTATCCATGTTCTACCCTTAAACTTGGCAATTGCCTGGTGGCACTCGTAATCGCAGATGGAATCGATGCTGTCTGTGAGTTGCCAGTCTATCGGTTCCATCGGCTCTATGCACACATATCTGTCGGCAGCAAAGAAATCGAGATAGGCAGTTTTGCCCGGTTCTGGATAGTTCTTATATATTTTCCAATTAATCTGTCCGCCATTACCGGAGAAATTGACAGGTATTCCTTTTGCCATATTCGCAGAGATGGTAGAGTCTCTTTGGAATATCGGATAACTGTAGAATGCGGAATACTTGTTGCCAATCTGCAAGAGCATTTTCTCTTCAATACGGCCAATGATGGTGTCGGTCTTGGTATATTTCTTTTCGTAAATATACTCGGCATCATATACTACCTGATACTTTACCTGATCAATGGAATCTCCCATGCCAATGCTTGATTCATCGAACAGGTTTACTGTTTGCGCTTGGAGCATGCAAGCATATAATGCAAGCCATACCATCAATAATACCTTTTTCATAATCTTCGTCTTTTTATTCATTATTTTATCTGTTTCATTCGTTTTTGTGATGCAAAAGTACTGAGATTATCCGATGAAATCGATGATTTCTGTTACTGAGTTATTACTTTTGCTTCTTTTCGCCTATTATTATTTTATTACTCTTGCCTTTGTTTACGGATTTTTCAGTAACTTTGCCGTCAAATTCAAAAGATCAGGAATGTATGAACAGTAACAGTAAGCTGAAAATAGTGTGGATGGTATGTGGGGTAGCAATCGTATTGTTGTTCTGCACGCAGGCATATTGGCTCCATCTTCAATGTCAATATAGCTTAGACCAGCAGGTAGAGCAATTCAAGAAGGATTGTGATGAAGTGTTAGCGCAAGATTTGAAGAATAGAAAAAAGTTGCAGGAGAATTCATCTACGAAAGGTAGAAGAGATACGGTTATGCTTAAGATAGAATCTGAATATGATATGAAGAAGGGATGTAGCCGTACTACGCTTTCTTTTTGGAACAATCACCGCTTTCTTGTCCGTTTGAATGATCCTGATCTTACGGGTGATGATGCTTATCTCATCATCAGCAGATATCTGGCTAATATAGGTAAGCATCCCTCGTTGGCTTCTTATCAAAGATTACTGGATGATAAGGGATATGGGAAGATATCCTTTTTTCGCCATCTGGATTACAAGACTGTCTTCCTGAATGCAAAATATGATGTCGAAGGCAGATGGTCACGTGTGGTGACGGTAAAGTATCAGACGAACCCAATGTTTCGCCAAGGTATTTCTTTTCAGGTGCCCATTCCTATTACTCGAACGCTCAAAGCCATGATGTGGCAATTGATAGGAAGCATCTTTCTCTTTTTCATCTTGATAGGATGTCTGTATTATCTGGTTAAGACCATAGTCTTCCAGAAACGCATTGATGGCATTCGCCATGAGTTCCTGAAGAATATGATTTATGAGTTGAAGCAACCGAAAGAAGACGACAAAGGTGAAGAATCTGCTGTTTTTATCGGTTCCATTGCTTTCTACTATGCACAGAATGAACTGCTATGTGGTAATTCCAGAGTAGTCATCACATCTCGTCAAGCTGAAATTCTGAAGCTTCTTGCCGAGAACCAGAACCAGCTTGTAGAGCGGGATTTCATACTGAATGCAGTATGGGGTGATGACTCATACTCTAATTCCCTTGCCCTGAACGTGCAGATTACCTATCTTCGCCGGGCATTGAACCTAGATGAAAAGGTAAGTATCGAAGCAGTCATCAAGAAGGGATATATCCTGCGAACCTGTTGATCTTGTTATCAACTCTCATCTTTTTAGAAAGGTGGAAGTTTTTTTATCTTAATTTATTTTGTCCTTCACCTATTTTGTTGTAACTTTGCACACTGAAATTCGAATTTAAATTATTTTATGTAATTATGGCAAAAAAAGCTCTTTTAATGATTCTCGACGGATGGGGAATCGGTAAGCATGATAAGGGTGATGTTATCTTCAAGACTCCAACT
>ERZ1694977.564-NODE-564-length-13568-cov-13.096500_pt1 | contig 13568 bp, 9 predicted proteins | sample MGYA00581609_ERZ1694977 | MGnify/ENA primary metagenome ERZ1694977 (study PRJEB42213, sample SAMN07424467) | human gut metagenome | biome: ENVO:00009003; feature: ENVO:2100002; material: ENVO:00002003 | host: Homo sapiens | place: USA | collected 2014 ... | reverse complement strand
TCGTGGGCTCGGAGATGTGTATAAGAGACAGTATATATACTTACTAATGATTTTATCAATGATGAGCTTATAACATTTCTTAGGGATGAAGTGGGAAATACAGCACTTGCCCAGAGATTAACCATAATGAAAAGTAATAATGAGCTGTTGGCAAGTATGCTTGTCACAATACTTAAATCAGTTGATTATTATTCTTTGGAACAGATTGAAAAGATAAGCGAAATACTGAATACGCTTGATAATCAGAATGCTTATGAAAGACTTGGATTAAGAGGGGACAGTTTTCTTTCTAATGAGTGCTTCTATAAGGCGGTTGACTGTTATAAGCAGATTATAGATGAATACAGCAATGCTGCCCCGGCAGCGTTCTTAGCAGGTGTGTACCATAATATGGGTGTTGCACTTGCAAGAATGTTCTTATATAATGAGGCTTCATACAGCTTTATGAAAGCATATGAGATAGGACAGCATAAGAATTCATACAAGTGTTACCTTGCGGCAAAGTGGTTTATGGATAAAGACGGAAGTGTTATTAATGAAGATGTGCCAGAGGAGGAGTATATCATAAGAAGAAAGATAGAACAGCTTATGGATAATGCAGCTTATCAGGACGAGATTAGAAAGCTTAATGACACAGAGAAGTATAAAAATGCAGGAGATGTGGCAGGGTATCATAAAGTATTAGATGATATTCTTACCAATTGGAAACAGGATTATTATAAATATACTGCGAGGTGATAAGACAAGTGGGATTATTCAAATTCTTAAAAAATAATTATGACAGTGATGAGGATTTAAAAGACCTTGAGGAGCTTGTGTATGAAGATGAGAATGGATTTAGAAATAAACGTTCTATTAATGATATGATACACAGCTATCAGGTGGGTTCGTATACTGGCAGTAATCATAATGATGATCTGGAAGAAGAATTATATAAGACGGCTGGCAGTGATGCATCTGCTGATGAATCCAGAGGGCTGACAGAAAAGACTAAGAAACAGCAGGCAGATGTGTTAAAGGAAGAAGAAAAATATGACCACCTGCTTAACAGTATACAGGCACAGACGCTTATAAGAACAGTTGATAAGGTTAATCTTGGCGGAGCGGTCAATAATACGCAGGATAATCTTGAAGAGGTTGACACGGCAGGATTTACAGGCTCAGAGGTTGGGAGCTTTGTTAAAAGCCAGTGTGATATTATGGAGGAAGCTTCAAGATATATAGAGAATGCCAAGGTAGAATATGACAGTGTAACTGATTATTATGAGGATATACAAAGAATCGAGAATGCACCGGAAGATATAAAGCTTAAGCTTATGTATGCGGCAGACCGTGTTGATAATCTGTCGGTTGACAGGCGTATTTTTAAATCACCGGAGAACAAGCTTTCCAACAAAGTGTACCGTATGATGGAATCTTATGAGGAAGATTTTCCAGAGGCACTTGTAAAGCTGAGGCACGATGAAGAAGATTACAATACAGTATTAAAGAATGTAAGAATGATTAAGGGTGAGAGGTCAATGTATCGTATAGAGGCAAATGACCTTGTGAAAAAACAGCTTAGAATTAAGAAGTATTCAGTACTTATGCTGGCACTTCTTGTAGGGGTGTTTGTTATATTTCTTCTTATATCAGCGGCTTCACCAGATGATGAACACATTGGAATGTTCATAACAGTTGTAATACTTGCACTTACGCTTTCGCTTGGTCTGTTTGCTTATCTTAAATCAACAGAACGAAAAGTGTATGTGACAGAGGTAAAGCTTAATAAAGCAACAGCACTTCTTAATAAGTACAAGATAAAGTATGTAAATGCTGTAAATGTGCTTGAATATGAATATAGCAAATATGCGGTAAAGAGTGCATTTGAGCTTGAGCAGAAGTTTCAGGCATATGTTGAGATGAAAGATGAACAACGTAAAATACTTGAGATAACAAGTAATCTTAATGAGGCAGAAGCGGAGCTTACAGATATATTAAGACAGCTTGGTGTAATTGATACACATATATGGATAGGACAAGTTAAGGCGATACTTAATCCTAAAGAAATGGTAGAGGTAAGACATAATCTTTCCATAAGACGCCAGAAGTTAAGAGAACAGATAGAATATAATGAATCAAGAATAGAAGATGCAAGAAATAATATTAAAAATGTGACTAAAAAGAATAAGGTGCATGCCAAGGAAGCTATGCAGGTTCTTGAGATTTATGAGAAAAGACATAAGAATAATTAAAATAATACTTGCGAAATATGAGCATTGTGTTACAATTAAGAGTGGTTTTTTGCGAAATGATTAACAATGTGTAAATAGCGCAAGAAGGAGGATAAGATGAAAGAAAGACTTGATGCAATCAAAGAAAATGCGTTGTCACAGATAAAGGCAACAGATTCTCTTGATAAGTTAAATGATATCAGAGTTGCTTTTCTTGGTAAAAAAGGCGAGCTTACTGAAGTTTTAAAGGGTATGAAGGAGGTAGCTCCTGAGGACAGACCTAAGGTTGGACAGATTGTCAACGAAACAAGACAGGCAATTGAAGAAGTATTAGAGGCTGCCAAGAAAGAGCTTGCTGCCAAGAAGAGAGAGCTTCAGATGAAGGCAGAGGTAATTGATGTAACACTTCCAGCCAAGAAAGCTGAACTTGGACATAAACATCCTAATATGCTTGCGCGTGAAGAAATAGAAAAGATATTTATAGGAATGGGATACGAAGTTGTAGAAGGTCCAGAGGTAGAATATGATTATTACAACTTTGAGGCACTTAATATTCCAGCTAACCATCCAGCAAAAGATGAACAGGATACATTCTATATCAATGATAAAGTTGTTCTTAGAACACAGACATCACCTGTTCAGGCAAGAGTTATGGAAAAAGGCAGACTTCCAATAAGAATGATTTCACCTGGACGTGTATACAGAGCAGATGAAGTTGATGCAACCCATTCACCTTGCTTCCATCAGGTTGAAGGTCTTGTAATTGATGAGAACATAACATTTGCTGACCTTAAGGGAACACTTGCAGAATTCGCTAAGGAGTTATTCGGTGAAGATACTAAGGTTAAGTTCAGACCACATCATTTCCCATTCACAGAGCCTAGTGCCGAGATGGATGTAAGCTGCTTTAAATGTGGCGGCAAGGGATGCCGTTTTTGTAAGGGTGAGGGCTGGATTGAAATACTTGGCTGCGGAATGGTTCACCCACATGTATTTGAAATGTGCGGAATTGATAAAGATAAATATACAGGTTTTGCGTTTGGCGTAGGTCTTGAAAGAGTTGCCCTTCTTAAATACGAAATCGATGATATGAGATTGTTATACGAGAATGATACAAGATTCTTAAAGCAGTTCTAATTAATAATAAGTGGAGGATAAGTATGGATACATCTATTAAATGGATAAAGGACCTTGTTCCAGGTTTAGAGTGTACAAATCAGGAATTCAGAGATGCTATGACTCTTTCAGGTACTAAGGTAGAATGTTTTAATGAGCTTGATAAAAATCTGGATAAAATTGTTGTAGGACAGATTGTTTCAGTAGAAAGACATCCAGATGCAGACAAGCTTGTAGTATGTCAGGTGAATGTAGGAAATGAAACTGTTCAGATAGTTACAGGTGCTCCTAATATTGAACCAGGAACAAGTGGACAGAAAGTTCCAGTTGTTCTTGACGGCGGACGTGTGGCTGGCGGACACGATGGAAGTCCACTTCCAGAAGGTGGAATTAAGATTAAAAAAGGCAAGTTAAGAGGCGTTGAGTCTTATGGAATGATGTGTTCAATTGAAGAACTTGGTTCATCAAGAGAATTCTATCCAGATGCAGCAGAAAATGGTATTTATATATTTGGTGATGATGCCAAAGTAGGAGAGAGTGCTGTAGAATATCTTGGACTTGATGATACAGTATTTGAATATGAGATTACTAACAACCGTGTAGACTGCTATAGTATCCTTGGTATCGCAAGAGAGGCAGCAGCTACATTCAGAAAGCCATTCAATCCTCCAGTTGTTAATGCTACAGGCAATAGCGAAGATGTTAATGACTATATTAAGATTGAAGTAGCAGCTAAGCAGCTTTGCAAGAGATATACAGCAAGAGTTGTTAAGAATATAAAGCTTGCTCCATCACCAAAGTGGATGCAGCACAGACTTATGACAGCAGGCATCAGACCTATTAATAACATAGTAGATATTACTAACTATGTTATGACAGAATATGGTCAGCCAATGCACGCTTATGATTATGATACAATCGCTGATAAGAAGATTATTGTAAGAACTGCTGCTGAGAATGAGAAGTTCGTTACACTTGATGGACAGGAAAGAACACTTGATTCAGAAGCACTTCTTATATGTGATGGAGAAAAGGCTATTGGTCTTGCTGGTATTATGGGTGGTGAGAACTCAATGATAACAGATGATGTTAAGACAATGCTTTTTGAAGCTGCAACATTTGATGGAACTAATATAAGAAAGTCAACTAAGAAGATTGGTTTAAGAACAGATGCTTCTGGTAAGTTTGAGAAGGGCTTAGATCCAGAGCTTGCACTTGAAGCTATGAACAGGGCCTGTGACCTTATAGAACAGTTAGGTGCAGGTGAAGTAGTTGGCGGTGTTGTTGATATATATGATGAGCCGGTATCTAAGAAGAGAATATCATTTGAACCAGATAAGTATAATGCACTTCTTGGAACAAATGTATCAAAGGAAGATATGCTTTCATATTTCAAGAGACTTGAAGTAGAATATGATGAAGCTTCTAATGAGCTTATTATTCCTACATTTAGACAGGATCTTAACAGAGATGCAGATATTGCAGAGGAAGTAGCAAGATTCTTCGGATATGATAATATTCCTACAACACTTCCAAAGGGTTCTACAACAATGGGTAAGATACCATTTGAGAGAAGTATTGAAGATGTAGCAGGTGAAGTTGCACAGTTCTGTGGATTCTCACAGGCTATGACATATTCATTTGAAAGCCCTAAGGTATTTGATAAGCTTAAGCTTGCGGCCGACTCAGAATACAGAAAGACAGTGGTTATCTCTAATCCATTAGGAGAAGATTTCTCAATAATGAGAACACTTCCTGTTAATGGTATGCTTACATCATTATCAACTAACTATAACAGACGTAATAAGAATGTTAAGTTATATGAGCTTGCAAAGGTATATCTTGCAGCAGATGATGTTAACGAGCTTCCAGATGAGAGAGTTATGTTCACGCTTGGAGCATTTGGAGATGTTGATTTCTTCCAGATGAAGGGTGTAGTTGAAGAATTCCTTGAAAGAATTGGAATGAGAGTTAAGCCGGAATACAATCCAGAGGCAGGAATTACATTCCTTCACCCAGGACGTCAGGCAGAGATTATCTATGATGGAACAAAGATTGGCTATATGGGTGAATTACATCCAGATGTAGCAGATACTTATTCATTAGGCGACAGAACATATATTGTTGTTATTGACCTTTCAATTGTAACTAAGATGGCAAGCTTTGACAGAAAGTTTGAGGGTATTGCCAAGTTCCCAGCAGTTACAAGGGATATAAGTATGGTTATGCCTAAGTCAGTTCTTGTAGGAAAGATTGAGAAGATAATCGAGAAACGCGGCGGAAGCATACTTGAGAGTTACAAGTTATTTGATATATATGAAGGTGCCCAGATTAAAGAGGGCTACAAGTCAGTAGCATATTCAATATCTTTTAGAGCTAAGGACAGAACACTTGAGGATAAGGATATCACACCAGTAATGGAGAAGATATATAAAGACTTAAGTGATAATGGAATCGAACTTCGTATGTAGTGAATATAGAGTGAACAATCTGAATAGAGGATTATTATGGATTTACATGATTTTTATTATGATCTGCCAGAGGAACTTATAGCACAAGACCCTCTGTCAGACCGTTCAAGCTCCAGATTGATGGTTCTTGATAAGAACACAGGAGCTATAGAACACAAGATATTTAGGGATATAACAGAATATCTTAAGCCGGGTGACTGCCTTGTAATTAATGATACTAAGGTTATACCTGCAAGACTTATCGGTGAGAAAGAAGGAACAGGTGCTGCCATTGAAGTGCTTTTGTTAAAAAGACTTGAAGACAGACAGGATACGTGGGAAGTCCTTGTTAAGCCAGGAAAGAAATGCAAGGTTGGTGCAAGGATAGTATTTGGTGGCGGAAAGCTTACAGGTGAGATTATTGATATAGTTGAGGAAGGTAACAGACTTATACAGTTTAGTTATGATGGCATATTTGAGGAAATTCTTGATGAACTAGGACAGATGCCGCTTCCACCATATATCACACATAAGCTTGAAGATAAGAACCGCTATCAGACAGTATATGCCAAGCACGAGGGTTCAGCAGCAGCACCTACGGCAGGACTACATTTTACAAAAGAACTGCTTAAACAGATAGAAGATATGGGAGTGAAGATTGCAAGAGTTACTCTTCACGTAGGTCTTGGAACATTCAGACCAGTTAAGGTTGAGAATATACTTGATCACCATATGCACTCAGAATTCTATCAGGTTGATAAAGAAGCAGCAGATATAATTAATAATACCAAGGCTAATGGTGGAAGAGTTATTGCTGTAGGAACTACAAGCACAAGAACTCTTGAATCAGTAGCTGATGAAAATGGACATATACCAGTTAAGAGTGGCTGGACAGAAATATTTATATATCCAGGTTATAAGTTTAAGGCAATAGATTGTCTTATAACTAATTTCCATCTCCCAGAATCAACTCTTGTAATGCTTGTGTCAGCACTTGCAGGAAGAGAAAATGTTCTTAATGCTTATGAAGTTGCAGTAAAAGAACGTTACAGATTCTTTAGTTTTGGGGATGCTATGTTCATTAAGTAGGCGTTAGATGTTTACAAAGTTACAATTAACTTAATAATACTAATAAATGTGAGTAGTACAGATGATCGCGGCTGCAAGTGTCGAAAGACCGCAGGTGAGGAAAGTCCGGGCTTCGCAGGGCAGGATGCCGGATAACGTCCGGTGGAGGTGACTCCAAGGCTAGTGCAACAGAAATATACCGCCAGTGCTTAACACTTAGTGTTGAGCTTATTGGTAAGGGTGGAAAGGCAGTGTAAGAGACTACCGTGGTATTGGTAACAATACTGGCTATGTAAACCCCATTCGAAGCAAGACCAAATATAAAGCGATACGGCTGCCCGTCGTGCTTTTAGGTAGGTTGCTTGAGCCTGCTGGTAACAGCAGGTCTAGATAGATGATCATCAGTAGTCAGGTCAAAGCCTGGCTGGACATAACCCGGCTTATAGTACTGCTCATATTTTTTTATTTAATAGGAAATTCCAATATAATTTCCTATTAAATAAAAGGCACTATGTGCCAGTTATGCGCACTCGCGTGAAGCTGTAGTTTGTCGCAAGCGACAGCACTCGTCGCGAGAATGTGCTCAGCACATTCTTTTTTATAATAGGAAATGGATGGATAGTAATGAACAATAATGATTATAAAGATAACAATGAGAACTTAAACAGTGAGAACACTGTGGATAATAAAAGCAGCCAGAACAGTGGTCATAGAAGAAGCAATGTCCAGCATACTGGCAGTAATACAGCTAACAATAACAGCCGTCACAATGTAAGAGAGGGCAGTAACAATAATTCAGAACATCACAGCAGCAATAGTAGTGAAGGACACCACAGCCACCATAGCAGTGGGGAACATCACAGCCACCATAGCAGTGGGGAACATCACAGCCACAGTGGTAAGAAGAGATTAACAAAACAGCAGAAAAAGAAACGTACTATAACAATTGTTTCAATAGTAGCTGCGGTTGTTGTTATTATAGGAATTATGGGTGTTAAAGGCTTATCTGATGCCAAGGGAATGTTAAAGAATGCTAATGAATTAAAGACAGAGATGAATGATATGCTTGGAGCTGTAAAAGCCCAGGATGCTGAGGCAGCTAATACAGCAGTATTAAAGCTTGACAATACAACTTATAAGATAAGCAAGATATTATCAAGCCCATTGTGGAAGATGGCAAGCCACATTCCGGTTGCAGGAAAGTATGTTAAGTCAGTAGATACACTTATAGGACTTGTTGAAGATGCATCAGATGATATTATAAAGCCGGCAGTAGCAACAATATCAGAATACCCTATGTCAGGTCTTAAAGTAGGTGATGGTTTTAGTGTAACAACAATTAATGCCTATCTTGATCTTTTAGAGCAGATACAGCCAGTGGTTAATAATATGACTGCTAAGATGAACAAGGTTGAACTTCCGGGAAGTATGGGAACAATGATATCTTCTTATAGTGATAAGATAACATCACTTATGAGTATGTACACAGATTATGAAGATTACATTCCATTAATGAAAGCATTTATCGGCGATGGAAGTGATAAGGTATATCTTCTTGCTGCACAGAATACAGCAGAGATAAGAGCTGCAGGTGGTTTCCCAGGTTCAATCGGAACAATAAGGGTTGAAGATGGTGTAATGTCAATTGGAGATTTTAATCCTGTTAATGATGTATTGGCAACATACCCACCAGATGAAGCTAATGTTACAAGAAAAGAATTAAAGATATTTAATGATACGTTAATCTATTCAAGAGATGCAAGTTTTAACCCTGATTTTGAAAGAGCTGCTCAGATATGGGCTTTGGCTTATGAAGCTAAGCACGGTGAGAGCGTTGATGGTGTGCTCTCACTTACACCGACTATTATACAGAAGGTTCTTAGAATATCAGGACCAATTACACTTCCTGATGGAACAGAGCTTAATGGTGATAATGCCGTATCAGTATTACAGTATGAGCTTTATTATAAATATCTTAGTGACAGAGGCACTAATGTTGATTATAATGAAGCTAATGAATATGTTGATGGTCTTTTTGCAGAGACAGCCAAGCAGGCAATGGCAGTATTGGTATCAGGCTTTGATTTTAAGAGAATTAATGAATATGTAGATATGTTTAATGAAGGTGTTGAAGAGAACACAATTATGCTCTGGTTCGTAGATGAGCAGGAAGAGCAGTATGCTAAGGATGCAGGCTGTTCAGGGAATCTTAATGATGACCCGGCTAATCCAGAAGCAGGAGTATTCTTCAGCTTATATGAGCCTTGTAAATTAGGCTGGTTCTTAAATATTGATACAGAGATGAGTGAGCCTGTTATTAATACAGATGGAACAAGAAGCTATGATATTACTGTGACATTAACTAATACAATTAAAAGAAGCAATATAACAAGAGCAGGTGGCTATATTCTTGGTGGATTCGATGGTGGAATAAGAGGATTTGTTCATTTATTCGCACCAGCAGGTGGTACTATAGGTAACTTTGAGACTAATAATGGCCTTAAGATAACAACTGATGAGTATGATAATCTTGAGGTTGGTTATAATGTTGATCTTGTAGTAGAAGCAGGTTCACCACAGGTAATAAAGTATACAGTAACAACAGCAGAAGGCGTTGATACACCACTTAAGATTCGCACAACACCTACATTACAGGCATACAGATAAAACAAGTCAGTAAGTATTGAATATTTTAGAAAGTGTTATGAAGGCAGGTTGTAGTGTATACAACCTGTTGATTATATGGTATATATGAAATAAAAAAAGGGGATGTGAAAAAACTCGATTGAGTTTTTTCACATCCCCAAAAAATGTTCGAAAATTACCCCTGGTATATCAGAAGTTTCATCGTCAGCACTTGAAAAATACAATTTCTTTCCATAAGAAAATCTGTAGATGAGATATGTTGACGATTTCGCAACCTGTTTGTAACGTCCGGAAACTTTTTGATACAATACCGTATTAAGTGTATTGTCATTATGCTTTTCCATATAGGTTCTGCCATTTGATTTGAACGTCCGCGATGATGCCTGCACCGTTGTCGTCCTGACATTGGTTATCGCAAAACATCCCAAAACCATAAACAATAACAACAGACATAGTTTCAAATGCTTTCTCTTTGTGTTTTTCATTTTCTTTTTTCTTTTTCGTATTCTTTCAGTTTTTTCAGAGCCTTCTCACCCTGTGGGTAAAGAATGATGATATTAAAGATCGTCATCAGTCCGATTCCAACATCACCAAGATCCCACACAAATGTATATGCTGCAAGGCCGCCGATGAACAGCATCACAAGTGCCAGTACTTTGTATGCAGTCTGTGAAGCCCAGTTATCTCCGAAAAGATATGCAACATTGCATCTCGCATAAAAAAGGATGCCCAGAAACGTCGAAAAACTGAATAAAAACAGCGTCGCCGCAATAAAGATCACACCAAAACGGCCAAGATGATGTTCCATTGCTGTCTGCAGAAGATCCATTCCGGAAAGTCCTGTAACTTTTTCTTCCGGCGCAAGCAGCATGATAAATGCTGTACAGCTGCAGATCACGATCGTATCCACAAATACCCCGAGCGCCTGTACCAATCCGGCTTTGACCGGCTGGTCACATTCTGCCGCTGCTGCCGCACACGGAGCAGATCCGGAACCTGCTTCATTCGAAAACAGTCCACGTTTGATTCCATTCATTAGGACTGCGCCAAAACCGCCGGCTGCTGCCTGTCGGAATCCAAATGCTTCCTCAAAAATTCTTGCAAAAACACCCGGTAAACTTCCAAGATTCGTCACAATGATCAGAATCGTGATTGCAAAATAGCATACCGCCATGACCGGCACTACCATATCCAGGATCTTAACTGTCGCATCTTTACGAAGCACTATCACAGCAGCCACAGCAACAAGTACTACCGTCATATAGATCGGCGGAATGGAAAATGCATTTTTAAATGAAGAAACAACAGAATTGCTGATCACTTGACTGATACCGCACCAGCAGATCAGACCGGAGATTGCAAACAACACAGAAATCACCACTTTGTTTCTCTTTTTCTTTTGTTTTTCTTCTACATATGCATGAATATAATACGCCGGACCGCCGCGGTAACCTCCGTACAGCGGATCTTTTTCTTTATAAAGCTGTGCCAGTGTCGCTTCAATAAAAGCTGTTGATGAACCGATAATTGCCGTCACCCACATCCAGAAAACCGCACCGGCGCCGCCTGCCGAAATTGCCGCAACAACACCGACCAGATTTCCCATACCGACACGGGTTGCCGTCGAAACGATCAGTGTCTGAAATGAAGACAGACTGTTTTTTTCTTGTTTCTTCTCAACCAGTGCCTGCACCATATCCGGGAACAGGCGAATCGGCAGAAAACGCGTCCGAACCGTAAAATAAATTCCTGTAGGAATCAGTAATATAATCAGAAGCGAAATCCCCAGAGTGCTGCCGCCCGGCAGTGGAATCTGCACCAGATCTCCCCACAGAAAACTATATACTTTCTCAATCAGAGTAACTATCATACTTTAAACCCTCTTCCATACTCACAACATCCGGGATACATGCTGCTCACGTCATCTACAACAGCCTGATTCCCGGACAAATTCCATAATAGTATAGCCCATATTAACCCTTAAACGCAAGTACTTTTAAGGGTTAAAGTCAAAAACTTTAAATAATTAAATCTTTCAACTATGTTTGAAGCCTACAGCATCGTTTAACATGGAATTTCATCAAGTATTGTTTGCATTATCTAAATACCATTGGTTCACTGGTAACTAAGTATGTACCGGATTATCTGAATGAAATCGTTGAGCAGCTAGTACTTTTATGGGAACTGGATACAAGTACATTTGTTTACGGAAGTGGAAAGCGAAAATCCAAAGAACAGCGTCATTATGAACACTTGACTTTCGGAATTATAAAAAACGACCGTTGGTACAAGAGAATTGTCCGAAGAGGTATTCATTCAGTCAAACTGGAAGTTTTACTTGTGGCGATAGGCCACAATCTATATAAATATCAGAAAAAAAGATGAGAAACAGAACTGCCGCATAGATTCAAAAAAAGAATTTCTATGGGGTAGGGGAAGTGCGCTTTCTTTGCGCATGATTTCAGTCATTTATACACAACAGGTACAAAAAGGGAGATGCGAAAAAACTCAATCGAGTTTTTTCACATCCCCTTTTTACTATATAATCAGAAGATTACATTAGAACTTTAAGCTTATATAATAAAGCTGTACGAATGTTGTATTGGGGGGATATTATTTACCAGTATATTTCTCTTCACAGTATTTACATCTGTATACCTGCTTAACAGGGTCAGAAAGAACAAATACATGGTCAAGACCCTGTTCAATAGAAGTAATACATCTAGGATTCTTACATTTGATAACATTAGTAATCTGCTTTGGTAATGAAAGTGATTTCTTATCTACTATTTGTCCGTCTTTAATAATATTAACAGTGATATTATGATCGATAAATCCTAATACATCTAAATCAACAAGGTCAAGTCCGCCCTCAATCTTGATAATATCCTTTCTTCCCATTTTACTGCTTCTTGCATTCTTGATAATAGCAACCTGACAGTCGAGTTCGCCAAGACCAAGGTTATTATATATCATCATTGATTTGCCGGCTTCAATATGGTCTAGTACAAAGCCTTCATTAAGTTGTCCTACATTTAACATAATTACCCTCCTATATTTACTTGTTATTAAGACCAAGAAGTGTCATAATAAGAGCCATTCTTACATATACACCGAATTGTACCTGTTTAAAGTAAGCAGCTCTTGGGTCATCATCTATATCTACTGATATTTCATTAACACGAGGAAGTGGGTGAAGAACATACATATCCTCTTTTGCAAGAGCCATTTTTGACTTATCAAGTATATAGAAATCTTTCATTCTGAGGTATTCATCTTCTGAGAAGAATCTTTCACGCTGAACTCTTGTCATATATAATATGTTAAGCTCAGGCATAGCATCTTCTAGGTTTTCAATTTCTACGAATTCAGCATTGTTGGCTTTTAATACATCATCTCTTATATAATCAGGTATTCTTAATTCCTTAGGAGATATAAGCACGAATTTGACATTTTTATATCTTACGAGTGAATTGATAAGTGAATGAACAGTTCTTCCGAACTTAAGGTCACCACAAAGGCCTATTGTAAAGTTGTCAAGAGAACCGCGGAGTTCCCTTATAGTCATAAGATCTGTAAGTGTTTGTGTTGGGTGCTGGTGTCCGCCATCACCTGCATTGATTACAGGTATAGAAGACTTGCTTGCTGCAACCATAGGAGCACCTTCTTTTGGGTGGCGCATGGCACATATGTCTGCATAGCAGGAAATTACCCGTATAGTATCAGCCACGCTTTCGCCCTTTGATGCTGAACTTGAGTTAGCAGAAGAAAAACCTAATACAGACCCTCCAAGATTGAGCATTGCTGCTTCAAAACTAAGACGGGTTCTTGTACTAGGTTCATAAAATAAAGTTGCTAACTTTTTACCATCACATACATGGCTGTATTTTTTAGGATCTTTAGAAATGTCTCTTGCAAGATTAAGTAAATCTTCAAGTTCTGTGACACTTAAGTCTAGTGGACTAAGTAAATGTTTCATTAATTGTTCCTCCACAAGTATATATTATTGTGCTCTTGGCACTCTGTTATATCTGTCTCTTATACACATCTCCGAGCCCACGAGACCCTAAGACAT
>ERZ1694977.555-NODE-555-length-13661-cov-18.516316_pt1 | contig 13661 bp, 10 predicted proteins | sample MGYA00581609_ERZ1694977 | MGnify/ENA primary metagenome ERZ1694977 (study PRJEB42213, sample SAMN07424467) | human gut metagenome | biome: ENVO:00009003; feature: ENVO:2100002; material: ENVO:00002003 | host: Homo sapiens | place: USA | collected 2014 ... | reverse complement strand
CACAAATATATTTTTTTAAATTTCGTCAGTTTTTACAATGGTCTGAACAGTAACGAAAAAAATTTTAAATTTTATGAAATTTACTATTGTAGATTTTTGAAAAGTGTGCTAAACTATATTTGTATCCATGAACTAGTTTATAATGTAAACAGTTCAACTCAAGAAGCTGTATTCTGATTAACGTCAGAATATGGCTTTTTGACTGTCTGGAGTTCTTTTTGGGATGTTCTATAATCCGGCATTTCGCCATTTACCCCAAATTTGAAATACAAGTGTTATATTTATATAAGAAAAAATACAAATAAAATCTTATAATTCAGGAATATTAATTGAAAGGGAGCGGAAACTTTTATATAATAGAGATAAAGTACCGGTAAGTTTAAAAGAAAATGTAATCACAAAAGAAAATTGCAGGGAGGAATGGGTTATGTACAAAAGATAACTGGCAGGTCTGCTTGCTGTTACAGTGACCATGACGGGAATTTCATTTCCGGACAGTGTATTTGCTGCGCAGGATGATACGGCAGTTGTACAGGAAGAGGAGTCTGGGACAGAGAGCAGTAAAGTTACGGAAAGCGAAGAAACAGAAGAATCGGAAGAGATTCTGACAGAAAAGACCGGATCAGACGGTACAGAAACAGAACTGGACGAAATACAAGCGGCTGAAATCGTACAGACAGAGACAGAAAATGAAGCAGATATGACAGAAACAGAGGAGACTGTCGAAATTAAAGAGACGGAAACAGAAGAGCAGACAGAGGAGTTACAGGAGACAGAGAAAACGGATGCCAGGGTTACCTCAGAATTGATGGTCAGAGGAACAGACAGTTTCGGATCAATGTTTGCACAGGAATTTTCTGGTGTTGCAGCCGAGCAGGCTGAAAATAATGGATGTAATGTGTTTTCGATTGATATGAGCGGAAATCAGGCATCTGTTTCTTTTGAAACAACACAGGATGCAACACTTGTCGTTGCAGTATATGATGAGAACGGCAATCAGATGCTGGCTTCGGGAAAAAAGAACGTAACAAATACAGAGACAGAAACAACAGTAACGATCAATTCCGGCACGATTCCGCAATATTATCTGGTGCGTGGATATCTGATTGAAACAGAGACACTTCGTCCGATCTGTACGGTATATGAATCCTCTATGTATACACAGGAAATGCAGGAGTTTTTAGCAAAGACAACAGATGATTTTGACGAAGAAAAAGTACTGAATTTGGATGATGATGATACGAACAATTTTGCGGTCTATGGAGACGATACCATTATCATTCCGTCTGATACAGAAAAAAATATTGTGGTGTCGGCAGATGATTCCACAAATACATATGTGATCAAAAAAGCAGATACAGACATGACATCTTTGGAAGAAGGAGATATTTTTTCCTATGAATATGCAGATGGTCAGTTTATTATAACGAAAGTTGCATCGATTGATGTAAATGGAACAACGGTTACGATTACCGGTGATGACATTGAAATGGAGGATGTATTTTCCTATGTCAAAATTGATGCATCAGATGATCTTGCAAACGCAACGATCGATCCGTCTGCCTGTGGGGATGGTGCCACATATGAGGGACTTTCGGATGAGCCGGAGAACAGTGAGTATAAAGCAGCCGACATCAGTGGAAGTGTCAAAAAGACAATGAAATTCAGATTGGATAAATCAGGAAAAGATTCTGATGGAAGTTACAGTATTTCAGGCGGTTTGTGGATGCGGATTACATGTTCTGCAAAATTATATCTTACATTTTCCAAGTGTTATGTGGAATTAAAGCTGGATTATAAAGGCAGCCTTGATATTACAGCAAAAGGAAAATTTACAGCAACTGTACCGCTACCGTCTGTGGGATATATGTTTTATGGTATTATTGTGGAACTGACGCCGTCTATGATATATGAGTGGGAAATTAATGGTGCAGTCGGCGCTGATATCAGTGGTACTTTTGGCATTCAGGCAGATAACAATGGAATTACAAGCCTGACCACAATGCCAAAATGTACGCCTAAACTAAAAATCAGTGGAAGTTTTTACTGGGGGCTTTCTTTAGAACCGCGTGTAAAAATTTTGAGTAATAATGTTGCTTCTGCAAGCCTTACAGGTAAAGCGGGCATTAAGTTAAATGCATCATGGAAACCGGAAATCCTAAAACAGGAAAAGACGATTCATAGCTGTGAAAAATGTATTGAAGGAAAAATTAATGCAGAGCTTACGCTAAAAGCAGGCGTGAAAATGCTGAGTAAAATTTCCTATAATATAAATTTAATTGGGGAGTCGAAGAAAATCGCTGATTTTTATTATTCCATTGATCATAATGATTATGGTCTGACGAAGTGTCCGCATTTAAGTTATCGTTTGAATCTGGTTGTGGTTGACACGGATGGTAATCTGCTGCCGGATACTGTAGTAACGATTACGGATCAGACAGGACAGTTTGAGGAAGTAAAGAAAAAGACGGATATGCTTGGCAAATTATCAGTCTATCTGCCGGAAAGCCGGTATACGATCACTCCGGTAAAAGATGGGTATGTACCTACCAGAAGAAACATTGAAATCCATATGGATGAGACGATAGATGACTTGCGGATTACATTGTGTAAGACAGTTGGAGGCGGGACAGGAAATAATTCAGAGAATCAGATCAATACAATAAGACCGGATGTGGGGATAAATAGTTATTCACAGGTGTTAAGTTTAGGAGATTATCACAGTGGAGTAATCGCGCAGGATGGCAGTTTGTATATGTGGGGAGTTAATGATTTTGGACAGATAGGAGATGGAACGACAAAGAATAGATATAAGCCAACGAAGATACTGGATCATGTAGTATCAGTAAGTTTAGGAGATTATTATAGTGGAGCAATTACGCAGGATGGCAGTTTGTATATGTGGGGATCGAATGTTTATGGACAGATAGGCGATGGAACGACAGAGGACAGATATAAGCCAACGAAGATACTGGATCATGTAATAGCAGTAAGTTTAGGATATTGTCACAGTGGAGCAATTACGCAGGATGGCAGTTTGTATATGTGGGGATCGAATGATTCTGGACAGATAGGCGATGGAACGACAGAGGATAGATACAAGCCAACGAAGATACTGGATCATGTAATAGCAGTAAGTTTAGGAGTAAGTCACAGTGGAGCAATTACACAGGATGGCAGTTTGTATATGTGGGGATCGAATAGTCGTGGAGGGATAGGAGATGGAACGACAGAGGTTAGGTATAAGCCAACGAAGATACTGGATCATGTAATAGCAGTAAGTTTACAAACAGGTAACAGTGGAGCAATTACACAGGATGGCAGTTTGTATATGTGGGGATCGAATGTTTATGGAGAGATAGGAGATGGAACGGAAGAGGATAGGTATAAGCCAACGAAGATACTGGATCATGTAATAGCAGTAAGTTTAGGAGATGATCACAGTGGAGCAATTACGCAGGATGGCAGTCTGTATATGTGGGGACGGAATTATTATGGAGAGATAGGAGATGGAACGGAAGAGGATAGGTATAAGCCAACGAAGATACTGGATCATGTAATAGCAGTAAGTTTAGGAGTAGGTCACAGTGGAGCAATTATACAAGACGGCAGTTTGTATATGTGGGGATGGAATTCTGATGGACAGATAGGAGATGGAACGACAAAGGCTAGATACACCCCAACCCAAATTACCATCCCCGGTGGTGTAGCCCTCCCATCTGATCTGAAATTTGATTTTGATATATCAACACAATCGGAGGAAGCATCCGCGGATTCTGTATTGGCTTCAGATACAGCAGTGGACTCTACAAAGCAGGCACCCGAGTCTGAATTAGCAGACCAGCCAGAATTATTTGAAGAAGAGGAAGTCTCCGTATTCAAAGCCGACACCACCGAAACCAACACCGCCATCGGCACACAGACGGCATCTTTCAAAAACCTGACGCCGAACGATACCTACAATTTTTATGTGGCAAGATCCCTGACTGCAGATGACCTGCTCGCCTCTGACAATATTTTAGATATCCGTCAGGCAGTGGCAGGGGAAGATGGCAGGATGAGTGTGACCTACCAGCCGAGAGAGACGGACGATAATGCAGTTATTTTTGTTGTCGGAAGTACACCAAAAGATCTTTCCGGTGCGCAGATCACGATTGGAAACACCACATAGAACGGTACGGCAAAAAGTGTGACAGCAGCGGTTGAATGTGATGGTAAAACATTAGTCGAGGGACGTGATTATCTGGTGACAGGTGGGTTTGAGATCACAGGTACAGGTACTTATACATTAACGATCATAGGTACAGGTACTTATACCGGAACGGCGTCTGCAGCATATACGGTGACCTGTCAGCACAATTATACGGAGAGCATAACGAAACAGCCGACCTGCACTGAACCGGGAAGAAAGACTTTAACCTGCAGTATCTGTGGGGCAGTCAAGGATACTACATCGATTCCAAAGACAGCGCATACTTATAAAAACAAAAAGGTGACAAAGCGTGCAACAACCAGTAAAAATGGTACATTTACAGCAGTATGTTCGGTATGTGGGGCAGAACAGACGGAAGTGATTTATGCTGCAAAAACGATAAAACTTTCCAAAACATCTATGACGTATAATGGAAAGAAGCAGAAACCATCTGTAACTATTACGGATGCGGCAGGAAAGAAGCTGAAAAACGGTACTGATTATAAGGTGACTTATCCGAAAAAGACACAAAATGTTGGAAAATATACAGTGACGGTGACATTAAAAGGCAATTATACAGGAACCGTAAAAAAGACATTTACGATTCTGCCAAAGAATACAGCCATTTCCAAACTGACAGCTTCAAAAAATACAGTCACGGTAAAATGGAGGAAACAGACCAAACAGACCGCTGGTTATGAGATCCAGTATTCCACCAGCAGTAAATTTACAAAAAAGACGACAAAGACTGTAAAAGTTACAAAGAACAGTACAACCTCCAAAAAGATTACAAAGCTGAAAGCAAAGAAAAAATATTATGTACGCATCCGGACGTATCAGACTGTCAAGGTCGGGAAAAAATCGACAAAGATTTATTCAGGCTGGTCGAAAGCAAAGACGATTACAACGAAGAAAAGTTGACATTACTACCCGAAATTGATACTATGATTACAGAACAAGCGGTTGTAATAAAAAGTCCTCCGCCATAAGGCGGAGGGCTTTTTTAGCACTATCAATATGCAATGTGAATAATCATTGCCTATTAATTTTAATGGAATTATAATAAAACAATATAACAAAGGAAAAAGAGGTTATTTGTTCTCCTCATTCAAAATACTTAAGCAGAGTTGAAGAAAGGGAGGACATGTGAGGTGTTAAACGTGAAGCTGAAATGGATTGAATTCGAGAATTTAAGAACAGGACTAAAGATTGAACGTGTTGTATTTAATGATGATATCACATTGTTGGTTGGTCTGTCTGGTGTTGGTAAAACCCAGATATTAAATGCGATAGAATATTCTCTGAAATTGGCTGTAAATAAGAATTTACGTCTGGAACCATATAATACGACTTTATGTTTTCAAATTGGAGAGGAAGTATATGTATGGTCATATAGAATACAGCAGGATCATGCAGAGGATATTTTTGAGTCAAAAGAAATAAAGTATTTTTTTGCCTATGAAAAACTTCAGAATATAAAAGGTGATATACTGATGCAGCGTACACCTGATACGATTCAGGTGACAGGTTATGATAAGGTACCGACACCTAAAAAAGATGAAAGTTTATTAGTACAATATTCGGAAGATGCCTTTGTCAAACCAATAATTTCTGAAATGTTAAAATTATATCCAATAGAAATTGAAATGGATGTGAGAGGGGCAATTGCGCAGGAAAGTTTTAATATGTTTAAAGCAAAGATTAAAGAAAGCTTTAAGGAAAATGAAAAACAGCCTTTTGAAAAATTCAGCCATTTACCTGTTCCTCTAAAGATTTATATAACAAAAGAATATTATCCTCAAATGTACGCACAGATTTTTTCTGCGGTTAAGGAGCTGTTTATGGAGATTAACAGTATAGATATTGTTGAGGATCCTGATCGTGAAATATATATGGTGGCAATAGATGTATATGGAAAAAGATTATTGCAGCATGAAATATCCAATGGAATGTTAAAAACGATATACTATATTGTTGAGTTGATCACTATGTCAAAAAACTCTTTAGTATTAATAGATGAATTTGAGAATGGATTAGGGGTAAATTGTATAGATGTATTGGCAGAACTATTATTGGGGGAAAGAAGGGATTTACAGTTTGTTATTACCAGCCATCATCCTAAAATTATAAACCAGATTTCAAATAAGAAATGGAAGATCATTGAAAGAGACATTGCGACGGTAAAAAATTTTACAGCTGAAGAGTATGGAATCATGCATAGTCAGCATGATGCATATTTTAATTTGATAAACAGATGGGAATTTGAAGGTAAGATATAAATGAATTATTATTTTTTGCTTGAAGATGAAAAGTCCTTTATAAAGGTTTTGCCTGAATGGTTAAAATATATGGGGATACAAAACACCAGAGTGCAGGATATTACATATGTTCGGGAAAATAATTATGTGATGCAGAGCGGACAAGGTGTTACGCAGCTGATCACAAGAGTTTTATTCCAGACGATAGATACAATTCTGCTGAATCCGGGAAAAATAGATGAATTAATAGTGATTTTGGATTCGGAAGAATATAATGAACAAGAACGAAAAAAACAGGTTGAAAACATTATCAAGGAATATATTGACAAGAAGAATTGTGCTGTAGATTTTTTATATAAAGTTTTTGTCTGCAATCATTGTTTTGAAACATGGCTTTTAGGAAATGGTAATTTATATCCGGATATTAGACCGGAAGGAGATTTTCAGCCATATTACGACAAGTATAATATAAAAGTAAATGATCCTGAATTAATGGCTGTGCCGGACGATATAAAAGAAACGATAGCTGTTTATCATTTCCATTATTTACATGAAATGTGCAGATATAACAGAGTACGGTACAGTAAGAAAAAACCTATGGAGATGGCAAAAAAAGCATACTTTGATACGCTGGTATCAAGAATAGAAAATAGTGATCACTTACATTCATTTGCTCAGTTTTATGAGTACTTTGTAAATGAACAAAAATGACTATTCAACCGATAATAAAATGCCGTACGATCAACCGACCGTACGGCATTTTCCTACCTTTCATAAATCGTATAATGATGTTTCTTAAGCAGTGCAACCGCCAGCGCTAATGATTCCCCGTCATACATTTCAAGTCTCAAAACACCGCCTTCAAACTCACGGTTGTGAATGATCCCGATATTTTTGATACTTAAATTATTGCTCGCAAGGATCGTTGCGACGGTGGCGATCCCACCGGTCTCATCGATCAGGTCTAAGTACAGTTCGTAAACATTCTTCAAAGCACCTTTTACCGTGATTGTGATGGAATCACGGTAATCTTTGGCTGCAGTAAAGGCATCTAACAGTGCAGGGGAATCTGCATCTGCAATGTTCGTGCGCATTACCTCTAATGTATGGATATAGCTGTCCAATAATTTTAAAATCTGTTCCTGATTGGATAAACAGATATTTTCCCACATGACAGGAGAAGAAGATGCGATACGCGTGATATCTTTAAAACCTCCGGCTGCGATGGTTTTCATGATCTCATTTTCATCGTCCGATTCCCGCACCAGGTTGACAAGGCTGTATGCGATCACATGCGGCAGATGACTGATCGCTGCGGTCGCATAATCGTGCTGCTCATAACCTAAAACCAGAGGAATTGCGCCGAGAGAGCGCACCAGCCCGGTCAGTTCTTCCACAGCAGGGGAAGGACTCTTTGTGGTCGGTGTGATAATATAGTAAGCATTTTCCAAAAGCGTCTCTGAAGCATTAGAAAGACCGGTCTTCTCAGAACCCGCCATCGGATGACCGCCGATAAAATTGGCTTCAAGGCCGAGTCTTATCACTTCTCTGTGGATCTCCGTCTTGACACTGCCGACATCCGTGATGATGCAGTCCGGAGAAATTACATCTTTCAACTGCTGCAGATATTCAATATTTCTCTTGGTCGGCGTGCACAGAAAAATGTAATCACAGTCTGCGAAATCCTTCAGTTCACATGGTGTATTGTTTATGATCAAATGTTCTTTATAAGCTTCGGCAACTGTTTCTGCATGGTGTGCAGTTGCAATCATTGTAAGTTCCGGATGAAGTGCATGCAGTTTTTTTGCAATGGAACCGCCGATGAGTCCGAGTCCGATAAAGCCTATTTTCTGAAGTGACATATATAAAAATCCCCCTGTTAGATGTTAAAGTTCTGTTCTCATAATTCTTTACCTATCATAGACATAAATTGCAAGAAAGTCAACACGTTAAAGTATAAAAGTGCATATTGCATGAAAAAATAATCAAAGTATGGATGAAATGTGAACACTATGTAAACATTCCATGCAAATGGTTATAAATTATTTAAAATGCATACATAATATATAAACAAATTTCGGGTAATATAAAAATAGTTAGTAAATATGAATAAATAAGTTGTAATAAACGTGTAAATTTAGTAAAATATAACCATACAGCGAATGCCGTTTCAGAGGTATCGACTAAAAAATATGTATTGGAGGATTTGCTATGAACGTTTACACAACTGACAAGATTCGTAATGTGGTTCTGCTTGGACATGGTGGATGTGGTAAAACAAGTCTCGCCGAGGCGATGGCTTATCTTGCGGGGATGACAACACGCATGGGAAAAGTTACCGATGGTAACACGATCAGCGATTATGACAAAGAAGAAATCAAACGTCATTTTTCCATCAACACAACTGTGATACCGATTGTCTGGGGTGATACCAAGATCAATATCCTTGATACACCTGGTTATTTTGATTTTGTAGGGGAGGTAGAAGAAGCAGTCAGTGCTGCGGATGCAGCAATTATCGTAGTATCCGGTAAGGCTGGCATTGAAGTCGGCACAAAGAAGGCATGGGAGTTATGTGAGACATACAAACTGCCGCGTATGGTATTTGTTACAGATATGGATATCGATGAGGCAAGTTACCGGCAGGTCGTAGAAGATTTACAGCAGCTATACGGCAAGCGGATCGCACCTTTTCATCTTCCGATCCGTGAAAACGGACAGTTCGTCGGTTATGTCAATGTATTACAGCAGCGGGCAAAACGCTGGAAAGATAACGGCGAAGTGGAAAAGGTAGAAGTGCCGGAGTATTCCAAAGAGAATCTTGGTATCTGCAGGGAAGCATTGATGGAGGCTGTTGCGGAGACAAGCGAAGAATTTATGGATCGTTATTTTGGAGGGGAAGAGTTCTCCGAGGATGAGATCCGCCAGGCACTCCGTGTCAATGTATCCGATGGAAGCATCGTTCCGGTGCTGATGGGTTCGAATGTTCTTGCACGCGGCATGTATACACTGATGGTCGACATTGTAAAATATCTTCCGAGTCCGGAAAAACGTTCCTGCACCGGAATCAATGCAAAGTCCAACGAGGTATACAATGCAGACTATGATTTTGCAAAACCAAAATCAGCTTATATTTTCAAAACGATTGCAGACCCGTTTATTGGGAAATATTCATTGATCAAAGTTAATTCGGGAGTTATCAAAACAGATGATCTTCTTTACAACCAGCATAAAGATACAGAGGAAAAAATCGGAAAGATCTATGTACTCTGTGGCAATAAGCCGGAGGAAGTAAAGGAACTGCATGCGGGAGATATCGGAGCGTTAGCGAAGCTGACTAAAGCAGCTACCACAGATTCCCTTTCTACCAAAGCGAACCCGATCCTGTATATAAGAACACAGATCTCCACACCATATACTTATAAACGTTATAAGGCAGTCAACAAAGGAGATGAAGATAAGATCTCGCAGGCATTGCAAAAGCTGATGCTCGAAGATCTTACATTAAAAACAGTCAATGACAGTGAAAATGGCCAGACATTACTTTACGGTATGGGAGACCAGCACCTTGATGTTGTGGCAAGCAAACTGTTAGAGAGATACAAAGTTCAGATTGAACTGAAAAAACCAAAAGTAGCATTCCGGGAGACCATTCGTAAGAAAGCGGATGTGGAATACAAGTACAAAAAACAGTCCGGCGGTCATGGACAATACGGTCACGTTAAGATGACCTTTGAACCTTCCGGGGATCTTGAAACACCATATGTATTTGAACAATGCGTTGTCGGCGGAGCAGTTCCAAAAAACTTCTTCCCGGCGGTGGAAAAAGGAATCCAGGAAGGAGTTGTGAAAGGACCGATGGCAGCTTATCCTGTGGTAGGAGTAAAGGCAGTATTATATGATGGATCCTATCATCCGGTAGACTCTTCTGAGATGGCATTTAAGGTTGCGGCTCTTCAGGCATTCAAAAAAGGTATTATGGAAGCATCACCGATTCTGTTAGAGCCGATCGCATCCTTAAAAGTTGTTGTACCTGACAAATACACAGGTGACATTATGGGAGACTTAAACAAACGCCGTGGACGTGTACTTGGAATGAATCCGACGGAACACGGTTATCAGGAGATCGTAGCTGATATTCCTTACATGGAATTATATGGATACAACACAGATTTACGATCCATGACAGGTGGAAGCGGAACATTTTCCTATGAGTTTGCAAGATATGAGCAGACACCTTCTGATATCCAGGAAAAGGAGATCGCAGAGAGGGCAGGCAAACTTGATAATACGGATAATTCATAAAACAGTTTCTGAAAGAAACAGTTCTTCCCGAAAGCAGGATAAAAACACAGACTGGATGTAACATTTTCCGGTGTGTGTAATTAAAAAGAAAACAGGGAGGAATGGATATGCGGTATGGCAGAAAAATTTGCAAAGAACTATTTGTAATTTTATATGTATTTATTTTTCTTGTAAGCGATCCGAAACTGGTTCGTGCCTGCAGTATGATCATTCTCCCTGATACTTCAAAGGAAACCATTACCAGTGATGATGTTACATTTGATTTTTTTGATACACAGGATCCGTCAGAGTATCACATTGTATATGAGGTAAATGGCGGTATTAACAGCAGCAATAATCAAAAAACAATCCAAAAAGAAGAACTTCCTTTTACACTGGACGTGCCGGTTAAAATGGGTTACAATTTTGCTGGCTGGTATGCAGACTGCAGCTATTCCAGAAAAGTTACGAAAATAGATGAAGACAGTCCGGCGAATATGGTTCTTTTTGCAAAATGGACAAAAAATATTGACAATCATTATAATGTGGAAATGTATTCTTATCAGACAGGCACGATTCGTGACAACAGTCAGAAAGAGTTAAAGGAATGTTCCTATACTTTTTTGGATGATCTTTCTATTCCGGGAATGCCTTCCACCAGGGAAAAAGACTATAAGGATAATCTGATCAGCAGTTCCAGCCAGTGTATGCAGGGACTTTGTTTTACACCGGATTATATTCTTATTACTGCATATTCGGAAGATCGCAAAAATCTTGGATCACTGATGGTGTTTGATCGTGAGAGCGGCGAATATCTGGTAACACTTGGCATGAAAAAAGAAAGTCATCTTGGCGGTATTGCTTTTGATGGCGAGAATGTCTGGATCTGCCATTCAAATTCCAATACCTTAGAGCGTATTTCCTATGAATATATTACAAAAATCGCACAGGATGCGCCGGAATATTGCATTGATGCATCGGCATTGTCAGACGAATACCGCCTGAAAAATACACCATCCTGCATTACCTGCTACGGTGGCAGACTCTGGGTTGCTACACATACCAGATTTTTTGATTCCGAGATGTATTCATACAGCTATGATAAAAAAGAAGATAAGCTGACGGCAGTCAGCAACTATAATCTTCCGAGTAAAGTGCAGGGAGTGGCATTCGATGATAACGGATCAATTTATTTAAGCACTTCCTATGGAAGAAATAATTCTTCTTATTTAAAAGTTTATTCTTCTCTTCTTTCATTGGACAAAAAACCAAATGAACCGAAGGTAAAAGTGGAGATGCCACCTTGTTCGGAAGAAGTTGCTATTGCAGATGGTACGGTGTTTGTTTTATTTGAATCGGCAAGTGCAAAATATTTTGAGGGTACAGATGGTATGGGAAAGAGTCCGGCGCCGATCGATAAATTATTAGAGGTAAGTGTAGCTTCCATCTGGTAGACTTGAGAAAATGTTAAGAAATCATAAATAAATATGCAGATACAAAAGGGGTGGAGTGTTCCATCCCTTTTATTAGTTAATTTTGCTTCCGGTCTTTCATGAGCCGGATAATTTTATCGGCCTTCTCAGATTCCTCTTTTGACATGTTTTGTTTTAGCAGGGTGACAAGCAGCTCTGTTTCGGGGTCTGTGAACTGGATATTATTTGTTTTTGCTGCATTCATGGTGCCAAGAAGAAACGGCATCATATCTTTAATGTTTGTTGGTTTTTCTTTTGATGCAAAATTCATTAAAAACTGCAGTTTTTCCGGGGACATATTTTTTAACCCCGGATTATTCCAGAAATCATTTTCCATCACTATTTATTCCTTTCAAAAATGTAATGCTTTGTTTTGGCAGTTTTCTTACAATATATTATGCAAAAATAGTCTCATAGGTTTCCATCATAGAGATCATATTTGTGAGCATATCAAGTGTTTCAAGCTCTTTGTCTGTACAGAATTTCCGAAGGTCATTTAACATGGCAAGAGTAGAATTTTCATCCTCACTGACAGAGCACATGGACATGACTTTATCCTCCTGGTTGAATACTTGGATCGTATTCTGTAATTCCATATATTTGATCAGAATAGCAAATTGCTTTTTCTGGTCACCTTTCATATAGGGAATCGCAGTTTTTAACATTTGCAGTTCACGGGTCTGTGTCATATTATCAAAGGGCGTAAATGAATTTGGTTCCATAAAGATGCCTTTTTTCTTTTAGTTTATGAACCCGGAAAATAGATTATGCCAGATATCACATGGATGAGGGGACAGTTTTAGTGACGGTATCAGGCAGTCGGCATAAAATAAAACGGGAGGAGGAATCAAATATGCTGATTATTGATGGAAACAGTGTTTATGAGATAGATGAGGAATGTGCCAGAAAAAAGAAAGTGCCAAAGGAATGTGGAATCTACGAGAAGATGATGCAGCAGCAGTATCGGGAAAAAGACCGTGAGTATGCTGCACGGGATCAGAACACAAAGCGTCCGTAAATTCTGCTGACATATAAAAACGTCTCTTCCATAACAGGCAGAGACGTTTTTCTTTATAAATCTTATAGGGCGGCCGGAATATCCGACCGCCATTTCAGAACAGATGATCTGACTAGCAGAAACCACATCCATTGTTTCCGCCGCATCCACCACAGCAGAAGAGAAGCAGGATGATCCAAAGACAATCATTGTTGCCTCCACATCCATTGTTTCCACCGCAGAAACCACCATTGCCGCCACAGCAGCATAATAAGATGATGATCCAGAGAATGGAATTGCATCCTCCCTCGTTACAGGAACATCCACCACCACAGTTTGTTGCAGCTAAATCACTCATATAAAACCTCCAGGTTTTTTCTTACACTGTATCTTATGTGAGCGCAGAATAAGTGTTACAGATTTGAATCTGTCTCTTATACACATCTCCGAGCCCACGA
>ERZ1694977.546-NODE-546-length-13793-cov-26.482603_pt1 | contig 13793 bp, 9 predicted proteins | sample MGYA00581609_ERZ1694977 | MGnify/ENA primary metagenome ERZ1694977 (study PRJEB42213, sample SAMN07424467) | human gut metagenome | biome: ENVO:00009003; feature: ENVO:2100002; material: ENVO:00002003 | host: Homo sapiens | place: USA | collected 2014 ... | reverse complement strand
GTGGGCTCGGCCTGGATTGTATGAGAGAGAAAGAGAGGACGATGGACATGAAAAAGCTGCTTGGTTTGGCCCTGGCGTGCGCCCTGCTCCTGACGGGCTGCGGCGCCCGGGGCGGAGACAAGGGGGAGGAGCTGGGGGACAACACTATCCGCCCCCTGGAGCTCACCGAGGAGGAGGCGGCCCTGCTGAAGCTGGTGGGGGGCTCCGACGCGGAGTACGGCCTGTTTGAGTGCGCGGCCGGCGAGGGTGTGAGCGACTGCACCGTGGAGGTGCTGTCCTGGGAGAACGGGGCCTGGCAGACCGTGGCGGAGGGGGGCGTGTCCATCAGCGCCGCCGGGACGCGGCGGCTGGGGGTCGTCCTCAGCGGGGATAAGATCACCGTAAATGTCCAGGACGGTGGCACCCAATACAGCTACGCCCCCCGGCTGGACGGGATGGACCGCGGCCTGGAGACAGGCCGGGCCTCGGTCTGGCTGGAGGAAGATCAGGCCATGACCATAGGGGAGCGCACGCCGCTCTATCTGGAGATCTATGATGACGGGGAGGGCGTGGGAATTCCTCCCCTGCCCGGCGGGTTCTCCGACTTGGCCAATCTCAACCAGTACGATCGGGCATACGCCGTGGCTGTCACCCTGAAGGGCTAGAGGCGGGCCGTTTCAGCACCGGCGTAGGAGCGGCCCTTGTGGCCGCCCGGCCCCTATGGATGGCAATTGTCCGCCCCTATACAAAAACAGCGGGTATTCTGTCTCTGGCAGAATACCCGCTGTTTTTATTTTACCTCCAGGCCGGAGAGATACCGCCGGGCCAGGTCAAAGCCGTGGGAGGCGGACACGTGGCGTACCCGCTCCCGGCCCAGACCCTGCTGGATTTTCCGCACCCAGGTGCCGTCCGGCGCGGCCAGGGCCAGGTAGACCAGTCCCACCGGGTTGCCCCGCTCGTCGGGATCGGGCCCGGCCACGCCGGTGGAGGCCACCGCCAGATCGCACCCCAGTACCCGCCGGGCTCCCTCGGCCATGGCGCGGGCCACCGGCTCGCTCACCGCCCCGAACTCGTCCAGCAGCGCCTGATCCACCCCCAGGACGGTGTGCTTCACCTCGGTGGCGTAGCTTACCACGCCGCCGCGGAACACGGCGGATACCCCGGACAAATCGGTCATGCGCTTGGCGATCAGCCCGCCGGTGCAGCTCTCGGCGCAGCCCAGGGTGAGGCCCTTTTCCTTCAGAAGCTGGAACACCGCCGCCTCCAGGGAGGGTACGTCGGCGCCGTAGATGAGGGGGCCGAACCGGGCCCGCAGGCGCTCCTCCACCGGGGCGATCAGGGCCCGGGCAGCCTCCTCGTCCGCCGCTTTGGCGGTGATGCGCAGCTCACACTCCCCCTCCTTGGCGTAGGGGGCCAGGGTGGGGTTGGTCATGGCCTCCATCTCCTCCCGGAGCTGGGCCTCCATGGAGGACTCCCCGATGCCGAAGAGCTTGAGCGTCCGGGAGACAATGACCCCGTCGGCCAGGCTCTTCAGGTAGGGGATCACCCGGTGGGTGAACATGGCCCTGCACTCCCGGGGCGGGCCGGGGAGCATGATGACCCGCACCCCGTCCGCCTCGAAGGCCACGCCGGGGGCGGTGCCCCAGTCGTTGTCCAGCACCGTGCACCCCTCGGGCAGCATGGCCTGCTGGTAGTTGTTCTCCGTCATGGGGCGACCGGCGTGGAGCCGCTCAAAGTAGGCCTCGATGCGGCGGGCGGAGGGCGCGTGGAACACCAGCTTTTTGCCGAAGCACTCGGCCAGCACGTTTTTGGTCAGATCGTCGCAGGTGGGGCCCAGGCCGCCGGTGGTAATGAGAATGTCCGCCCGGCTTTTGGCCAGCTCCACCGCGGCCCGCAGCCGCTGGGGGTTGTCGCCCACCACCGTGTGGTAGTAGACGTTGATGCCCAGGGCCGACAGGCCCTGGGAGAGCATCTGGGCGTCGGTGTTGGCGATGTTGCCCAGCAGCAGCTCCGTACCGACTGCGATCAGCTCCGCAGTGTGAGACATAAAAAAGACCTCCTGTCGCCAACACCGGCATCGGCGGCGGGTGCCGCCGCAAATGCGCAGCGCAGCATTTCCACAGGGCGGATTCACTCCGCCCGAGGATGTAGTAATTGGGAGTTCTCCTCCGTAGGGGGACAACCCGTAGGGGCGGCCTTTATGGCCGCCCGCCGTTTCCCGTCGCCGTGGTCAGACCTGAACCCGCTCGATGCCGTCCACGGCGGCCTTTACCAGGCCCTCCACGTCCAGCGCGGCCTCGGCGGCCTCCAGCTCCCCCAGCACGGGGCGCAGCCGGGGATGGCGGGGAGTGAAGACGGTGCAGCAGTCCTCATAGGGCAGGATGGAGGTCTCGAAGGTGTTGATCCTCCGGGCGATGCGGACAATCTCCTCCTTGTCCATGCCCACCACCGGCCGCAGGATGGGCAGGGTGGTGACGGCGGTGGTGGCCCGCATGGCCTCCATGGTCTGGCTGGCCACCTGGCCCAGGCACTCGCCGGTGACGATGGCCCCGGCGCCGCACCGCTGGGCCACCGCCTCGGCGATGCGCATCATGAACCGCCGCATGAGCACGGTGAACAGCTCCTCCGGGCACTTGCGGCGCAGCTCCTCCTGGATGGCGGTGAAGGGCACCACGTGGACGGTGAGCCGTCCGCACCAGGGGGTGAGCAGCTTGGCCAGGGTGAGCACCTTCTGCTTGGCCTCCTCGGAGGTGTAGGGGTAGGAGAAGAAGTGCACCATTTCCAGGGCAATGCCCCGCTTGGCGATCATCCAGGAGGCCACGGGGGAGTCGATGCCGCCGGAAAGCAGGCTCACCGCCCTGCCTCCCACGCCCACGGGCAGGCCGCCGGCTCCCGGCTCCGGGTCGGCGTGGACGTAGGCGGCGTAGTCCCGCACCTCCAGGTAGACGGTCAGCTCCGGGTGGTGCACGTCCACGGTCAGGTTGGGGTACTTCTCGTCCAGCTCGCCGCCCACGTACTGGGAGAGCTGGATGGAGGTCATGGGGAAGCTCTTGTCCGCCCGCTTGGACTCCACCTTGAAGGTCTTGGCGGCCGCCAGCCGGTCCCCCAGGTACTCCACGGCGGTCTGGAGCATGGCGTCCTTGTCCTTCGCGCAGGCCCGGGCCCGGGACAGGCCAACCACGCCGAAGAGCTTGGTCATGGCCTCCCACGCGCCGTCCAGATCGCAGTCCTCGCTCTGCGGCTCCACATACATGGTAGACTGCTTGGTGTATACCTTGAATTTGCCGTGGGCCTGGAGGCGGCGGCGGGCGTTGGCCACGAGACGGTCCTCAAAGGTACGCCGGTTGAGCCCCTTAAGCACCAGCTCCCCTAGTTTTAACAGAATAATCTCGTTCATGTAGTCTGGATTCCTTTCCCAAAGTTTCACTATTATATCCAATTTGCTTTTTGTTGTCCAGAGGGGCGGGCCTGTCTCCACCCGCGTCCGGGGGCCTACCGCCGCAGGTACTCCGGCGGGCGGTACTGGAGGGCTTCGGCCAGGTGCTCCACGGCGACGGCCTCCGCCCCGTCCAGATCGGCGATGGTGCGGGCCACACGGAGGATGCGGTCGTAGCTGCGGGCGGTGAGGCCCATCCGGTCGAAGGCCCCCTTCATCACGGCGCGGCAGGCGTCGTCCAGGGCGCAGAAGCGGGAGAGCTCCGCCGGGCCCATCTGGTCGTTGCAGGCCGGGCCGCCGGGGCCGAAGCGGGCGGCCTGCACCGCCCGGGCCCCGTCCACCCGGGCCTTGATGGCGGCGGAGGGCTCCGCCGGGGTCCGGCGGGAGAGCGCGTCAAAGTCCAGTGGCGGCACCTCCACGAACAGGTCGATGCGGTCCAGCAGGGGCCCGGACAGGCGGCTGAGGTACTTCTCCACCGCCTGGGGCGAGCAGCGGCAGCGGTCCGAATAGCCGTACCAGCCGCACTTGCAGGGATTCATGGCGCACACCAGCATGAAGCGGGCGGGGAACACCGCCGTGCCCGACACCCGGCTGATCTGCACCCGCCCGTCCTCCAGAGGCTGGCGCAGGGTCTCCAGGGCCTCCTTGGAGAACTCGGGCAGCTCGTCCAGAAAGAGCACCCCGTTGTGGGCCAGGGAGATCTCTCCCGGCCGGGGACTGGAGCCGCCTCCGGCCATGCCCATGGCGGACACCGTGTGGTGGGGGGAGCGGAAGGGCCGCCGCACCAGCAGGGGGTGCTCAGAGGTGGTGAGGCCCAGGACGGAGTGGACCTCCGTGGCCTCCAGGGCCTCCCGCCGGGTCAGATCAGGGAGGATGGAGGGCAGGCGGCGGGCCAGCATGGACTTGCCCGATCCGGGCGGGCCCACCATGCAGAGGTTGTGGCCGCCGGCGGCGGCGATCTCCAGGGCGCGCTTCACGTTTTCCTGCCCCTTCACGTCGGCAAAGTCGGGGCAGGCAAAGTCGTCCGGCCCCGGCGTCCAGGCCGCCGCCGGCTCCAGATGGGCCTCCCCCCTCAGATGGGCCGCCAGCTGCCCCACGCTCTCCACCGGGTAGACCTCCAGCCCGCCGGCCAGAGTGGCCTCGGCGGCGGAGGGGGCGGGGACGTACAGCCGCTTGATGCCCGCCCTCCGGGCGGCCAGGGCCATGGGCAGCATGCCCACCACCGGCCGCAGGGAGCCGGACAAAGACAGCTCCCCCACGTAGGCGCTGTCCGGCCCGTCCAGCCTGAGCTGTCCCCCGGCGGCCAGAATACCCGCCAGAATGGGCAGATCGTACACCGTGCCCCCCTTGCGCTGGTTGGCGGGAGCCAGGTTGACCGTGATGCGGGACACCGGGAAGGTGAAGCCGCAGTTTTTAATGGCGGCGCGCACCCGGTCCCGGGCCTCCTTCACCGCCGCGTCAGGCAGGCCCACGATCTCAAAGGCGGGCAGACCGGCCGACAGGTCGCACTCTGCCCGCACCTCATAGCCGGAGATCCCGCTCAGCCCCAGGGAGCGCACTTCACAGAGCATGGGTGCCGCCTCCTTTCCCTTTCGTCATGTTGCATCCATTATAGCATACCGGACCCGCCGCCGAAAGGGTGAAAAGCGGCCCTGTACCGGCGGAGGGAAAGGGGAGAACAGGATACGGCAAAGGACCGGCTTTAAAACTGCATATTTTAGCATGCTCAGTTTAGTTAGTAATATATAACTAAATAATTTTTCTCAAAGGAGAACGGAAAAAATCCAATTATTTCTTCTAATTCAGGAACAAAAAGAAAAATAATAATTCAGAGTAAGATTTGATTTACAAACGTCAATGAAGGTGATAAAATGTATGCGCCCCGGGGGGACAGGCTCCGCCCGGAGGCAGCTGTAATCAGCCAGGGTAATGGGAATCGGGCCCGGTCAGTCCGGGGGATGGACGGGGACGGATTCCCATTGCCCTGGAACCATGAACAAGGAGGAATCGTTTCTATGGCGAGAAAGCTGAAAACCATGGACGGCAACACGGCGGCAGCGCACGTGTCCTACGCCTTCACCGAGGTGGCAGGCATCTACCCCATCACCCCGTCCAGCCCCATGGCCGACAATGTGGACCAGTGGGCCGCCCAGGGCCGCAAGAACATCTTCGGCACCACCGTCAATGTCATCGAGATGCAGTCCGAGGCCGGCGCCGCCGGTACGGTCCACGGCTCTCTGGCCGCGGGCGCGCTGACCACCACCTACACCGCCTCCCAGGGCCTGCTGCTGATGATTCCCAACATGTACAAGCTGGCCGGTGAGCTGATGCCCACCGTGTTTCACGTGTCCGCCCGTACCGTGGCCACCCACGCGCTGAACATCTTCGGCGACCATTCCGATGTCATGGCCTGCCGCCAGACCGGCTTTGCCATGCTGTGCGAGTCCAACCCCCAGGAGGTCATGGACCTGGGCGCCGTGGCCCACCTGGCAGCCATCAAGGGCCGCGTCCCCTTTATCAACTTCTTTGACGGCTTCCGCACCTCCCACGAGATCCAGAAGATCGCCATCTGGGACAACGAGGATCTGGCCGACATGGTGGACATGGACGCCGTGGAGGCCTTCCGCAAGCGCGCCCTCAACCCCGAGCGCCCCGTGATGCGCGGCTCCCACGAGAATGGCGACATCTTCTTCCAGCACCGCGAGGCCGCCAACAAGTACTATGACGCCCTCCCCGAGATCGTGGAGGAGTACATGGGCAAGGTCAACGCCAAGCTGGGCACCAACTACCAGCTCTTCAACTATTATGGCGCACCCGACGCCGACCGGGTCATCATCGCCATGGGCTCCATCTGCGACGTGGCCGAGGAGGTCATCGACTACCTGAACGCCCACGGCGAGAAGGTGGGCCTGGTGAAGGTCCGTCTGTACCGGCCCTTCCGCGCCGACAAGCTGCTGGCGGCCATCCCCGCCACCGCCACCAAGATCGCCGTGCTCGACCGCACCAAGGAGCCCGGCGCCCTGGGTGACCCCCTGTACCTGGACGTGGTCACCGCCTTCGCCAACGCCGGCCGGCAGGCCACCATCATCGGCGGCCGCTACGGCCTGGGCTCCAAGGACACCCCGCCCAGCAACGTGTTCGCCGTGTATGAGGAGCTGACCAAGTCCGCGCCCAAGCGCCAGTTCACCGTCGGCATCGTGGACGACGTGACCCACACCTCCCTGGAGGAGAAGCCCTCCCCCAACACCGCGGCCCCCGGTACCATCGAGTGCAAGTTCTGGGGCCTGGGCGGCGACGGCACCGTGGGCGCCAACAAGAACTCCATCAAGATCATCGGCGACCACACCGACAAGTACGTGCAGGCCTACTTCCAGTACGACTCCAAGAAGACCGGCGGCGTAACCATCAGCCACCTGCGCTTCGGCGACGAGCCCATCCGCGCCCCCTACTATATCAACAAGGCCGACTTTGTCGCCTGCCACGTGCCCGCCTACATCGTCAAGGGCTTCCCCATGGTCCGCGACGTGAAGGACGGCGGCGTGTTCCTCATCAACTGCCAGTGGTCTGACGAGGAGCTGGATCACCACATGCCCGCCGTGGCCAAGCGCTACATCGCCGAGCACAACATCCAGGTCTACACCATCAACGCCATCGACCTGGCCATCGAGATCGGCATGGGCAAGCGCACCAACACCATCCTCCAGTCCGCCTTCTTCAAGCTGGCCAAGGTCATGCCCGAGGCGGAGGCCATTGGCTACATGAAGGACGCCGCCACCCACTCCTACCTGAAGAAGGGCCAGGACGTGGTGGATATGAACCACAAGGCCATCGACATGGGCGCCACCGCGTTCCACAAGTTTGAGGTGCCCGCCTCCTGGAAGGACGCCAAGGACGAGACCGTGGCCGAGCACGTGGAGGGCAACGCCGCCACCGTGAAGATGGTCAAGGAGATCATGGAGCCCGTGGGCCGCATGGACGGCGACAGCCTGCCCGTCTCCGCCTTTGCCAACGGCCACGAGGACGGTACCTTCTGCCAGGGCGCTTCCGCCTATGAGAAGCGCGGCGTGGCCGTCAGCGTGCCCGAGTGGGATCAGACCAAGTGCATCCAGTGCAACCAGTGCTCCTATGTCTGCCCCCACGCCACCATCCGGCCCTATGCCCTCACTGAGGAGGAGGCCAAGAACGCCCCCGCTCAGGCCAAGATCGTGGACATCAAGGCCGGCAAGGGCAAGGGTGTATACAAGTTTGCCATTGCCATTTCCCCGCTGGACTGCATGGGCTGCTCCGTGTGTGTGAGCACCTGCCCCGTCAAGGCCCTGACCATGAAGCCCCAGGAGTCCCAGGCTGCCGAGCAGGAGGTCTTTGACTACATGGTGGCCAAGGTGGCCCCCAAGGCCGACGTGGAGGACACCAATACCGTCAAGGGCAGCCAGTTCAAGCAGCCCCTGCTGGAGTTCTCCGGCTCCTGCGCCGGCTGCGCCGAGACCGCCTATGCCCGCCTGGTCACCCAGGTCTGCGGCGACCGTATGTATATTTCCAACGCCACCGGCTGTTCCTCCATCTGGGGCGGCCCGGCTGCCACCTCTCCCTACACCGTCAACAAGGAGGGCAAGGGTCCCGCCTGGGCCAACTCCCTGTTCGAGGATAACGCCGAGCACGGCCTGGGCCTGCACCTGGGCCAGAAGGCCATCCGCAGCCGCCTGGCCGACAAGACCCGCGCCCTGCTGGAGAGCAACGCCTGTGCCGAGCTGAAGGACGCCGCCCAGAAGTGGCTGGACACCATGGAGGACGGCGCGGCCAACGCCGAGGCCACCAAGAACTACATCGCCGCCCTGGAGGATGGCCTGGTGACCGTGGACGAGCTGGCCGCTTTCGCCGCCAGCGACGCCGGCAAGCAGCTTTTCGGTGACAAGCAGGGCGAGGTTGTCTCCCACGCCCAGGCCCTGAAGGCCGAGGGCAAGCCCTACTGCGACTGCCCCGCCTGCAAGCTGGCCGCTGAGATTCTGAAGGACAAGGAGTATCTGGTCAAGAAGTCCGTGTGGATCTTCGGCGGCGACGGCTGGGCTTACGACATCGGCTACGGCGGCCTGGATCACGTCATCGCCTCCGGCGAGGACGTCAACATCTTCGTCTTCGATACCGAGGTCTATTCCAACACCGGCGGACAGGCCTCCAAGTCCTCCAATATCGGCCAGGTGGCCCAGTTTGCCGCCGCCGGCAAGAACCAGCCCAAGAAGAGCCTTGCGGAGATCGCCATGCAGTACGGCTACGTCTACGTGGCCCAGGTGGCCATGGGCGCCAACCCCAACCAGACTCTGAAGGCCATCACCGAGGCTGAGGCCTACCACGGCCCCTCCCTGGTCATCGGCTACGCCCCCTGTGAGATGCACTCCATCAAGGGCGGTATGGCCAACTGCCAGGTTGAGATGAAGAAGGCCGTGGAGTGCGGCTACTGGAACCTGTTCCGGTTCAACCCCGCTCTGAAGGCCGAGGGCAAGAACCCGTTCACCCTGGACTCCAAGGCCCCCGCCGGCGGCTATCAGGAGTTCCTGATGAACGAGGCCCGCTACTCCTCCCTGACCCGCGCCTTCCCGGAGCGCGCCAAGGAGCTGTTTGCCCAGAACGAAGAGGCCGCCAAGGAGCGCTATGAGCATCTCACCAGACTGGTGGAGCTCTACAAGTAAACAAGCTCGCACAAGGGCCCCGGACGAAAACGTCCGGGGCCCGTTTTATATGGCGGCCTCTTCGGGGGCCCCGCCGACGGCGGGGCGGCGCTTTGCGCCGTCCAAGCGTTTTGGGCCGTGGGCCCAAAACCTTGATGCCGGCGGAATTCAGTTCCGCCGGACAGATAAAATAAAGATGGGGGCCCCGGCGGGGCAGAGCCGACGCCCTCCCACGCGGCTCTCTCCGCCCCATGTAAAGGCACCCTCCAGGTCTCATGACCCGGAGGGTGCTTGACGGCTTGGACTCAGCCAGTCATCTTCGCATAGGGGTAGATGCGCTCCATCACGTCGTCACCGTAGTGGGCATCCATGTACTGCTCCCAGGCCGCGTCGGCGGGCTCTCCGGCGGCCCGGGCGCTGTAGCGTGCCAGGGCCAGGCCGCTGACCGCCATATTGACGGACATGAAGGCGATGAGCAGCCAGACCACCGCTTTCCCGGGGCGCGGTGGAATCTTGGCGATCCAGCGGGCCAGGATGGGGTAGAGCCCCCGGAACCAGGCCACCGCGGCGAAGCCCCAGAAGAAGCAGTACAGCAGGTTGATGCGCCCGCCCAGGTTGAAGGGAATAGCGCTGTAGTCCCAGAACACGGTGCCGAACACCAGCTCGGTAAAGACGCTGCACAGGTACTCATACAGGCCGCCCAGCAGGGTGCCCGCCACAAAGAAAAAGGAGGCCGAGCGGTCCCGGTATTTGTAGAGGAACAGGGTGGCGGCTGCCAGGGCCAGGCCCCACACAATGCTGAAGGGGCCCCATACCACACTGCTGCGGCTCATCCACCAGCCCATTTTGAGGCGGCAGAAGATGGTTTCGGCCAGATCACCGGCCACTCCGCCAATAAAGAACAGGAGCAGAATGCTGTAAAAGCTGGCCCCCCGGGCAAAGGGGCTGACGGTGGTCTTTTCCCGCCGGCGGGAAAAGACCGCGCCGGGGTGGGCCTTCTGAATGCGCCCCTCGGCGCGGCGGAGAATCCACTCCCCAAGCCGGACGGAGAGGGCGGCCAGACGGCTGTTTAGGTTCTCCAGCGGGGGCAGGCTGCTGCGGACGCCGCAGAGGGTCAGCACGGTGCCCGCGATGTCCGCCGCCAGCAGGGCCAGCAGCACCCACAGCAGGATTTCCCCCACCAGCGGGGGCAGCCAGCGGTAGAGGGCCAGGAGCAGAGGATTGATCCACTGTACGGCCGCCAGGCCCAGCACGCCCCACAGGAGGAAGGAGCCGACACAGATGTAACCGTCCAGGTTGCCGCGCCGGTTGGAGTAGTCCCACCAGCGGGTGTGGGTGGCCTTCTCCAGCAGGTGACCGGCGATCCATTCCACCACCGTGGAGCAGATAGCGCTGCCCAGGAAGAGGAAGAAGTAGTTGCCCCGCAGCTCGGGCAGACCCACGGTAAGCAGAACGGCAGTGATGCCGTAGCAGGCGCACAGCGGGCCGAACAGCACGCTGCGGTCCACATAGCGGTGAAGGCGGACGGCGGAAACCGCCGTCTCCAGCACCCAGCCGAGGAAGGAATAACAGAAAAAGAGCCATAGGAGGGGAAACAGAGGCACAAGCATCCGCCTTTCTTTTCATCAACACTGGTGGGAAGAGAATCTGAGGATTGTATCTTATCGTATTTTCCGGTAAAATACAACCGATCTCTCATAAGAAAGGCAGGTAATTTGGCAATGAACGAAGTGTTGAAGGTTTTGAAGGAGCGCCGGAGCTGCCGCAGCTACCGGCCGGAGCAGATCACCGACGAGGAGTTGAACGCAGTATTGGAGGCGGGCACCTATGCTCCCACGGCCCGGGGCCAGCAGTCCCCGATCATCGTGGCAGTGCAGAATCCCGCTGTGGTGGAGCAGCTGCGGAAGATGAATGCCGCAGTGCTGGGCACCCCGGAGGCCGACCCCTTCTACGGTGCGCCCACCGTGCTGGTGGTGCTGGCGGCCAGGGATAACACCAACCGGATATATGACGGCAGCTGCGTCATGAGCAACCTGATGAACGCAGCTAAGGCGGTGGGGCTGGCCTCTTGCTGGGTTCACCGGGCCAAAGAGGTGTTTGACTCCGAGGAGGGTAAGGCCCTGCTCCGACAGTGGGGCGTGGAGGGCGACTACGAGGGCATCGGCCACTGTATCCTGGGCTACCGGGCGGACACGGCCCCTGCACCCGCCCCCCGCAAGGAGCACTACATCTACCGGGTCCGGTAGGGAGGAAAACAGGTGCCGCGGCCGGGCCGCGGAATCCGTTGCTTGTAAAGGAGAGATAGAGCATGCACACGGTAAAGAGAGTCTGCACACTGGTCCTGACGGGCCTGCTGGCCCTGCCCATGGCCGCCCCCGCGGGGGCAGCGGCCGCATCCTTCTCCGACCTGCCCTCCAGTCACTGGGCCTATATCGCCATGACGGAGGCCGCGGGCTATGGCATCCTCCAGGGCACCGGGGCCAACACCATGAGCCCCTCCGCACCCCTGACCTGGCCCCAGTTCCTGGCCATGGCCGCCCGGGCCTTTGCCCCGGAGGAATATGCCCGCAGCGCCGCTTCCGGCGCGGCCTGGGATCAGGCGGGGCTGGATGCCGCCCGGAGCGCCGGCCTGCTGGAGGGGCTGGACGAGGCCGCGCTGACCGGGGCGGTCACCCGCCAGGATGCCGCGGTGGTGCTCTGCAACGCTCTGCCGGAGGAATATACCCCCTCCTTCTGGGATCAGCCGATTGATCCCACAGCCCTGTCGGACTGGGGGCGGATGGACAGCCTCCGCCAGGAGGCGGTGGCCGAGCTGGCCCGCCGCTGCGTCATCCAGGGCAAGGCGGACGGCTCCTTCGGCTATGCCGATCCCCTTCAGCGCTGCGACGGCGCGGTGCTGTTGATGCGGGTACTGGAGCAGGTGGACAATAGCTGCCGCGGCGAGAGCCAGACCGTCACCCTTCACATTCTGAACGCCGACACCGGCGAGGCCCTCCTGCCCGACCAGCAGGTGGAGACGGAGGTGAGTACCTACCTGTCCAGCCTGGCGAACGGGCTGGACGTGGGCTACTACGTCTACGACTACGACCGGGAGACGGCATCGTATACCAGCACTGCCTGCGACAGCTATACCCTGTATTTCCGGCCCATGACCGGGGCCGAGATTCAGGAGGAGCAGTTCTGGGAGAAGGTGGAGCGGGGCGAGGCCGCCTATGAGGACTACTATAAGCAGGACTTCTGGCTCAACTTCCAGGGGGACAACGCCCGCAAGCACATCCTCCTCTTCGGCGACGAGAGCAAGAGCCGCTTTGCCAGCCAGGAGGAGGCCGCCGCCGCTATGACCACCGTCACCGTGCCGGTATGGCAGCTCTCCGGCGGGGAGAAGGTGTCCTCCACCCTCACCCTCTCCGTCCATGCCGCCCTGGCGGAGGACGTGAAGGAGATCTTCACCGAGATCTACAACGATCCTGAGCACTTCCCCATCCACGATGTGGGCGGCTACGCCTGGCGGGGCGACTCCGCCACCGGCGAGCACAACTGCGGCACCGCCATCGACATCAACGCCAACGAGAATTACCAGATCCGCGACGGTCAGGTGCTGGCCGGCAGCTGCTGGGAGCCGGGAACCAATCCCCGCTCCATCTCCCCCGACTCCTCCGTGGTGCGCATCTTTGCCGAGCACGGCTGGAGCTGGGGCGGTGACGCCTGGGCCTACAGCAGCGACGATTCCGAGGGCTACCACGACTATATGCACTTCTCCTACATGGGAGAGTGACCAAGCAACCCACCCCGGGCCTCGGCTCCGGGGTGGGTTTCCATTATCCCCCTCTTGACTGAAACAAATGTTCGATATATAATAGAGCTAAAGAAAAAGGAGAGGGGGCGGCAGTGTGGAGCTGCTGGACAAGCTGACCATTCTGGCCGACGCGGCCAAGTACGACGCGGCGTGCACCTCCAGCGGCCTGGACCGGACGGGCGGGCCTGGCGGCCTGGGGAGCACCCTGGCCGCCGGGTGCTGCCACTCCTTCTCCGCCGACGGCCGGTGCATCTCCCTGCTCAAGGTGCTGCTCACCAACCGGTGCGTCTACGACTGCGCCTACTGCGTCAACCGCCGCTCCAGCGACGTGCGCCGGGCGGCCTTCACCCCCAGGGAGCTGGCGGAGCTGACCATCGGCTTTTACCGGCGCAACTACATCGAGGGACTCTTCCTCTCCTCCGCCGTGTGGGGCGGCCCTGACCGCACCACCGAGGCCATGATCGAGGCCCTGCGCCTGCTGCGGGAGGAGTACGGCTTCCGCGGCTATATCCACGCCAAGGCCATCCCGGGGGCCGCCCCCCTCCTCACCCGGCGGCTGGGCCTGCTGGCCGACCGCCTGTCCGTCAACATCGAGCTGCCCAGCGAGGAGAGCCTGGGCCGCCTGGCGCCCGACAAGGCCAAGGCCGCCATCCTGGCCCCCATGGCCCAGATCCGGGATGGCATTCAGGCCAGCCGGGGGGAGCTGGCCCGGTTCCGCCACGCCCCCCGCTTCGCCCCGGCGGGGCAGTCCACCCAGATGATCATCGGAGCCACGCCGGAGAGCGACAGGCACATCCTCACCCTCACCCAGGCTCTCTACGACAAGTACAAGCTCAAGCGGGTGTTCTACTCCGCCTACATGCCGGTGTCGGACCTGTCTCTTATACACATCTCCGAGCCCACGAGACCCTAAGACATC
>ERZ1694977.544-NODE-544-length-13819-cov-8.978349_pt1 | contig 13819 bp, 8 predicted proteins | sample MGYA00581609_ERZ1694977 | MGnify/ENA primary metagenome ERZ1694977 (study PRJEB42213, sample SAMN07424467) | human gut metagenome | biome: ENVO:00009003; feature: ENVO:2100002; material: ENVO:00002003 | host: Homo sapiens | place: USA | collected 2014 ... | reverse complement strand
TCAGATGTGTATAAGAGACAGATATTAGAGATTATGAAAAAATTATTCGTTATGGCAGCTATGGTGCTGTCTTCAGTAGGTGCTTTCGCACAGCAGGCTGCAGGTACAACAACTATTCAGCCTAAGGTTGGTTTGAACGTTTCAACAATTGGTGATAATGACTGGAAAGCCGGTTTCGCTGCCGGTGCAGAATTGCAGTATCAGGCTACCAGCAACTTTGGTGTTGCTGTAGGCGCTCTCTACTCTGTACAGGGCTTCAAGGGCAAGGATATTGAAATCGATACTCCAATCGTAGACGGATCTATCGAGAATGACTATAAGTGGAATCCAGGCTATATCAATGTGCCTATCACTTTGAACTACTATCCAGTAGCTGGTCTTGCTCTCAAGGCAGGTTTGCAGCCAGGTTTCTTGGTAAATAAGGACGATATGGACGATGCTAAGACTGTAGATCTCTCTATCCCAGTAGGTCTCTCTTACGAGTATCAGGGCATTGTATTAGATGCTCGTTACAACATCGGTGTAACTAAGATTGCAGATAACGTTGATCACTACAACAACGTAATTCAGATTACTTTAGGCTACAAGTTCTCTCTCTAATCAATGAACTTTTAGTAATCCCAAATAAAGAAATCCCCGTTCTTCATTACGAAGAGCGGGGATTTTTTTCTCGTCTTATCTGTTTGAAATAAGCCTCACGTAAACATTGAGTGAGGCTTACTATCGTTTTAAATGAAGTCTTTCTAGAACATTCTGCCGCCTGGACGACCACCGCCAAAACCGCCATGGAATGGACGGCCATGGAAGTTTGGACGGCCACCAGGACCTCCAGGTCCACCCTTGCGGGCATCCTTGCCTCCGAAGAGATTCAGGCGGTAAATCACGTGCAGCATCGCATAGCTGTTGATGGCATTATACTCCGTATCCGTACGGGATGTAGCAGAAATGGCACGAGAGAAGGTGCTCTGCTGGCGGAGAATATCGTAGAACTGCAGCATGATGGTAAGAGGCTTGCCCTTCAGGAAACCCTGAGAGAGCTGCGCATTCCATACAAACTCATCTGTATTCATGCTGCTGTCGCTATAACCGCGGCGGCTGCTGATAGAGAGGCTTGAGTTCAGACTGGTGCCCCAAGGCGCTGTAAGCGTCATGCTTGGTCCATAAGAGAACTGCCAGGTATTGAGGTTGCTGTTTGGCTGCAACTTGTTTGTAGCATGGTTATAATTCAATGTTCCATCGAGCGAAAGCTCCAGCCAGTTGTTGCGATAGCTGAAAGAGAGGCGCTCTCTCCAAGTAGTACTGCGGGTGGTATTCTTCTGGGAATCAGACTGCTTGTCGAGACTCAGATAACTCACGTAGTTGTTGTAACCCAAGTAGGTGTCGGTATTCAAGTTCCATACACCGGCACTATCGATAGAGCAGTTGAACATAAAGGCTCCCATCACATTCCAGTTGCCATTGATATTCTCAGGTCGGGTGATTCTACCACCAGTCTTCTCATCGTAGGTCACCTTGTTGCTGATGCTATTGTTGGTGGTAGAGAAGTTGATGAAGGTCATGACACCCTTGTTATGGTTCTGCACGAAATTGTTGTAGAACAATCGGAAGTTCTGGGTGAACGATGGCTTCAAGCCAGGGTTACCCTTCGAGATGTTCAGCGGGTCGCTGTTATCTGTGATATCAAGCAACTGAGAGATGCTTGGCTGAGAAGTGGTACCACGGTAGTTCACACGCAGGTTGCTCATCTTTGAGAAGCGATAACGGAAATCGAGGGTTGGACTGATATTCGTCACCGTGCGGACGGTATCCTTATGATTGCCCATATAATCGTAGATGAAGTTGGAGCGCTGTGGCTGAATCATTACACCGAAGTTGAGATTATATTTGCTTCGGATGAATCGCATCATCACCTGGATATCATGAGTATAGTTCTTATACTCAGAATACTTACTCAAATCCTCATCCTTGTAATTGCCAAGCTGACCGGCAAACGGATTCAGGTAACTATCCCAACCACGATATTCATGATCTCCTGTCATCGCATACTTGCTGAAATCGTAGGTGCTGCGGTCGCTCTTGGAGTAGCTGTAAGTAAACTTATAGCTGAACTGCAGGAAGGTAGCCTTCCAGAGTGGCTCACTATAGGTCAACTGGCCCGCATAACTGTAATTCTTCGAAGGAGTCAGGTTATAGCGGTTGGTCTGATAAGTAGAATCCTTACCCTCCGCTGTCTGTACGAGATAGAGCTTGGCATTGTTAAGCGAGATGCTCTTGCTGTCATTATCCGTATATTTGGCATTCATACGCAAGGTGATGTTGCGTCCCTTGTTGCCCAACTTGCGGTTCACCTGCAGCATACCCCTGATATTGTTATTATCAGAATAGGTGATTCCGTTAGTCAACTGACTGTTCACCATAGCCCCAGCCTTGTCCAACTCATCAATACCTTCCTTAGAAAGAGGGTCTTTGGTGGTAATGGTATAAGGATCCTTGTTGTAAGAAGCCGACTGGCTGCCACTCAATCCATCGCTGGTACTCCAGGAGATGGAAGGACGGAAGAGGATATTGGTCATAGAGTCTGGCATCCACTCCAAGCGGATGTTGCCGTTCCAGCTGTTGTTGCGGGAGAATTTCTGAGTCAAGCTGTTGCTGAACGAAGAGCTGCTACCCATGAAGTTCTCGCTGGAACGACGGCTCCAAATATCGCCATCGCTGTGATTCCAGCGAAGTGAAGTATTGAACTTGAATTTATCTTTCAGTTCATAATTATAGTTAGCACCTATCATCTTGCTGGCATTCAAACCGTTAGCACCTCCGAAACCTCTACCGGGGCCACCGCCTCCGAAACCACGGTCGCTGGTGTTATTGGCATTGGCAAAGAGCATGAATCGGCTGTTATTAGAGAAATAACCGCCCATACCACGCATGCTATAGCGGCTCTTGTTGCCCACGCCCAGGTCGATATTGGAAATCAGACCCTTATTCATACCCTTCTTGACACCGAAGTCGAGCACGGTCTGCTCCTCACCATCATCAATACCGGTCACCTTAGAGAGATCACTCTTCTCATCGTATGCCTTGATTTTCTCGATGATGCTGGTAGGCAGGTTCTTCAGGGCAGTCTTGGTATCACCGGTCATAAACTCCTTGCCGTCTACCAGAATCTTCTTTACCTCCTTACCATTAATCTTGATGGTACCGTCATCGCTCACCTCTGCACCCGGCAGACGCTTTACGAGTTCCTCAACTACCGAGCCTTCCGGTGTGCGATAGGCAGAAGAATTGTACACGAAAGTATCCTCCTTCAGAGTTACCTTCTGAGCCATAGCTGTTACCACTGCGCCTTTCAGCATGATAGCCTCAGCACCCAGCACAATCTTACCCATAGCCAGATCCTTGTTATCAAAAATTTGGATACGCTTCATGGTAGACTTGTATCCTACGCTCGAAATCTTGAGCAGATACTTGCCATTAGCCGGAGCGGTGACGTGAAAGAGTCCGTTCTCATTACTGATGGCACCAGCCACATACGTGCTGTCGCTCTTAAGCAATTGAATAGTTACCTGCTCAATGGCCTCCTTGGTATCGCGGTCGGTAATCTGACCGGATATCAGTCGCTGCTGAGCAAAGGATGCTATTGCCATCAACAGCAGCAGCATCGTCAGAATCGATTTTTTCATTCTTATTTTTATTTGTTATTATTTTCAACTATGAGTGTTTTCACACATAATCGCTATGATATTCTATTATCATTTTTGTTACTCGATTGTTTTGACGCGTTAAATACACCAAGGTTTAATGCATTCTGAGATAAAAAACGCAAATTTAGCAACTTTTTTTTTGTTTTGTCTCCATTTTAGTGTATCTTTGCACAAAAATTAATACGTTAGAATGTTATGGAACAAAGAGTAATCATATCAACCAAACTGGAAAGCGAACTGGTAAGTGCACTTTCTGAGTGTGAGCACGACAAGCTTTTTGTGCTTACAGATACTACGACATTGGAACTATGCATGCCTGTATTGCAGAGTTTTTACTGCATGAAGGAAGCCCATATCATCACTATTCCGGCTACCGACAGCCATAAAGACATCGACAGTCTGATGATGGTATGGAAAGGACTGCAGGAGGGAGGAGCTTCACGCCACTCCTGTATGATTAATCTGGGCGGCGGCATGATAACCGACCTGGGTGGCTTTGCTGCCAGCACTTTTAAGAGAGGTATCAACTTTATCAATATCCCTACCACCCTGCTGGCTATGGTAGACGCATCGGTAGGTGGAAAGACAGGCATCAACTTCGGCGGACTGAAGAACGAAGTAGGTGTGTTTAACGATTCTAAGTTCGTTATTCTCGATACAGAATTCTTAAAGACGCTCGATGCAGAAAATATCTGTTCGGGCTATGCAGAGATGCTGAAACACGGTCTGATTTCTACAGAAGCAATGTGGGAAGAACTGGTCTGTTTCAACCTCGACAAGCCTGATTTGAAGCAGTTGCAGCGCATGGTAGGCGACAGCGTGAAGGTAAAGGAGCGCATTGTAGAGCAGGATCCTCACGAGCAGGGCATCCGCAAGGCGCTGAACCTGGGCCATACTTTCGGTCATGCATTCGAGAGTTGGGCTTTGAAGCGCAAGCCTATCCTGCATGGTTATGCAGTGGCATTCGGTCTCATCCCTGAACTCTATCTGAGTGTTGCCAAAACCAGATTCCCTACAAAGAAGATGCGCCAGACCGTAAACTTCATCAAGGAATTCTATGGTTCACTGGATATTACCTGCGATGACTATGATGAACTGATAGAACTGATGCATCATGACAAGAAGAACCAGAATGGCATCATCAACTTCACGATGCTGGGCGGCATAGGCGATATCCGTATCAACCAGACTGCTACGACAGAAGAGATCAAGGAAGCACTTGACTTCTTCAGAGAAGGATAATTCAGCTAAAGAATATTTCTTCAGAGAATCCCTTTAAAGAAAGATAGAGCGCTTCGGCTTTCCGGTTTCGGTAAGCGGGAGTTGGTTTACATGAAGATATTCCCTTGGAATCCAATATTTATGATCAGATAAGAGGCGGCGAACAGTCGCCTCTACTTTTTTCATATCCTCATCTTCCGTCAAGAGGACAGCAATTTCTCCAAACTTCCCGTCTTTCTTCTTGACAATCATGAAAGGTTTTTCAAGATAAGGCTTCAACAGAGCCTCAACCTCTTCTATCTGTATCTTGATGCCTCCGCTGCAAATCACATTGTCTTTTCTGCCTTTGATGCGAAAACGGAGTTTTTCCACCTTATTATATATATAGGATTCTATTTCCACAATATCATTCGTTATCAGGGGTTCAGCACAGACTTGCGAAGCATCTATCACCAGACATTCTTCATCGGTCTGACTGATTCTGACACTATCGAAAGGCTGGTACCATTCGCTGGCCTCAGCACCGTTAATTCTTCTCAGGGCAATATGCGAGAGCGTTTCGGTCATTCCGTAGGTACTCCAGATGGCAATATCGCCGGGAAGAGCCTTCAGTTTCTGTTCGAGAGCCTCATCTATGGCCCCACCACCGATAATAAGATGACTGATGCGGCAGAGACGAGCCCGCTCTTCAGGAACCTGCAGGGTGTTATAAACCTGCATCGGGACCATCGCAGCGAAGGTAATCTCTTCATTTACATCTTTCAAAGGATGCCCACTTGGGTAAACTGAAATAAGATGGAGATGGCGCTCTATACTCCGCACCACCACCATCTTACCTGCAATATAATCGAGCGACATGCAGAGCAGGGCGCTATCACCAGGTTTCAATCCCAGGAAATCACAAGTGATGCGGGCCGAGTTGAGCATCCGCTTTTTCTCAACCAACATCGGTTTAGGCTTGCCTGTAGAACCACTTGTATGAACAAGCACCCGGTCGCTACCGTTATTCCATTCTGAAAGGAATTCTTCTAAAGTCATTTTACTACAAACAGTTTGTCACCACGAATCTCCAAAGGCATCGATATATTATCAGTAAAGAGCTGTCCGGTGCCCAAGCCTTGCGGCATCTTAACATTAGGACCATATACTTTAGCTGCATAATGAGCAATAGCATTCAGACCGATATTACTCTCAAGAGCAGAAGTAATCCAGCTGCCGATACCACGCTGGTTAGCCAGTTCTATCCACTCGTTACATCCATAGATTCCACCATGAAGTGAAGGCTTGAGGATGATATACTGAGGACGGACCGTATCGAGCAAAGCCTGCTTCATACTCCAGACATTCACACCAATCAACTCCTCGTCCAGAGCGATAGGAAGCGGTGTTTCGCGACAGAGCTGGGCCATCTTAGGCCACTGATGCTGCTTGATAGGCTGCTCAATCGAATGAATGTCATATTTAGCCAAAGCCTCCAGCTGACTCATTGCATTCTCCGGCAAAAAGCCACCATTGGCATCTACACGCAACTCAACCTGCTCCTTGGTATACACATCACGGATGCGCTTGATGAGATCGAGTTCCTTGAAAAAATCGATGGCACCGATCTTCAGTTTCACGCAATGGAAACCCGCCTGGAGCTTTTCCTCCAACCGGGCCAGCATCTCCTCGTAGGTTCCCATCCACACCAATCCGTTGATGGTGATTCCCTCTTCTCCCCTACCGAAAGGAGAGTCGAAAAGTTCTGTCAGGTTCTCCATTCCGGCAGGAACAGAAACCCCTTTCTGCTTCAACATTTCTGAAGAAGAAGATGCTCCTTCAGCAGGAACAATCTCCAAAAACTTCTTCGCTGCATCGAAGAACGAAGCGAAGGCTGTTTCCAAACCGAAGGTGATGCTAGGATAAGCACGAATCATATCGTATGGAATGCGTCCCATCTGCTCCACCATCTGACAAACCTGTCGCAAGGTCATCTCATATTCCGGTTTGGCATCGCAACTGAGATCAGGGAGCGTAGCACACTCTCCCACTCCCTCTACTCCCGGCAATTCATCCGATGTAAGGGTGAGATAATAACTGTGTCTCGTGGTATATATGCCACGAGACGTGCCTGCCGGCTGCTTGAAGTGGAGCGTGCGCTCCGAAATTTCTATCTTATACATTCTTTATATATCTATATATCAATACAATTGAATTCTTCACTCTTCGTTCTTCACTTCCCTTCCCCTACTTCTTCTGTTTCAATTCGTAGAGATCCTTGCGGCGGTCGCGAAGATTTCTAACAGCACCGTAGGTATGAAGCTCATTCAAGAGATTCAGGTCAACATCTGATACGAGAATCATCTCGGTATTAGGTGTTGCCTCTGAACGCTTGCCATCGTTAGGGAAAGCAAAGTCGCAAGGGGTGAACACGGCGCTCTGGGCATACTGGATATCCATGTTGTGAACACGTGGCAGGTTGCCCACACTACCCGCAATGGCTACATAGCACTCGTTCTCGATGGCACGCGCCTGTGCACAGACTCTTACTCGGGAGTAAGCATTCTGGGTATCGGTCATGAATGGCACGAAGAGAATCTGCATGCCATCCTCAGCCATTAATCTTGACAACTCAGGGAACTCCACATCATAGCAGATGACGATACCAATCTTACCGCAATCGGTATCAAAGGTCTGGATATGGCTACCACCACTCAATCCCCAGCACTTCTGCTCATCTGGTGTAACATGAATCTTCTCGTACATGTCTACGCTACCATCTCTGCGGCAGAGGAAGCCCACATTATAGAGGGAATCGTCCTTAAGATAAGGCATACTACCCGTGATGATATTGATGTTGTAACTGATGGCCAACTCGCGGAAACGGTCACGGATTTCTTCGGTATACTGCGCCATCTTTCGGATGCTCTGCGCCTCACCCAAATCATTGAAACGAGCCATCAAAGGCGCATTGAAATACTCTGGAAAGAGAATGAAATCGCTCTTGTAATCGCTCACAGAATCAACGAAGAACTCAACCTGTTCGAAGAGGTCATCCACCGAAGCGTATGGGCGCATCTGCCACTGTACCAATCCGATTCTTACGGTTGGCTTGCGGTCTACATAAGAATCCGTAGGTGGCTGATAATAGATGTTATCCCACTGCAAGAGGGTGGCGCAGTGTTCGCTCTCCTCATCGCTAGGAAGATAGTTGCGGATTACGCGGCGCACATGGAAATCATTGGAAAGCTGGAAGGTAAGAACCGGGTCATAGATTTCACGGTTTCTTACATGCTCGATATACTCCTTAGGGCGCATCTTATCGGCATACTTGTGATAGTTTGGTATACGACCGCCAAACATGATAGCCTTCAAGTTGAGCTTCTCGCAGAGTTCCTTACGATACTCATACATACGGCGAGCCAGGCGCAAACCACGATAATCAGGGTGGATAAATACCTCGATGCCGTAAAGAATGTTTCCATTAGGATCGTGGGTATTGAAAGTTTCATTACCCGTAACCTGAGCATAGGTATGATCGCCCTTCACCATATTATAATTGACGATGATAGAGAGCGCACAGCCCACAATCTTATCATCAACGATAATAACCACCTGACCCTCAGGGAAGATAGTAATGAGTTTCTTAATCTGTTCTTTTGTCCAAAATACATCTGAATCTGCGTAAATACGCCTAAATGACTTGGCAAGCTGATCATAATCCTCCATACGGAGGTTGCGCATGCCTACCTTTTCGATTTTTCGAGTTGGTTCCATAACAACTGTATTTTTATTATTATCTAAATCCGGGTGCAAAGATACAGCAAATTATAGATACGACAAAGAGTTTTCGCAAATAATTGACATTTACGAAAACTCTTTTCATGTATTTTACACAAAGAGCGCGTTTACGCTTAAAATCAGATGCTAATATTTGGCAGTTTCCTGTGGAATCGCTTTATCATGATCATCCAGATAAAACAACTTCACAGGATGATACTTCTCACTTGCCACAGAATATTTATCCTGGCGATAACGGGTCAGGATGCCTCCTATCCCCAACATCGTATGAAAAGCCGAAAGACTCGTCTGTACCTGTTGGGTACGATGACCAGACAAAGTTTTCAGTATTCCCGGATATTGTTTTCCATAACCAGATGATGTCCAGATGATGAAAGGAACATGCAGCTCATAATCAGATGCCTTCGGGGCGGCATGCAGAAAGAGGCGACGGTCATCATCAAAGATATTCTCTCCATGGTCGCTGGTATAGAGCATCGCCGATGTAGGTTGGCTATATACCCCATCCGTCTTTGCCTGAGTCTTCTCCCATTTCTGCAGACGTTCTACGATACCATGCAGGATATAATCGGTATACCGGATGGTATTATCGTATGCATTCAGCAGGTCACGCCGGTTCTCTGGCTTCGCTTCGCTCTTACAGTCAGGTTTAAAGAAAGCGAAATTACGGGGATAGCGCTCCTGGTAATTAAAGTGAGAACCATAAGTATGAAGTACCACGAAGAGTTTCCGATAACGGTATTGCTTGGATGAAGAAGCATCTGCCGCAGGCAATATCCCATCCAACTTCTGCAACAAATCACTATCATAATGATTATCTTTTGCAGAAGCACCTTCCTTCAGGAAGTAATGTTCATCAGCCTGTTCGCCAAGGAAATCAATAAAAGAATGATTAGGCAGCTGATTGCTGATAAATACGGTATGAAATCCCGCCTCCATGAAAGCTGCCAGGATACCTTTCTCATGAAAGAGACGTTCGAAATCCTCTGCTGATGCAGCCGACAGGAGCATAGGAACACTTTTATGCGTAGTATTACTCTGGGTTGTAGCATCGGGAAAAGCTATGATTCCAGGAGTCTTGGAAAGCAAAGGATTGGTATCGCGCGGATAGCCATAGAGACTGAAATTGTGGGCTCTCGCCGTCTCTCCCACCACCATCACATACACCTCGGGAGCCTCAGCATCGTGCTCGCTCCTGGCATCAAACCTGAAATTTCGGCTTGCCTCCCTGTAATTCTCTGAAGCCGCATCACGCTCGAAAGCAAGATAGAGATTATAGCAAACGTTAACAGGATAAAGCTGGTTGCGTAAGCGATAATCATCTACAGCCACATAGCAAGCCAGCAGACAGAATAAACCGACAGCAGCTATCTCCAAAGCCCAACGACGCACTCGATGCTGGAGTTGAACCACTATCATCCCTTTCTTGCTGATATTGACAATGGCCAGAACCAGCAAAGGAAGATAAACCACAAAAACACCCACCACGGCAGGCAACAGATTATCAAGCAGTTCCTTCACCTCGCCAGGATTGGTAGTTACAAGATTCAGAAACATATCTACCGCTATCACTCCCGTCCCGAAGAGATAAAGCAATACCAGTTGGAAGGCAGCGAAAAAAACAAAAAGAAAAGCCCACCAGATCATCTTACCCGGGCATCTGGTTAACGAAAAGAACCACATGTAGAGTGCCAAAGGCAGCAACACATTGGCACCACAAGCCCAAGGTGCCAGACATTCAGTATAGCACAGAGCTATATTAGGCAACAACAATGCTCCCACAGCATACCCGTAAAGGAATGCGCCCGATGACACCTTATTATATATATCCGTAAAACTGTTCATTCTACTTTTTCATTAACACTTTAAAGAGCATTATCAAACTACATAAAAAGCATTATTACTAAAACGCTTCATTGATATTGAAGAGAAAACCAGACTGCCCCGACTTACCGAATCCATAATCCAGACGTACATTCACATTCTTCTTAAATTCCCAGCGATAACCTACACCGGCATTCGGCAAAATCTGTTTAGAGCGCAATGCCGAGAATTTCGGGAAGATGGTTCCTGCTCCAACCCACACTACGATGCCATTACGCTTCCATACATGTTGGCGCAACTCAACCGTAGCTTCCAGAGAATGCTTATCGCGATAACGGCCTTCATAATAGCCACGCATGGAATGAGTACCACCCAATTCAGCCATCATTCCCCACGAAGGATTGCCAAAGTTGAGGTTAGCCCCAATGTCCTCGGCAAGAACCGTTCCCTTACCCAGTCGCTGATAGGCATCAAAACGAAATGCCGTCGTACTGAAAGCATAATCATTTCCCATAAATCCAGGTCTGAACATCTGATTGATATTCAGATAGATACCACGATGTGGATTCGTAAGATTATCTCTGTTATCATATACCAGAGAAACGCCAGCTCCTATATTCCAAGTATGCTGATCCATGCCTTGCAGTAATTCCGGACGCTCAATATGTTTACCTATTACATAGTCATAACTCGCCATCGGTCCGATATAGAAATTATCTGCTACACGAAACAGGAAGCTAACTTCAGCCTGAGCCTGCCAACGCTTCATGTCACTCTTATTGGCATCGTTATCGCCCATCTCATAGCCTATTCCCCAAAAATCAGCGGGAAAAGAATAGAAATAAAGGTGATAATCGATGCGATATCTTCCTTTAGGAGCAATATGGTTACCACGGACACCCAACATATAGAAACCTACAGAACTGACATCACCATAAAGCGAGACATTAGAAGGAGGAAGAATACTGTCGTTCGGATCAGTACGGTATAGTCCTGCTGCCACCAATCCCAATCCAAACTTGGTATCAGAGGCATAATGAGGACCACCTATCACACTAAAATCGAAACGCTTATGCTTCTTGTTTTTGTTGGAATCATTAAAGTAGTCAAGAATCCGGTTCACCCATGATTTCCCGGCACGTAAAGCCATCGTATCCACCTTCTCTGCAGATGAGATACTATCGGTTACAGAAAGCTCAGAGGCATAGCTGCCCAATGCCAACATCATAATAAGTATTGTCAGAATATGCTTCATTTTGTTGATTTTATTATTTTAATACACTAATGCTACATTATCAATCCACAAGGTATTGCCTGGAGTTCCGATATAGGCTCCACCATCGGATGAGGAGAACTGAAGAATCAGATGAGTAGGTGTTTCGTTAGCACTCGCCCATCCTACTTCTTTTACCGGCACACTCTTACCCTTGCTGTTACGGGCATAGTCAGTGGATCGCAGTCCCATAGTAGCAGCCTGATAACCTGCCATGTGGCGGATATCGCCATAATGGATTGTATAGGTAGCATCTTCCACCCATCTATTGGTACTCTTTCCGAATCTGACTACCATCGTACCCACACGTTTAGCTGTTATATTTCCCTTAGCATCTTCATGCCGTTTCTGCAGATAGAGCACAGCTATAGCATGATCTCGACCTGCAACCGTAGAGGCTCCGCTAAATCCATTCTGCTTGATACGATTGGCTGCATTAGGAAAAGAAGTCTTATAATCAAAGCGCAAAGCCTTAGGACGTGCGGTGAATGGTATACCCCAGTTGATGGCTTTAGGACCATCCTTGGTACTTGTTATCGGTTCACGAACATTACCCAGAAAGAGAGAACCGGCAGCCAAGACCTTGATATTGATGAGTCCCAGTACTTTTACTTTCTCAATATGGGTTACCAGTTTGGCACAATATCCACTACCATGTTTATCACGAAACACAGAGTTATTCGTCTTATAGATGCCCGATACATGTGCCAGGACATTAGAGGACCCCCAAGGCGAACCACCCTTATTGGTATAAGGAATATTACCATTGACAGTCATATTAGGTCCAACGGCATAAACTGTTTTCTGATTTCCTCCGATAATGCCTGATTCTTTGATATTCCTGACTACCCAGTGGTCCATATTACCATATTTAAAAGGAACCACCTTTCCCTGTCCCTTAACGGGAAGGCACGGCAAGGTAGCAACCGCCATAACGATGCCTGATATTATTATTTTCTTCATATCTGTTTCTTTTATATATCATTAAGGCTGCAAAGATAGAAAAATATTTTCTAGTTTTCAGTTTTCTTCGACATAAAGCATAAAAAATTAAGAAATAATAATATATTTACTGCATTTTAATTGCCATAAAACAAAAAAGTCCTGCATTTGCTGTTATAAACAAATACAGGACTCCTGATTCAATATACAAAACAGAATCTCTTGCACCGGTTACAATAGAGACATGCACCGGTTACAATAGAAACATGTTCCGATTACTCCAAAAGCTATTATCGGTTTGAATACATATTATCATAATACTTCTGATAATCACCAGAGGTTACATTGTCCATCCATTCTTGGTTCTCGAGATACCATTTCACGGTTTCCTCGATACCCTCCTCAAACTGGAGAGATGGCTCCCAGCCGAGTTCCTTCTGCAACTTTCTAGAGTCAATAGCATAACGCATATCGTGACCCTTTCTGTCTGTTACATAAGTGATGAGATCCAAATCCTCGCCTTCCTTTCTGCCGAGCAGACGGTCAACGGTCTTGATAACCACCTTGATGATATCGATATTCTTCCACTCATTGAAACCGCCGATGTTGTAAGTCTCGGCAATCTTTCCCTTGTGGAAAATCATATCGATGGCACGGGCATGATCTACTACATACAACCAGTCGCGCACGTTCTCACCCTTACCATATACTGGCAATGGCTTGCGATGACGGATATTGTTGATAAACAGAGGAATCAACTTCTCTGGGAACTGGTATGGACCGTAGTTGTTAGAGCAGTTGGTTACGATGGTAGGCATACCGTATGTATCGTGGAAAGCACGGACGAAATGGTCTGAGCTTGCCTTGGATGCAGAGTATGGAGAGTGAGGATTATACTTGGTAGTCTCTACGAAGAACTCCTCGCCGTAAGCCTCGTGGTTCTTACCGCTGGATGCCTTGGTGGTGAAAGGAGCAGGAATGCCCTCAGGGTGAGTCATCTGCAATGCACCGTATACCTCATCGGTAGAGATGTGGTAGAAGCGCTTACCCTCGTATCCCTCAGGAAGACTTTCCCAGT
>ERZ1694977.508-NODE-508-length-14466-cov-56.049129_pt1 | contig 14466 bp, 13 predicted proteins | sample MGYA00581609_ERZ1694977 | MGnify/ENA primary metagenome ERZ1694977 (study PRJEB42213, sample SAMN07424467) | human gut metagenome | biome: ENVO:00009003; feature: ENVO:2100002; material: ENVO:00002003 | host: Homo sapiens | place: USA | collected 2014 ... | reverse complement strand
ATACCTCTGAAGACAGAAGATAAAAGTGAAAACAGGTGTGATGTGGTTGTGACGGTGACGGGTTAAAGCAGACCGTGTTCCGCAAAGGAGAAAACCTGACTGCCACCAACTATCAGATGGTCCGGTACCCGGATATCCACCAGGGCCAGTGCCTGTACCAGACGTTCCGTGATAAGGCGGTCTGCCTTACTGGGGGTGACTTCACCGGACGGGTGATTGTGTGCCAGTACCACGGCGGCGGCATTGTGGTACAGGGCGCGTTTAATCACTTCCCGGGGATGGACTTCCGTGCGGTTGATGGTGCCGGTGAAGAGGGTTTCACCGGCAATCAGCTGATTCTGGTTGTTCAGATACAGCACCCGGAACTCTTCACGCTCCAGTCCCGCCATGTTCAGAATCAGCCATTCTCGTGCCGCACGGGTGGAGGTGAAGGCCACGCCGGGTTCATGAAGATGGCGGTCCAGGGTTTTCAGGGCCCGTTGAATGAGGCTGCGCTCGCCGGGCGTCATCTCTCCGGGCAGAAAGGAAAGCTGTTGCATTGTACTTCTCTCCATTCAGTCGATGATGCGCATAATGGCGCTGCATTCCGGATGCTGCAGGGCGTAATCCCGCAACCGGTAATAATGGACCGTCATGGCATAACACTCCGTACGACAGGCATGATGACTGTACGTCATCAGACAGGCAGCAATGCCGGCGGCTTCCGGGCTCATTTCAGCGCGGTTACCGTTCATGGCATTGAACAGTACCCATGTTTCGTCATCATCGTCATCCGGTTCGGGTGCCATAAATGCCCCGCCGTTGTTCAGGGTGTACAGATTCCAGATACCACCGCAGTAGTCTTCGCACAGACGGTCCATCCAGCCGAAGACACGGGGCTCCAGGGTCACCCACTGTGGAATGAGGCCAAAGTGCTGCGGCCAGAAGCTGATGCGCTGTTCATCAGGGACTATGGTGGCAACCAGCTGAGGCTGGTCATTCCCTGATGCAGCGGTTACGGAAACAGAAGGAGTGGTGGAATTATGCAAGACGGTTGTCATGAGATTATTCCTTATAAAAAGTAAATGAATGGAAGAAACCCCGGGGGAAGGGACAGACGTGAGTCAGAACTGCGCTTTCAGGGAAACGGCATCAGCGCATACTCTCCAGCAGCGTTTCAGCCATCACCCACAATGCGCGGTTGAGCTTAATGTCGGTGTCGATGCTGTGAATGGCACGGGTATGGATACGTTTTCCTCTGGCACTGCGACCGGAAATTCCGCCTTTCAGCATATTCTCCTGAATGGTCTGATAAGCACTCCACAGGTCCTTACCGTAATCCTCCCGGCGTCGTGGTGTCAGAATGTCGGCGGTGGTGACGGGCTGATGTTCGTCACCATAACGGTAAGTCAGTGCCGCCTGTGCCAGCGCCTGGCGTGCCGGTGGCGGCAGAATCAGCGACTGCATGGCATCACGCTTTTCCTCAATCCGGTCAAAAACCCCCACCACCTCGTAAGCCCCTTCAATAACTTTCTCCACCACATTTCCCCGGTGCGGAACACGCACTTCCCCCAGAGACTGACCACAGACGCATCCGTTCTGGCAGACGAACCTGAAGTAACCCGGCAGCATCTGGTAGCTGGAGGTACCGTCATGAGAGTTGAGCAGAATAATTTCAGGGACATGTTCTCCGTTTATCTCTCCGGCCCGCCGCAGACGCAGCATGTGTTTTGTGTATCCCCGGCGGCCCGGGTCGCGCACACGGGTCTGGCAGGCGAAGAATGGCTGAAAGCCTTCCCGCTGCAGGCTTTCCAGTACGGTGATGGTGGGAATGTACGCATATCGTTTACTGCGGGAAGTATGCCGGTCTTCACCGAAAATACTGGGAACATAGTGCATCAGTTCTTCGTGTGTCAGCGGACGGTCACGGCGTATCTGGTTCGCATAACCAAAACGACTGGCTAGTCGCATAATTTGCTCCTTATCGGTGGTTAAGATTTACTGGTGTAATAAATGAAAAAGCCACGTCTCCCGGAGAAGACGCGGCCTGACAGATGAAATGAATGACGTTTATTGTCTGAGAAGCCCTTAACTGGCGAGCTGAGTATTAAGCTGTGTTCCGGCATCACCAGCGCAACTGACCTTCAGCATTACGGATAACCAGCCGGGAATATGTTCCCTGGTCATCTTCAGTAAACACATTGCGGTAAGCTGTTATGACAGCAACCGCCTGCCCGTATGAGAAAGATCCTTCAGCCAGGACATACTCTGTGTGTAACCCGGCATATCTGGTTTCTCCTGATAAATAGCCTCTGCCATACGTTGTGGCAGAGGCTGAAGCATGAAACTGACTTCAGGGATCAGTTAACATTTTTTCCGGAAACGGTAATCAGCAGTGGATGGTAGTCCTGGGGATCGAAAACCGATAACGGCAGACTGACACGATGGCCGTTACTTTCTTCAGTTGCTTTAATGATTTCGGTTGTGGCGACATTTTCCACGCACTCCGTTTCCAGAAATGCGTCTGTGGTTCGCGTGGCATTACTGTCACCAAAGGCTTCCGTTTCCATTTTTCTGGTCACCAGCGTCTGACCATATTTGTCTTTGAGTTGCAGAGTGATGGTGAGGGGGCCAAATCCTTCATCGTTTCCGCCATTATCCAGCCGGAACTGGTAAGCACAAATATTTCCCGGGAGCCATATCGTATCTGTATTGCGTATACTGATGTAACGTTGATCCTGTGCCCGGAGTGGGGCAGACCACGTTAACCCCAGAATGAAGGCGGTAATCATGCAGGTTTTGAACAGGTGAATCATGGTATTTACCTCTCTGAGTCATGACGATGACACTGACAAATCAGGTGATAAAACGTAAAAGGCGCAGAATAGCCGTTATGCCGGTAACTCCGGGGGTAATGTTTCTTCCAGTCGGTTAACCATATTGCCGAGATGGGATGCATCATATTCCATGACGGGGCGTTGCCTGATGATACTGACCACCAGTGGTTTGATTAACATGTTGGTCGCGGCCCGTTGTTGTATACCGGCGGCGAAAATGATCTCCAGAGCATTCTGATCGATAACACGGGCCAGATTCGCGTTCAGATTTTCAATCTCATGTCCGGTCAGCAGGAAACTGCCGGCAAGCCATGTCACCTGCTCCTGAATCATTGCCAGAATTTTGACGCGATCTTCTTCAACCAGCGCTCCGGCAATTTTTCCTGATACAGCGGAGGCAATCATTCCCCCCAGAACACCGCCAACCACACGCCCTGTCAGTGCACCAAATGGTCCCAGTGGACTGAACAATATCCCGCCCGCCACTGACCCGACAGCACCACCTGCCACACAGGAAGATGCCACGGCAAGATTCCTGATGAACTGCGCACCGGAGATCCGTCCCCGCAACATTTTGATCATGTCAGGGCCGGTTGTGACAGCTACCAGTGCCAGAGATGTCACCAGCGACCCCTTCATCACTTTGTTCAGGGCACTGATATTTCCTGCACCGGTCCCCTTCTGAAGCGCCTGCCGGACAGTCGGGCTGGCCGTCGAAAAATCAATATGCTTCAGCATACCCTGAACAACACTGAGCCGGTGAAGTTGCTGGGTTGTGACGTAGACAGCCAGTGTGCGGGTGAAGGTTTTTCCTGCCTGGACAGCAGCTGTCTGCAGGGCAGCATCGCGATCGCCGGTGCTGAGCCAGAAGACCGATGCCGTCAGGGCAAAACTGATCCCTCCGGCCGCCAGACTGACAACCGACCCCTCGGCAATATCATAAGTGACCGATTCGATGGTCCCGAACCGGGTGATATTACGGGCCTGGGTATAAGTCAGATGTCCCCGACGAATCAGCCGGGACGCTTCTTCGGGATCGGTTACACCGGGTACTTTACCTTCGCGGATCTTATTCTTCATGGTTTCCACAGCGCCGGCATACTGATCACGGGGACTTCCAGTTGCATGGGACCATGATTTCCCATGTAACGATACTGTCCGTTCTGTCCGTCGAATGCCGCACCGACGCTACGGGCTGCAGTTGAACAATATTTCGTCTGGATTTCTGTTCCGCTGACCAGTCTGTCTGCTCCATTTTTGGCATTATTATCACCGAGGATCCGTGCGTTTTTCAGACGGACTCTGTCGACAATATGGTTTCCCCGTTCAGCGGCAAACCCATGTCCCTGCCCTCCGGAAGCAAACATTTTCTCATTTGTACTCCAGGTTTCCGGCAGTTTCATGAGAATCAGACCATTCGCCGTTGCATCGGAAATAAAACCGGTGTAAGAACGTTCATAAATGTCCTGACACAGTGTTTCTGTTTCGCGACAAAGAGAGGAGCAGTACCATTCCGGATCCGGCTTATGATTTTCCGGGGCATGATGTACTTCTGTCAGCCCGCAGGAGGCACAGATACGAAGCTCATCCACGTGGTGGAATGATACAAAACGGCGGCCTTCTGAAAAGGGGTACCAGTCACCGCCGTCCAGGCAACGATCGAGAAAATCGTCATTCGCTTCCGGTGATAAATTCAGGCGGTTCCGGAAGAGGGTTTTCAGTTCATCAGGGGTAAATGACAGGCTCTCTCTCAGCTTTTCGTTGAAACCCGCCATGTTTCTTTCATACCAGGCATTGTCCAGTAGCCAGTTTCCGTCTGCCAGTTCAAATTCCCTCAGTTCTCCCCGGGAAATCCGTTGTGAAATGAGCGTGAGCCAGATGCGCTCCGTCAACGTTTCAGGAAGGCTGTAATCGTTTTGCAAACTGCTCAGCCACGATTTACTGTTGAGCACCGGTTGTTCTTCCAGTGTCTGGCGGATGGCACTGGTCAGTTTTTTCAGCGCCTGGATCTGGCTGGCCGCCCATAGCAGCGTCACTAATGCAGCCAGCCAGTACAACAACCCGCCCCACCACATCAGTGAGGGTGAAATATCGAACGGCAATGCGATCAATGGTGCGTATGCAGAACACGCCATAAGGAAAAAAGCAGTATAAAAACAGCAGTAATACCCGTTAATTTCCTTGCTGATATCTTCTGGTGTGAGCCCGTTCTGCTGAATTGTTCTTATCTGCACGGGAAGAGCCAGCAGACCAGCGGCGAGAGCGGTGGTCAGAATAAATTTTACAGAGTCAAAGGTATGAGCCTCCAGTGCGATATGTTTACCATCAAGTCCCCACATGAAGCTGATGATCATTCCGGCAATTGTCAGAAATACGCCTGCCAGCCAGCGAATATGGAATAACCGGGTTATGCGTTCAGTGATATAGCCAGCCAGTAAAGCCGGGCCGAACAGACACAGCAATATAAGCCCTGCCAGCGCAGAAGCTGTGCTGATTAATGCTCTGAACAAAAGGCGAAGAATGGCAAATCCTGCTATCAGCAGGATCAGCGCGCCGACTATCTGTAACATAGTCACTCCGTGATGAATATCATGTTATTGTTAATGCCAGCGAATGTGGCGTTGAATATCCGTTGCGCCGGTCCGGGTCCCGATCATGATGACCGGGACCACAAAGAGGCGATGGTTCTGTCAGAAGGTCACATTCAGCGTGGCCTGACCGTTATAGCCTTCAGCGCTGCTGCCGCTGACGCTGTGGGCATAACCGGCCTGAACGCCCAGGGTGATATTTTCCCGGACACGGGCTTCCAGTCCTGCCTGCAGATCCAGTGAAGTGCCATTCTGTGAGGGTGAGAACGTCATCCCGCTGCCTGCGGTGGAGGTCCCCACACGCATATCACCCCGGGAGCTGAAGGTGCGGATAACGGAAGGCTGTACCCACCAGTTCACCGGCAGTTCACGCACACTGTGTTTTGCACTGTCACGCAGGGGGGCACGGGATGAGGTGCCTTCACCAAAGGTCATATCGTTGTGGCTGCCCAGACGGAAACCGGCACGCACATGTTGTGCACTGCCATGCCCGAACTTCACATAACCGGCGTTGTCCTTACCGTCATCCAGCGAAAGCCCCTGCCAGGTGTACTGCAGCCGTGGCTCCAGCATCAGGTTGTCAGTGATACTGAAGGGCAGACCGGTTTCCAGTGAGCCCAGCCAGCCCCAGCCCCGTGCGCGGAAGTCGTTATTGCCCGATGACGCTTTCATACTGTGGCGGGTTCCCTGTGCCACAATGTCAGCCCACAGGCCGGAGGAGGTGTGTGTCAGGTTCATATATCCGCCCAGGCTGCCGGCATCATCCCGGACCGTGCCGGCGCGGGAGCCGTCATCATCCTTAACATCAACGGAAGAATGGCCTGCAGCACCATACACTCCTGTCGTCAGTGACATACCGGCGACCTCTGTTCTGAGCAGGTCACTCTCCAGACGGACGAAGCCATAGCTGCCGCTGCTTTCCGGCGTGGCCCCACGGGCAATACCGCCGTTGTTATCGTGACCGAGATGGCCGCCCTGAATGCTGAGACGGACGCTGTTATTTTCACCGTTTACACCGGTCTGATGGCTGCGGGAGCCTGCCAGAATCCGGTCATAGTCCATTGCCTGTGTCAGCATGGATGTATACAGGGGGACTTCAGCACGATAAGCATTTTCACTGCGCAGATACCAGCTCTCATCACTGTCCCGGTTGAGGGAGTAGTTAAAGGCACCGGCCTGCAGCTTATTCCCCTGGATAAAGGCCCCTTCCTCCGTGGTGGCACCGTTAATGGCTTCCACCACCTGAATACCCTTACCGCTGGTCGCCAGCCCCGACGCACTGTTGCCGGCGTTCACCAGGTTCAGGATGGTTTTTCCGGTTGCCCTGCCACCGTCAATGACCAGTCTGTCAGCATTGTTCTGCGCCATATCCGGGCGTACACGCAGGCTGATGGTGCCATTCTGCCCGTTCAGGTTTTTCACCTGCAGAGTTGTCGGAACGAACTTCCCTGTGCGGGCGGAGGTGAAATGAATCTGTCCGGCATGGCTGAGGTCATCCACCACCGACTGAACCGTGGCGTTATCGGGGATATTCCAGGTGGCACCGGATGTCAGGATGACATTCGTGGGGTCAATGGCACCGTTCAGCACTGTGCTGCCGGTCAGCTTCAGGGCCGTGCCGCGCTGAGCGATGACATCCGTGGTGACGGTACTGTTGTTCAGCGTCAGCGTGCCTTCATTCAGGTTGACGGTTTTCTGGGTGAGTGTGGTGTTGCTGACAGTGAGTGTGCCACTTCCTGATTTTTCCACCCTGCCGTTACCGGTAAGAGCGCCTCCCTGCAGGAGTGCATCACCTTCACGGATGGTCAGGGTATCGTTATTTACCGTTTTCCCGGAAAGGATAAGCGTGGCACCGTTATTCAGCGTGGTGGTGCCCGCCAGCGAGCCCCCTCTGGCAGTGAACAATCCGCCATTTACCGTGGTATCCGTGGCCGTATCACCGGCGTTCAGCGTGAATGAACTGCCTTTTTCCAGCATCAGGGCATCCGCCTGACCGCCTCCGATATGGAATGCCGTTCCGTCGCTCCGGGTACCACTGACAGCGGCACCGGAATCGGCCAGCAGTACACCGCCATTCCCCATGGATACGGTGGTGGCGGCACCACCGTTGCGGACATCCAGCGTTCCGCCATCATCCACACGGGTATTAGTGGCTGTGTGTCCGCTCAGCACATCCAGACGTCCGCCATTTTCCAGTACGACATTATCAGCCTTACCCGCCACAACGGAGAATGCTCCCAGGCGGTTTGTGCCGGTGACGGTTGCAGCTGTACTGGTAACCAGTGCACCGCCCGTGTTCTGGGTGACATCAGACGCTTTACCGCCGGCATTCACCTGCAGCTTTCCTTTCTGGTTGATGGTGGTATGCGCGGCAGTTCCTCCTTCCTTAATCATCTGCCAGCCATCACGGTTTATCAGCGTCTCTGTTGCCGTGCCACCGTTGTGTACATACTGGTTACCCCCCTCCAGTCGGGTGTTATGTGCCTCTCCGTGTACCGTCTGGTCACCACCGGCGTAAATGAGGGTGTCCCGTGCCATCCCCGAAGACCAGATAACCTGCCGGCCATTTTTGTTGATGGTGGTGGATTCAGCCGTCCCTCCGACCATCTGACCGCTGGACACATTTTCAGACTCCGGACCACCTTCTGCACCGGTGTTGACGATGGTTCCGGTTGCCAGTCCGCCATGTTTTATGGTCTGGTAACCATCCTGGTTAATAATTGTACCGGCAGCTTTCCCTCCCCCGTGTACCCACTGCTCACCTCTGTTATCCAGCGTGGTGTTCACCGCCAGTCCGTTAAGGCTCTGCCCTCCGCCATCACGAATAACCGTATCACTGGCAGTTCCTCCTGCCTGCACAATCTGACGACCATTTGCGGTGACAGTGGTGTTTCTGCCTGTGCCACCCGCTTTTATCCATTGCCCGCCGGTGTTTTCGTCACTGTCCGGCCCCAGCTCAAGCCCGGTACTGACAGTCACGCCATCAGCTGTTCCGGATACAATCTGGTTGTCATGATTTGTCAGTGTTCCGCCGCTCACGGTTTCTCCCGCCTGTACAACCGTGTCAGCAGCCAGTGCCGGGACTGATGTGACAGCAGCAAGAGACAGCGCAATCGCCACACCGGCGCGTTTTCCCCGTGAGCGGGCCAGTTCGGAGGCCACCACCAGGGTACCCGTAATGTGATTCCATACCAGCCTGTAGCTGGTGTTCAGATGTCGTTTCATCAGCTTTTCCTTACAGAGGGTGAATAAAAAAGCCGGTACCCACAAATGTGGATACCGGCAGGTACAAAACAGCATGCTCAGATAAAGTGGTTTTTCCCGGACATAAATGCTTCCCCTCTCTCATCCGCCAGAGAAGTATCAGTCCGTTGTGTGCAATTCCGTTCTGCATGATGAAGAGATTCAGCTGCCTTTTCGCAGACCATTAACCACTATAAACGATCGATAGTAACGATCAATACCTGTTTTATCGATCGTTTTATTCTATTAATAACAAGGCGGCCACGCAAGAGAAACAGGAGGGGTATGAGGTGTTTGTGTCATGTTTTCAGTTGGTTAACGCAATGTAATCAGGCATTTCCCCTGGCAGAGTGTTCAGAAGAAAATCCAGTTCCATACAGCGCGGGCAACAGAGACCACCGTGTCACGGACGGCACGCAGAACCGTGCATGCAACAGAGGCAATACAGACGCTCTCCGCCGTGTCAAATATCCGGTCCACCGCACCGGTAAACTGTTCACGGGCCTGAGCGCGGACAGATTCCGTGCGCAGCTCGTCCTGCAGGCGGGTCATCAGGGGACTGGCGGCATGGTCGGGAAGCGCTGTCATGAGCGCACTGACCAGCGTATCCAGTTCCCAGCCGGTGCGGGCCGATACGGCAACAACCGGATGTACGGGCCGGAACAGACGGAATACCGCCTCCGTTTTTTCGCGAATGTTCTGTGCCTGTGCGGGAGAAGGCTGAATACCGGCCATATCCCATTCATGGCAGGGCTCCGTTTTATCGGCCTGCGTCACCACAAACAGCACCTGCTGATGTCCCCGGTGCAGGATGTGTCGCCAGAAATACTCATCCACAGACAGGGCCCGGTCATCGGCTTTAATCAGCCACAGTACCAGGTCCAGTTCAGGCAGAATGTCACGGTACAGGGCTTCATACTCTGCATCCCTGTCACGACTCTCGCCCACCCCGGGCAGGTCAGTGATAACCATGCTGTGACCATGGCCACTCAGACGGAAGCGCTGCACTTCCCGGGTGCCGGCGTGAACATCACTGACCGGGGTGACCTCCCCCTGAAACAGCGCATTACAGAGTGAGGATTTACCGGCCCCGCTTTTACCCATAATGCCAATCACGGGTTCGTGACTGGTGAGTTTGCGCAGATGTTCCAGGATGTGACGGGAAAGTGAGTAAGGCAGGGAGGAGAGCGGTTTTTCAATTGCCTCAATGGCATCAGACGGATTCATACATGTATTCCCGGTGAAAAAAGACAAAACCCCACACACCGGAAAGGTGGCGGGGGATTCACGGAGATAATATATGTCTGAAATTATCTGGAATGTCGGTACCTTTTATACTCTTCAACAATCAGGTCATGCAGCATTTCGCCAGTACTGAGTCTTCTGGCCCTCGATAATTCTTTGAGCTGCGCCCTGGTTTCTGCGTCAAGAAAAAACTGTACATTGACTTTATCTTCCTGCATTTTTTTGTACTTGCGCTGTGCCTTGGCCTTATTGAAACTGTTCCTGAAATTTTTTATATCGTCAGGTGAGGCAGATGGATGGGTAACCCATATGTCAAATGAAAGGTGAATTGCGTGGTAAATATCAGCAGAACCAGGAAAACTGGCCAGGTTGTCCAGTGCAATATTTTTTTCCTTTAAATAATTCCATGTCCATATGCATTCATGTTCGTTCTCCGGGAGGAGGTAACTGAAAGGGCTCTTTGATTTAAATGCCCGCATCCATCTGTCTTTGGTCTGGATTATCCACTCATCCCGCAAATTCTTATCAGAAAGAATATCGAGAACTCTGAGTATTTGTCTGAACTGTGTCGATGAGTCCGACGGGAAGGCATTCCCTTCTAAATACTCTTCTTTAAGATACAGTTTATTCTTTTGAAGCAAGTCTGCACTTATTTTTGCCCTGTTATTCTGGATAAACTGCATCAACAGATACCAGGAAAATAAGCATGCGCGTTCACTGCCCGCGATCCAGGATATTTTTTCCAGGGGGACCAGGAAGGCCAGTGCCTTCAGACGCATACCAGAAATTATTTGTTCAAGTTCAAAATCTGAAAGTGTGATGTTCAGATTTTCTCTGTTTTTTTTTATGTAAGCGATAAAACGTTCCGGGGGATCATAAACATTAAGGGGCAGTACGGAGATATTACGCTCTCCAAGATAATAAGAGTAATACGCATTTGTTCTTTCATTCATAACCTTATCCGACAAAATTTTCTGAACCATCCCCTTTCTCCGGTTGCTTAAAAATTAAACATAACAAGGTGATAATAACATGATAAAAAGAAGTTTATAATGGTATATTAAGGTGGTCAATAAAAAGGCAATCTGCGCGCTGTATAGTCATTATGACAGGAAGTGCAGGAGGAAGGGAAGGTAACCGGCTTCGTTATGCTGACAGGAATACCTGTTATCATGGAAGTGCATTCATGTGGCCGACGTAGCTTAAGAGGATGGAAGAGTGGAGACTGCAGACAGGGGGTATTGAAAGGTAAACATGTTTCGCCCGCCAGCTGCACCGGGGGCCAGCATCACTTTTTTTACGTTGTAACCCGGTATGCATTCCGGCTTTGATGATTACAGTCAGAGGGCAGCAGACTGACGTTATTTAACCGGACAGAAAAATTATGGACACTGAAATATCGTCTGTTAATACCTCGTTTGTCGGTGTGGTATTCCCTGTATTACCGGCGTCACCGATAAAGAGAGTTATAAACGCCAGAAAGGTACCTCCTTTATGCCGGGGAACACTTACGGAAAATGAAGTCTGAAAAGGAGCACAATGAAAAGAGGCGTGTCCCGTAAATATAACGAATCATCGCAGGATATGCATTATCCAAGGTGATACCAGAGGGCATTAAACTGTCGCCACGGATAAGAATATACAACATTTCTGATAACAAAACATCATAACGTGTTTCAGATATGTTCCGGCATCAGTCTGACGGATATTATTTCCCGGTAAAACAAACCTGCTACTGTAACGGTTAACTGTATCTGCATAAATTATTTATGATGAAAGAACAGTATTACGGATTCAAATATCATCCTGTTTGCATTCAGGCGGACATTCCCGGATGCCGGAAAGAATATCCTGCAGGCTGAGTGAGTCTCTTCCACAGTGCCGGGATCGCTGTCGCCACGTACATATTGTCACCAGGATGGGTATGTACCGCAGCATGCCATTTCTGGTGAATAACCGCACCTGCACATTCAGTCTGCTGAGAACCTGGCGTGTATCGGGCTGTAAAGAACATCCCTGTCCGTGGCTCCTCTGGTGGTGTTGCCTGCTCAGCAATGACAGGATGCCCTTAAGACGCCCGTCATGGCTCAGTATGATGACGACGAACACGCTCTGCAGGTGAGCATGCAGGGCCGGGAGCATCATCATTTCCGTATTTTGTCACACCTTCCGGAAGCAACCGGCATCAGTTGCGGCTATCGTCAACCGTTGTGCGGTATGCCAGGAGCACGTACTGATCCATCAGATCCGTCAGTGCTGCGCTCTGCCTCTGACGGTTGATGATCCATTCCTCCAGCTCTTTTTCTGATTTCCGTTTCAGGTTCTCTTTCCAGTCTTCAAGGCTGTTTCCGGTCATTAAATCAAGCCAGCAAAGCCAGACCAGTTTGAGGCGCAACTCCGTGCCACCAAACTGACGGAAGAGGCTGATCAGTTTATTTGCCAGAGAACGCTGCCTCAGACGTTCACATTCAGACAGGAGAATGCCTTCCAGCATCGGATGATGAACCAGCAGATGTTCACTGGTGCATAAATTCACTATCAGATCATCATCCAGGGGCGGTGTGGCCCGTTTGTCAGGGCCATAAATCAGCCGGTGCAGGCTCTGGGGTACGATGGCAATCTCCGGTTTTTCACCATTGAATGACACCCAACCGGGCGTCAGATTATGGAAGTAGTAGATATTCGGATGACACACGCCCCAGGATACGGCGTGCCGGGTGAAGCCGGTCAGCCATTTCTGGTAGCTTTCGTGGAGCCATTCGTAGCGGGTCTGATACTGTTGTTTCATTTTCATATTCCTCACGGGGATATAACAGGCAGCAGAATGCCGCCGGCAGGCCGGAGATTACGTCTGCTGCGGGTGAACGGATAACGGTCAGAAATTACGGACGGGACTGTGCAATACGCGCCTGCAGCCAGGCTTCCACTTCACTTTTCAGCCAGCGGGAGCTGCGCCCCATTTTGATGGGGGCAGGAAAGCCCCCATCTTTGATGAGTTTGTAAAACCACTTATCGGTTAAGCCGGTAAGTTGAGTGATAAACGCCATGTCGACCATCTGGTCATCCATCAGCGAAACAGGGGTAGCCATGAGAATGTTCCTCCGGATGTTGTTAAACCAGCCGGTGTGGTCATGAAAACAGCGCGCCACCTTCACCGGCATAACAACCGGGGAGAAACGTAAAAAATAATCGGGAATGTGACCGTCAGGAGATAAACGGGGGGATTGCGGTGGCTGAGCCGTACCGGTATGTCGGGTGGTTGTTGCGAAACGATGCTTCCGCACGCGCACGCGATAAAGGAGGGAGGACTTTCGTGAGACAAGGGGAAAACTAGCGTTCTGATAATTGCAGAGTTGTTTTTGAAGGCGGTTGTGGTATATCAGCCTGTGACCTGTGGGCAGGCGACAGTTATCACTGGTGGGATAAGACTGTCTGATTGGTATTATAAATATATAAGAGAGATCAAACACATGAGATCAAATACATGAGTTCATATATGTGAAATAAACACTGTGAGTGCGATCAGTGGGCATGAGAACGCAGTAGCAGCAGATTGCGTTGTACCCACAGGGCTATCTCTGATAGCTGGCGTATAACCTGCGTATATAAAACGTACCTGCAACACACGTGAACAGAGTGCATTAAGCATCCGTCTGAGCGGTAAACGTATCCGACCTGGTGAGTGACAGTCTGAGAGACCGGTTAAGTGGTGGCACGGGAGTAATGAGTTTGGGGAGGGTACCAGAATGCCAGGCTGGTGCGGTATGCTGACAGCATCCTGTTAACCGCAGCATAAAGTAATGAGAGGCTAATGGAAGTTAAAACCAAAGAAGACTGGCTGTATCAGTTCCGTCGTTGTTCATCCCGGGAGACGCTGGAAAAAGTGATTTCCCACACACGTTATAAACTTACCCCTGCGGAGCTGGAAGCCTTTAACTCTGCCGTTGACAACCGGCTGGCAGAACTGACAATGAACAAACTTTACGATCGCGTGCCGGCTTCCGTCTGGAAATATGTCACCTGAATCTTGAATCCGCGCTACGATGACTCCGGTGTTATCTGTGCACCGGAAGATCGGGAACATTAAGCAGTATAACGGCAACAAAGAATTCGAAATCAAAAGGGAATGGTGTACAGAGGGGCAGGCGTTCAGGCATTACCGGCCTGTATCTTCTGAAGGGGACTCGTATTTGTCGGGGCTGAGTATTCCGCTCGATTCGATCACGGATTGGCGGAATACCTGACTGTGATTGATTCAGGTACCATTTTGCAGGGAGCCGGTGCGTTACTGTCTGGCACAACAAACGCAGCGGGTCGCTCTGCCCCGCCGATTCCTGATAATCCCTCCCCTGTAACCTACTGCAACAGTACAAATACACTGACGCCTGAAACGGTAACCAGAATCAGCACCAGCAGTAACGTCAGTAAACAGAGCAGACGATCGGTCTTCCGGTAATAACCGAAGGGGTCGACAGCGCCACAATACGGGCAACAAACTGTATTATGAGTAATCGCGTTACCACAGTCCCTGCACTTCTTTTTGCGTATCACCATCACTCCCTCCTCACAGCCTT
>ERZ1694977.472-NODE-472-length-15483-cov-9.854615_pt1 | contig 15483 bp, 10 predicted proteins | sample MGYA00581609_ERZ1694977 | MGnify/ENA primary metagenome ERZ1694977 (study PRJEB42213, sample SAMN07424467) | human gut metagenome | biome: ENVO:00009003; feature: ENVO:2100002; material: ENVO:00002003 | host: Homo sapiens | place: USA | collected 2014 ... | reverse complement strand
GATAAATATATATAAACCTACAATTATGATGATAAAAAAACAAAACTACTTAAAACATGCCATCGTGCTGTTTCTGCTCTTGCTGCTCATGCAGCCGGAGAGGGCATGGGCTGCCTATGAAAACGTAGAATTCAGCAGCCTCACCAATCATGATGGACTTACGAACAGTCAGGTGGGTGCCATCCTCAAGGATACCAGAGGCTACATCTGGTTCGGTACCCAGTCGGGACTGTGCCGCTTTGACGGCTTCCGTATGAAAACTTTCTATTATATCAACACTGATGATAAGTCGCTGCCTAACAATTCGGTAGATGAACTTCAGCAAGACTATGGTGGAAATATCTGGGTGCATACCTCTGTGGGCTACTGCATCTATAAATATGATGAAGAGCAGTTTGAGCGCAAACCGGAAGAATGGCTCAAAAACATCCATGTGCAGAGACCTCCTTATAAACTCCTGATAGATAAGGATAAGAACATGTGGATAGCTGTCTACGGACAGGGACTCTACTATCATAATGCCAAAACTAAAAATACTTATCTTTTTAAATTTACCAAAAAGGCTCAGCCGGGCTGTCTGAAAGAGGGAAATATCAGTAAAATAACCGAGGTTGACGGCGATGCGCTCATTACCTATGGTGATGGTACAATCTGCCGTGTCAACGGACAGAAACAGAAGGTTCTCTGGTACAATTCCTTCCTTGCCACCCATAAAGTTGCCGGTGATAATGGCGCCTATACTTTCTATGATGGTATAGGTGGTTTCTGGGTTTCTGTAAGTAATGCCAATTACGTGTATCAGTCTAAAACCGGAAAATGGACCGATGCCCGTTCTTATCTTACAAATATGGGCATTGATATTCCTTGCCCAACCCGTATTCTGATGCGTGATATTGCCCGCGATAAGGCAGGCAATCTCTGGGTGGCTTCCGACCATAATGGTCTCTTCTTTGTAGATTTCAAACGCAAAATCTGCCGTCAGTATGTTCATTCCGAAGCAAAGGGAAGTATCATTGACAATTCCCTGCAGAAGGTTTATGTGGATGATGAGGGAGCTATCTGGGTAGGTAGTTACAAGAACGGCGTGGCTTATTATTCGCCTGCTGCTCAGAAATTCACAACTATTCCGCTTGGTGATGTGTGTACAATCACACAGGATCTGAATGGTAATCTCTGGTGCGGAACCAATGATAGCGGTATTATATGCTACAGTCCGCTTACCGGACAGAGCTGGCGATTCTCACAGGCTGAAACCGGTCTGGCTTCGGATATTATCGTCAGCAGCGTAACCATGAGTGATGGTACGATGTATTTCGGTACCTTCAATGGTGGACTTGCCCAATATAAAAACGGCAGATGGAAGAGTTTTCAGGCAGCTCCTGGCGGACTTGCCAATAACAGCGTCTGGTGTCTTGCCGAAGATCCGTATCACCATCTGATTATCGGAACCTTGGGCTCAGGCTTCCAGATTTATAATCCTGAGAGCGGAAAGTTTGCAACCTACAATGTTCAGAATTCAGGTATTACCAGTGATTTTATCAACTCGCTCTTCCTGCCGAATAAAGATGAAATTCTGATAGGTCATTCGCAGAACTATTCTATCTTTAATTTCGGAACCCGAAAGGTAACCAATGTGAATACAACCAAGGACGGACAGCCTTTCCCGAGTCCTTCTCTGAATTACATGATGAAGGATAGCCGAGGCATCTTGTGGATGGCCTCGCCTGCAGGCGTCACCATGTATGATGAGGCTTCAGGACAGTTGGAGTCAATCAATGACCTCAATGGAACGCAGGGCACGGTAGGCTGTATGGTGCTCGAAGATAAGCAGCATAACATCTGGCTGGTTTCTGAATTTATCGTTACCCGTGTTACGCTGGCCAAGAACAATCAGGGCAAATGGGACATTACGATGATCAGCTTCAATTCGCTCGATGGCTTGCAGAGCCGCCAGTTTAACCAGCGTTCTGCCTGTCTGATGAGAAATGGAGCCATCGCCATCGGTGGACAGGATGGTATTAATATCATCAATCCTGCCAAAATCCTTCCTGCCCAGAAAAATGCACATGTCTTGTTCTGCGGTTTCGTACTCTTCGATCATCCGCTGAAGGCTGGTGAGGAGTTTGAGGGAAGAGTGCCTCTGGAAAAATCGCTCGATACTCATCCTGAACTGGATCTCAGTTATAAGGACAAGGCGTTTACCATACAGTTTGCTTCCGACCAGGTAAGTATTCCGGCCCGTTGCCGTTTCCTCTATCGTATGAAGGGACTTGATGACAAATGGATGCTGACTCCTGAGGGGCGTCCGGAGGCTACCTTTACCAATCTCTCTTCAGGCAGCTATGTCCTGGAGGCAAAGGTGGTGGATGCTGATGGTAGTGTGAGCGAAGAGGTGAGCACGCTGAAGATTTATATTCATCCGCCTTTCTATCTCTCTATATGGGCGATTATCATATATATTATATTAATAGGTGTAGCTTTCTATCTCTACCGTAAACGTATGCTCGAAAAGCAACGTGTAAAATTCGAACTCCAGAGCAAGGAAGACAGTATCAAGAAGACCAAGGAGTTGAATGAACTCAAACTCAACTTCTTTACCAATGTGAGCCACGAACTCCGTACTCCGCTCACCCTGATTATATCGCCGCTGGTTAGTATGATCAGAGAAGAAAGAGATGGAAGTAAACGCAGAAAGCTGGAGATGATTCATCGCAATGCTACCCGTTTGCTCAATCTGGTAAACCAGATTCTCGACTTCCGCAAGATAGACCAGAACAAGGAAAAACTTACCCTGTCGCATATCGACATTGTGAGTTTCGTTGACAATATCTGTACTTCGTTCCGTACTTTGGCAAACAGCAAAGTAACGCTTGCCTTCGATTCTACGGTGCCTAGTCTGCAGATGTCGTTTGATGCTGATAAGGTAGGAAAAATCGTGAATAACCTCTTGAGCAATGCCTATAAGTTTACGCCAGATGGAGGATTTATCACCGTTTCTCTGAGTGTTGCACTCCGCCAGCGTGTAGGAGACAAGGATTCGGATATGCTCCGCATCTCAGTATCTGATACTGGCAAGGGCATCAGCGATAAGGAGAAGGAACATGTGTTTGAACGTTTCTATCAGGTCAATGGTACTGAAATGCAACCACAGGGTGGTAGCGGAATAGGTTTGAACCTGGTAAAGAAGTTTGCCGAACTGCATGGCGGTAAAGTAGATGTTACAGATAATCCAAGCGGAGGAACCATCTTTATGGTAGACCTTCCGATAGAGAGCAGTACCACCTCTAATTCTACGGCACATCTCGGTTCCTTGCGAGCAGCACCTATCATAACCACGGTGCATCAGGCTACTGATGAGGATCCGGATGCAGGTAAGAACGTTCTCTACGGAATGAGTAAACATGCGCATCAGCCTGAAGAATCGATGATCAAGAAGCCGGTAGTGCTCCTCGTTGACGACAGTGAGGACTTCCGTGAGTTTATGAACGAAGTATTGACAGACTATACGGTTGTTGAGGCTGTCAATGGTCAGGATGCCTGGAACAAGATCATCGACCGTCGTCCAGACATCATCCTGAGCGATGTGATGATGCCTGTGATGGATGGTAACGAACTCTGCCGGATGTGTAAGGACAATGACGAAACAACAGCCATACCTTTCATCATGCTCTCGGCCCGTATGGGAGATGAGCAACGCAAGGAAAGTCTGAAGTGTGGTGCTGACGAGTATATTGCCAAACCATTCGATATAGATATGTTGAATCTCTGTATTCTGAACCTCTTGAAGAAACGCAAGAATGTGAGCACAGAATATGTAATAACAGAGGCCGACCGCAAATTTATAGATGAGGTGAATGCTTATATCCGCGATCATATGAGCAATCCTGAAACATCGGTAGAATTGCTCAGTACTCATCTTAGCATTTCACGCGTACAATTATATAAACGCATGATTTCGCTGACGGGTATTACACCTTCTGAGTATCTCAGAACCAAGCGTATCAAATTTGCAGAGCATCTGCTGCGCTCGGGCGACTTGAACATCAGTGAAATAGCCTATAAGGTGGGATTCAATAATCCACGTTATTTCACTAAATACTTCCAAGACGCGTATGGCGTTACGCCGTCTCAATATCGTAAGAATCTGTCAGAATCAGAATAGTTTACGCTTCTAGTTAACATTTTATACACATACAGATAACATTTGCGCATAAAGATACGGGAATTTTCTCGTATCTTTGCCGCAGATTTTTAAACTTTCCTTTAAACATATAACAATGAGACTAACTAAAACATTATTGATTTCAGCAGTGCTGCTGATGAGTGCTACAGGCATGCAGGCAGCCGGTTTCAACCAGAATGGTAATTATCTTACTGTTCAGTTGAAGCAACACCAGAATTTTGGTCCTAGTCAGATTCGCCTCCAGGTGGTGAGCGATAAGATTATCCGTGTTCAGGCTACAGCCGAACAGAGTTTCCGTAACAAACAGAGTCTGATAATAGTGCCTCAAAACAGCAAGGCAAATTATAAGGTGGAAGAGCAGGGAGACAATCTCATCATTACCACTGCAGCTATGCGTGCTGTCATGAACGAGGCTACGGGTCAGATTACCTTCTATGACCTGAAAGACAATGTCCTTCTCAACGAGGTTGCTCAGGGTGGAAAGACTTTCAAGCCGTTCACCGTGCCTGACCGTGAAATGGGTGTAGACATTGCCAAGGTTCCTGAAGCACAGAAGCACGGATGGTCATGGCGTGCGCTCTTCAACTCTCCTGATAACGAGGCGTTCTATGGTCTCGGTCAGCATCAGAGTGAGGAACTCAACATGAAGGGTAAGAACGAAGACCTCTTCCAGTATAATACCAAGGTGAGTGTGCCTTTCGTCATCTCTAATAAAAACTATGGCATCCTCTGGGATTCTTATTCTTATTGCCGTTGGGGTAATCCGGAAGATTATCTCCAGCTGAACCGTGCCTTCAAACTCTATGATAAGGATGGAAAGGAAGGTCAGCTGACAGGTACTTATGTAGACAAGAACGGTCAGAAGATTGTTCGAGGCGAAGATAGCATTTACTTTGAGTATGCAATGCCTGAGACTTCTGAGGTTTGCAACCAGACCGACAAGGGCGGCATTCAGAACCTGCCAAAGGGGTTTGCACTGAATGGCTCCAAGGTGGTGTACGAGGGTTATGTGGAGGCTCCAAGTAACAGTTTCTATCAGTTTATCCTCTATTATGCCGGTTACATGAAGGTTTATATCGATGGCAAACTGGTCGTGCCTGAGCGCTGGCGTACAGCATGGAATCCGAACTCTTATAAGTTTGAAACTCCAATCAGGAAGGGCGTAAAGACTCCTATCCGTATCGAATGGCAGCCAGATGGTGATGTTTCTTACTGCGGACTTCGCGTAGCAGCTCCTCGTTCTGAGGCAGAGAAGAACCAGTTGAGCATCTGGAGTGAAATGTCGCCGGATATGGATTATTATTTCATCGCCGGTCAGAATCTCGATGAGGTGATTTCCGGTTACCGTACGCTTACCGGCAAGGCTTCGCTTTATCCTAAGTGGACCCTCGGTTTCTGGCAGAGCCGTGAGCGCTATCAGAGCAGCAAGGACATCGAGGACAACATGAAGAAGTTCCGCGACCTGCATATTCCTGTAGACAATATCGTTCAGGATTGGAACTACTGGAAGCTGGATTCATGGGGAAGTCATGAGTTTGAGGCGGCACGCTATCCAAACCCACAGGCGATGCTCGACAGCGTACATGCCATGAACGGAAAATTCATGATTTCCGTATGGCCTAAGTTCTATGATACGGTCAAAAACTATAAGGAACTCGACAGCAAGGGTTGGATGTATCATCAGGCTATCAAGGATGATATTCACGACTGGCTCGGCTTCCGCGGTTCATTCTATGATGCCTATTCTGCTGGTGCCCGCAAGATGTTCTGGCGCCAGATGGACGAGAATCTTTATACCAAGTATAAGTTCGGAATCGATGCATGGTGGATGGATGCATCAGAACCAAACGTTCGCGACTGTACCCCGATGTGGTACCGCAAGGCTCTTTCCGGTCCTACTGCCCTCGGTACATCTACCGAATATTTCAATGCTTACAGCATCGTGAATGCTGATGCTATCTATAACGGACAGCGCAGCGTGAACCCTAACCAGCGTGTCTTCCTCCTGACCCGTTCCGGTTTTGCCGGTGAGCAGCGCTACAGTACGGCTACCTGGTCTGGTGACATTGCTACCCGTTGGGAAGATATGCGTGCCCAGATGACAGCCGGTTTGAACTATTCTATGGCAGGTCTACCTTTCTGGGGAATGGACCAGGGTGGTTTCTGTGTAGAGAACCGCTATGTGGCTGCCCAGCAGGAGTTCGATAAGACCGGTAAGGAGAATGCAGACTTGAAGGAATGGCGCGAGTTGCAGGCGCGTTGGAACCAGTTCGGTTGCTTCGTACCTCTTTATCGTACTCATGGCCAGTGGCCTACACGTGAGGTCTGGAACATTGCTCCGGCAGATCATCCGGCTTACAAGACCATCGTGGCTTACGATAAACTCCGTTACCGCCTGATGCCTTACCTCTACAGTATGGCGGGTATGGTTCATTTCAAGGACTATACCATGATGCGTGGATTGGTAATGGACTTCAACGGTGATGACAATGTTTACGACATCAAGGACCAGTGGATGTTCGGTCCTGCTCTCATGGCTTGTCCTGTAGGCGAGTATCAGAAGTACAGCCGCAATGTTTATCTTCCTAAGCAGAAGGGCTGGTATGATTTCTATACCGGTAAGCACTATGCCGGCGGACAGACAATCGTAGCCGATGCGCCTTTCGATAAGATTCCAGTCTTTGTTCCAGAGGGCTCTATTCTTCCTGTGGGTCCAGAGATGGAGTGGAGTGATCAGAAGAAGGCTGAACTCATCGACCTCTATGTCTATGCAGGCAAGGACGGTTCTTATACACTCTATGAGGATGAGGGAACCAACTACAACTACGAGAAGGGTAAGTATGCTATGATCGACTTCAAATATAATGATGCTCAGAAGACCATTACTATCGCTGCCTGTAAGGGCGCTTTTGATGGTATGCTCCAGAAGCGTCGCTTCAATATCGTACTTGTTAGTGATAACAACCAGCAGGGTATCAGCCTCGCCAAGGCGCCTAAGGGCAAGATGGTGAAGTATGCTGGTAAGGCAGTTACTGTAAAACTGAAGTAATATGAAGAAGATATTTGCTTTAGTAATCTTTCTATTGGGCGCTCAGTCGTTGAGCGCCCGTGATCGCCAGTCTTTTGATAATGGCTGGCTTTTCACTTTAGCAGATAGTGCCGGAATGTCAAAATCTGATTATTCAGACCGACATTGGCGAAGTTTGAATCTTCCTCACGATTGGGCGATAGAGGGCGATTTCTCTCCTTCGAGTTCTTCGGGAGCCGGTGGTGGTGCACTGCCGGGCGGCATCGGATGGTACCGTAAGCACTTCTCGGTGAATCCAAAGGAAAAGTATGACCGCTTTACCATCACTTTTGATGGGGTATATATGAATTCTACCGTGTATATCAATGGTCATAAACTCGGAACCCGTCCTTATGGATACAGTACATTCGAGTATGATCTTACACCTTATATTAATAAGAAGGGTGATAATGTCATTGCTGTGAAGGTAGACAACAGCGACCAGCCTAACAGCCGCTGGTATTCCGGTTGCGGTATTTACCGCCATGTTTGGCTCACCAAAACCATGAAAACTGCTTATATTCCCCAATGGGGACAGTATGTGGCAACTTCTCCACAGGGTGATGTCAGGGTGAAAGTGGACTTCGCTGCTTCCGGTAAAAAGATGAAACTCTCTGTCCGTAATACAATCTATGATGCTGCAGGAAAGATCGTAGCCAAGAGTCAGGGTGTTCAGGAACAGAAACTCAAGGTGAAGAATCCGCATCTCTGGGACATCGGAAAGGGATATCTCTATACAGTCAAGAGCGAGCTGTTAGTAAATGGGAAGGTAGTGGATGTTACTACGTCAACTGCCGGTTTCCGCGATGTGAAGTTTGATGCAAGGAAGGGTTTCTTCCTCAATGGCAAGAATCTCAAGATAAATGGTGTCTGTGAGCATCATGATTTCGGTTGCCTGGGTGCTGCCGTTAATGAGGATGCGATGCACCGTAAGCTTACCATCCTTCGCGATATGGGCGTGAACGCTATCCGAAGTAGTCATAATCCTCCGGCACCAGAACTCCTGAACATGTGCGATTCGATGGGCATCCTCGTGATGGACGAGAGTTTCGACATGTGGCGCCGCAAGAAATCGAATGGCGATTATGCCCGTTTCTTTGATGAATGGCATAAGAAAGACCTGTCTGATCTCATCAAGCGCGACCGTAATCATCCAAGTATCATCATGTGGAGTATCGGTAATGAGGTTCTCGAACAATGGTCGGATGCGGCTGCTGATACGCTCAGTCTGGAGCAGGCTAACCTGATTCTGAATGCCGGTCATGATGCTTCTAGCTTGTCACATAGCGATGAACTGAGTGTCAATTCGCTTCTTACCCAGCATCTGGCAAAAATCGTGAAGGAGTATGATCCTTGGGGCACACGCCCTGTTACTGCTGGCTGCAATGAGCCCGACCCGAAGAATCACCTCTTTAAGAGTGGGGCTATTGATGTTATAGGTTTCAATTATCACCATCAGTGGGTGAAGGATGTGCCGAAGAATTTCCCTGGCAAGCCTTTTATTCTGTCGGAGAGTGTTTCTGCCTTGCAGACTCGTGGCTACTATATGATGCCTAGCGACAGCATTTATACTGCGCCAAAGGAATGGTGGTTGCCTTATACCGATCCATCGTTTATGTGTTCGGCTTATGATAATTTCCACGCATCATGGAGTAGTACCCATGAAGAAACCTGGGATGTGGTGAAGCACAACGACTTTGTGGGCGGACAGTTTATCTGGACCGGTTTCGATTATATCGGTGAACCTACTCCTTATGCTTATCCTGCCCGTAGCAGTTATTTTGGCATTATCGATTTGGCGGGTCTTCCAAAAGACAGCTATTATATGTATCAGAGTGAGTGGAGTCAGAAAGATGTGCTTCATCTCTTCCCTCATTGGAACTGGCTGCCGGGACAGACCATCGACATGTGGTGTTATTATAATCATGCCGATGAGGTAGAACTCTTTATCAATGGCAAGAGTCAGGGCATCCGTAAGAAGACTGTCTACGGTGCAAAGAACGAAGGCGATGCTTTCAGAAATAGTACTGAATATCATGTGATGTGGCGCGTAAACTTTGAACCGGGAGAAGTGAAGGTTGTAGCCAGAAAGAACAATCAGGTTCTTAGGGAACAAGTTATAAAGACAGCAGGAGCTCCTCATCATCTTGTGTTGAAGAAGACTTATCAGGGCTGTCAGGCTTTTGGCTCTTCTGATCCGACCATCTTTGTAGAGGTGAATGTGGTAGACAAAGACGGCAATCTCTGTCCGAACGCAGATAACCAGATTTTCTTCTCTGTTTCAGGAGAACAGGATGCAAGTGGTCATGGTTTCCTGAAAACGCCAAAGATTCTGGGAATAGATAATGGATGTCAGACTTCTTTGGAGCGTTTCACCGATTCACATCGCAAGGCATTTTTCGGAAAATGTGTCGTTGTGATAAAAGGAAAGGGAACCCTCAAGGCACAGGCAGTAGACTTAAAGGATGCTTCTGTAGCTTTGTGATTATAGTAATATTCCGAAAATCAAAACATTAAGGATTTATATAGCGAAGAAGGATACACTCTTTCGGTGTATTCCTTTTTCGCTGTTAAAACGAAAAAGGTTTTGAAGCATTGGGACCCAAGGGATTTGGGTATCTCTATTATACTAGTAATAGAAATTTAGCTTCAAAACCTGCGGCAAAGATACATTTTTTTTTCGAATAAAAAAACTTTTTCGAATAAAAAATATAAAAAACTTGCTCTTATCAAAAAATATACGTAACTTTGTAAACGATAAGGCATCAAACCCAATCAGCAATCATGAAAAAAGTAATCTTTGTAGAATTTCCTCACGATGCTGGAGCATGAAAGAAATAACAATAATAAAAACAATAAAATAAAAATAGTATAATGAAAATTCAAATAGAACAGGCTACGCCAGACAAGGCTTCGCATATCGCATCGCTTATCATGGAGGCGATGAATGCGCAGTGTTGTCAAAATTTTGCTGGTCCTCAGCATACATTGGTTGATTTTCACCGTATGATGACTAAACTTGTAGAGATGGAGGATAGTCAGTATAGTTATAAGAATACATTGGTTGCTATGTCTACTGATGGCATTCTTGTTGGCATCTTGGTTGCATATGATGGTGCTGACGTCAAAAGATTACGTAAGCGCTTTATTGAGGCTGCAATCGTGGCTTTTGGAATGGACTATTCGGCTATGGAGCTTGAAACAGAGGAAGGTGAGTTCTATTTGGATAGTTTGGCAGTTTCTAACCAATACCGTGGAAAAGGTATTGCGTCTAAACTGTTGGATGCTGCTATCTCTCGCGCAAGAGAATTAGGACTTCCTGCTGTAGGTTTGCTTTGTGATAAGGGCAATCCGAAAGCGGAGCGTCTCTATACGAAGGTTGGTTTCCAATATGTCAATGATACCACTTGGGGTGGTCATGCAATGAAACATCTTCAGTATAAATTGTAATCTGATAGGGCAAATTGTGCAAACGTTTGCCCAATAAAAAGTATAGAAATCAACAGAAAATATGCTGTTTATTGCGCAAACTGTAGTATCTTTGCACCATAAGTTCATAACGAATAGGTTTTTTGGTTTTTAGAAAAGATATTTTATTAGTTTTTGTTGATTTAATAATAAAAGCTCGGTCTGCAGTGATGCAAAGCCGAGCTTTTGTATTTTTACTCCCATTCAGGGTATTTTCTTTCTGTGTCTTTTATTCTAATTCCTCTATTTCTTTTTCGTCCATGTCTTTATCTAACTGGTCTCTCCACAGATACTTTCTGGTTTCATGCACTATGATACCACTTAGGCAGAGCAAGGAGATAAGGTTTGGTATGGCCATTAAAGCATTCATGCAGTCGGCAATGTTCCAAACCAGTCCCAGACTGATGACACTACCCAGGAAGATAGTAGCAATATAGACTATGCGGAAACAGAGCATCCACTTTTTGCCTTTCAGATATTCTACACACCGTTCTCCATAATAACTCCATCCCAATGTTGTACTGAATGCAAATGTTGCCAGTCCGATAGTCAATATCGGAGCTCCGATATATGGAATCTTACTGAAGGCAGCCTTGGTGAGTGCAGCTCCGTTATGGTAGTCAATGTCTGGGTATGCTATGATACTTGAGGTGATAACGAGACCTGTAAGGGCACAGATGATGACAGTATCCCAAAAGGTACCGGTAGATGAAACCAATGCCTGACGCACAGGGTTACGGGTTTGGGCTGCTGCAGCAACGATGGGTGCCGAACCCAGACCACTTTCGTTAGAGAACAATCCGCGGGCTATACCATAGCGGGCTGCAATCATCATGGTACTTCCAGCGAAGCCGCCACCTGCAGCCTTTGTTGTGAATGCAGAGTCAAAGATTACGTGGATGGCAGGCAATAAATAAGCATGATTTACACAGAGAATGTAGATGCAGCCTAATACATAAAAGAGTGCCATGAAAGGTACCAGCATGCCACAAACCTTGGAGATACTTTTCACGCCTCCAAGAATCACAGCTGCTCCTAAAGCCGTAACGATTGTTCCAGTAATGTATGGAGAAATGCCGTATTGGTTTTCTACCAGGGTAGAGATGGCATTTGCCTGTACCGTGCTACCGATTCCGAATGATGCCAATGCGGCAAAGAGGGCGAACAGGACTGCAAGCCATTTCCAGCCCAATCCTTTTTCCAGGGCATACATAGGACCACCCAACATCGTGCCTCGCTTGGTCTTTACGCGATATTTTACGGCGAGTAATCCTTCGGCATATTTGGTAGAAATACCAAAGACACCGGTTAACCAGCACCAGAATACGGCTCCTGGTCCGCCAAGAGCGATAGCTGTAGCCACACCGATGATGTTACCGGTACCAATTGTAGCTGCCAATGCTGTTGCCAGTGCTCTGAACTGTGAAACATCTCCTGTGGCATTCTTGTCTTTCTTTACAGATAGTTTGATTGCCTTGAAAATCTTGCGTTGTGGAAAGCGCAAGCGGATGGTCAGAAAGATGTGGGTTCCCAACAGCAGGATAATCATAGGCCATCCCCACAGGAATGAACTAAATGCGGTGAAAAAATCGTTTATTGCATCCATCTCTTAAAAATTTTATGTTTATCTTATATCTATATTTTTTATACCAAATAACGCTGTTACTTGTGTATTATAACCTTGTTATTTCTCAAATTCTATCTTTACGTTTTTGAATCCCATTGCTTTCAGCATCTCTCTAAACTGAGTCTTGGCATTCGTCTGTGCAGTATAGATATTGGTGCGGTTTAAGCAACGTTTCTTCATGGCTTGATAAGCACGCTCATACATAGCCTGTCTGTCGCTGCCTGTCCATTTGCCTTCTTCAAAGAAACTCTTGGTCTTCGCTTCGTCAATGAAGTTATGGTCTAGCAGTTTGATAGGAGGTAAAGTGCATACGATGCTGTCCTGGCTGGCTTGTAGCCATCCTTTTTTTACATCCTTCATATCGATACCCAAGCGCAACGTTCCGTAATAGATACGTACCAGTTGGTCGTCGCCCCAAAAGCCATGGCGTATTGTATCTATCAGTTCTTCATCACTTACAGATAGAAATTCCCATTGACCGATATTCTCGATGCTTTCTACTTGAGTGGGTGAGAGGGTTGTCTTATCTTCCTGTACCACGCTGACCTCATTGTCTTTGGTGAGCCAATAGAAGGCTCCACCCAGAATAAGGATCAGTGCTAATAGTATGATGATTTGTATTCTTTTCATATCATTGTTCTCCTCGCTTAGTGATTCTTTTCGATAGTTGTCTTATCCAGAAGAGTCTTCAGATCGTTGAAAGTGAATTTCTTTCTGAAACTGATTTTGATATTCTCTTCTGCAAATCCCATGTCCTGTAACATCGGAATCAGGGTGTTTGCTGCACTTTGGCGTGCCTGTTCAAGAATATCTAGGTTCGGTATATCGCGAATGATACTTTCCCTGCCTTGTTGTTCGAATTGTGACAGTTCTGCATCACTGTAGTTTCTTCTGGTGAGTGAAACGAATTGTCTTACACCTTCGTGATTGATTTTACTGCTGGTGAGCATCACTTTTGGGTCTGGTAAGATGATTTCTATCTTGTCGCCTTGTCGGTTTACGTTCTTTGCAGAGAATCCTGAAAAGTCTACATAAGCTTTTAATGTCGCATCCATCGGAATGGCCACCTTGCGGTTAGAGCCAGGAACATGAATATTAAAGTCTTTCTTGAACAGTGAACCCTTCAGATTGAGCTGGTCATCATGTGTTATAATCTTATGAACATGAGCTTCTGCTGTATATAAGCGATTGCATTTCTGTACCTGCATCACCATCACAGGTATTGTGTCGATGACTTGCTCCTTCTTTTCTGTTTGCTGATGCGAACATGAAACGAAGGCAAAAAATACAGAAATGATAAATATTAACCTCTTTTTCATACTTAATGTCTTTATTATGCTGCAAAGGTACGGCAAATTGTTCGAAAAACAAAACAAAATCATGTTTTTTGATGTTCTTTTGCTAAGAAATGAAAAAAAAAGCAGAAAAAGCACTTTTTTATATCTTGATTAAACCTTTTCATTTTCTTTTCGTCAAAGTTACGATTAGAATTCATAAACTGAACTTTATTATATCGTGTAAGATTCAATAGGAAATTTATTAGTTAGTATTTAGGTATGTTAGGGCGCCTGCTTGTGAAAGTAGGCGCCTTTTTGCGCTTGATTTTGTGTAATAATGTAGATTTCGGTTCTTTTCTTTGGCTATTTCAAAAGAAAAATGTACTTTTGCAGTAAGAAAAAATAACGGAATGAAACGAATTGATTATATATTAATAGGTCTTTTGGCTATTTCTAGCTTGACGGCTTGTACAGAACAGAAGAAGAGTAATATCATTATTGCTCCTAAACCGGTGGCTAAGGTTGTGAACAAAGCTACTCTGAAAATGAGTGATTATGAGCAGACCAGGGAGGCTGACTGGGTTGGTTCCCATTATAAAGTGGTTGTGAAACGTAGTTCTGACAAGGAACTTCCGGTTCTACAGTTGGACGAAAACACTAAGTATTATGATAACAGAATTTCGGTTAAGGTATTGAGAAGCGATGGTTCTGAATTCTTTAGCCGTACTTTCACAAAGAAAGATTTCACATCTTATATTGACAAACATACACAGGACATGGGTGCTTTGCTTGGTATTGTGTATGTGAAAGCAGAAGGTGATTATCTTTACTTCGCAGCAAGTGTTGGGTCGCCTGATGTTACCAGTGATGAATATGTACCTCTGGTACTTAAGATTTCCCGAATGGGTAGTATCGCTATATCAAAAGATGAGAAGTTGGATACCAACGCTTCTGCTGAAGAGGAAGAAGATGGGGTATAAAGCGGTTCTTCCGTTAAATGTATGAGTATTTGCTTTGTTTAGTATACTATTAGTGTAATAGCTAATAGGTTAAATAGTCATATCTCTACGTTTTAATAGTTCCAATATCTAGAATTGTACGATTGCTTGCATATGCCGGCAACCTTGCGGGCAGCTGTCGACAACATTGCTGCCATATGCCAGCAACCCTGCTGGCGTTTGCCGACAATCAGATTTATCTGATTCTTTGAGCCAATAGATATGTTATCTCTGATGATATCATCTATGAGTTGAAGTACGATAAACAAGCGTTTCTTAGCTCTTTAAGATACTTATCACTATTTACTTCAGATACTTTTATTTATCAATGCATCTGACTGAAGAAACATAAAAAAACTCCTGAAGTTTGTTTCAAACAACTTCAGGAGTTTGATTATTATGTATTGACAGTTTATTTCAATAACTTTTTGTAGTCCTTATCAAATCCTTGAGGATGACGTCCGATGAAAAGAACATTGAGTAAGCAGTTAGCTGCCAGTTCTACATCATTGAGATCAGCGCCTTTGCCTTTTTTGATTTCCTTTCCCAGGCATACATCCCATGTGGACTGGAAACAGCTATCATTTGCTCCAACAAACATATCATTTGAGTTAGGATCTTCCATCAGTTCAAACTTGATAACCTTTTTGGATGTGATAGGTTGGATATTGCAAAGCATATCGAATGCTTTTTCAAAAATATCGCGATGCAACTGTGCATTTGGAAACATCACATTGACTGTTGGAAAAATCTCTTCAAATTCAAACGACTGCAATAGCTGGTAGAGTTTCATATGCTTATACCTTATTATATATATAACCTGTCTCTTATACACATCTCCGAGCCCACGAGACCCTAAGACA
>ERZ1694977.469-NODE-469-length-15520-cov-84.566828_pt1 | contig 15520 bp, 8 predicted proteins | sample MGYA00581609_ERZ1694977 | MGnify/ENA primary metagenome ERZ1694977 (study PRJEB42213, sample SAMN07424467) | human gut metagenome | biome: ENVO:00009003; feature: ENVO:2100002; material: ENVO:00002003 | host: Homo sapiens | place: USA | collected 2014 ... | reverse complement strand
ATACGAGCTGTCTTAGGGTCTCGTGGGCTCGGAGATGTGTATAAGAGACAGATTCTATATACTGAAAAAAGCATATAGAGTGTATATAAATAACTATTTAATACTTCTAAGCCGTGGGTCGGGGGTTCGAATCCCTCCTGGATCACCAAAGAAATAAACGGATAGCTCGTAATGAGCTATCCGTTTTTGTTTGCGTTTTTAGCATAGTTACATATAAAAAAACTGTAAAAAGATAAATCTGCATTAAAAATGAATAAAATTTCATAAACTAATATATGAATGAGTAAAATAATGTACTTATAAGATGGCAAAAGTCTAAAATAGAATTAAAATAATACTGTAAATACTGGATTCTTATATGATGATAAAGCATGAATAGAAAATGAAATTATCTTGATTGTTATATTGAAAATTTTATATAATTATAAATATTATAGTTAATTATAAGCTTTCATATGTAAGTATGAGGTTTTATAAATGGATATTTAGGTTATAGTTCTTGTAATAGGAGTGTTTCATGAATAAGATTTTCAAGGTGATTTGGAGTAAAAGCAAAGAGTGTTATGTAGTTGTGTCTGAGATAGCAAATAATTATAGTGCTAAAAAGGCTGTATTGACTAGTGTTTTTGCTGTGTTGGCGGTAACTGGTGGTGCAGCTCATGTTATGGGGGCGACTTTACCATCGGAGCTAACAGATAAAGGCTCTATTAAAATCGGTCAGTATGCAACTACAAGTAATATGTCTAGTATAGTTATAGGGACAAGCAGTCAATTTAGAACTTCTTCAGTTGATGGGTATAGGGCAATTGGTATTGGCTCTGGGATTATTGCTAGTGGTAATAATAGTGTTTCTATCGGTGGACATTCTCAAGCAACAGAAGATCAGGCAATTGCTATTGGTGGAGCTTCTGATGATAGTGGTGCTAAAGCGACGGGTTCTCAATCTATTGCTATCGGCGGTAATACTGTAGCTAGTGGGGATTCCTCTATTGTAGTAGGTGGTGATGACGTAGAGGTTGCATTTGCTAGAACTGTAACTTATACAGATATTAACACTGGACAAGCTAAAACGGGGACATTGAGACAGGCATCTATTGATTTGGCGAATATCCAATTGCCTCAATATATCACCGCTACAGCTAGTCATGCAGGGACTGCCATTGGGATGAAAACTAAAGCTGGTGACTTGGGTCTTTCTCTTGGCATGGGGGCGGATTCCGCTACTCGCCTAGATGGTAAGGCTGGTAATGTAGTTAACGCTATCGCTATTGGTGCCGGTGCAAAAGCTAATCGGGATAACTCCATTGCAATCGGTGGTGGTGCTAATACTGATGCAGCGGGTGTGGCACAAACAAGCTATACTATGAGTAATGGAGATACGGTTAACTGGGCCGGTGGTGAAAATGTGTTGCCTGGTGACGTTGTATCCTTTGGTGCTCCTGGTTATGAACGTCAGCTTAAAAATGTAGCTCCTGGCATTGTCAGTGCAACTTCTACAGATGCGGTGAATGGCTCTCAGTTATATGCAATAGCTGAGAAGACTTTATCTAAATATATTTCTATTAAATCTGATTTGGTTGGGAATAAATCTAATAAAGGTGCAGAAGCGACTGATTCTATGGCTATAGGTCCGGATGCATCTACAACAACTGCTGCTACTAAAGGGGCTGCTTTAGGTACTGGTGCAACTGTTACTGTAGCGAATGGTGTAGCTGTAGGTTCACAGTCTAAAGCGAGCACAGCTAGTGGTGTAGTAGGCTATAATGTAAATGACTCTAGAACCGATAAATATGGCGCTTTAGCTGGTAAAGCATTGACATCTACTTTAGGTGCTTTTGCTGTAGGTAATGAGACTAATACACGTCAAATCACAGGGGTGGCTGCTGGTACAGCGGATACAGATGCTGTAAATGTGGCACAGCTAAAGAGTGTGAATTTGAAAGTAGCTGGAGATACTGGCACAGGTGATGTTAATCTTGCTAATAGTACTTTAAATATTAAAGGTGCTGGTCTTGCTAAAACTACTGCAGCTGGTAAAGATGTAACCGTAACTGTGTCTGAAAAAGCAGTTAAACAAGAAGCTGTTAAAGCGGTTACAATGACAGCGGCGGATCCTAATGGTGCGATTACTGTGACACCTCAGCTTAGCGCAGATAAAGATACGGCAACTTACAAAGTTGGCATTGATCCAACTAAAGTAGCAGAGACTACTAAGTTGACCTATAAGGATAATGATGGTGCAGATAAGACCGTTACATTAAAGAAAGGTTTGAACTTTAAAAACGGTACTATGACGACTGCTACAACTGGTGCAGATGGGGTCGTAACGGTTGATATCAATGATGATACAAAAGCTAAAATCAATAACGCTGCAACAAATAAGTTAGATAATCTTACATCAGATGGTGAACAAAAGGTTAAGAGCTTATCTGCATGGAAGGTAAAGGCTAATAATAGTAATGCTGAAACAGTAACAGGTGGCGATACCGTTACATTTAATGATGGCTCTAATATAGCTATTACTCAAAATGGCAAGACATTTACTGTGGCGACTAAAAATGATGTAAACTTTAATACTGTAACAGCTACGACAAAGGTGACAACACCTGCGGTAGAAGGGCTTACTAATACGTCCTGGACACCTGGTACTACTACTCCTGTTAGTGGTCGTGCGGCAACAGAAGATCAATTGAAAGCCGTTGATACACAAGTAGCAACAAATAAAGATGATATTGCTACGAATAAGGCTAATATCGATAAGAATAAAGATAATATCGCAAAGAATGCGGACAACATCACGAAAAATGCTACAGAAATTGCTACAAATAAAGGCAATATTACAACCAATACGCAGAACATTGCAACTAATACGGCAGCCTTGGCTCGTAAGATCTCTTTAGGAGGTAATACTGGTAGTACAACAGAGAAATCCTTAAGTACAGGTGATGTTAAGTTTAATGTAAAAGGTGCGGGCCTTGTAACGACTTCTGCAGCTGGTGATGATGTAACAGTAACCGTGACAGAAAAAGCAGTTAAACAAGAGGCTGTTAAAGCGGTTACAATGGCAGCAGCGGATCCTAATGGTCCGATCACTGTGACACCGGAGCTTAGTGCGGACAAAGATACAGCAACTTACAAAGTTGGTATCGATCCAACTAAAGTATCAGAAACTACTAACTTGACTTATAAGGATAATGATGGTGCAGATAAGACCGTTACATTAAAGAAAGGCTTGAACTTTAAGAACGGTACTATGACGACTGCTACTACTGCTGCAGATGGGGTAGTAACTGTTGATATCAATGATGATACAAAAGCTAAAATCAATAATGCCGCAACAAATAAGCTAGATAACCTTACACCAGATGGTGAACAAAAGGTTAAGAGCTTGTCCGCATGGAAGGTAAAGGCTAATAACAGTAATGCTGAAACAGTAACAGGTGGAGATACCGTTACATTTAATGATGGCTCCAATATCGCTATTACGCAAAATGGCAAAACTTTCACCGTTGCAACAAAAGATGACGTGACGTTTAACAGTGTAACAGCTGGTTCGAAAGTGACAGCACCTGCGGTAGAAGGTCTTACTAATACGTCCTGGACACCTGGTACTACAACTCCTGTTAGTGGCCGTGCGGCAACAGAAAATCAATTGAAAGCCGTTGATACACAAGTAGCAACAAATAAAGATGATATTGCTACGAATAAGGCTAATATCGATAAGAACAAGGATAATATTGCAAAGAATGCGGACAATATCACGAAAAATGCTACAGAAATTGCCACAAATAAAGGTAATATTGCAATCAATACGCAGAACATTGCAACTAATACGGCAGCCTTGGCTCGTAAGATTTCCTTAGGTGGTGATACAGGTAATACAACAGAAAAATCCTTAAGTACAGGTGATGTTAAGTTTAATGTAAAAGGTGCAGGCCTTGTAACGACTTCTGCAGCTGGTGATGATGTAACAGTAACCGTGACAGAAAAAGCAGTTAAACAAGAGGCTGTTAAAGCAGTTACAATGGCAGCAGCGGATCCTAATGGTCCGATTACTGTGACACCGGAGCTTAGTGCGGACAAAGATACAGCAACTTACAAAATTGGTATCGATCCAACTAAGGTAGCAGAATCTACTATCCTAACTTATAAGGATAATGATGGTGCTGGTAAGACCGTTACATTAAAGAAAGGTTTGAACTTTAAAAACGGTACTATGACGACTGCTACAACTGCTGCAGATGGGGTTGTAACTGTTGATATCAATGATGATACAAAGGCTAAAATCAATAATGCTGCAACAAATAAGTTAGATAATCTTACACCGGAAGGCGAACAAAAGGTTAAGACTTTAGCAACATGGAATGTCGCTACTGCTGCTGATGGCGGAACTCATTCTGGTGACTCCACAAGTACTGTAACAGGTTCTGATACAGTGACTTTTAAAGCAGGTAATAACCTAAATGTAAATCAAACTGGTAGAGATATTACATTCTCCTTAAATAAAGAGATCTCTGATATGACTAGTTTAGGTCTTACAAATCCGGATGGTGCAAAGGCAACTATTAAGACTGGAAAAGGTGATGCTCATGTAGGTGAAACAGACCAAGCGGATCGCATTGTTTATACTAATGCAGCTGGTACTGAAGAACAGGTAGCAACATTAAAAGACGGTTTGCAATTTGGTGGCGATAATAATCCTTAAGTTATTAATAAGACATTGAATCAGAAGCTAGAAGTTGTTGGCGGTGCTGATGCAGCGAAATTGTCCGATAACAATATCGGTGTTAATGCGAAAGACGGTAAGTTGCACGTGCAATTGTCTAAAGAATTGAATAACTTGACTAGCGCTCAATTCAAAAACGGCAATGCAGTATCTACAATCAGTAGTGCAGGCACGACTGTGACAGACGGTACGAATACGACTCAATACGGTCCTAAAGGCATGACCATTAATCCAGGTGCGAATGAAATATCTCTTACCGATAAAGGCTTAAACAATGGTGGCAAAGTCATCTCCAATGTAGCGAGCGGCGGTGATGTTGATACTAATGCGGCGAACATTGGTGATGTGAAGAAAGCGGCAGCAGCATCCAAAACGACAGTATCTGTTAATAAGAAAAATACAGAAACTGCGAATTTGATACTGGAAGAAACCGTAGATCCTGCTGATGGTCATACGAATTACGATATCAAGTTAGCAAATAAAGTTAACTTAGGAAATGATAATATTGTGCTTGATGGTGCAGATGGTACTGTTAAGACTAAAGGCAATATTACATCCGAAGGTACTGTAGAAGGGAAAGACCTCAAAGCCGGCGATGTAACTGTTAACAAGGACAATAAAGGTACTGTGAACGGTTTATCCAATAAGACATGGACTCGTGGACAGGCTCCTGTGAGCGGTCAAGCAGCGACAGAAGACCAAATCCAAGCGGTAGATACTCGTGTGATGGCCGTAGAAGATAAGGTAGCAGACTTTGGCTGGATGGCGAAGAGCAGTGCTACAGGCACAGGTCAAGCAACAGGCAATAACGCAGCGACTAAGGTTGGTGATAAAACGGAAGTAGAATTCCGTGCCGGTGACAACCTCACTATTGATCAAACAGGTACTACTTTCACGTATTCTTTGAATAAAAATATGACAGGTCTTGAAAGTGTGTCCGTAGGGGATGTAGCAAATGATAAGCCGGGCGTTGTATTGAACGGTGCTGACGGCACTATGGGCGTACGCGGTAAAGATGGTGCGAATGCATCTATTACAGCGGCTAAAGGTGCTGACGGATTGATAGGTACAGGTACTGGTAAAGATCGTATCGTTTATGAAACGAAAGACGCTAACGGCAATCCTGTTAAAGAAACTGTAGCCACAATGAATGATGGCTTACATTTCGCTGGCGATAATGGAAATACAGTTATTGATAAGACATTGAATGAAAAACTCGAAATTGTTGGTGGTGCTGACGCAGCGAAATTGTCCGATAACAATATCGGTGTTAATGCGAAAGACGGTAAGTTGCATGTACAATTGTCTAAAGAATTGAATGACTTGACTAGCGCTCAATTCAAAAACGGTAATGCAGTATCCACAATCAGTGGTGCAGGCACGACTGTGACAGACGGTACGAATACAACTCAATACGGTCCTAAAGGCATGACTATTAATCCAGGTGCAAATGAAATATCTCTTACCGATAAAGGCTTGAATAACGGCGGTAAAGTCATCTCTAATGTAGCGAGCGGCGGTGATGTTGATACTAATGCGGCGAACATCGGTGATGTGAAGAAAGAGGCTGCAGCATCTAAAACGACAGTATCTGTTAATAAGAAAGATACAGAAACTCCAAATTTGGTGCTAGAAAAAACTGTAGATCCTGCTGATGGTCATACGAATTACGATATCAAATTGGCTGATAAAGTTGACTTGGGTAATGGTAATATCGTTCTTGACGGAGCTGATGGCAGCATCAAGACTAAAGGCAATATTACATCCGAAGGTACTGTAGAAGGCAAAGATCTTAAAGCGGGTAATGTAACTGTTAACAAGGATAACAAAGGGACTGTAAACGGTTTATCCAATAAGACTTGGACTCGTGGACAGGCTCCTGTGAGCGGTCAAGCAGCGACAGAAGACCAAATCCAAGCGGTAGATACTCGTGTGATGGCCGTAGAAGATAAGGTGGCGGACTTCGGCTGGATGGCGAAGAGCAGTGCGACAGGTACCGGCCAAGCGACAGGCAATAATGCAGCGACTAAGGTTGGCGATAAAACGGAAGTAGAATTCCGTGCCGGTGACAACCTCACTATTGACCAAACAGGTACTACTTTCACGTATTCCTTGAATAAAAATATGACAGGCCTTGAAAGTGTATCCGTAGGTGATGTGGCAAATGATAAACCGGGCGTTGTATTGAACGGTGCTGACGGCACTATGGGCGTACGCGGTAAAGATGGTGCGAATGCATCTATCACAGCGGCTAAAGGTGCTGACGGATTGACAGGTACTGGTGCTGGTAAAGATCGTATCGTTTATGAAACGAAAGACGCAGCAGGCAATCCTGTAAAAGAAACCGTAGCGACTATGAATGATGGTTTACATTTCGCTGGTGATAATGGGAATACAGTTATCGATAAGACCTTGAATGAAAAACTTGAAATCGTTGGTGGTGCTGATGTAGCAAAATTGTCCGATAACAATATCGGTGTTAATGCAAAAGACGGTAAGTTACAAGTACAATTAGCTAAAGATTTGAATGGTTTGTCTAGTGTGGAAGTGAAGGACGATAATGGTGCATCTACTGTTATGAAAGGTGACATTATTAAAAGCAAAGATGCAGCAGGAAATACTTCTGTTGTAAATGGTTCTGGCGTGACTATCACACCTGCTAATCCGCAAAATCCAAATGCTGGTACAGTGTCTTTAACTACTGAAGGCTTGAATAATGGCAACAATCAAATCAAGGGTGTTGCAGCTGGTACAGCAGATACAGATGCGGTTAACCTTGGTCAATTGAAAAAAACTAATGCTCAGCTTGCTAATGCAATTGCTAATGTTGAATCCGAAACACAACAAGTAGGCGCTCATGCGGCGGCTATGTCAGCGTTGAAACCAATTCAATATGATCCATTGGAACCAACTCAAGTTATGGCTGGATATGGTAACTACCGTGGTAAGAGTGCAGCAGCATTAGGTCTTGCTCATTATACTAATGAAGATACAATGTTCAACGTGGGTGTTTCCGTAGGTGGACGTCATAATATGATCAATGCCGGTTATACTCACAAGTTTGGTAACAGCGATGCTAAAAAAGCTGTACCAGAACGCTACAAAGGTGGTCCAATCAGCTCCATTTATGTGATGCAAGATGAAATGACCTCTTTGAAACAAGAGAATAGTAGACAGAAGGAAGTATTGGATAAACAACAAGCTGAAATCGAATCGTTGAAAGCTATGGTTAATAGTTTACTAGCAACTAAAGGTTAATAACTAAATATAGTAATTAAAATGATGATTTCGTTATAACATTCTTGTAGTGTTATCCGATGTCGTAAAGGAAAAAGGTTCCGTAGGAAGTTGATGGTCGATAAGCCTCAACTGAAATACGGAACCTTTTTTGTTGTTAGAATATAAAGTCAAAAATATTTTAAAATTTATCTTTTGACTTATTGACTTTTTGACTTTTAAGGGTTATTATAATGTCATAGGGTAAATAAACCCAGTAAAAATATTATTAGTCAAATAGTTAAACTCTATGATGTATGAGGGGGTAAAATATATGAACAACAACTTTAACAACTTTGGTAATGAATTTTCTAGCATGAATGATTTGTTTAATCAATTGATGGGTAATATGGGGGGGTATTCCACAGAACGACGTAGTTATAAGATTAATGGTCGCGAAGTAACTCCAGAAGAATTTGCGTTTTATCGTCAAACTGGTCGATTACCATCTAATGAGGAAATGCAAGCTGCTCAAGCTGCGCAACAAGGTAAAATTAAACAAGATGGCATCCTTGCTCGTTTGGGGACAAACTTAACTCAACAAGCTCGTGATGGTAAACTCGATCCTGTAATTGGTCGTAACAAAGAAATCCAAGAAACCGCAGAAATCTTGGCGCGTCGTACTAAAAATAATCCTGTACTTGTAGGTGATGCTGGTGTTGGTAAAACTGCAGTAGTAGAAGGCTTGGCACAAGCTATTGTAAATGGTGATGTTCCAGCAGCTATTAAAAATAAAGAAATCATTTCCATCGATATTTCCGGATTGGAAGCTGGTACTCAATACCGTGGTTCCTTCGAAGAAAACATTCAAAACCTTATTAAAGAGGTAAAAGCCGCTGGGAATATTATCTTGTTCTTCGATGAAATTCACCAAATTTTGGGTGCTGGGTCCACAGGTGATGGTCAAGGGTCCAAAGGCTTGGCAGATATCTTGAAGCCTGCTTTGTCCCGTGGTGAAATGACAGTTATAGGTGCTACAACACAAGATGAATACCGTAACACAATCATGAAAAACGCAGCTCTTGCTCGTCGTTTCAATGAAGTTAAGGTTAATGCACCATCTGCAGAAGATACTTTCAAAATCTTACAAGGCATTCGTCCATTGTACGAAGCGCATCATAATATTGAATTGCCAGATGCGGTGTTGAAAGCAGCTGTAGATTATTCCGTACAATATATTCCACAACGTAGCTTGCCTGATAAAGCTATCGACTTAATCGATGTAACAGCAGCTCACTTGGCATCTCAACATCCTGTAACAGATATTAAAACATTGGAAGCCGATATTGCAGATGCTAAAGCAAAACAAGAGGAATATGCTCAAAAAGAAGACTATGAATCTGCGATTAATGAAAAAATGCGTATTCAAAAGTTACAAGCAGAGCTTGATAACCATACAGAAAATCAAAAGGTAGTGGCTAAGGTTAACGATGTAGCAGAAGCCGTTGAAAGAATGACAGGTATCCCTGTATCTCAAATGGGAGCATCCGATATCGAACGCTTGAAAGACATGAAATCTCGTTTAGAAGCTCATGTAATTGGTCAAGATAAAGCAGTAGAAGCTGTATCTAAAGCAATTCGTCGTAACCGTGCAGGCTTTGACGAAGGTAACCGTCCAATCGGTAGCTTCTTATTCGTAGGTCCTACTGGCGTAGGTAAAACAGAATTAGCTAAACAATTAGCTTTAGATATGTTTGGTAACAAAGATGCAATCATTCGCTTGGATATGTCCGAATATAGTGATCGCACAGCCGTATCTAAATTGATAGGTGCTACAGCTGGTTATATTGGTTACGAAGATAACTCCAACACATTGACGGAACGTGTTCGTCGTAATCCTTATTCCATCGTATTATTCGATGAAATCGAAAAAGCAGACCCTCAAGTTATCACATTACTTCTACAAGTATTGGATGATGGTCGCTTAACAGATGGTCAAGGTAATACAGTAAACTTTAAAAATACTGTTATCATCGCTACATCCAATGCAGGTTTCGGTTATGGCAGTGACAATGATGATGAAAATAAAGTAGATGTAATGGAACGCATCGCTCCATTCTTCCGTCCAGAGTTCTTGAACCGTTTCAACGCAGTTATCGAGTTCAATCAATTAAGCAAAGAAGATTTGAAAAAAATCGTAGATTTGATGCTCGACCAAGTTAATAAGACTTTGGCTAAGAAAGACATCACTCTTGATGTAACAGATGCAGCTAAAGAATTGTTGATGGAACAAGGGTATGACAAAACTATGGGCGCTCGTCCATTACGTCGTGTTATCGAATCTGAAATCCGCGATAATGTAACTGACTTCTACTTGGATCACATAGATGCTAAACACTTGCTTGCTGATGTTAAGGATGGGCATATTGTAATCTCTGAAAAAGCAGATTCCGATAATAGCAAAGACCAAGATAAGGCTGAGAAATAAAGAATAGACGTAAAAGTGTCAGAATAATCATTTGACAAATCTGAATAAAGTAGTAATATTAATAGCATAATTATATAGTGAGTATGCAAGGGAGCCTATTATATAGGCTGAGAAAGGGCTGCGAGCACCTGACCTTTATACCTGATCGGGATCATGCCCGCGTAGGAAGCACGCTAATACTTAATATGGGTATCGATCATTTTGTTCGATACCCATTTTTGCATACCTAACTATATATGTCTTTTATATAGGAGGATGTAAAAATGTTTATGACACAATTGGAATCGGCTGTAGCTGGCGTAGTTACGAAGGAAATGAAAGTAGTCGCGGAAAAAGAACGTATGGATGAAGAGGTGTTATGTTCCCTAGTGGCAGCAGGAAAGGTTGTTATTCCTTGTAACAAGCAACATACTAGCATTTCGCCTGAGGGGATTGGTAAGCGTCTAAGAACTAAAGTCAATGTTAATTTAGGTACATCGAAAGATGTCACTGATTATGATAGTGAGATTGAAAAGGTTAATCGAGCTATTCGACTTGGAGCTGAGTCGATTATGGATCTTTCCACTCATGGTGATACTCGTATTTTTAGACGCAAATTAATCGAGACATCGCCAGTAATGATTGGTACAGTGCCTATCTATGATAGTGTCATTCATCATCAAAAAGATTTGGGTGAATTAACGGCTCAAGATTTCTTGGATACTATTCGATTACACGCACAAGATGGTGTAGATTTTATTACTATTCACAGCGGTATTACAAGAAAAACAATAGATCAAATTAAGAATCATAAACGGATGCTTAATATTGTTAGCCGCGGAGGAAGCTTGGTGTTTGCATGGATGAGCATGACAGGCCATGAAAATCCATTCTATGAATACTTTGATGAAATCTTAAAGATTTGCAAAGAATATGATGTTACTTTGTCTTTAGGTGATGCTTGTCGTCCAGGTTGCTTGGCGGATGCAACTGATGTGTGCCAAATTGAAGAGCTTGTAAGGCTTGGTGAATTGGCAAAACGAGCGAAACAATATGGTGTACAAGCTATGATTGAAGGACCTGGGCATGTACCTTTACATCAAATACAAATGAATATGGAAATACAAGAGTCCTTGTGTGATGGAGCGCCCTTCTATGTGTTGGGGCCGCTCGTAACAGATATTGCTCCTGGCTACGACCATATTACGGCTGCCATTGGTGGGGCTGTAGCTGGTATGCATGGGGCGTCATTCTTGTGCTATGTTACACCAGCGGAACATTTAGCCTTACCAAATGCAGATGATGTAAAAGATGGAATTATGGCTTTCAAAATAGCGGCGCATGCTGCAGATATTGCTCGTGGTATTTCTAATGCAAGAGATATAGATGACACCATGGCTAAGGCACGTCAAGTTCTCGATTGGAAGGCACAATATGCTTGTGCCATTGATCCTGAACGGGCTCGTTCTATTCGTGAAAGTAGAGCACCGGAGGAAGACCATAGTGAAACCTGTTCGATGTGTGGCAAGTTTTGTGCTGTACGCAGTATGAATAAAGCTTTACAAGAAGAATATATTGATATTTTATAAGCTTTTTCATATGGGAGGTCATTATGGATTTGATTGTTAATGGAGAGCCAAAGTATGTTGTAGGTGAGCAACTTCATTTGATTCTTGATGAATTAGGCTATTCTGGTAAACACTTTGTAGTTGAGCTTAATGGAGAGATTCTTAGTAAGGAAGCATATACAACCACTAAATTAACGGCTGCTGACAGATTAGAAATCGTTAGCTTTGTAGGAGGTGGTTGATATGTTGGATTCATTTGCTGTAGGTAATACAACATTTTCTAGTCGCTTGTTAGTGGGGACAGGGAAATATGCATCCTATAATTTGATGCATGATGCATTAGTAGCATCACAATCAGATATTGTGACAGTTGCTCTTAGGCGAGTAGGTACAACGCAAAGCGAGGAGGATATATTAAACTATATCCCTGGTACAATGCATTTATTACCGAATACATCGGGTGCTAGAAATGCAGATGAGGCTATACGCATTGCACGTATGGCAAAAGCATTAGGCTGTGGTGATTTGATTAAGATTGAAGTCATTCAAGATCAGATGTATTTGATGCCCGATAATTTAGAGACTATTAAAGCCACCGAGGTGTTGGCAAAGGAAGGGTTTATAGTCTTTCCTTATATGAGTCCTAATTTGATGGATGCAAAGCGACTAGTAGATGCTGGTGCTAGTTGTGTTATGCCCCTCGCTTCGCCTATAGGTAGTAATCGTGGACTTGAAGCAAAAGGATTGATAGAGATTTTAATCAACTCTATTGATGTGCCTATTATTGTTGATGCGGGGATAGGACGTCCTTCTGATGCAACAATAGCTATGGAAATGGGGGCTAGTGCTGTTCTTGTTAATACGGCTATTGCTACGAGTTCGGACCCAGTAGGCATGGCAGAGGCTTTTTATCATGCTGTAGAGGCTGGTCGTAAGGCATATCTTGCAAAATGTGCACCTAAGAAGTCTGTAGGTAGTGCATCTTCACCATTAACTGGTTTCTTGCGAAAGTAGGGTGATGATATGTCATTTATAGATGTACTTTCAAGCGTTTACGACGAAGATATAGCTGAAACATTAGAGGCTATAACTGATGATGAAATACTTTCAACACTCTCTAAATCAGTACTAACTATTGAGGATGCACTTATTCTATTATCACCTCAAGCCCTGCTGTATTTAGAAGATATGGCGCAGATAGCTCATAAGCGGACGGTACAGCAATTTGGTTATACCATACAACTGTTCACGCCTATGTACATTTCAAACTATTGCGACAATGGTTGTGTTTATTGTGGATATAGTCATCATAGTGGAATTGCCCGTGAAAAGCTAAGTTTAGAAGATATTGAGCTTGAGGCGAAAGCAATCGCTGAAACGGGATTAGAGCAAGTTTTAGTGTTAACTGGTGAATCTAAATCTTGTAGTCCACCGTCATATATACAAGCTGCCGTAGAAAAATTGGTTCCTATTTTTAGTAGCGTTAGTGTCGAGGTGTATTCGCTTACGCTAGAGGAATATAAAGGATTAGTCACAGTTGGAGCGGATGGAATGACGATGTTCCAAGAGACATATAATCCGACGTTGTATGCGCAATTACATCCATTTGGGCCTAAGAGTGATTTTGCAAAGCGGATTGATACGCCTGAGTTGGCTTGTCAGGCTGGATTTAGAGTGGTCAATATTGGTGCTTTAATGGGTCTTGATGAATGGCGTCGAGAGGCATACAAGACGATGTTACATCTCAATTACCTTATGCAACATTATCCAGATGTAGAATTATCTGTTTCCGTTCCAAGAATTCGACCTTGTGCAGTAGGTTATTCTCCAAAATATCCTGTAGATGATACGGCATTGGTTCAATATATTTTGGCTTTGCGTCTTTTGTTCCCCCGTGTGGGAATTACGCTTTCCTCTCGTGAAAGCAAGTATATGCGTGATAATCTGGTGAGACTTGGGATTACAAAACTTTCTGCTGGCGTAACAACCTCTGTAGGGGGACATACAAAACAAGATGATTCTAGCCAATTTACAATTAGTGATAATCGCAGCGTAAGTGAAATGGCTGCAATGCTCGAAAATAATGGATACCAACCTATTTATAAAGATTGGCAGGCACTATGAGGAGATATGTGTATGGCTCATATGAATAACGAATTTGAAACGGCTATATCTCACTTCTATAGTTCTGAGGAGTTTCGTAAATTGCAGAGTTCAGTAGTAGGCGTTTTAGGTGCTGGCGGATTGGGATCCAATTGTGCGGTTAATCTTGTCCGTAGCGGTATTCGAAATCTAATTATTGCAGATTATGACATTGTAGAGCTAAGTAATTTAAATCGGCAATACTATTTTTCGAGTCATGTGGGGCAGTATAAGGTAGAGGCTTTACAAGATGTGTTAACTGCCATTAATTCAAATGTTATCGTTACGGTTTATAAGGATAAATTGACAATCGAGAATATACCTGAAATCTATAAAAAAGCCGATATTTTGATAGAAGCCTTTGATACTGTAGAAGCTAAATCTATGTTTTTAGAGGCTACAATTTCAGTATATATACCTAAAATCATGGTATCCGGATTAGCTGGAATCGGTAATTCCGATGCGTTACGAACTAAAAAGCTAGGTAAAAATTTGTATATTGTTGGTGACGAGCATTCCGGTGTAGACAATGCGTATCCTTATGCGCCACGTGTAGCTATTGCTGCTGCAAAACAGGCGGATCTAGCGTTATCACTTTTACTAGAGAAGACCATGTCTAATGAGGTGAAATAGGTGAATCGAAAAGACAAACTAACAGAGGTAATGAATGCTTGCCCTATTTATGGAATTACGGGCGGTACTCGAGATGTGGTTCCGCTTGTGAAAGATATGCTAAGCGCAGGGATACGAATTATTCAATATCGTGAAAAGGGAAAAACACCTATTCTGCGATATCAGGAGGCTATGATTTTGAGACGATTGACCTCTAATTATCATGCTCTATTAATTATTGATGATTATGTTGATCTTGCGCTGGCTGTACATGCTGATGGTGTTCATATTGGGCAAGCTGATTTGCCGCCCAATACGGTAAGACGAATTGTAGGGCCTAATATGTTGATTGGCTGGTCAACCCATAGTATATCTGACCTAAAAGTGGCAAACAGATATACAGGTGTTATTGATTATATTGGGGTAGGGCCTATTTTTTCTACACAAACAAAACCCAATGCTAATCCTGTAGGCATTTCTTATATATATTGGGCAAAGCAGTTTAGTAAGGCTCCCATTGTTGCTATTGGGGGCATTAAAACCACAAATGCTGATACCGTTTGGCAAGCGCATCCCGATTTTATTTGTGCCGTTTCTGAAATAACAGAATCGGATAATATACAAAATACTATTTATGAGCTCATGATGGGATATAGTAGGGTCAGATAAAAATGAGTATACATACAAACCACAAGATTTTAATCTTGTGGTTTTTGTATTTATAAAATAATTTTGTATATATGATAAAAATCCTTGCTAAGGTATAGGTTTATTTAGTATAATCGTATC
>ERZ1694977.454-NODE-454-length-15713-cov-25.062013_pt1 | contig 15713 bp, 22 predicted proteins | sample MGYA00581609_ERZ1694977 | MGnify/ENA primary metagenome ERZ1694977 (study PRJEB42213, sample SAMN07424467) | human gut metagenome | biome: ENVO:00009003; feature: ENVO:2100002; material: ENVO:00002003 | host: Homo sapiens | place: USA | collected 2014 ... | reverse complement strand
GTCTACCTCCCGCCCGTGTCGGATGTTGTTGAGCAGCATGGAGCGCCCCACACCCGCATCCACATCATTGGCGTTGGCCAACGCGAAGGAGGCCGGGGTCAGCTTGGCAAAGTTCAGTTCGGTGATCATGTTCATTCGTCCTTTCTTATTTACGGCCTTTGGCCGGTTTAAACGGTTTCGGTGGCGGGTTCGTAGGTTTCTCCAATGTACTGCTGATACTCTTCTTGTGTGATGACGCCATCGGCCACGTCGGCCCGCGCCAGGGTGCGTACGTCCTCCTTTACGGGGTCAAGGACGCCATCAAAGGTCCGTGCCCCCCGTTTGATACTGCGCCAGTAGCTGTGTGCGATTGCTTTTACTGCCATTGCTTTCAACCTCCTAGCATTTCATATATATCCAGCAACGCATCGTCCTGCTGTGCGTTGATAGATTCCTGTTCGGCCTGGCTCTCAAAGAGCGCGATAGCGGTTTCATCAGTCTGCGCCAGAGCTTCCTCCAGGGCCGCCACTCGTTCTTCTACAGATGGCGGCTCAGGTTCCGGCTCCGGCTCAGGGGGCCGCTCGGTGGGAGTGATGCCCACCAGTACCCCCTCCTCAATCTGGAGGTCACACCAGCCATAGGTCGCCCACACGGCGGCCTCCAGGTGGGAGGGCACCTCTATGTAGCCATCCAGCCAGCAGGCGCACCGCCCGCTCTGGCTCTGGATCGGGTGCTGGCCGCTCTCCAGCGGGTCAATTTGGATAATGGTCATAGGTGGCCCCCCTTTCAGCCGATGGCAAGGTAATAATATTTGTATCTTCTGTCGTTTCTCTGAGCGTTTGCATGACCAGTAGCATACCACGTTATAGTCTTACCGTCTGATGACCTCTTTGCATAACTGCCGGAAGGGTCACCAAAGCCTCTATACTGCTTAAACTGTGTCGTTAAAGCTCCTGTGTATATAGAATAGTAATTATCAGAGGTGACCCGCTCCCCTAAATTACTGGTGAAAAAACCATTATCGAGTGTTTCTTGCCAACCAATAATAAGCAACTTGGGGGCAAAGTCAAACGTCAGTGATGTCGGGTTACTGCTCCCCCATCCGGTTCCACTGTTATAATCTCCAGTCCCCACATAGCTTCCGGTGACCACTGTCGCTCTCGTTTTGATGAAATCCATATATGCCGCCACGCTTTTCCCATCCGGCATAAATACCGCTTCGGCCAGGGTCTGCGGCATGACATCGCACTCCTTGCCCTGCAGCCGCTCCACCCGGTACGGGCTGTCTGGCATTGAGGTAGGCGTTTTGGTATAGGATAACTGTTTGTTGTCAGTTACCCAAGCGTTATCCATGATTTTCGTCTCGGCCTTTACAGTGAATTGTCCTCCTGCCGCGCTCGGAAACCTGGATGCCGGGATAGTCACACTATCATTACTCTTCAAGGTCAGTTCTCTCTGGTAATTGTTGTCGGTATTTTCAAAAATCTCTGTAATGCGAATGGTGTCACGGAAAACGTTGCTCAATACTGTATACGTTATTGCCCCCTTGATTTCCCCAATATCGCCTTCCGGCATGGATATTTCTAATGTACTCGAAGCGAGGATGGTCACGGTCTTGGATACTATGGGTTCTCCATATTGGGTGGTTCCTATCGTGCTTCCGGCGGAAGCCCGGTATTGCACGCTTGTCCAATCTCCGGCTTTATCAATATACTTTAGCCCCGCTCCCGTATAGACCGTTACCCACCCGTCAGGGTTCACACTGCGCTCCAGTTTGTAGATATTGGCTCCCTTCACGGTTTCCCAAGCCACAGAAATATTATTTCCAGCCATTGCTACATCGGGCACGGAGATAGAAGCAGGTGCCGGTGGTGCAGTTGAAATGCTCCCATCTGCCAGCACCAAAAGCGTGGTTGGCAATACTAATGCAGGACGGACACCTGCAAGCAATTCAGCGTCTCTCCTCTGAAAACCACCACTCGTTGCAATTGCCCACACCGCAATTTTCTCTGATGTAACCGGAGAACGGAGCCACCAAACGTATGGGGTTCCATTTAAGTTTGCGATGCGTTTTTGGTACGCGGAGGGACTGGTTCCATATTCAAAGTAATTTAACTTTGAACCATTCTCCGGAAAGTCAGGATTATAAGCAGTATCTAACCCGACCTCTTCGTCGGATAGCAGAAATATCTTACATAATAATCCTTTATCTCCATAAAAGTTAGTTCCTCCAAGGCCACCGTCAAACCTGTACGGAATTTTGACCTGCTTTATGGCACTACGTAAGTTGGCATCATATTTGTTAAGCATAGTATCATTGAGCCATTTCTGAATATCAGAATCCTCCAGCTCATTGATGTTGTCAGAAAACCACACACGTGTTTCAATAATATCCTTTCGTAAAAGCCATGTACCGTCACAGCTTCCATCGTAAAGAATAGACGGTAGCCCCTGATTCACAACCAAATATTCTACAGGAGAGCCGTTTTCGTTCAGTTTGATAATAGTCCCAACTGCCACATTTCCGAGTGTCTGTGCCATTACCCCTCACCTCCCGCATAGTCCGCCAGAATCAGGCCATAGAGCGTATTTTCTTTCCGGGAGGCCGGAGGCACCGCCTCCTCCACCTCATAGAATCCGCCGATGTCAGGGAGCTGCTCACCTGGCACCTTGCCATCGGGCCCCAGCGTCGCCAGTCCCGAAAATGCCTCTCCGATCTCTTTAGCGGCCGTCTGCGCGGCGTTGACCTGCTCCATGAGGTAGTTGTAGCCGTGCTGCTCGCTCAAGCCCACCTCTGCCCCGGTGGGGGCCACGGTCTGTCCGCCGGTCCAGTCCTCCGGCAAGTCCGCCGGAAGCGGAGTTTTGATCGGATTTTCAGCCATTGCTTACCACTCCTTCCGCTACAGGGATAATGTGCTTCAAGACCACATTCGTGGTAACAGGGATATACACGGTGGAGGACGTGAGGATATTCCCCTCTGCATCCAGCAGTTCCAGGGCGGTGATCTCTGTGGCCTGGGACGGCATGATGGTATAGGTGACGGTCAGCTCCGACCCCTCTACGGTCTTGGTCAGTCCGGTAATCGCAACTGTTCCGTTGACCCGGGCGGAGGCCACATCGCCGCTGACGAAGTTCGCCACACCGGCCAAGAGGGCCTGCTGGATGGATGGCGTCTCAGGCATCTTAATCACTCCCTCCGGGCCGTCGGTTGCGAAGGGCAGCCGCCCCAGCTCCCACGCCCCCAGCCTGTAGTTATAAATTCTCTGCGCGGACGAAATTATCTCGGAGAGCAGCAGCCCCGTCCGCACAAACGGGGCGTTGACCCACACGATATGCGCCGGTTTGATACGGTTGATGGTGAAAGCCAGCTCAGTGGCGTAGTTCTGGTTTTGGGCCGCGCTTTCGATATAAAGTGTGTAGTTTGGGTAGTCTACCGTGACCTTCCATTCACCCGGCCCAATCAGCTCGTCCAGCTTTTGATAGAGGAATCCCAGGGTATAGGGCGGACGGGTAGAAATGCGGTTGAGCACGCGGGTCCTTCGGAATGCCAGGCTTTCCACCTGTGGGTTTGGTACAATTCGGAATACCTGCTCCCACATGCCAACCGCCCTCTCGTCCATCGTCTGGAAAAAGAAATTGTCAGCCACACCCACGATTTCCTCCGCCAGGGCCTCAAACTGCTGCTGTTCGGTCAAGCAGATCTGCTGATAGTCCAGCACCTCCCGGTACCACGGGGGCAGCAGGGACAGCAGGCTGGTATCCAGCTCAATTGGATTCATTCAGCGTCACCGTCCCTATCACGGGCACCTGCTGGGTTTCGCCCGTCTCCGTCAGGAGGAGATCTGCCGTACCGCCGTTGAGCTGCACGTTGGTGGCGTTGACCACGCCGGCCACCCCCACGATAGCGGCGGTAACCCTGGCCACGTACACATCGGCAGCGTAGGACACGTTGTTGGCGGACACGTTGGTGTCCCACCCCTGCCGCACGCTGCGCAGATATGTCTCAATGGCCTGCTCCACCGGTTCCTGCACCTGTCCGATGGCATATCCGGCGGCCAGCAGGAGGGTGGCGGAGACATTCACCGCCAACTCTGTCGGGGCCACCGCCGTCACCTTTGCCCCGATAGGGGCCAAGCCCAGCCCCAGCCCCTGGTTGGGGGGCGGGTCGATGGCATTCTGCACCTTCTCCACCAGTGTGGATGAGGCAGGCAGGAAATCCGCCCCCAGAACGGACAGCTTCACAGTGCCACCGCCGCTCCAGGTGGGGTATACCTGCACCCCGCCCACGCCGTCAATGGCGAGGACGTTCTGGCGGTAGTCGGCAATATTGCCGCCAAAGGGACGGTTATTGAGCGCCTCAATCAGCCGTTCCCGAAATGCGCTGTCGGTCTCTGTGTCGTCACCAGGCACCAGGATATCCGTAATCTGTGCACTGGTCAGCCCCGGAATGGCGGTAATCGGCAGGATGGGCCCGGTGTACTCGTTTCCGATGGCGCCGGGGGTCTCCGCGGCCAGCTGGTACTGGTTCCCCGTATCGGTTGCCGCCGTTACGGTAAAGTTGATTGAGCCCGCTCCGTTGATGGTGGAGAACCGGGCTCCAATGGGCACAGAGGTATTGAACACGCCCAGGCGTACCGCGGCGGAGGCCGGATATCGGGTCAGGCCGCCAATCACAGCCAGCATATCCAGGGAATCCCCCACAGCCGTCTGCACGAAGGCCGCCCGCTGCACCCGGTCCAGAGTGAGGTAGAACCCCGCCAGGGTGTAGGCCGCCGGGGAGATGGCCGTGGGGATGGGGGCCGTGTCCCGCTTGTCATAAGTATCGGGCACCCGGTCCAGCATCTCCTGACGGAGGCTGGCATAGGTCTCTTGAGTAAAGTCAATCAAGTGATATCCACCTCCACACTGGTCTGCATCTCTCCATATACTGTGTTCACGGTGAGGGAGGCCCTCAACATATCCCCTTCCACGGCATACGTAAAGCCGGAGATCCCCCGCACCCGGTCGTCCATTTTCAGCGCCTCGGTGATACGCCGCTGAAGTTCCGAGGCCACATACCCCGGGTCCTGCCCGATGAGCCCATCCCACTGCATCCCGGAGTAGGGGGAATAAATCTGCCAGCGGAACCGCTCCATGTTGAGAATGACTTCCACGGCCTGGCGGACGGACTGCCAGCCGTCGCAATCCCCCTGGATGCGGCTGGTTTCCTTGTTGATATACCACGTCCTGGAGGGCTGGGAGACGAAGGACACCCCGGCGGACAGGTCGATAGCGGATGTAGGCAAAGTCGGCATCAGGCTTCCTCCTCAAAAATCCGGGACAGGACGATGAACTTCTGCCCGTGCTGTACCCGCAGCAGGAGCACTCTGTCCCCCTCCTCCAGCCTGCGGTTCAGGATAATAAAACCGTCCTTGACAGGCAGCTTCTTCCCGTCCTCCCAGCACACAATGTCCTCCCCCTGCAGGGCGGCGTCCGCCCCCTCAGAAACCAGAGCGTATTCCCCCAGGTAGGAGCCATCCAGTCCCGTGGTGGTGGTGCCCGCCGAGTTGGCATGGGTGTGGGAGAGGGTCTGAATCCGGTGCCTGTGGGCCAGCACCGGGATTTTCTTCTCAATCACCGGCTCAGTGAGGCAGAGCTGCCTCCGTCTCAGGGGAGATGTGGCAGGGTTAATGGTAATCTCCAGCGGTTCTTCTCTGGTCACCGTGCCCACCCGCAGGTCTGTTGGCTGCCCGGCGGCGGTGTTCTCCTGCATCATCTGGTACAGAACATCTTTCAGATCCACGCACTCACCTCTTACACATGTTCCAGCCCCAGGGTCTCAAACTCCATTGTGTGGTCGTCATTTGCCCAGGTGTGGGTCACCTTCTCCAAAAGGACGTATTGGTCGAGATTGATATCCCCAAGACCCTGCACCTTCATGAGCACCATCTGTCCCGCCCGCAGGCCGGGCACCCCCAGGGAGGATACCTTCAGCGTCCGCATCCGGCGGTTATAGCACGACAAGGTGGCCCGGGCCTGGGCCTGTACCTGCGCGTCATTCATGGTGCCATCCACCGTCTGGTAGAGCTGGAGCATGCCCCACTGTCCAATTGTGGCGCTGTCCTCCGCTACGAACACATCCGCCCTGCCGGTCTCCTCGTTGGGCCGGGCCAGTTTGACGTGGTTGTAGGTCTGCTCGTCGATGTCGGTCTTGTAGGTGTAGTCGGTCAGCAGGGACATGTCGCCGATGACCACGTTGGAGACCATATCCCGGGGCTGCCGGAGGGCCAGTCCGTTTCCATCATCGAACAGTACATAGATGTTCCCGGTGTTGAGCAGGGTCTGTTGGATGGCTTCCCCCAGGATATCCAGGCAGCTCTCGTCCTCCTTATAGAAGTCCGGGATAGCGTACCCCGTATCCGCTACCTGCCCCACGTCAATCTGGAGGTCGGCGGCGATCTGCCGGAGCATATCCCCGGCGGTCTGCGCCTCAAAGTTATAGGATGCGTTGGCCTTCAGATAGCGGATGCGGTCGTAGCATGTGACCTGAATCTCCCCCCAGCGGTCCTTGCTCTTGGTGAATACCCAGCCGTAGAACTGGAGCTGGCCGTCCGCCGAGAACCGGACGATATCGCCCTCGGCGAAGCTCAGATCCCCGGCTTTCAGTACATTGAATTTCAGTGTGCCCGGCGAACCGGTGCGTTCCGTGCTCCAGGTAACCTCCGGCACGGAGTTGGATATCTCCCACATCTTTCCGCCGGACTTGTTGGCAATAATCAGCTCTGTCTTCACGTATCGCTCACCACCTGGAGGGCGTTTTTGTCTATCCAGCCCAGGGGATTCCCGGCCTCGTCTGTGATGTGGACGCTGGCGGGGCGGGTGGCGTCTACAATCCGTGACACCAATACCCTCCGTCCGGAGGCCGTGCCGTGTGGCTCATCCCCGTAGCTGGTATAAAAATAGGAGCCGTTGGCAATGCACGCCGCACCGGCATAAAGCTGTCCTTGCGGGATTGTGCGGGAGGGTTCCGCTGTGACTTCCACCGGCATCCCCGCGGGCTGCCGGCCGCTCTGTGCAGAAAGAGACTGCGGGGTATAATCCCGATACTCGGTCAGAGTCAGATCGTAGTAAAAATCGCCGGTCTCCCCTCCGCGCTCCTCGGTGTTGAACTGGGTGACCAGCACTTCAAAGCCGGTGTCGCCAGTCATGAATGGCTCCCCGTTCTCATAGTACCGCACAGGGGTGTAGATGATGGGCGCCTTGTCGTTCATGGCGCTCTCAAAGAACTGGATGTAATACTCAGGCGGGTGGAAGGCGCCCCATTGATTGCTTCCAGAGAACTCCCGCCCGGGGAAAAAGGAGGAAATGGTCACCTCCCGCAGCTTGGGTATGCGGGGGATCATGATGGGGCCGATGCCCAGCACGTTGTATTCGCTGTTGTCGTTGTCCCGGGCCACGGGCAGCTTTTCCGGGTTCACCGGCAGGCGGATGACCGTACCGTCCCGCGTGAAAAACAATCCGAAGTTATTGACGGACATACCGGCCTCCTCTTTTCTTATCCGCTTGCGGGCCGCGCCGTGCTGCGCGTGGAGCCGGAGGCGGTCTGCTCGATCAGAATGTCCCGGATGGCATTGGCGAGGCTCTGGCGGTCGGCGGCGGTCCGCCCGGTGTTGGCTCCGTTGACCGTGATCACCGGAGTCAGCGCCGTCAGGTTGACGTTGTTCACATACCGCCGCTCCGCCACGTCCACCAGGGATTTGATGTCCTCGTCGCTCATCTTGACCGACTTCTCGATGCTCCCTACGCTCCCGGCGATATCGCCCAACTGGCCGGAGAGCTCGTCGTAGGGCACGCCGGAAAGAGCCGCGCCAACGGCGTCGTTCCCATTTCCGCTGAACAGATTGGCTCCCCAGTTATAGCCCGTGCCAAAGGCCGCCCCATACTCGAACCTTCCTAAATGCAGGTCATTGGCGTTAAGCTTTGCCATTACTTCGGTTCCCTGCCCAAAAGTCTTGTCTACCCATCCACCCAAACTGTCACGCCATCCCTGTACCGCTCCAGCCAAGTTGAGCCCAAAAACAGTGTCAATCGCCGACGCAATAGCCTGGAGAACCCCCAGCACCGTATCCGCCAGGTCAAAAAACAGGCGGGCTACCGAGCCTACAGGGTCAGTAAACACGTTTCCGATAAAATTTGCCACTGCGGCAATCAGGTTGTAAATAAGTACCCATCCATCGGTAAGCAAATTGAACAATGCAACAAATAGGTTTCCTACAACGGCCAGGGCTGTCATAACCACTCCGGCAATAATTCCGGTGGCCGACACACTGGTCCCGGCGAAGTGATTCACCGCCGCTGTCACTGCGTAAATGGCCCCGATCACCAGCGCAATGATGATAAGCGGCAGCCCCCAGGTGGTCGCCATGACCGCCCTAAGCATCTCCTGTGCGGTTGTCAAGGCCGTAGTCGCCGCCGTGCAAATGTTGGTCCAGTTGGCTGCCAGAAGGAACACGCCGAACGCAGCACCCAGGCCCAGGACAATGGGGCCCACTAGGTCGATATTATTTGCCAGCCAGGAGATTGCATCCAGCACCGGGTCAAGGGCCTGAATGGCGACGTTCTGGAACATCGTCCACACCTGCGCCCAGGTCATGGGCATCTGCTCAAACTGGGCGTTGGTCTCCTCCGCCGCCCCAAGCATGGCGTTCTTGACCACCTCCGCAGTGACCTTTCCCTCGCTGGCCAGCTCCCGCATCTCCCCGGTGGTGACGCCCATATACTCCGCGATGGTCTGGGCAATCATGGGGGTCTGCTCCAGCACCGAATTGAGCTCCTCGCCCCGCAGGGTGCCGGAGGCCAGGCCCTGGGTAAGCTGCACCAGCGCGGCCTGGGCAGACGCACCGGAGGCCCCGGAGATCGCCATCTGCTTTTGAATCTGCTCGGCGAAAGCCACCAGCTCGTCCGTTCCTGTAAATGCGTTCCCGGCTACCGTGCCGAGCTGGGAAACAAAGTCCGCCATATCGGCGTAGGCTCCACGGCTGCGCATGGCCGCCTGATAAATCTCCTCCTGGGCTGCGGCCGCCGCCTCGGCGCTGCCGGTCATGAGCCGCAACCGGGCGTTGATGCTGGTGAGCTGGTCGGAGGTGTTTACCAGCCAGCGGACGGACTGCATACCCAAGAAGGTGCCTGCGAGGTTGCGGATCGTACCAAGCAGGGATGTCCCCCGGCTGTTGGTCTGCGTCATCTTCCCCGCAAGTTCTTGCATCTGTACGGCTGTGGCCGCAGCGGCGGTTTCCACATTCATCGTGGAAGCCCGCACATCGTCCAGCATATTTGCCATCCTCTGCGCTACCTGTAAGCACTGGGTCATGGTGGACGTGAATTTATCCTCCAGAATCAGGGTTTCTCGAATTGCGGCCATGCTCTCACCTCTAATTCGCCCGGTCTTGGGCTTCCTTCTGGTCTCTCATGCTTTTCAGGGCGAACTCGGTCACCAGCTGTTTCTCCCTGGATGGGAGGGCATCATACCGGGACGGGGCCCAGCCGAGGTTCACGAAGCAGTAATATGCCACCAGCATCTCCGTGTCCCAGCCGGCCCCGTCCATCAGTTTTTTACCTCATCCTCCTGCTCCACAAAGCCGGACAGCTTCGTAATCTCCTTGACCAGCCGGGCATACTCGCCGGACAGCAGCAATTTACCGGGCACCAGCAGCGGGTCCAGGACGCCGCACCCGTCGCACAGCTCCTTGCTGGAAAAGTCGGGTTCCACCGTGGCGGCCACCACCATGCGGCGGGTGAAATCCACACTGTCCAACTGCTCGATTGTCTGTCCGCCCTCCTTCCGGCGGCGGGTGGCCTGCCGGGTGATGGCGTCGTTCTCCTCCTGGGTTAGCGCCCGGATCTTGAAGGGCACGGGCTGGCCACTTTCGTCCTGGAAGCGGTTGGAGATGACAACCTCCTTCTCCTCCGAGGTAGTGACGGGATGCAGAAATGCGGAAAGCTTACTCATATCGGTTCCTCCTTAATTACCCAGTTGGGCCGGATCGTTGAACGCCTGGAGCCGTGCCACGCGGGTGTAGGCGAAGTTGAAGTCATAGTTCAGCATGGTCTCCTCACTATTCAGAACGGAGAGGGGCACGGTGCCGGTCAGGTGGCATCCGTAATAGGCCATAACTTGGGAGCCCAGTGTCGCCGAAGCGGAATCGGAGTTGGTAATCTGAATATCAAACTCCGGCATAACGCCCGTCTGGATGTACTGGAGCACCATGTCCGTCCACAGGTTGGTGCCGTAGTAGATGTTGCCGGTACCCGTCAGCTTGGCCCCGTTGGGCTTGTCCTGGATGGTGCGGGTGCCAATGACCCGCATATCGCTGCTCTGGATTTCCGCATTGGTGGTGATGTTCCGCATACCGGCCACCACATAGTTCCGGCCCTCTTTGGTAACCACCACGGAGCCCTCCGCGCCGGTGACGGTGTCTTTTGCCAGCAGATAAGCCATATTCACACCTCCCTCAATTCACGGTGATGGTGATGTAGATCTTCTCCACGCTGTCCACCGGCTGGATCGCCAGGTTGACCACGATGGCGTCAATGGCCTCGCCGGGCTCTACGGTCACGTCCTCGGCCTCAAAGTTCTGAATGCCGTTATTGGCCTGGATGTCCAGCAGATACCCCACGATGGCGCTCTTGAACATCATGCGGCCCTGCTCGTTGTTGTTGACCACGCCGATGTAGCCGTCAGAGAACTGCTGATAGATGTCGTTGGCGACGGTGTTCAGCAGCCGGATCACCCGGTTCTTGTGGTAGGGTTCGGTGATATCGGTGGTATAGGTCACCAGAGAGTTGATATCCTGCTCCACCTTCACCACCCCGTCGTCGGCAAAGAGGACGAACTGGCCGGCAGTCAGGGCGTCGATGTACCCGGAGTTGGTCAGCTTGGGGGACACGTCCACCGCGTTGGGATAGGCGGCGTAGGTCAGGGACTCGTTATACTGGGCCCCAGCCAGGGCCCCGCCGGCCCACCAGGTCACCTGCTGGGGGGTGAGCGCGGTGCCGTCGCTGAGCACAACGCCGCTCATGATGTTGACCACAAAGCGGTCGTCCGGGTTGGTGAGCCCCGCGGCCACCAGTTGGGTATAAGCCCCCTCCTCCGCCGCCAGGCGCTTCACAAAGGCCACCATCGCGTCCTGCACGGTGGTGTCGGCGCCGTCGTAAATGAGTACGTCGAATTTGTAGGGTTCGATGGCTGCCAGGAAGTCGGTGTAATCGGCGGATGCGGGAGAACCATCGGCGCCGCCGGAGAGCGCCTTTCCCACCGCGGCGGCCAGGGCTCCGGTACCACTCCAGGCCACCCAGTCGTTGGCGGATAGCTCCTCCACCGTCTTTGCGGTCTGCTGGTCCACAATCTCCCCGCCCACCACCGTGGACACGGCGAAAGCATCCTCCGGGTCAGTCAGCTCGGTAATGACGATGGAGATATCGTTGCCCCGAACCCCGGGATACTTTGCGGTGGCCGTCAGGGGCGAAACCTCTGCGCTTGCCTGCTTCTGCCCGGTGGCCCCCAGGCGGTAGAGCAGCAGCTTATTGGGGGCCGCCGTCCGGTTGGTGCCCTTGAAGATCTCGTTGAGGAACCGGTTCTTGGGATTGGTGATGTCATACCCGGTGTAGGGGGTCATATTGGCCCCGGCCTCGATCTCCTGCACCGTCTCCACCGGGCCCCAGCTCATGGCCTCCGCGATGGCTACCACGCCCCGGTCGCTGACCGTGAGCCCCAGCCCCCGGTCCGAGGCAAACCGGATGTAGACGCCGGGCCGCACCTTGTTCTGGCTCGCCCAGGTACCTCCTGCCATGTCAATCACGCTCCTTGTCTTTGAAGAATGCCTTGACCGCCTTGTCGGCCTCGGCGATGGTATACTCGCTCTTACACAGGACTACCCCGAGGAAGTCCTGCTGATATTTCGCATAGCGGTGAGCTTTCAGCAGAATCTCCCGCCGGTACTTTTTAGCTTTCATCTTTCAGCCTCTCGTCGTAGTTCATGGCCTGCATCTTGACATACTCCTCCGGGATGCTCACCCGCTCCAGAAGCTCGAAGCGATAGTGCAGGGCGTCCAGATCTACGCGCCATTCCCGTTCATGGGCCCGCAGCAGGATGGTTCCCGCCGTCTCCCCGTCGGAGTAGGGGAAGGTCTCCATCAGCAGATCCAGGTTCTCCCCTGCCCGCTGGTACCTCTGCTGCAAATCCGGGCGGTTGTAGTCCTCCAGATAGGTGAGGTCAAGCCCCAGCCTCCGCCGCCAGAACCCGCCGGTCTCCAGGGTCAGGTAGTTGTAGCGGGTCTGGAGGAACATGCAAGGGGTACGGCTGCCCTGCTGGTTGGGGTCTTCGTAGAAGGCCACACTTGGGAAGCAGGGGGCCAAGTAGTCCGCCAGGGATTTGGCGATGGTGGTTACAGTCAGGTTCATTCCAGCAGCCTCCTGATCTCCTTGTCCAGTTCGGCCAGAACGGTCTTCTGGTACGCCTCTTTGGCCTTGTCGGTCATAAACTCACCCTTCACATACCGGGTTTTGGTGCCTACCACCAAGCCCACTTTTCGGGCCGGATCATAGTTGAGTACCCCATTCTCATCCACGTACAGCCCCGGGACAAAATGTCTGTCCATCCGGTGGCCCTGGTCTACGTAAGAGGCGTACTCCAAATCGTTTGCCAGGATCGTGGTGTAAGAGGATCCGCCGGAAAGAGCCCCGCCCATCGGCTCAGGCTTGCTGGCCGTGGCCCAATGTTGTTTTAACCCACCGGCCCGGGTATTAACTCCCCTCAAATCGTTCTCCCTGGGTGGCGTGGCCGCCGCAGCGGCCTCTATGGCCCGCATGGTGGCCCCCTTCGCCGTTTGATAGAGAATATCCGGCAAGTTGGCTTGCGCCTTTTTGAGCTGCTGGATCCTCTGCTGGAGGCTTACCGTATAACTCATGTGGCACCGCCTTTCACCCGCTCCTGCTGGAGCAGACGGATTTCCTGGTGGGCCAGTCCCGGCATGATAGCCCCGAAGGGCTCAAAAAAGTGGTTGGGGCCGGAGGCAAAGGCGCGTATGTCCGGGATGCTCTTGCCGAGAACCGCCCCCCGGTGAATGATGAGCTCGTCACCCGCCTGGATGTCCACTTCGTTGTCACACTGGAGCCAGTCCTTTTGGTCTGCTGATGCCGCGGCCTGGCTCATGCGGACCTCCGGCGCTTCCACCTGATAGAGGCGGCAAGGGATATTCCGGTACAGCTCTCTCCGCTCGTGGCGTGTCAAGCTCCCATCCTGTACCGGAACCACCCGCCAGATGTCCACGGTATCGGTGTACCAGTCGCGGAAATTCATAAGACATAACTCCCTCCCATGCCCACCAGCCTGGCCTTTGTGGCCAGAAGCTGCCCGTATTGGGTGGCGTTCAGGTCGCCCCAGTCCTCCGTCGCTTTCGTGAGGGCGTCTGTGTCATAAGTGACGCTGTCCTGCCCCAGCTTGGCCGAGGCCACCACCCCCACCAGCGCCCCGGTGGCCGCGGCCTGCCCGGGCGTCTCGCTGGAGGGCGCGTAGGTTTTCAGGTAGAGCGTGGCATAGTGGGCCGTATACAGCCCTGCGGCGTACCGCCATCCGTCCAGCCACTTGTCCGGCTGGATGGCAGCATTGGCCTGCCGGATGAACTCATCCAGCATGGTCCTGGGCAGCAAGCTCTCCCCCAACCCGGTAAAGAACTGCGGGAAATCCTCCTGGAATTGCTCTGCCGTGTAATTCCCCGCGCTGTTGCCAAGGTTGGCCGCCGCGGCCCGCACACCGTAAAATTGCGGCTGGCCCCAGTAGAACATGGCTCCCGCCTCCTATTCCTCGGTGGTCTCCGCGCCCCGTCGGGTCTTTACCTTTTTCTCCGCCGCTTTCTGTCCCTCCCTGTCGGAAGTACCGGAGGGCACAACTTTTCCATCTCTGACAAGGGCCCGGAAATAGTCCGTCTCAGCCGCCCAGCCGGGCACAGTCTCCATCATGCCAGCCCGCAGCCGGACGGCAGCAGAGCCGTCCGGGGCGGGAATGACAATGTTCCGTTTGCTCAGTACAAACATGCGCGCCCTCCTCAGATGCCGTCCACGTACAGGATAGAGGTGGGGTAGAAGATCTGCACCTCGGAGAGGTTGGCCATGTAGGCGGTGTCGTAGCACACATTGGCCACGTTAGGGGCGGACATAATGCGGCTCATGGGCACCAGCTCGTCCATCTTGACGAAGCGCTCGTGGTTCACATAGACCACCATCCGGTCCTTGTCCCCGGTACCCGCGCCCTTGCACCACCGGGTGGCCCCGATGAAGAGGGAGCCGCCGTTCTTGGCCGACGCGTTGTTCTTCAGCAGGAAGTCATAGATGGTCTCGGTGGCCAGGTCGGTAACCATAGTGGTGAGGATGTAGTTGTACTGCTCATAGGGAATGAGGATGTGGTTGGGCACGGCAGTCTCGTCGTACTCGTTTGCGGCCCACACAGAGGTAATGGCGTCGTTCACGTCCTTGAGGATTTCCTGTGGGGTCTTGGTGGCCCAGGTGGCGGTGCCCTTTGCGCCGTTGACGGCGGTGGTCTCGGTGGCGTCTGGGTTGTTGACCAGGCCGGTGGTCCCGTAGTCCCCGATACCCACATAACCATTGGCGTCCATGTGCTTGTCGTATATACGGCGTAGTTTCTTAACGGGAAATGAAGTTTTTCCACATACCGCAAAGGCTTGTAATATCGGCACTTCCCCGACGTAGCCGTAAAATGTCGGGGTGTGCCGTGCTATGAAATGCCGGGAAGTTGTGCGCCAAATGTGCGCCAAAACAGAAGGGCCGGGGATTGCTCCCCGGCTCCAATCTTTCAGCGCCTATCAAGTTCCATCAGCAGCTTTACAGCCTCCAGGCGCTCCCCCGGCGTGGCCTTTGGATTGCCCCTGATCTGTCGCAGGGCTGCAAGCTGGGCCGCCCTCTGGCGGCGCTCCTCTTTGTCCATCAAATTACCTCCATACACAGCCCCAGGGCCAGCTTGAAGCCGTTTACAAAGCCCTGGCACTCCATAGCTACCCCGTAGCTGTCCACGTCCACCTCGTCGCCCACAGTGTCCACAAGGGCGCGCCGGGCCTGTCTGGCCTCCTCTGTGCGCTGGTAGTAGTCGCACAGGCTCGGGCCGTCCATCGTGTCTGGCTCCTCGCTGCTGGCGGCGTGGTACAGCGCGGTTATAATGTCAATCATTTTGAAGTGCTCCTTTCCGCTCCCTGTTCCCATGCTTCAATCATCCAAAAACGGCACGCTTCGGCAAATTTATGTACTATCGCATCGTCCCCATGACGGGCCATAATTTTATCCAGCTTGTCCAACCCCTTCACAAGAATATCACGATCCTGATTCAAGCCGTCCTCATAAGAGAGATTAAAAGCTTCCACCCAAGCAGCCACAGTTTCCCACTCGTTCTCCTTCAGTCTCCGGCCAATAAGCTGCTCCTGATAGGCTATAAACGCCTCGGGTGTAGTGGGAAAGGTAATCATACCGCCACCTCCTTTTGGTGGCTTCTGATATATTCCAGAGCCAGATCTATAACAGCTCCCGGATCTGTGGAATCCACGGATATATAGATGGTATATTCACCAGTCATCAGACTGCGGCTAAAAAAACTCTTTCCGGGGTAGCCATAGAACACTTTGACATCATGGCTTGCCCCGGTGTGTATTGTCTCCATTGGTATCTCCTCCATCTTGAAATCTGGAGGGG
>ERZ1694977.447-NODE-447-length-15830-cov-11.774390_pt1 | contig 15830 bp, 16 predicted proteins | sample MGYA00581609_ERZ1694977 | MGnify/ENA primary metagenome ERZ1694977 (study PRJEB42213, sample SAMN07424467) | human gut metagenome | biome: ENVO:00009003; feature: ENVO:2100002; material: ENVO:00002003 | host: Homo sapiens | place: USA | collected 2014 ... | reverse complement strand
CTTATGCGATCGTCGGCAGCGTCAGATGTGTATAAGAGACAGGTTTAATAAAGGTGTATTATTTTGAAGAATTAATACACCTTTTATTGTACATAAGATGCATATACATAGCATCCTGGGCACGGACAGCATTATGTTCTGCGATAGCCTCCGCTATTTCACGATGAGTTTCGATGGTTTCAGTTTTAAGGATGTTGCTGGTTGTTTCAACAAAAAGAGGGATAGAGCTGTTTATTATTGGGATTAATCTTGGAATGACAAGATTCTTGCTTCCCATAGCAATAGCAGTGTGGAATTCTATATCTTTTTGTGTATGGTCTTTTTTTGCTCCATAAGCTCTTCAACTTCATCACATAATCTGTTGATTTTGCTGATGTCATTCTTATCAGCATAGGTTGCTGACATAGCAGCAATAGAAGGCTCAAGTAAAAAACGTATTTCCAGCAGATCCTGCACAAGCTTCTTCTTATCTGATATGAATGTAAAGCCAAAAGGATCGTCTACTATACCAGGTGATGAGGCTACATATGTTCCAGAACCCTGTTTGATAGTTACAATATTGCGGGAGGCAAGAAGCTTTATGGCTTCCCTTAGAGAGCTTCTTCCGATATCAAGCTGGTGTGATAAGTGGCTTCAGGAATTATTTAAAATTGAGTATCGTTTTGGTTATTTGGTATTGACAGTGTATAATGACAAGAGTATAATGCAAAATGACAAAAAAAGTTGTCATTATAGCAATGAAAGTTGTCAGATTAATAATAAAAGTTGTCATATGGAGGTGTAGTATGATACTGCGAAATCGGCTGAAAGAACGCAGAGCTGCGCTGGATGTCAATCAGCAGGAGATGGGAAGACTGTGCGGAGTGTCAAGACAGACAATCAGTCTTATAGAAAGGGGAGATTATTCGCCGTCTGTCACTCTTGCATTAACGATTGCAAAAGTATGCGGCGTTACTGTGGAAGAAGTATTTTATTTACAGGAGGAAGATAATGATGGGAAATGAAGAAATTAAGAAAGCAAACAGAAAGGCATTGCCTAAGTTCATATTGCTTTGTATTGTAGGAGCTTTAATCGGAGGTGTAGCTGGGTATCTTGTTGGAGCAAATGGAATTGATACAATGTCAGGGGATTTTAAAGTGGTAGTTAGTAATTATGTTGAATTAACTGCACCTTGGATTATGCTTGCTATTGCAGTTATAATTCCTATAGTATTAGTGCCATACTACAGGAAGGCTAAGAAGCAGTTATCACAGTGGGATGGTGAAGACGAAGAAGTATCAGATGGTGTAGAAGAGAAGCTTTCTATAATTCAATGGGTTTCAAGTGGAGCACTTATAATTTCATATTTTCTTATTGCGGCATCATATTCAGGTGGTACAGCAATGTTTGAAAGTGTTAACAATATGATAGGATTAACTGTTAGCATTGCAGCATTTTTAGGGATTATGGCAGAGGTTGTTATTATACAACAGAAAAGTGTTGACTGTGTAAAGATAATGAATCCTGAAAAGACGGCATCGGTATATGATATGAAGTTCCAGAAGAAATGGCTTGAAACCTGTGATGAAGCAGAGAAGATTATAGTTGGGAAATGTGCATTTAAAGCATTTAATATAACGAATAGTATGTGCAGTGTACTTGCAGTTATTCTTGCAATCAGTGCACTTATGTTTGGAATTGGTTTTCTTCCTTCATTTGTTGTATGCCTTATCTGGATAGTTAATATGTCAATATATTGCAAAGAATGTCTGAAATATTCAAAAGTTGGTAACAAGATTATGTAGATAAATATTGTAATGAAATTTCTCACCACCCCCTTGACTTGGAGTTAAGTCAAAGTATTAAGATAAACACATAAACGATAATACATTTTAGAAAAGGAGCAATGGGAATGTATAATAATACTTTAACACTTAACAATGGAGCGAAAATTCCACAGCTTGGACTTGGTACTTGGTTTATTGACGATGCAAAGGTTGCAGATGCTGTAAAAGAAGCGGTAAAGCTTGGATACAGACATATTGATACAGCACAGGCATATGGCAATGAAAGAGGTGTCGGTGAAGGAGTGCGTAATTGCGGAGTTTCAAGAGAGAAACTTTTTGTAGTATCAAAGGTTGCCGCTGAACATAAGACATACGAGGAAGCTAAGGCTGGTATCGATGAGACACTTGAAAAAATGGGACTTGATTACCTTGATATGATGATTATTCATTCACCACAGCCTTGGTTAGAGGTTAATCAGAGTGATGACAGATATGTAGAAGGTAACAGAGCTGCATGGAGGGCATTGGAAGATGCTTATAAGGAAGGAAAGCTTAAGGCAATTGGTATATCTAATTTCCAGATTGGTGATATTGAAAGTCTTTTAGAAACAGCAGAGGTTAAGCCGATGGTTAACCAGATTCTTCTTCATATAAGCAACACGCCATTAGAACTTGTAGAATACTGCCAGAAGCGGGGAATAGTAGTAGAAGCATATTCACCTATAGCACACGGTGAAATTCTTAACCAGCCAGAGATTAAAGTGATAGCTGATAAATATGGTGTTACCATTCCACAGCTTTGCATCAGATATACATTACAGCTTGGATCAATAGCACTTCCAAAGACAGCTGATCCTGAGCATATGAAGAGTAATGCAGAAGTAAATTTTGAAATCAGTGCAGAGGATATGGAAGCTCTTAAGAATTTCAAGAAAATTGAAAATTATGGTGAGAGCAGTGGCTTCCCAGTATATGGCGGTAAACTTTAATTAGTGAAATTGGTAAAATTTAATTAGAGAAATATATTAATAGAGGATTGTTATGGATAAAATAGTACAGACAGCAGGAAGAACAGCTTTAGGAGAATATGCTCCACAGTTTGCACATTTTAATGATGATGTGCTTTTTGGTGAGAACTGGAATAATCAGGATATTGATGTAAAGACAAGAAGCATTATAACAGTAGTTTCACTTATGTCTATGGGAATTACAGATTCTTCACTTAAGTTCCATTTACAGAATGCCAAGACACACGGCGTAACTCAGAAGAAAATCGTGGCTGTTATAACACACGTTGCATTTTACGCAGGCTGGCCAAAAGCGTGGGCAGTATTTAATCTTGCCAAGGAAGTATGGAATGTAAATGAAGGTGATTTGCCTTATGAAGATGAAGCTATGAGAGCACACGCAAAAGAAATGGTATTTCCTATCGGAGCACCAAATGAAGCAATACAGCAAGCTTAAATAAAAATATTTGTAAGACATGAACCCAGCGTTTTAGCGGCTTATAGCACCTATAAGGATTTGTTTTTGGATTTTTTAAAATTTTTTCAAAAATTTTTCAAAAAAGTGCTTGACGAATTACACTGGGTCGTGTATTATAATGAAGTGCTTTGCGATAGCAGCTAACACAAAGCAAGACTTAAGATATGGCTTATTGGTCAAGTGGTTAAGACGTCGCCCTCTCACGGCGAAGACAGGGGTTCGACTCCCCTATAAGCTATTCTGCGTTATAATTGATTCGAAAGAGTGGGCTTTATGTCCACTCTTTCGTTTTTGCAATATAATTATTGTTTGATTAATGCAGAATGAAAACTGAATATTATTAAAAGAAAGAGGTAGTAATGGGTAAGAGAGAAGATTATGAAGCTAAGACAGAAAAGCTTATAATGCCAATTGTTGAAGCTAATAATGTAGAACTTTTTGATGTGGATTACATTAAAGAGGGTCAGGACTGGTATCTGCGTGTCTACATAGATAAAGAAGGTGGAGTTACAATTGATGACTGTCAGGCTGTAAGCAGAGCTTTTAATGAGATACTTGATAAGGAGAACTATATTACTGACCAGTACATTTTTGAAGTGAGTTCACCGGGACTTACAAGACCTTTAAAGAAAGAGAAGGATTATGCAAAGAGTATTGGGAAACTTATAGATATTAAGCTTTACAAAGCTGTTGAAGGCTTAAAGGAATATACAGGCGTTCTTAAGGAATACGATAAAGACAACATTACAATAGAGATTGATGATAATCTTATAAAGATTGAGAGAAGCAATCTTGCAATGATTAGATGGGCATATGTTGAATAGATATATAACTAAAGTCGTTAATAATGGAGGATAAGAAGATGAATAAAGAATTGATACTTGCGATTGAAGCCTTAGAGAAAGAAAATGGAATCGACAAAGAGATTATGTTTGATGCTATAGAAAAGTCATTAATGGACGAATATAAGGCTGAATTTGACAAGGCAGATAATGGCAGGGTAGTACTTGACAGAAGAACAGGTGATTTCCACATTTATTCAGACAGAACTGTAGTTGAAGAAGTAGAAGTTCCAGAGTTCCTTGATACTAAGAAAGGAAAGTATGTATCTGGTACAGAAATCGCACTTGCAGATGCAAGAAAGATTAAGCCGGCCTGTCAGCTTGGTGATGTTATTACTATAGAAGTAAAGTCAGAAGAATTCTCAAGAAAGGCAGCTAAGAATGCCAAGAATACAATTGTCCAGACTATAAGAGAACAGGAAAAGAATGCACTCTACAACGAGCTTCACGCTAAGGAGAAGGAAATCGTTACAGGTGTTGTACAGAGAATTAACGACAATGGTGATATGACTATTGATATTGGAAGAACACAGGCGGTTCTTAAGGCAGATGATAACTTTAAGGATAAGCAGTTCAAATGCGGAGACAGAATTAAGGTATATGTTGCAAGCGTAAGCAACAGAGAAAGAAGCGGTTTATCAGTTAAGATTTCAAGAAAGTCACAGGAACTTGTAAAAAAGCTTTTTGAAGAAGAAGTTACAGAGATTAAAGATGGCACAGTTGAGATTATGGCTATCGCAAGAGAAGCAGGTTCAAGAACTAAGATGGCTGTAAGAGCTAATGTTCCTCATGTAGATCCAGTTGGTGCGTGCGTAGGTATTAACGGTGCGAGGGTTAAGAATATCGTTAATGAACTTGGCAATGAACAGATTGATATTGTTGAGTGGGATGACAATCCAGCACAGTTAATCGTTAATGCTTTAAGCCCGGCAAAGGTTGTATCAGCAGTAGCAGATGAAGAAGAGAAGAAGGCTAAGATAATTGTTTCAGAACAGCAGTTATCACTTGCAATCGGTAAGTCAGGACAGAATGTAAGACTTGCAGCTAAGCTTACAGGTTATGGAATTGATATTAAGAGCGAAGCCGATCCAGAAGCATTTGCTGATATGGATAAAGACAACGCAGAAATCGTATATGGTGAAGACAGCGAAGGATATAATGACAATCAGGCAGATGATGTAATGCCATTAGATGAAGACTATAACGAAGATGCAGCCTCTGACACAGAAGTTGTAGAAGAATAATATTATTGGAGAGTGATAGTTTGGCAGCAGTAAAGAAGATTCCACAAAGACAGTGTATAGGCTGTAATGAGATGAAAGACAAAAAGCAGCTTATACGGATATTAAAGACTCAGGATGAACAGATAATAATAGATACAACAGGCAAGAAGAACGGAAGAGGGGCGTATATATGTCCTGATGCAGAGTGTCTTAAGAAAGCAAGGAAGTCAAGAGGACTTGAAAGAGCTTTTAAGATGGCTGTTGATGCATCTGTTTATGATGAGTTAGAAAAGGAGATGAATAATCTTGGACAATAAAAGAGCATTATCAATGATAGGTCTTGCACAGAAGGCTGGAAAAGTAGCAAGCGGTGAGTTCTCTACTGAAAAGGCTGTAAAAGAGCATAAGGCATATATGGTAATAGTAGCAGATGATTCATCTGATAATACCAAAAAGAATTTTAAGAATATGTGTGAATATTATAAAGTGCCAGTGTATTTCTTTAGCAATAAGGATGACTTAGGGCATGCTATAGGTAAAGAATTCAGAGCATCACTCGCAATCCTTGATGAAGGGTTTAAGAATAGTATTGAGAAACATTTTAAACAAGATTAGAGATAATCGGTGTAAATAATACAGAAATATTATTCCTGTATTGGAAAAGAGGTTAAATGGCAAATATGAGAGTTCATGAGTTGGCGAAAGAATTAAATATTTCATCAAAAGCGATAACTGATATGTTAAGCAATGCTGACAAGAAATATACAGCTATGAGCGGACTTGGTGAAAGTGAAATAAACAGTGTAAAGAGTAAGTTTACAAAAGCAGCTGGAAATACAGCTAATAAATCAGGACCTAAAAAGGCAGAAGAAAAACAAGTGAAATCAGAGGAGAATAAGAATATTAAGGCACAGGATAAGACTGGTAATAAGTCAGAACAGAATACACAGGATACTAAAGCAGCAAACACATCTAAGGATGTAGATAAGAAGCACATTTCTCAGGTGTACTTCCCACAGAACAGCCAGAAGACTGATTCAAGAGATAGAAATAATAATAGAGATAATAACCAGAATAGAAATAACAGAGATGGTTATAGAAATGACCGTAATAACGGCGGTTATAGAAATGATAGAAACAATGACCGCAATGGCAGTTACCAGAACAGGGACAATAACGGTCAGAACAGAGATGGTTATAGAAATGACCGAAACAACGGCGGTTATAGAAATGATAGAAACAATGACCGCAATGGCAGTTACCAGAACAGGGACAATAACGGTCAGAACAGAGATGGTTATAGAAATGACCGAAACAACGGCGGTTATAGAAATGATAGAAACAATGACCGCAATGGCAGTTACCAGAACAGGGACAATAACAGCCAGAACAGAGATGGTTATAGAAATGACCGAAACAACGGCGGTTATAGAAACGATCGAAACAATGACCGTAATAGCGGTTACCAGAACAGGGATAATAGCGGCCAGAACAGAGATGGTTATAGAAATGATCGAAACAACGGCGGTTATAGAAATGATAGAAACAATGACCGTAATGGCGGTTACCAGAACAGGGACAATAACGGCCAGAACAGAGATGGTTATAGAAATGACCGTAATAACGGCGGTTATAGAAACGATCGAAACAATGACCGTAATGGCGGTTACCAGAACAGGGATAATAACGGCCAGAACGGCGGACGCTCAGGAAGAGATGGTCAGGGATTCTCTGGTCAGAGAAGAAATGACAGAGGTTCTTCAGCACCTAAGGACGATTTCATTTTTGAGACAAAGCCAGATTCAAGAAGACCAGACTCAAGAAAGAATGATTCAAGAAAGAATGACAGAAAGAAAGATAATGAGGCAAAGGAAAATCTTAAATTTGCTAACAGCAAGTTAGAGAAGAAACCGGCTCCAAAGCAGGAGAAGAAGGAAGAAGAGACAATTAAGCAGCTCATTTTACCAGACAGCCTTACTATCAAGGAACTTGCTGATAAGATGAAGGTTCAGCCATCTGCAATTGTTAAGAAGCTTTTCTTACAGGGCAAGGTTGTAACAATTAACCAGGAAGTTGATTATGATACAGCAGAAGAAATAGCACTTGAGTTCAACTGCATATGTGACCACGAAGTTAAGGTTGATGTTATTGCAGAACTTCTTAAGGAAGATGAGGAGTCAGAGGACGATATGGTTGCAAGACCACCAGTTGTCTGTGTTATGGGACACGTTGACCATGGTAAGACATCTTTACTTGATGCAATCAGGGAAACACATGTAACAGCTAAGGAATCAGGCGGTATTACACAGAAGATCGGTGCTTATATGGTGGATGTCGATGGACAGAAGATTACATTCCTTGATACTCCTGGACACGAAGCGTTTACAGCTATGCGTATGCGTGGTGCACAGGCTACAGATATTGCTATTCTTGTAGTAGCAGCTGATGATGGCGTTATGCCACAGACAATCGAAGCTATTAACCACGCTAAGGCAGCGGGCGTTGAAATTATCGTTGCTGTTAATAAGATTGATAAGCCTAATGCTAATATCGAGAAGGTTAAGCAGGAACTTACAGAATATGAACTTATCGCAGAAGACTGGGGTGGTTCAACTACATTTGTTCCAGTATCAGCTCACACTAAGGAAGGTATTGACGAACTTCTTGAGATGATTCTTCTTACAGCAGAGGTTAATGAGTTAAAGGCTAACCCTAACCGTAAGGCAAGAGGTATCGTAATTGAAGCGGAGCTTGATAAAGGACGTGGTCCAGTTGCGACTATCCTTGTACAGAAGGGTACATTAAGAGTTGGTGATGCAGTTGCTGCAGGTTCTTGTTATGGTAAGATAAGAGCTATGATTGATGATACTGGAAGAAGAGTTAAGGAAGCTACTCCATCTATGCCTGTAGAGATTCTCGGTCTTAATGATGTTCCTAATGCTGGTGAAATTATTATGGCTACAGAGAGTGAGAAGGAAGCAAGAAATATTGCTGATACATTTATTGCAGAAGGCAAGAAGAAGCTTCTTGATGATACTAAGCATAAAGTATCACTTGATGCATTGTTCGAGCAGATTCAGGCTGGTAATATGAAGGAACTCGACCTTATTATCAAGGCTGATGTACAGGGTTCAGTCGAGGCTGTTAAGCAGAGTCTTGTTAAGCTTTCTAATGAAGAAGTTATCGTTAAGGTTATCCATGGCGGCGTTGGTAATATTAATGAGTCAGACGTTGTGTTAGCTTCTGCTTCTAATGCTATTATCATCGGCTTTAATGTTAAGCCTGATAATCAGGCGAGAATAGTTGCTGAGAGAGAAAAGGTTGATTTAAGACTTTACAGTGTAATCTACAATGCAATTGAAGATGTTGAGGCAGCTCTTAAGGGTATGCTTGAGCCTATATATGAGGAAAAGATTATCGGTCATGCTGAGATAAGACAGATATTCAAGGCTTCTGGTGTTGGTAATATTGCCGGTGCTATCGTTACAGAGGGTAGAATTACTAAGGATTCAATTGTAAGAATTACAAGAGATAAAGAGCAGATATACGAAGGTCCTATCGCTACACTTAAGCATTTCAAGGATGATGTTAAGGAAGTTAAGGGCGGTTCTGAATGTGGTATGGTATTTGAGAACTTTGGCCAGATTCAGGAAGGCGATCTTGTAGAAGCTCATATAATGGTAGAAGTACCTAGATAGAGTTATCCGATAGTCCAGAAAATTGAATTTTCTGGACTATATGGTTTTGACAGTGATATAATTATATATTAGAAAGTAGGAGTATATGCGTAAAAATAGTGTTAAGAATACCCGCATTAATGGGGAAGTATTAAAAGAGCTAAGCAATATAATCCGTAGTGAAATCAAAGACCCAAGAATCAATCCGATGACATCGGTTGTATCTGTTGAGGTCGCACCAGATTTAAAGACTTGTAAGGCATATATAAGTGTACTTGGCGATGAGCAGTCACAAAAGGACACTATTACAGGACTTAAGAGTGCGGAAGGCTATATAAGAAGAGAACTTGCTAGAACAGTGAATTTAAGAAATACACCAGAAATCAAGTTCATTCTTGACCAGTCAATTGAGTACGGAATTAATATGTCTAAGCTTATAGACGAAGTTACACAGAAAGATAGTGATAGTCATAATAAGTAAGAAGGTGTAATATATGAATATTATTGAAGAGTTAGGTGCTGCAAAAGTAGTTGGTATAACAGGGCATATAAGACCAGATGGTGACTGCACAGGTTCAGTGCTTGGTCTGTATAATTATTTAAAGGATAATGCACCAGATATAGATGTAAATGTTTATCTTGAACAGCCATCAGACAAATTATCATATCTTAATGGTTTTGATGCTATAAAAAATGTTATTGAGCCGGATAAGAAGTTTGATGCATTTATTGTTCTTGATTGCAGTTCAATAGACAGAATAGAGCCATTCGCAGACGGCTTTAAGAATGCGGATAAGACTATATGTATAGATCATCATATAAGTAATGACAGTTTTGCAGATGTTAATAATGTTATTCCAACAGCGAGTTCAGCGTGTGAAGTGCTTTATGACACATTTGATGCCGGTAAAGTAAGCAGGAATACTGCTGAATGTATATACACAGGTATTATACACGATACAGGTGTATTCAAATATAGCTGCACATCACTCCACACTATGGAGATAGCAGGAAAGATGATGCAGATGGGAATAGATTATTCTGATATAATAGATAATAGCTTTTATAAGAAGTCTTATGTACAGAACCAGATTCTTGGAAGGGCGCTTCTTGAAAGCGTGCTTTTTTATGACGGAAAATGTATATTCTCAAGCGTGACAAGAGATGAAATGGATTTCTATGGAGTTACTGGCAGGGAGCTCGGAGGAATTATTGAACAGTTAAGGCTTACTGATGGAGTTGAAGTTGCAATATTCTTATATGAAACAGGCGATAATGAATATAAGGTAAGTCTTCGTTCTAAGAAAGAGATTGATGTAAGCAGGATAGCTGCCTGCTTTGGCGGCGGCGGACATATAAGGGCTGCCGGCTTTAATGCTAAAGGCACTGTATATGAAATCGTCAACAGAATAGGCGAAATGATTGAACAGCAGTATGCACAGGAGTAATCACTAAGAAAGGTTAAGTTGGTATGAACGGAATTATTAATGTATACAAAGAAAAAGGTTTCACATCACACGATGTGGTTGCAAAACTTCGTGGAATTCTTCATATGAAAAAAATAGGTCATACCGGTACACTTGACCCTGATGCAGTTGGCGTGCTTCCGGTGTGTCTTGGTAAAGGAACGGGTCTGTGTTCCATGATTACAGACTGGACTAAGACCTATGAGGCTGTAATGCTTCTTGGTACAGTTACTGATACTCAGGATACATCGGGAACTGTTCTTAAGACAAGAGAGGTTAATGTCACTAAAAGACAGATATTGGAAGTTTGCAGCAGCTTTGAGGGAGAATATGATCAGATTCCCCCAATGTATTCGGCACTTAAGGTTAATGGAAAGAAGCTTTATGAGCTTGCAAGAGCAGGGGTAGAGGTTGAGAGAAAACCGCGCCGTATAAAGATTAATTCTTTGAGGGTTAATGATATTAACCTTGAAGATGATATTAAGACGGTTACAATTACTGTAGACTGCTCCAAAGGAACCTATATAAGGACGTTGTGTCAGGATATAGGAGAGAAACTTGGCTGTGGAGCTTGTATGATGGAGCTTATAAGAACAAGAGTGGGGGATTTTCTTATTGATGATACTCTTACACTTAATCAGATAGCAGCTTATATGATTAAGGGAGAGATGGAAGAACATATTATCAGCATTGATTCTATGTTTCCGTCATATACCAGACTTACAGTAGATGAAGCTTACAACAAGCTTTTGTATAATGGCAATAAGCTTCCTTTAGAAGCGGTTGTTAATGAAGATTGTGAGTTTCTTGATATGGAGAAATTCAGGATATATGATTCTGGCAATACATTTGTTGGCATATATCAGTATATTGCGGGACAGTTTGTCCTTGAGAAGATGTTTTATGAAGGATAAATGATGTACCTGAAAGGCGGTGTAGACCAGTATGGAATACATACACGGAACGGAGGATTTCAAGCTGGAAAGGTCCAGCGCTGTAACGCTTGGCAAGTTTGATGGTGTTCATCTTGGACATCAGAAGCTTATATCCATAGTTAAAGAGAAAGCAGAGGAACAGGGACTTTTGTCGGTTATGTTTACATTTGACAGAATTCCGCTTAGTATCTGTCCTCAGAAGAACCAGCATTTTTTATCTACTAATTCGGAGAGAAGAATGTTATGCGAGAATTATGGAATAGATGTCGAGGTTGAGTATCCATTTACTACAACACTTATGAATATGGAACCAGAAGAATTCGTAAGTGATATATTGATTAATAAATTGAAAGCAAAGGTAATTGTCGTTGGAACTGATTATTGCTTTGGCAGGGATAGAAGCGGCAATGTGGAATTTCTTATAAGTAATGCAGCTAAATATGGCTATGAAACCATTGTTGTAGAGAAAGAGAAGTTTCAGGATAAAGATATAAGCAGTACATATGTAAGGGAAGAATTAAAGTTAGGTCATATGGAGACAGTCAATGTGCTCCTTAACAGACCTTATTCGATAACAGGAATTGTTGCCAAGGGTAACCAGCTTGGCAGGAAGTTAGAGATACCTACCATTAATGTATATCCTACAGAGATTAAGCTTCTTCCACCGAACGGAGTATATGCATCCAGAATATTAATAGATGGTGTCTGGTATTATGGTGTTACTAATCTTGGTACTAAGCCGACAATAAGTGATGGATATGAAGTGAGCGTTGAGACTAATGTATTTGACTTTGATAAAGATGTATACGGAAACAGGGTTGAGGTGGCACTTTATCATTTCTTAAGGCAGGAAATGAAGTTTGAAAATGTTGAGGCATTAAAGAAGCAGATGGAAAGTGATGCAAGCTTTGCTAAAGAGATGTTTCTTATACAATAAAAGATAAATGGAAATATTTTGAGATTGTTTTTGAAAAGATATTTTTGAAGTGATTTTGATAAAATTAAATTAAAATTAAATTTTGAAAATGTCTTGAAATCTTGAAATTATTTTGTAAATCCACTTGATTTCATATTGGTGTTATGATATATTATCAACGTATGAGCCGTCACTCAGATACGGGACACTCCGACCCCAGGCTTGGTGGCAGGTGATTAATATTTAGGAGGAATCAACAATGATATCTAAGGAAAAGAAAGCAGAAATTATTGCTAATTACGGAAGAAAAGCAGGAGATACAGGTTCTCCAGAAGTTCAGATTGCAATCTTAACAGAAAGAATTGCTGAATTAACAGAACATTTAAAGATTAACCAGAAGGATCATCACTCAAGAAGAGGTCTTTTAAAGATGGTTGGTAAGAGAAGAGCTTTACTTTCTTACTTAAAGAAGAACGACATCGAAAGTTACAGAAACTTAATCGAACGTTTAGGAATCAGAAAGTAATTAATTATTTATGGCGGAGTTGTATAACTTCGCCTTTTTCTTTTGGTAATATGCTTGCAAATCAGGCAGTAATTACTTATTATTAAGCTAATAACAGAAAGATTTCACCGAGACCACTCAAAAGCGTACTTAATTAAGTGGGTTTTTGAGTTGTTTCGGACTTTCTGTTAATACAATTAAGCAAGCCATAACAGGCGGAAACGAGGAAATTTATGTTTAAACAGTACACAATGGAATTAGCTGGCAGAACATTAAGAGTTGATGTCGGCAGAGTATGTGCACAGGCTAACGGAGCAGCTCTTATGCACTATGGTGATACAGTGGTACTTTCAACAGCTACTGCATCTAAGGAGCCAAGAGAAGGAATTGATTTCTTCCCATTAAGTGTTGAATTTGAAGAAAAGATGTATGCCGTAGGCAAGATACCTGGCGGATTTAATAAGAGAGAGGGAAAGGCTTCTGAGAATGCTATTCTTACATCAAGAGTAATAGACAGACCTATGAGACCTTTATTCCCTAAGGATTACCGTAATGATGTTACACTTAATAATATGGTTATGGCAGTAGATCCAGAGTGCCGTCCAGAGCTTGTTGCTATGATTGGAGCCTCTATTGCAACTTGTATATCAGATATTCCATTTGACGGTCCTTGTGCTATGACACAGGTTGGTATGATTGACGGAGAATTCATTATTAACCCATCACAGGCTCAGTGGCAGGAAGGTGATCTTCAGCTTACAGTAGCTTCTACTAAGCAGAAGGTTATTATGATTGAAGCCGGTGCTAATATCATTCCAGAGGACAAGATGATTGAAGCTATATATATGGCTCACGATATCAACCAGACAATCATTGCATTTATTGAGAAGATTGTATCAGAAGTTGGAAAAGAAAAGCACTCATATGAGAGCTGTGCTATTCCAGCAGAGATGTTTGAAGCTATGAAACAGGTAGTATCTCCAGAAGAAATGGAAGTTGCTGTATTCACAGATGACAAGCAGACAAGAGATAAGAACATTGATGAGATAATGGAAAAGATGAAAGAAGCATTTGCTGATAATGAAGAATATCTCGCATTACTTGGTGAAGCTCTTTACCAGTATCAGAAGAAGACTGTCCGCAAGATGATCTTAAAAGACCATAAGAGACCTGATGGACGTGCAATCAACCAGATAAGACCGCTTTCAGCAGAGGTTGATATCATTCCTAGAGTTCATGGTTCTGCTATGTTTACAAGAGGACAGACACAGATATGTGACGTTGTAACACTTGCTCCTTTATCAGAAGCACAGAAGGTGGATGGACTTGATGATAATGTTACAACTAAGAGATATATACATCACTACAATTTCCCTTCATACTCCGTAGGTGAGACAAAGCCTTCAAGAGGACCAGGACGTAGAGAGATTGGACACGGAGCTTTAGCCGAGAGAGCACTTATTCCAGTACTTCCTTCAGAAAAGGAATTCCCATATGCAATACGTGCTGTATCAGAGACATTCGAGTCTAATGGTTCTACATCAATGGCTTCAACTTGTGCATCTTGTATGTCACTTATGGCTGCTGGTGTTCCAATTAAGAGTATGGTTGCAGGTATCTCTTGTGGCCTTGTAACAGGTGATACAGATGATGATTATGTTGTTCTTACAGATATTCAGGGTCTTGAAGATTTCTTCGGAGATATGGACTTTAAGGTAACTGGTACAACAGAAGGTATAACAGCTATCCAGATGGATATTAAGATTCATGGTCTTACACGTCCTATCGTAGAAGAAGCTATAAGAAGAACAAGAGAAGCAAGACTTTTCATTATGGATACTTGTATGAAGCCAGCTATCGCTGAACCAAGAAAGACTGTAGGTGAATTCGCACCTAAGATTATCCAGACTACAATTGATCCGGCTAAGATTGGTGAAGTTGTTGGACAGCGTGGTAAGGTTATCAATGCCATCATCGAAGAATGTGGTGTTAAGATTGATATCACAGATGACGGCTTTGTATCAGTATGTGGTGTTGACCAGGCTGGTATGGATAAGGCTATGAAGTATATCAGAACTATTGTTGATGAATTTGAAGAAGGAAAGATATACGAAGGTAAAGTTGTAAGTATTAAGGAATTCGGTGCATTTGTTGAGTTCGCACCTGGAAAGGAAGGAATGGTTCACATTTCTAAGATTTCTAAGGAAAGAATTAATATGGTAGAAGATGTTCTTACTCTTGGTGACGTTGTCAAGTGTAAGTGCATGGGTAAGGATAAGATGGGAAGAATAAGCTTCTCCATCAAAGATGCTGAATAATTGATAGTTCAGACATTTAATAATTGATATATAAAGATATTAACTGATAAGCAGTTTGACCTGCTGGCTTGACTGCTTATTAGTTATTTATAGTGATTTTAATTATAAGGAGGATACAGATATGGTAGATCAGAATTGTGCATACTGTATGGAAGGTGAACTTGTTGCAAAGTTCGGTATTAAGATATGCGAATTAGAGACATCTAAGGTATATCTTTTCAAGGAGCAGAGTCATCCGGGAAGATGTATCGTTGCGCATAAGAAGCATGTAGGTGATATGAACGAGCTTACAGCAGAAGAAAGAGCAGCTTACTTTGAGGATGTTGCAAGAGTTGCAAGAGCAATTATGAAAGCGTTTAACCCAGATAAGGTTAACTATGGTGCATATGGAGATACAGGACATCATCTTCACTTCCACCTTTGTCCTAAGTATAAGGACGAATATGAATGGGGTGGAGTATTCCTTATGAATCCAGATAAGAAATACCTTACAGATGAAGAATATGCTGCTATGATTGAGAAGATTAAAGCTAATCTTTAAGATTAAGTGGTGTTTTAACATATAATTCTGCTGCTTTTGCAGAAAATATAAGAATGCATACAAAATATTGTGATATTGGTATAAAATTTATGCAATATCACAATATTTTCTGTCTCTTATACACATCTCCGAGCCCACGAGACCCTAAGACATCT
>ERZ1694977.436-NODE-436-length-16110-cov-10.821987_pt1 | contig 16110 bp, 7 predicted proteins | sample MGYA00581609_ERZ1694977 | MGnify/ENA primary metagenome ERZ1694977 (study PRJEB42213, sample SAMN07424467) | human gut metagenome | biome: ENVO:00009003; feature: ENVO:2100002; material: ENVO:00002003 | host: Homo sapiens | place: USA | collected 2014 ... | reverse complement strand
TTGCCGTTGATGTACGTTTCCACCATATACACGAAGATGTTGTCCACCTCGTAATATCTGCACTGCTGCGCTGCCGTCTTGCTGTTTCTCTTTGCCATGTCGGTAAGGGTCAAAGGGTGAATAACCAAAGGATGAAGCCGAAGAAGGCAATGGTGGAAAGGATAGCCACGATTACACCTATCGCCACTCGGAACACTCCGTTTACAATCTCTCTGATGATACCCCAAAGGATGCCGAACACCCCGAAGGCGGTGCGCATCATCAAGCCGCATATCGCCAACCCGATGTGTTGCGCCATTTGTCTGAAATTTGCCGTTGCCGTCATATCTTCGCTGTTTTTGATTTTTTTGTTTTTAATGCGGATTCAAGAGCTGAGGGAGTTGAGTTTCAAACTATCTTATCTGCCTCTCGTTTATCCGACATTTTTTTTAATGCGTCTTTCTGTCGCATCGGTCGTTTTCGTTTCGGGTGCTTGAAAAGGTAGGGATTAGGGAATGCAAGGTTTTTCGGGGAAATACTACCCGAAGGGCTGGAGATTTCCGCAGAAAACAGGAGGCTTGACCTTGCTTTCCCGTCCAATCCCGGAATTACCTTTGCGCCCAGAACGAAAATGACTGACTGATGCGGCTCACTGAAAGGCGCAAAATGGAGGTAAACGAAAACAGAGGCAGATTGGGTGGAAAAAAACTTCAGGGGAAAATCCGTAAAAAAAAGAATCACCAAAAGGAAAAAGACATCACCGGAAGCGTGAAAAGCGCAAACCACAACAATCATTCTTCCCGGTTTGCCCGCTGTGTGTGGCCGCCTGTTTCATTCATGGGGCAGGCTGACACACTCTGCATTCACTTTCCGCTTCCGGCAAAAGAGACAGCGAAAAAAGAAAAATCATTTGAAAACCCGTAAAAGCACCTCTTGGCATAGGCGCAAAAGAAAGGGGCATCGCATCATCAGTCTAAACATCGTTTAGGCGTGAGGCAATGCCCTTTTCTCCGGCTATGCGGTAGTCGGCACACGTTTGTTCCAAACTCGTTTTGGGCAATGGTGTGCCGACGGATAAAACCGCTTTTACGGAAAAATCTTATGAATGAGGGGATAAAAAAAACGGGAGTTTATATCAAAATCTCGAATTAAATAGCTACTTTTGCATATGAAGAGTTCTTTGAAGGTTACGCAACGCGCAGAAGGATAATGCAGTAGATAACTAACTAAATCGTAACCTATTACTATCATGAGCGACTAACCTACGCTCATTTCCAATAAATTACACTCTTTTCGTAACTTCATTCTACAAAGCTACAAAATAATACGGAGGAAAAAAGCTACATTCCATTCAAATTCGAGCATAAATCAATCATTTCCCTCCTTTTGACGCAAATCAAGCCCTATTTCTAGAAAGGATAGCCGATGGCAAAGTGCAATCCCAGTCCATCCTTAAACTTAGGAATATTATAATATCCTTTCTTGCCGGTATCATACGGATCATGAAGAGCAATACCCAGATCCAGGCGGATTACCAGGAAAGTAAGGTCATAACGCAATCCCACCCCAGTACCCAAAGCTATACTTTTAGCAAAATTACGAAGAGTAAGCAAACCGCCGGGACGTATATTCTCACCTTCCTCATTCTTTTGTTCACGCAGCAGCCACACATTTCCCGCGTCCAGAAAAGCTGCCCCGTACAAATCACCCAGGATAGGGAAACGGTATTCCACATTCGCTTCCAGCTTCACATCTCCGGTTTCATCCAGATAACCATACTGTTTATCTTCAGGACGATAAGAACCGGGGCCGATAGAGCGCACTGTAAACGCACGGATACTGTTAGCTCCCCCAATATAGAACTGCTCGCTGTAAGGCGCTACAGTCTGGTTCCCATATGCATACAAAATTCCCCCCATCAAACGAGTGGCTATATGCTGTTTCTCTCCGACTTTAAACAAACAACGCACTTCGGATGTCATTTTCAGGAATTGCGCATAAGGACTGTTTAATAACTTCTTATCTGTTTCCTTGAATCCCTTCCCAAAAGCAGCATACACCAACGAAGTCAGATTACCTGCCGAAGTAAAGGAAGTTTCCCACCATAAATTATTGCGTTTCTTCAACGGGGCGTTATCATACGTAAACGTATAACTCATAGCTGGGATAAACTGATTTCCCAAACTGATTTTCAAGCTCCGGTTCTTGTCCACTATCGTATCAAAACGTGTAGTAGTATGCTGCAACGTATTAAATGCCAGTCTGAAAGGAGTCACAGTATGTTTCCATACCCGCGAAGGCTGGAAATCGTATGACACCGTTCCACCGAAAGAAAGCATTTTAAAGAAGCGGGCACGGTTCAACTGACTGGCATACAACTTGAATGAGGTATGCTGCGGAAATCGCGAGCTCATCATTTTTTTACTCATCCACGGCAACACCAGGCGAGGATACTCCAATGAAAAAGAAGTCCCCAACTCGTATGAGTTCAATTTAGAACTGTTCCCGTCCGCCGTAGAATTGGTCTGCCATTCGTATGACCCTTTCAACTGGAAAGAAAGCGTGGCCGCTGTACGCATGAAATTCTTCCGCGAGAGGCTGAAAATCGCTCCGGGACCAGTCTGATCCGTACTTTTGGTAGTCACATTGAATTCCAGTTCTCCGTCATACGGCAAATCGAATGTAGCATTCATCCGCACATTCAGCGTATCACACCCCGGCAATGTATCTTGCGGGGCATAGCGGAACTCGGCAAATTTGAAAATGCCCAAACGCGCCAAGGCTTCCTGCGTGAAATTCTGACGGGCCTGAGAATAAAGCTGCCCTTTCTGGTAAAAGAAGCGCTTAGCCAATACTCCGGGGCGGATACCGGGTTTCTTACCGCTATAGTGTAAAGTCATTCCCGGAAAGACGATGGAATCAGTAGGTTCCTCTCCTTTATATCCGGTAAGATAAACAGAAGTATTCCCTATATAATAAGGTCTTTTCGCATCGGCAGGCACTCCAGCTTTCGGGACAACCTGCAAACTGACCATTCCCGGTTTGCGCAAGGTATCCGCACGGAAAGTAATGAATTCGGGACGGAAATAATAATAACCATTGTTACGGAAAAGGGTACTCAGCCGCTGGCGCTCCTCCTCCAGTTTCAACACACTGAAATTATCTCCTTTATGCAATACCCTCTGGTCATAAGCAGCCCTGATCAGACTATCGGCGCGAGGAGGATATTTCAGATACATGACAGAGTCCAGATAATAAGGGTTCGCCATATCAATCTTATAACTTAACTTGGCTTTCCGAGGATTCTTCAACGAGTCTACAGAATAAGTCACAGCACCATTGAAAAAGCCATAATCATGCAACAGATTGGTGGCCACCTTCACACGGGTTTCCGGATTCACCGTAGACAAATACACCGGAGTAGACCCCAGCTTGTTGAAGATCCAATGCCCCACCCCCTTTTTATCCTGGTATTTCACAAAATCATTGTATATCCACAAACCGAAAGGAATGGGAAAACGCAAGGAGTTGCTTCCCAAAATGGCATTATTGGGAGGATAAGACAAAGCAGCCTCCACCTCTTCCAAGGTCTGGACACCGGCAGGGGTCTTGTCTTCATTCAGAATCTCCATATTTTTCACACCGACATATAGCGTTTCGTCTTCCGGCAAATTCCTGGTAGTAGAGCAGGCAGCTGTCATCAGCAACAATACCGATAATAGAAACAGGTTTATGTTATGTTTTCTCTCCATATCTCCAACAATCATTTTTTCTTCTTAGACTTGAAAATAAACAGTTCGCCCAGGTGACTCATCTTCTTGCGAAGCACAATACCCACACCGGTCTCTATGATCTCACCTTCCAGCACACTCTCATAGTTCTTGTCGTGGAAGAGCTTGACATACCGGGTACCGCTGTTGTCCAAGCGGTATTCTATGGATACATTATCAATAAAGGTTTCATCCTGCTGTACCGTACTTCCGGTAGACACTTTACCGCCTACCACTATACGGAAGCGGTTATTCCAGAAACGTTTGGCGAACTGGAAATTATAATCCGTGCGTTTCCCGCCGCTATCGGCATCATCCACCGTTTCCATGCCCACATTGATATCAAGTGCTTTCCCGGCAATATTCGAGATTTCGCTCTGCAGGAATGAGTTCAAGGCATTATTCACATTAAATCCTCCCGTAGAGTTTCCTTCAGCCATATACATTCCGGTCACCAGCATGGTGACAGCCAGTTTTCCCCGTTCCTCCACCGACATGGCATTCAGCTGGTCTTGCACAGACGCATCCTCGGGAGCCGAAAGGGTAAACGCCAGCCCCAGATTCTCCAGACTCTGGCTCAAAGCGATCCCTACATCAAACCCGACGATACGCGAAGTCTTTCCATCCTCGCCCACCGAAGCACGGACCCTTTCGGTCGCGGTAATGTTCAGTTGCGGATTCATGATATTTCCCGTCCACTCCACATAACTGCCATTTTGAATATTAAAAGTCTTCAGCGGAATAATCGGAATCTGGTATTTCATCTCCCCGCTCATCAAGGAATAACGCCCGGTCAGCAACATATCCCCCTGAGGAGTGTACTGGAATGACAAGTCTCCGCCTCCTTCCAGCAACATATAGTTGGAGCCGTCCGGCACCAGATCCACACGTGCCTGCACCGCCTGGTCTATATGCATGGTCATGGCCACATCCATCCCTCCCAAAGAGATTTGCTGGACAGAGGACTCCTCTACCGAAGTTGTGTCGTTGAAATTGACAAAAGTCACCATATCCCCCAAACGGTCGTTCACCGTCAAGGGAGAGTCTTTCAGGACATAGGTCACATTAGTCTTCCCCAATATGTTCATGTTCCCCCGCATCACCAGTTCCTCCACAGGACCGCGCAGCGTTGCGTTAAAATCCACATACATCTTGCCGTAAACCATAGCCCGCTTGGTACGGGGAGCATTCAGCAACTCATAATTCTCGGCATGCATTTTAAGGTTCACCGCCGTCCGTTCCAAATCCGAGAAGTCCACCTCGCCGTTAATGGTAAAAGGAGTCTTGCCTTTGGTGAATATATCGAACTCCTTGAACATCATCTTACTGTTCACCACCTGCACCGGTTCATTATCAAAACGGAACATGGCAGACATCTCCGGCATGAAGAAAGTCACGGAATCCAATGCCAGTTCCCCATTCAGCAAGGGTTTGGCCGGATCACCTTTCATGGACAATGTTCCATCAATATCCCCGTCCAGTTCCACCATGCGGTCGGGCACAAACGGATTGGCGACATTCAGCGGAAAATGTTCGAAGGCTATATCCGCGCTCAGGCTTCCCGTTCCTTCCTCCGCGGGCAGATAGATACCTCCCAAATGAGCTATCTCCTCACCATCATGGCGTATATAGGCATCCAGATGATGATCCTTTGCCTCACCGGGCAGATACACACCACCCAGTTCCCAATTTCCCAACGCACTGCCTTCATATTTGAATTCATCTATACGCAAATCACTGCTCACCATCATATACGGACCGGAATCTATATAATGCGCTTCTGCTCCGATCCATCCTTCCATATCAGGCATATAGGGAAGGATACGCCGGAATTCTTTCAGATTGATGCGTGAAAGCTCCACCGTCATATCCTGTTTGGCTATGGTATCTTCCCGATTGGTATAGAAACTGAGTCCGGTCCCCTGCTCGTCATGCAAATCCAGATTTGCATGAATCCGCCCGTTGTCAGCCAGATAAATATAGTTATTTTTATTCACGGTAAAAGGACGGTATACCAACGTGGGATGCTCCGGAAAAACCTTCATGCGTATGCCGTGGCGGCGCAGGTCGGCCATCACTCCCATATATACTCCCTGTTCTTTACGGGCATTCAGGTATTGAACCAACAACTGGGCGCTGTTGTTTCCCACATTTCCCTCCAGCGTCACATCAAACGCCTCCTGTCCCGGTTTGGGTCCGTTCACCACTCCGCTCAACATATTTATGCCATTCAGGTCCTGCTGTACATCCAGATAAATGGTATCCAAAGTCAGGCTGTCTGTACGCAATCCATATAAATAAGCCTCCCCGTTCAATCCCTCTGCCGGAGATGAATCCACATCCATAAACAGACGACTGTATGACAACCCCATCATTGACAGATAATTGGCTATCGGATTATCGGGACCGGAAGATATTTTCAGACATAGTCCCGGAAGAAATTCCCGAAGCTCCTCCTGTTCAATATGTTTGCTTTCCCATTGTTCCGCCAGTTTCTTCATCAGCAAATCCGCCCTGCTGGAAATGTATTCCATGTGCCCTGCTCCTTCCAGACTCAAATCAAGATCCCCCGCACGCAGATAAGCAAAAGTGGAATCTCTGGAAGTGCTGAATCCGGCAAACAGGTCCTTGGAATGGGAAGTGCGTTTGGCAGTGACAATCGTAGCATTCGTCATCTCGGCCTCTACGACATACCTTTTTCTGAGGTCACTGCTGAAACGGACACCCAGGTGCTGGGAGGTCTGAAAACGGGTATCCATCAGATGAAGCGCCTGCCAATCCAAATGAGCCACATCCATTTTCAAGTCGCCCGAAACATCATGAGGTTTCAAGATACCATCCAAATGCGCATTGATATCCATGGTCCAGTTTTTCACTGCCAGTGAAGCATGCACCTTCGATTTCTCCAGTCCGGCAGCCAATGAAATTCCTGTCAAATGATAACTGCCATAATGGAAACGGTCTATGCCGCCCTCCGCATTGAAATAAGTACGGGGAGAGAAAAAGTCAAAACCTTCCCCCTCCACTTTCAGACGGGTGGACAAGGTGTACAAAGAATCGGCAGGCATAAACTGGTGCAGGTCAAAATGATTGACAGCCAAGTCTGCCTCATACCTGTCACGCGACAAGTCGTATTTGGCAAACAGACGGGCTGCCCGTTCCATCTTGAAATCATCCGCTACGGAAATGCTGTCATTATAAACCGTTATAGGAATAGTATCGGCCGCAACCACCGCCTGGGCTTCGGGCTGCATCAGCAGCAGGTCCGTGCCCATTTTAGTGCCCGCCATCGTAAATTTGCCTTCCAAGCGCGTTCCGTATGGAATTTCTATTCCTTCAGCCAACGTGGAAACAAACTTCAAATCCTTGGTTTCAGCTTCCAAAGTGATATCCCCCCCGCGCAGCAGACTGTCTGTCAGATGGGTTAGCTCCCCCCGGGCGAACAATCCCAATGCACCGGGCAGCTCGGCAGTCAGCGTAGTCAGTTTCAGCTTATTCAAATCACCGTCGATCCCTGTACGGATGCGCAAGGGTTCAGAAGGATACTGCCGGATAAACTTTTCATCCATACTTCCCATGAATCTCACCACATCCGGCTTTCCTATATCAGCCATCAGCCGTGCGGACACCAAGCCTTCATCCTTAAAATCCAAAGCATTCCAATCCATCGCAGCGTTCAGTTCCAGATAAGAATCCCGGGTTTCCAGTTTCAATGAAGGCACACGCAGCACCTTGTCATTGGAAACCATCCGCCCTGTGGCAGAAACGATTTCCACTCCCGAATGCTCTTTCAGCACAAACTGGCTGATTATGGCTTTCATATTCCTACCTTCGTAATATAGGGAATCCAGTTTCACACCGATATCCGTCAGTGCAATATGGGAGGGGTCCAGTCCGGAGGACAGGCTGTCGGCAGCCAGCGGCTTCCCGTTATCGTAACGCACACGTCCGTTCTCTATCCGAAACGTTTGCAGCGAATAGGCCGATTTATGCAAGTCTATCAGCCCGTCGCGCAGTATGGCATTATCCAGCGAAGCCGCCAATGACAAGCTGTCCAAAGGCATATCCAGCGCAAAGGATACATTCTGTAAATCAATATCCTGCAATATTATTTTCCAATAGGTGGTGTCGCTTGCAGCCGTATCGGCCGCAGCGGTGTCATTCAGGCAAAGAGATAAATCCGTATCTTTCAACAAGACTTTGTTAACGATGGCAGTTTCGGGGTCCAGTGCCACTCCATGACTGGAAATGAACAATTCCCCCAAAGTACCGTTCAACTTCATGCCATGTATCAAGTCATTAGAATTCACTGTGGCTCCTTGCAGGGATATGCCATCCACTTCCACCTGCTTTTTCAGCAGTGGCAGCAACTGCACATTCACTTGCAGGCGGCGTACACTGAGCAACGTATCATTATGCGGGGAAGCAGCATCTACATTGGTCACCACCAGATTCAACGGAAAAGACAAAGAGATACGTCCCACGGAGATATTCATACCAGTAGCTTCCGAGGCATATACAGCAGCTTTGTCCACCAGAAAATTCTGAATAGGTGGCAAATAAATCAATATACATAAAATGATGAACAGAATGAACGGAGATGCTATCGTCCACAATGTCCAACGAACATATTTTTTCTTCATCGAGTGTCTGTACAAGTATTCCTGCAAATTTAAACAATTTTATCGGCATAATGGTTGAAAGAACGCAGCTTTTATCTTTTGTTTCCCATAATTTATTAAAAAAGAACTTACGGACTACCTGTTGCCACTAAGAAAGATCTATAATCTTACCCCCGCAAAATTTAAATCTTTCAGCTCTCCCGTCTGTTCCCATAATATGAACAATACGGACAAGCCGACAGATTTCCAAGAAGACGGAAGCTACTTCCAACGTAGACGCAGTTCCTTTTTCTCACACACGTGCGCGCATATTACAAATATGATATAAATCCGGCATCCTTCATCAAAGACTTCCCTCTGAAACGATGGATGCCATACTACTATTCAATGCGAATTTCAAGACTTATGCAAACCATGTTATTCAGAAACTTTTTTAATTTTCTTTTTTCAAGTCTTATCATCTTCCGGTTTTGCCGCCGGTCTTTTTATCTATTTTCTTTCGTCTTTTCTCTTTCCGGTGCTTCTCTTCCCCTCACTCTGCCCCATTTACTTTTCTTCTCTACAAATTATAAGAACACGCACGTTTGTGAGGAAAAAAGACCTGGTTCTGCCGCGTCTGCGTCTGAAGTATTCCTCCGCTCTCTCCCTTTTTTTATCCTTCCTTTCTTCGCTTTTCCTCTCTTACTCTCAATTTTATTTCCTATCTTTGTCCGATAAATAAAAAATAGCTCATGACTTCAAACAAAATTTTACTAATATGCCTGGCCTTCATTGCATTGACTGCATGCAACGCCGGCTCGAAAAGACAAACAAATCATCATATGGAAAATGAAAAGCGTACCTTGGTAAAACTGGAAACCACCATGGGAAATATCACAGTGGCCCTGTATAATGAAACGCCGAAACATCGTGATAACTTTATCAAACTGGTAAAAGAAGGAGTATATGACAGTACATTGTTCCACCGGGTTATCAAACAATTCATGATCCAAGCTGGCGATCCGGACAGCAAAAACGCATCGGATACTGCCATGCTGGGCAGCGGTGATGTGGGTTACACCATTCCCGCTGAGTTCAATCCGAAATTCTTCCACAAGAAAGGAGTATTGGCGGCAGCACGCCAGGGTGATGATGTGAACCCCGAAAAGGCTTCATCGGGTTGCCAGTTCTATATTGTTACCGGACGCAAGTTCACCGAACCGCAATTGCTGGGCATGGAGAACAAAATAAACGAACAGCGTGAAGAAGCTCTGTTCGACAGTCTGGCACGCCAGCACATGAAGGAAATATACAAGATGCGCAAGGCAGGAGACAATGCCGGGTTACTGGAATTACAGGACACCTTGGAAGCCCAAGCCCGTGAGCTGGCGGACAAAGAAGAGAAATTCCGCTTCACCCCCGAACAGATCAAAGCATACAGCACCATAGGCGGCGCTCCCCACCTGGACGGTTCTTATACCGTATTCGGTGAAGTAACCGAAGGTATGGAAGTAGTGGACAATATTGAAATAGCAAAAACGAACCGCGCAGACCGCCCTATAGAAAATATCCGGATTCTCAAGGCAAGTATTCAGTAATTTGCAACTCAGATGATTAACATTAACCGATACACCTTGTCCAACGGGCTGCGTGTGATACACAATGAGGACAATACGACTCAGATGGTGGCATTGAACCTACTGTACGATGTGGGCGCACGCGATGAAGATCCTGATCATACCGGATTCGCCCATCTGTTTGAGCACCTGATGTTCGGAGGCTCCGTCCATGTGCCCGACTATGACACTCCGGTACAAAATGCCGGAGGCGAAAACAACGCATGGACAAATAATGACATAACCAATTATTACATCACCCTCCCTCGTCAGAATGTGGAAACCGGATTCTGGTTGGAGAGTGACCGTATGTTATCCCTCGACTTTAACCCGCGCAGTCTGGAAGTGCAACGGCAAGTGGTAATCGAAGAGTTCAAACAGCGGAACCTGAACCAGCCATACGGAGACGCCTCACATCTGCTACGCGCCCTAGCTTATAAGGTGCATCCGTACCAGTGGCCTACCATCGGTAAAGAAATCAGCCACATAGCCAATGCCACCCTTGAAGAGGTGAAAGCCTTTTTCTTTAAATATTATGCACCGGACAACGCCATTCTGGCTGTAACGGGACATATTACTTTTGAAGAGACAGTGACATTGGCTGAAAAGTGGTTCGGCCCTATCCCGCGCCGCAACGTAGCCCCCCGCTCACTGCCGGCAGAACCCCGGCAAACGGAGGAACGCCGACTGACAGTAGAGCGGAACGTGCCTGTAGACGCGCTCTTTATGGCATTCCATATCTGTGAACGACGCCATCCCGACTACTATGCTTTTGATATGCTAAGCGACTTGCTGAGCAGCGGACGTTCCTGCCGTCTGGTGCAGCATCTGGTACAAGAGAAACAGGTATTCAACAGTATCGACGCCTATATATCGGGCAGTATTGACGAGGGATTGTTCCATATCACCGGCAAACCCGCCCCAAGCGTCACGCTGGAAGCTGCCGAAGCTGCCGTATGGCAGGAACTGAAGGCATTGACAGAAGAAAGTGTGGATGAAGACGAGCTGGAAAAAGTAAAGAACCGCTATGAAAGCGAACAGATATTCAATAACCTGAATTACCTGAATGTGGCTACCAATCTGGCTTATTTTGAACTGACCGGCAAAGCGGAAGATATTAACAATGAAGTAAACAAATATCGCTCGGTCACTGCCGGCCAGATAAAAGAAGCTGCACAAAAAACATTTGTGCGAGAAAATTGTTCCACACTCTACTATAAAAGTAATTTGCCGACCTGATAATATGCTAATTTGCCAACTGGCTGCGCCATGCGGAACACAGCACAGCCAGTTGGCAAATTAGCATATTGGCACATTAGCAATTTATTAACCATGCAACATTACAAAGCACTTTTCACTTTAGGTATCCCTATCGTTATCGGCCAGATAGGTGTCATCATTTTGGGTTTTGCCGATACATTGATGATAGGCCATCACAGCACGAATGAATTAGCCGCCGCCAGTTTTGTCAACAATATGTTTACTTTGGCCATTATTTTCGCTACCGGATTCTCATACGGGCTGACTCCTATCGTAGGGAGTCTGTTCGGACGGGGAGAAACCCATGTAGTGGGACGAATGCTGAAGAACAGCCTGTTTGCCAACACACTGCTGGCCGTATTGCTCACACTCATCATGTGGATACTTTATCTGAATATCCACCGACTGGGGCAACCCGAAGAACTGCTGCCTTTAATGCGTCCCTACTTCATCGTTTTGCTGATATCCTTGTTGTTTGTACTGCTTTTCAACGGTTTCAAGCAATTTGCCGACGGCATAACCGATACCCGCGTTTCAATGTGGATCTTATTGACAGGAAATGTAATGAACATTATCGGCAACTACATTCTGATTTACGGTAAACTGGGAATGCCCGAAATGGGATTGCTGGGAGCGGGAATTTCCACATTGGCCTCCCGTATCATGATGGTGGTCGTGTTCGCCGTCATTTTTTTCTGTACCCGACGTTATCATATTTATAAAGAAGGATTTCTACACAATACGCTCAACCGGGCAGACTTCCTGCACCTGAACAAACTGGGATGGCCCATTGCCATGCAGATGGGAATGGAAACTGCTTCGTTCAGTCTCAGTGCCATTATGGTGGGATGGATCGGGACTACTGCTCTGGCGGCCCACCAAGTGATGCTCGCCATTTCCCAAATCTGCTTTATGATGTATTATGGCATGGGAGCAGCCGTTGCCGTGCGGGTTAGCAACTTCCGCGGACAGAATGACCGGATGAACGTCAGGCGCTCTGCATACGCCGGATTCCATATCATGCTGCTCATCGCACTGATAGGCGCCCTGCCCATCTTCCTGCTGCGTAACGAACTGGGAGGATGGTTCAGCGACAGTCCGGCGGTCAGCGTAATGGTAGCACAACTTATCATTCCGTTCATCATCTACCAGTTTGGTGATGGATTACAGATAAATTTCGCCAATGCCCTTCGTGGAATCGCAGATGTGAAACCCATGATGTATATCGCATTCATCGCCTATTTCCTTATCTCCCTGCCTGCCGGCTATTTTTTCGGTTTCATCATGGATTGGGGAATCATAGGAATATGGATGGCATTTCCTTTCGGACTGACTACAGCCGGAATACTCTATTACCTGCGCTTTAACCGTGATACGAAATAAAAATAAAACCACCATGAGCCTGCCCAACCGTTCCACCAAGCTGAAAGTTGCATTCGGCTATATTCTGCTGACTGCACTGCTCTTTATATCTATCGGATATATCTATCAAGAAATGAAGTCACTGTCCGGAACCGGTGATGATGAAGCCATCCTGAGCCAACGGCGCCATGTCACCAACCAAATTATCAGCCAGCTCTATCAGGCGGAAGTCATCGGACAATCGCTCAGTACGGGACAAATAGAACAATACTACCGATACCAACGAGCCATGAAACAAGCCACCACGGCACTTGACTCCCTACGCACGTTGCTGACAGACAGCATACAACTGGCGCGACTGGATACCGTAGGAATGCTTTTCATGGATAAAGAACGGAATATGCGCAACCTGCTGAAAGCAATTCAGGACGGTGGGACAGATATACTTTACAAACAGCATATAGACGAACTGATCGCCCAGCAAGATTCCTTGCTCAGCCTTCCCCATGTACGAAAAAAAGTAATCACACACACCAATTCTTATATTATTCGTAAAAAGCCCAAAAGCTTCTTCAAACGTTTGGGAGAAGTGTTCTCGCCCGGAAAAGCAGATTCCACACAGGTCAACAATGTGATTCAGGAAGAATATACCGATACGCTGACCGAGGCATACAGTCCGGCAGATACTGTGGTCACCATGTTGAAAAACATACAGAGCCGAGTAACCGATACCCAACAAGAACGTATGGAAATGGTCAATCGCCGCACCCAGTCCCTGCGCCTCAGCGGCTTGAAACTAAGTCAGAAAGTCAATCAGCTATTAAGTACTATAGAGGAAGAAGAGCAAGCTTTGGCCCAAAACAAACATATACAAGAGGAATATATTCGCCAAAGCTCTATCCGCACAGTGGCGGGAATCGCCATTGTCGCTGTGGTTCTGGCTATTTTCTTTCTGGTCTTGATATGGAGAGACATCACTCGCAGCAACCACTACCGCCGAGAACTGGAAAAAGCCAAACGTCGCGCCGAAGACTTATTGGCGGCGCGTGAAAAACTAATGCTGACCATCACCCACGATATCAAAGCTCCCGTGGGTTCCATCTTGGGCTATACCGACCTGCTGGAGCGGATCACTACCGAAGAACGCCAGCGTTTCTATCTGAACAATATGCAGAGTTCAGCCAATCACCTGCTCAGCCTGGTCAAATCCCTGCTGGATTACCACCGGCTGGATGCACATAAAATGGACGTCAACCAGGTATCGTTCAACCCCCACCAACTGTTCGACACCATTTATATTAGCTTCAAACCGATGGCAGACTCCAAACAGCTGGAACTGAACTATCATTGCAACGAATCATTGAACCGCGTATACATAGGAGACCCGTTCCGTATCCGCCAAATAGCGGAGAATCTGCTATCCAATGCACTGAAATTCACTAAAGAAGGAGGCATCACCCTGCGGGCAGCATTGGAAAACGGCCAATTGCATTTCAGTATCAGTGACACAGGATGCGGTATCAGCCAAGAAGAGCAACAACGTATCTTTCAGGAATTCACCCGGCTCCATAATGCACAAGGACAAGAAGGATTCGGCTTGGGACTGGCCATCACCCGTAAACTGGTGCTTCTGCTCGAAGGGGATATCAAGATAGAAAGCGAACAAGACAAAGGCAGCTGCTTCCATGTATATCTGCCTTTGCCTGAGGGTCCTTCCCATCCGGATGAAAATCTTTCCGGACCGGGAGCAGAACATACTCCTGCTTCCCCTGACGCAACCGGGATCCGGCAAACAGACACTCCACGCGAAGACAGTGAGCCGATTCACCTGATTTTAATTGACGACGACCGCATACAGTTACAGCTTACCACCGCCATGCTGGAACGCCCCGGAGTGACTGTGACCTGCTGCCATCATCCCGAAGAGCTCCTCAACCAATTGAAAGAAAAGCGCTTCGACGTCTTACTCACGGACATACAAATGCCTGCCATGAACGGATTCGACTTATTGAAAGCCATCCGCACGCTGGACACATCATGGGTGCAAACCCTGCCGGTGATCGCCCTGACCGCCCGTAGCGATATGGACGAAAATTATTTCTGTTCACATGGCTTTGCCGGTTGCCTGCACAAACCTTTCACCATAAACGAATTGTTTACAGCCATCTTCCAGGTCACAGGAAAGGATGTACCCGCCACAGGAAATCCGACTCCCCATATAGCACCGGCCAAAGAAAATCATCCCCAACAAGAAACGTTGGATTTCTCCGCCCTGACCGCCTTCTCGGAAGATGATCCGGAAGCAGCCGCAGAAATACTCCGTACCTTCATCAGCGAAACAAAAAAGAACCGAGAGTGTATGGAAGAAGCATTGGCGAAAAAGAATATGGAAGACATCACGGCAATAGCTCATAAACTGTTGCCACTGTTCACCATGCTGGGAGCTACCCGTTGCATTCCTGCACTGACATGGATGGAACAAAGACGAGGGACAACCGAAATCGGTGAAGAAGCGATAGAGAAAACAAACTTTATAATAGAAGAAATAGAAAAAGTAATTGACGAAGCAAAAAAGCAGATCGAAATACCGAATGAAGCATGAAGAATTAAGCCCTGTTAAGTTAAAAGGTATTAGAAATAGAGTCCGTGTTTCGGTACACCGTGAAAAAAGCTTATTTTTGCACGAATAAAAACCACATAAAGATGCCACATTCCATTCTGATAGTAGAAGATGACTTGACTTTTGCCACCATGTTGAAAACTTGGCTGGGTAAAAAAGGATTTTCGGTTGATACAGCAAGCAGTAATGCGCGCGCACGCAAACAACTGGATGCACAACCATACGATCTTGTTTTGTCTGATCTGCGCCTGCCTGATCAAGATGGTATCTTCTTGCTTTCATGGATGAAAGAACAGAAATATAACATCCCACTCATCATCATGACAGGCTATGCTGACATCCAAAGCGCTGTACAGGCTATAAAACATGGAGCCAGTGATTACATTTCAAAGCCGATACAACCGGATGAGTTGCTGAAGAAAATTAATGAGGCATTGCAAAACAAAGCTTTACCCACACCGGTAGGAATAGAAAAGAACACAGTCGCGCCCAAAGCATCTAAGAACAAAGCCGTTCCCCACAGTGCAACCGTTCCTCCCTCTAATTTTCTGGAGGGGGAAAGCGAGGCAGCGCGCCAACTCTACAATTATGTAGGTCTGGTAGCCCCCACCCCCATGTCCGTGCTGATAAACGGTGCTAGCGGAACAGGTAAAGAGTATGTGGCGCACCGTATTCATCAGCTAAGCAAACGGGCCGACAAGCCATTCATTGCCATAGACTGCGGTTCTATCCCCAAAGAGCTGGCGGCTTCCGAATTTTTCGGTCATGTCAAAGGCTCCTTCACAGGGGCGTTAAACGACAAAACAGGAGCATTCGTAGAAGCCAACGGAGGTACTTTGTTTCTGGATGAAATAGGCAACTTAAGTTATGAAGTACCTGTCTCTTATACACATCTCCGAGCC
>ERZ1694977.429-NODE-429-length-16315-cov-24.060886_pt1 | contig 16315 bp, 10 predicted proteins | sample MGYA00581609_ERZ1694977 | MGnify/ENA primary metagenome ERZ1694977 (study PRJEB42213, sample SAMN07424467) | human gut metagenome | biome: ENVO:00009003; feature: ENVO:2100002; material: ENVO:00002003 | host: Homo sapiens | place: USA | collected 2014 ... | reverse complement strand
CGAGATGTCTTAGGGTCTCGTGGGCTCGGAGATGTGTATAAGAGACAGCACCTGGAGGATCTCCCGGAAGGCGCCCCCCACCTCCCGGCAGACGTTCTCGTTGTAGTACACCTTTTCGCTGTCTCCTCCGTTGCTCTTCATGATGGACAGGGTGATGTCCGGCTTGAGGGCCTTGAGGGCGCCGTCGGCGTCGGTAAAGGTGATAATGCGGTCTTGCCGCAGAAAATCCCGGTTCTGGGCGTAGAGGTCGTAATCCTCAAACCGGGACATTTTGAATTTTCGGTAGCCGTACTGCTCATAGAGCCGGTTCAGCCGCTCCTGCATGGTCAAAGCATCCCCTTTGTGGATGGAATTTCGTCCCGGCCCTCTGGATCAATGGCCGCCGCCTCCCGCAGGGCCCGGCCCAGGGCCTTGAATGCCCCCTCCACGATGTGGTGGGAGTTGCGGCCGCACACCCTCCGCAGGTGGAGGGTGAGGCCGGCGTGGACGGCGAAGGCGTTCATGAACTCGTACACCAGCTCGGTGTCGAAGCGCCCGATCTTCTGGGCCGGGATGTCCAGGGCGTCGTAATAGCCCCCCCGGCCGGACAGATCCACCGCGCACAGAATCAGCGCCTCGTCCATGGGCAGGTGGAGGGAGGCGTACCGGCGCACCCCCCGCTTCTCCCCCAGGGCCTGGGCCACGGCGTCCCCCAGAGCGATGCCGATATCCTCCACACTGTGGTGGTCGTCCACCTGAGTGTCTCCCCGGCAGGTGAGCTCCAGATCCAGCCGCCCGTGGCGGGCCAGCAGGGTGAGCATGTGGTCAAGAAAGCCCACACCGCTCTGAATGGCGCTCACCCCCCGGCCGTCCAGACAAATGGTGAGGGTGATGTCGGTCTCATTGGTCTTGCGCGCAATGCGGGCGGTTCTCATAGCAGTCCCTCCAGCCGTTCCAGCAGGGCGTCCATCTGGGCCCTGGTACCGATGGTGATGCGGATATAGTCCCCGATGCGGGGGGCGTCGAAGCGGCGCACCAGCACCCCGCGCTCCTTGAGCCTCCGGTAGAGGTCCCCGCCGTCCGCTGCCGGATGGCGGGCAAAGAGGAAGTTCGCCCTGGAGTCGGTGCAGGTGAAGCCAAGCGCCTCCAGCCGCCGCTTGGTATCGGCGCGGGTGTCCACGATGGCCGCGCAGTTGGCGTCGTAGTAGTCCTGCTCCGCCAGGGCCGCGGCCCCTGCCCGCAGGGTCAGGCGGTTGACGTTGTAGGGATTGGTGGAGAAGCGGATGGCCTCCAGATCCTGAATCAGGGCCGCATCCCCGATGGCGTAGCCCAGCCGGGCTCCCGCCATGGAGCGGGACTTGGAAAAGGTCTGCACCACCAGCAGGTTGGGATAGCGGGCGGTGAGGGGCACCGCGCTCTCCCCGCCGAAGTCCACATAGGCCTCGTCCACCACCACCACCGCATCCGGGTTGGCCCGGACAATCCCCTCTACCTCGTCCCGACTCAGGGCCAGGCCGGTGGGGGCGTTGGGGTTGGCGAGCACAATGGTTCGATGCAGGTGATTGTAGTCCTCCGGCACCAGGCGGAAGTCCGCCCGCAGGGGCACCTGCCGGACTGGTATGCCGTACAGGCGGGCGAACACGGCGTAAAACCCGTAGCTGATGTCGGGAAAGGCCACCCCCCGGCCGTCGGCGGCATAGGCCAGAAAGGCGAAGCTGAGGGCCTCGTCGGAGCCGTTGGCGACAAACACACTCTCACGCTCCACCCTGTACCGGGCCGCCAGCGCCTCCCTCAGCTCCACCGCTTCCGGGTCGGAGTAGAGGCGCAGGTTCTCCCCCTCCGCCCGGTTCAGCGCCGCCAGTACCCCCGGCGACGGGGGATAGGGAGATTCATTGGTGTTCAGCTTGATGTATGCCTGATTCCGGGGCTGTTCCCCCGGCGTATAGGGGGTGAGCCGCCGGAGCGCCCCGTTTAGAAACTGCGACATTGAATCACCTTCTATCTCGCTAATGAATTAAAGCGTTAGTGTAATGATACACATATTCCCCGCTCCTGTCAACCCCCTTTTGTTGGCTTGGAACGTTCATAGGAGAAAATCGGTGCGTTTTGTGCTATGATCTCATTGACAGGCGGCCTGCGGTGCCGCTGTGAAATCCATCTGATTGATCAAAAAGGAGGAATTGGATGTACTATTCTGCGGCCTGCCCATCCCCGCTGGGGATGCTCACGCTGGGCAGCGATGGGGAGCACCTGATCGGCCTTTGGCTGGAGGGACAGAAGTATTTCGGCGGAGCCGTGCGGGAGGCGCTGGAGGAGCGGGACGGGCTTCCCGTCTTTGACGCGGCGCGGGACTGGCTGGCCCGGTATTTTGCTGGAGAAAAGCCGATGCCCTCCGAACTGCCCCTGTGCCCCATCGGCGGGGAGTTCCGGCAGCGGGTATGGAGGCTGCTGTGCCAAATACCCTACGGAGAAACCACGACCTACGGAGCTCTTGCCCGGGCGCTGGCGGCGCAGATGGGAAGGCCCTCCATGTCCAGCCAGGCAGTGGGCGGCGCGGTGGGCCATAACCCCATCTCCATCATCATTCCCTGCCACCGGGTCGTGGGCTCCGGCGGCAGCCTCACCGGGTATGCCGGCGGCATCGCCGCCAAGCTCCGGCTGCTGGAGCACGAGGGCGTTGAGCTCTCCCGCCTGTCCGTCCCCAAGAGGGGCACGGCGCTTTGAGCCATGGCAGCTTGACTCTCTCGGCAGACGCGGGCCGTCCTCAACCGCCTATTTCGTCTCCCGGATTGGGAGGACTGCCGGGATGCAGAAGGACAGGGGCCGGGATAGAGCAAACGTCTCGGTCTTAATTTGCATACCCAAAATCAGAAATTTGGCTGCGTTTTGCCCCGGATGTGATCAATATAGAGTCCGGCGGAGAGCACTGTCCCAGTGGGGAAGTCAAAATGGTGATTCCGCATATCTGCATATTGCACAGCAGGCATGCGCTGATCCCTTCCGGAGACAAGCCCTCAGCCCGGCTGATGGGGCGGCGCAGTACGCGCTCTGGACAACATCATCCAAGCAGAAACCGCCACACGCTTCTTTCGCCCGCTCAATGCGATGCCTATCATCTGCGCCGAGGACATAACGATGATTCGCCGGGCAGCCGAAAACGGCATTGACGTATACAGGGGTATGCGTCAATGCCGTTTTCCAATTTTCCCGATTAGGGAAACAGCGCCTCCGTTAAGCTGCGCGCCCCCTCCCGGTCCCAGGTATAGCGGAACAGAGCATCCTCTCCCACTCCGAAGTACTGAAAACCGTAATCAGCCCTGCCCCGGTCGCTGGTGGGATCAAAATAGAGCCACTGGCCGTCCACCTGGGCCAGAACCCACATGTGGTTCTCTCCACCCATCTTCCCACTGACGGTAATACAGGGAATCTCCGCCTGCTGTAAAAGCATCTGGAATGCCTGGGCATAGCCGCCGCAGATGGCTAGATGGTCATGGAGCGCCCCGTATGCGGTGGTAGCGCTGTAGGGCATCTCACCGGGCTGGCTGTAGTAGCGGAAGTCGTAACGTACCTGTTCCGTCAAGTAAGCATACAGCGCCTCAGCCTGTGCAGCCTTCCCCATCTCCGCCGTGACGATTTCCTCATAAACCTGCCTTGCCAGGCACTCTGACTGAGCCAGCCGGTTCAGGGCCTCCTCTCGGCTCAGGCCACCCTGGGGCGTGACCGTGATAGCGGTGCCGTCACGGCTGAGCTGGCACAACAGCCAACCGCCGCCCACCTGCTGAAGCGCCCGGTTCATGGCATCCACTGTCAGAGTGGGCTCGGTAATCCGGATGGGAATACTCTCCTGTGACAGTCCACCCCGCGCCACCTCCACCAGACGATCCAGGCCATCCACCTCTATTCCCTGAAATCCGGCGGGATACGCGCCGGTACGGTAGGGCATATAGGACACTTTACAGCGGAGCAGTCCGTCCTCCCCTACCTCTGAAGTGAGATCATAGGCATACTTGTACTCCGGATGGTCGGATAAGATGCTGTAGTACAGGTTTTTAACAGCCATGGGCAGCTCCGCCGAACCGACCGGTGCCGCACATGCTAAGGCGGGCGGCTGCTCCACCGCTACAATCGCTTCCATCAGCTTCTGTTCCAATTCCTCCAGAGCAGCGGCCACCGGCGGCGTGGGGCTGGAACTGCTGGTGTCAGCTCGCTCCGGCCACTCCAACCCCAGGTTTTCCCGGACAGCGGACCGCAGCGCCGTCATATCTGGGTCCCTCCAGAAAAAGCGCAGCTTCTCCTCTGCCACAGTGTTTTTTCCAGGCTCCCCACCCAACACAAAGACGGCAAAGGTGTCGGCGATATCCTCATGGAAGTAGTTGGCCCCGTAACGGCTCACATAGTGAGTAGGCGATCTGTCGTAATCACCTGCGCCGCTGACTCCAAGCTCCCTCCAAAACGCATCGTAAAACGCTCTGCGGAAGGCCCCCTCCACAAATCCCGCCGGGTCATGAGTGTCCCTGCCCACGGTCAGGTCTATCTGTGTCTCGTCCTCCAGCAGGACGTGGCCATACTCGTGTAAAATCGTGTAGGTCAGTTTGCTCCAGTCCCGCTTCTCCCCGTTTTCATCATACACATCGAAGTAGTCAATGCTGATGGAAAAGCGGGTGTTGTCCGTAACGCCCTCCTCCCGAATGGGAGAGGTATAGGCCAGGACATTACTGGTACCGTCCGTAAACAGGTTGAACTCGGCCAACTTCTGTCTGGCCTCCAGCGGGAGGATCGAACACAGATAGTTCCATACCGCCGCATCCTCCGGATCGCTGATGACGGCTTGACCGCCGCTCACCGGATAGGAGGCCAGCACATTGGTGATGCCCACGGAGTAATTTCCCACCGTAACGAGACACCCCTCCTCGTCACGGGACAGCGTGATATATTTGCTGTAAATGGGGTCGGACCAGCCGGTCTGTCCCCCCTCCTCTGATACGGGGGAGCCATACATCGCCTCAATGAGTTCCCGTACCTGTTCCCCTGTATAGCCGGTTTCCTCCGGCCGCAGCTCAATGCGCTCTAGAAAACCGTTGCGGTACTGGTAATAGGTACTCATAGGAACTTTGCTGTCAAACCAGCGCATGGAGTAGTGGTAGGTCTCATAGGTGTCGGTCCACCCCTCCCCGGATATCTCACTGGCGCCTACGGGCTCTCCCGCCGCTCCGATGTACGCCTCAGTATCCGCTCTGGAACTGCCGAAATAGATCATATTCTGTCTGGTCTGGCGGTAGGCGCTTCTCTCTCCCTGCTCCCGGGCCAGAGCCCGGTAGGAGGGGGTATCGGCCGAGCAGATCTCCTCCGCCGCGGCTGCTGCGCTGTCAGCGGCAGCCGCAATGGCATACAGATCCAGCTGTTCCGCCGTATCCGCCGCCGAGTGGTACAGGTAGCCCCGCCCCCTCTGCATCAGCAGGACAGCAGGTATTCCGGAGAGCTGAAACGAGGTATGGTCGCTGGCGGTCTCCACTCCGCTCTCCAACCCCGGATTCTTTTTCTGAAGCAGGTCGCTGACCCAGTTCGCCTCCCCGTCTACAGTACACACCAAAGTCCCTGTGGAACCGAGTCCGCCCAGCATATCGAACTGGATCGCACCGACTATCCGAGTCCGCTCCTCCTCTGTCAGAGAGGCGGTGCAGGTCCGGGATCCATTCTTACCGTTCTCTTCATCGGTGAAGCTGAGGAAGCGCACCTCCGTATCAGTCGGTACATTCCTCAGCGCCTCCGCCGTATAGAGCAGGGCAGCCACACCCGAGGCATTATCATTTGCCCCATAGGCAGTGGGCACACTGTCGTGATGGGCGGACAGCACCAAGATATCCGCATCGGGAACAGAGGCCGCCTTTACCGCGGCGACATTGTGCCCGGTGCGGCCCTGGCCGTCGGTATAGGGCTGGAGAGTGACGCTGTACCCCATTTCCTCAAAGCGGTCCCTCAGATACCGGACTGCATCGGCCTCCCCCTGGGAGCCCACCGGCCGGTGGTGTGCGGCAAGGATCTCCAGATCGTCCCGGAGCTGCCCGACATCGGGCAGCCCGGCGGCCCGCTCCAGCATGACCAACGCCTCCGCTGTGGTGATGGTATCCTCTGGGGCCAGTTTATCCCCGCTCCGGCCTGCCATTACCCCGGCCTGCTGGCACCAGAGCACAGCATCCCTCGCCCATTCCGACACAGTGCCGGCGTCCCCAAAACGCTCGAGTCCTTGGACCGGTACCTCGGGTGTTCCCGCCTGTCTCCAGAGGATAGCGGCAAATTCCTGCCGGGTGACAGGGCGGCCTGGCTCATAGGTTCCATCTCCCACGCCAGTGAGATAGCCCTGCCCTGCTGCCCAGCCCACGGCTGCGGCATCCTTTTCAGACACATCAGAGAAAGGGCACTCCTCATGCGCAGCGGGCTGCCCTGCCGACTCATAGAGCAGCCGGGCCACCGCTCCGCGGGTCAAACGCTGTCCCGGCGAGGCCAGAAATGCCCGGCTGACCGACTTTTCCCGTCCCCAGGCCAGCGCCTCGGCTGCCCAGGCCGGCCAAGGGGTGCCGGAAGCTCCGGCGGCCGGGAGCAGCAGAATACCGCAGAGCAGCAGCGCACCTATCCGCTTCATTAAGCTCACCTCATCCAAACGTATACCGCCGCAGTGGCTGTTAAACATTAGACGGATGAACGGTCTGAAAAGTTTTTCTGAGCGCATAAAACACGGCCTCCGCCTGAACCGGAGGCCGTGTTTTATGCGCTTGGTCTTCTTCTCTCTGCTTACGCACGGGCGAGGTTTTTGAAGTAGTGGTGGGCCCAGCACTCGGTAATAATTTTCCGGGCCGCGAACAGCGCCGCCAGAGAGGGGTCCAGTCTGGGGGCCACCTCCACCACGTCCATGCCGATGATGTTGAGGCCGTCAAAGAGGCCCTTCAGCAGGTCCAGGAGCTGCCGGGCGGTGAGGCCGCCGAATTGGGGCGTGCCGGTACCGGCGGCATAGGCGGGGTCCAGGCAGTCAATATCCAGAGTGATATAGACTTTGGAGAACCGCTTCATGTGGGACACCATCCGCTCCAGTGCCGCCGGCACCCCCAGGTGGTCCACATCAGCGGCGGAGAGGACGTTGATCTTGTTGTTCTGGTAGAACTCCAGCTCGTCGGACTCGATGGAGCGGATACCGAGGAAGTAGAGGTGGTCACTGTCCCCCACGTGGGACAGCTCGGTGGCCCGCCGCTCGGTGGAACCGTGGGACAGAATGTCCCCGTGCATCTCGTGGCAGAGATCGAAGTGGGCGTCGATGTGGATGATACCGAAGTCCTCCTCCACCGCCCGGTTGACGCCCCGGTGGACGGGGATCGTCACCGAGTGGTCGCCGCCGATCATGGTAAAGAACTTTCCCGCCTTCACGGCCTGATAGGCCAGCTCCTCCGCCTCGGCGAACATCTCGTCCCGGTCCTTCCCCACGCAGTCACCCAGATCCTTGACCTTCACAGAGGAGATATCCCGGAAATCCTCGGTGGTGGGCGAGATGGTGTGGGTGATTTTCCGCAGCTCCTGGGGCGCCTCACAAGTGCCGGAGCGGAAGCTGACCCCGCCGTCGTAGGGGATACCGAACACAGCTATGTCGGCCTCCTCCAGGGGGAGCTCCGGGTGGTTCAGGCCCGCCCAGATAGTCTTGTCCTCCGTGATAGAATTTTTCAACAGCATGATGATGAAACTCCTTTCTCGTCCTGTTCCCGGATGCCCCGCTGGAAGTCGGCCCGGACAGCCTCCAGCAGCTCAGGCCGGGTGAGCAGGTCGTAGCCCACACCCGCCAGGGCACAGACCCCCAGCCGGGTGGCCCCCCGGCCCTCCTCGGTCACGGTTCGGGCGGCGAACTCCTCCGTGTGCAGATCGACACCCCCACATCCGTGAATGCCGAGCATCCCGTGGAGGGTGGGTATCCGGAAGCTCACGTTGCCCGCGTCGGTAGATAGGCGGTTGGCCTCCTCCACCACGACCGGCTCACCCAGCGCCGCCATGTTCGCCTCATAGGCATCCAGCAGCGGCTCGTTGAGCAGCAGCGGCTGGGTGGGACACAGGTACTGGGTGATCTTCAGCTCCGCCCCCATGCTGTCCGCCGCCCCCTGGACACAGCGGTTGATGCGCTCCACCGCCCGACGGGTCTTCCACTCCTGGTCACAGCGGATGTAGTAGCGCAGGCTGGCATAGTCGGGGATGATGTTGGGCAGGGTGCCGCCGCTGTTGAGGATACCGTAGATGTTGGCGTCCAGGTACTGCTTGACCTGGTTGACGCTGAGGTAGGCGGCAACGGCGGCGTCCAGGGCGTTGATGCAGTCGCTGCCCGGCCCGGCCTCGTTGGCATGGCACTTCTTTCCGAAAAACTCGTACTGCACGGGATAGATGCCGATGCTCCCCATCCGGCCGCAGGTCTTTTGATAGGGGTGTAGCATGAGGGCCACATCCAGCTCGTCAAAGGCCCCTTCGTCGGTGAGCTGTACTTTGGTACAGGTGACCTCCTCGTCGGGCGTACCGTAGACAATCAGGGTGCCGCCGACGGCGTCCACCGTCTGCCGCAGGACAGCCGCAGCTCCCGCCGAGACGACGCCAATGAGGTCGTGGCCGCAGCCGTGGCCCACCTCGGGCAGCGCATCGTACTCGCACAGGAAGCCCAGCACCGGCCTGCCGGAGCCGTAGACTGCCCGGAAGGCGGTGGGCAGGCCGTGGAAGTTCTCCTCCACCTTGAAGCCCTGCTCCGCCAGCCACTCCCGCAGCATGCGGGAGGAGTTGACCTCCTCCAGCCCCAGCTCAGGGTGGTCGTACATCGCACGGGATATGGCCCAGAGCGCGGGGAGGAAGCTCTCCGCCGCTGTTTGTATTGTCTCTTTCATCGAAATACCTTCTTTCTGCTCACATTGGCCCGAGGCGGATGGCGTTGGCGATCAGCACCAACACCGCGCCCGCCGCGAACTGGAGGCCCAGCAGGGGAATAAACCACTTGGCCCACTTGCCGTAGGGAACCTTTGCCATGGTCAGGGCCACCATGAAGGTGCCCGAGGTGGGCACCAGGATGTTGGACAGGCCATTGCCGATCTGGAAGATGATGCAGGTGGTCTGTCGGGTAATGTCGGCCATGTCGCCCATGGGGAGCAGGATGGGCAGAGAGGTGGCCGCCTGCCCGCTGGCCGAGGGAATCAGGAGGTTAAGGAAGTTTTGGAATACGTACATACCCAGCACTGTCAGAGAGGAGGGCAGCGAGGTCAGCAGGCCGGAGGCGCCGTACAGGATGGTGTGGAGAATGTTGCCGCCCTCCAGCACGATGAGGATGCCGCGGGCAAAGCCCACCGCCAGCGCGCCGGCCGCGAAGTCGGCCACGCCGCGGCTGAACAGGCGGCCAAAGCCGTCGAAGCCCACCCGGGCCACAAAGCCCACGACGATGCCCATGCCCAGGAACAGGGCAGAAAGCTCGTTGATATACCAGCCCCACTTGAGCACGCCCACGATCAGCAGGGCGAAGGTGGCGCCCATGACCAGCAGGACCAGCTTCCGGGTGCCCGTCAGCTCCGGAAGATCGTTTAGATCCACCTTCTCCTCCCGCTGGCGGTCGAACTCGTACATCAGGCTGCGGGTTGGGTCCCGCTTGATGCGCTGGGCATACAAATAGATATACACCGCCGCGATGGTCAGCATGACCACCAGGATGATGAGGCGGTACCACATGGCCGAGTACATGGGCAGACCCGCGATGCTCTGGGAAACCCCCACGTTGGCGGCCTGGACAAAGGAGCCTGCGTAGCCGCTGGAGCTGCCCACGATGGCCACCGCCAGGCCGGTGATGGAGTCGTAGCCCATAGCGATGCAGATGGGTACCAGGAAGGGGATGAAGACCAGGCACTCCTCAAACATACCGAAGGAGCCGGCGCCGAAGCCCACCACAAAGATCATGATGGGGATCAGCAGCTCCTGCCGTTTGGAGGTTTTCTTGATGATGCGTCCGATGCCCGCCTCAATGGCCTTGGTCTCCGCCACAACTCCGAAGGCGCCGCCAATGATGAAGATAAAGGCGGAAATATAGGCGGTTTCGATCAGGCCCTCCTGTACGGCCATCAAAGCCTTCATCGGGGTCACCGGGGTCTGCTCGATGCGGTGGTAGCTGCCGTCCACCAGCATCTCCACGCCGTTCTCATCCACGTAGGTTTCGTACTGGCCCGCGGGAATCACATAGGTCAGAATGGTACATACCGCGATGATGAGCAGGAGCAGCGTGAACATGTGGGGGATACGGATACCTTTTTTCTTTGGTGTCATCTTTAACCCTCTCCTAACTTCAGATATGTGGTCCACGCATAACCACTGCCCCTAGAATAAGCAAACCGGATGCCAGCTTGTCAAGAGAGGCAAACATAGTTAGAACTGCCTGCACTGCCAGGGGTTGCGCGGAACGCGGCCGCCTCGCGGGACAGGCCCGGCAAAAAGAAAGCAAGAATTTTTGCGCAAAATGCAAAAATTCTTGCTTTCTACAGTCCTATCCGTTGAGATGGTACTTCATCATCTTGTATTGAAGTGCCTGCCGGGTCAGCCTCAGCTTCTCCGCGGCCTCCGTAACCGTCCGGCTCTGCTCCAGCGCACGGACAATCAACCCCTTCTCGTAGCGGCGGACCGCCTCCTGAAGCCCCATATGTTCCGGCATAGGCCACGGCTCCTGCCTCTCCCCCGCCTCCTCCTCGTGGTAGAAGATATAGCGGGGAATATCATTGAGCTGTACCGTGGCCCCGGTACAGAGGTTGAACGCCGACTCCACCGCATTGCGCAGCTCCCGTACATTGCCCGGCCAGTCATAGGCCAGCAGGGCATTGCGCACCAGCTCGCTCACGCCGGAGATCGCCCGCCCCATGTTCCGGTTGTACTGCTCCACATAGAAATCGGTGAGCAGCGGAATGTCCTCCGGCCGCTTCCGCAGGGGTGGCAGCGCCAACTGCACCACACCCAGCCGGTAGAACAGGTCACGCCGCAGCAGCCCCTCCCGTACTGCGGTGATAGGATCCACATTCATGGCGGAGACAATACGCACATCGCTGTGCACATCCTGTTCCCCGCCCACAGGGCGGAACCGCTTCTCTTCAATCGCCTTGAGAATCTTGGCCTGGAGGGACAGATCCATGGAGTTCACTTCGTCCAGGAACAGAGTGCCTCCATCAGCCTGTTTCAGCAGTCCCTTCCGGTTTTCCGCCCCGGTATAGCTCCCACGCGTAGTGCCGAACAGGGTGCTCTCCAGCAAGGTGGTTGGGATGGCCGCGCAGTTTTGCGCCACAAACGGCCCCCTGGCCCTGGAGCTGTGGCTATGGAGTGACTGGGCAAAGAGTTCCTTCCCCGTGCCAGTCTCTCCCCAAATGAGCACGGGAGAGGTGTTGGCCGCCACCCGCTGAACGGTATCCTTGAGCGTCAGCATCTCCGGGTTTTGGGTAATGATGTCGTCCAGCCGGAACAGCCCCTTGTGCGGATTGGCCAGCCAGTGGTTTTTCCCATCCAACTGAGCGTCCTTGTGGTAGAAAACCGAGGTCTCCATCGTCCCAATCAGCTCGCCGCTGTACTCCAGCGGAAAGGTGGAGCTGACCAAGATGGTCCGCCGGCCGTAAAAGTCCGTCAATTCCTGCTTTTCATTGAGCACCGGCGCCCCCGTCCGCATGACCCGGAAGTGGCTGGAGGTCTCCTCGGTCAGTTGCGGATAGGCTTCGAGGATGTTCTTCCCGATAAAGCCCTCGTCGGCCAGCCCGTTTTCCTGCTCGGAGAACATGGCGGAGTATTCGATGGTCCCATGCCGGTCTGCGATCAGAATCGCATCCACACCATCGTGCAGTCTGGACATGTAGTTGAGCCATTTCCCTATCACAGGCATCACCTCGCCGGAAATCACGCGCCAGCCTGCTCTCCTCGGGAGCGCTCCGCCGGCACACCTATTTTTTCTATTTTACAACTATACCATAAAATGTTCCGGCACACAATTCCCGCGGCAGCGGCCCCCCTTCTCCCGAACCCGCCTCCGCCGCTTCATATCGTCCCGCGTAGTTGGGTAAAATAAAAAATATTTGATTCAATGGGGGGCAGAACCATATGGAACTGCGAAGCATTACCGTGGAAACGCTGGCTGCATTCGCCCAGGCGCTCCGGGCAGAGGAGCGCTGCACAGAGACCATCAAACAGTACACGCGGTCGGTGCGTCAGTTTGCCGCCTGGCTGGCGCCGGAGACCGTGGCCGCCGGTTCGGCGGGCGGCTGGAAGGCCGAGCTGCTGCGCCGGGGCCTCTCCCCTGCCACAGTTAACAGCAAGCTGGCCGGGCTGAACCGTTTTTTTCGTTTCCTGGGCTGGATGGACTGCACGGTCAAACCACTGCGGCTCCAGCGGCGGCTTTTTCGCTCCCCCGACCGGGAGCTGAGCCGGGCCGAGTACGGCCGCCTGCTCTCCGCCGCCCGGGGACTGGGCCGGGAGCGTCTGGGCCTGCTCATGGAGGCCATCTGCGCCACCGGAATCCGGGTGAGTGAGGTGAAATATCTGACCATGGAGGCCGCCCGCCGCGGCCGGGCGGAGGTGTCGCTGAAGGGGAAAATCCGCACAATCCTGATCCCCGGTAAGCTGTGCCGCAAGCTGCTGCAATACGGGCGGGCACAAAAAATCGCCTCCGGCGAGATCTTTCTCACCAGAAGCGGCAGAGGCATATCCAGAAAGCAGGTGTGGGCGGAGATGAAAGCGGTGTGCCGGAAGGCCGGAGTGGCAGACAGCAAGGTGTTTCCCCATAACCTGCGCCACCTGTTTGCCAGAGCCTTCTACCAGGCCAGCCGGGATGTGGTCAAGCTGGCCGATGTACTGGGCCACTCCTCCATCGAGACCACCCGGATCTACCTGCTCTCCACCGGCGCGGAGCACGCCCGCCAGCTTGCCCGTCTGGGGCTGATATCATAGCGGCAAAATAAATCTTTTGTCCTATATACGGCTTGAAAAGTAAATGTTCAGTACATAGAACGGTATTCATTTTACCACATCTTTTGCTCTCTTTCAAGAAGTGCAGCCTGTTTTGGACATGGAAAATCAGACCGGGGCAAGCAATTATGCTTCACCGGCCCATCTTCTGCGCCCATTTTTAGCCCCGTGCCTCGGCACGGGGCTTTTCTTATCGCCCTTTATGCCGCATCCTGCCGGAATACACAGGTGAACCTAGGACAAAAGATTTATTTTGCCATGCAAAGCGAGGTGATTGCAGCAGGTCTTTTTGAACGACAGAGTCCCAGCATATCTGAAAAAAGGAGGATAAGTATGCGAAGAATCTTGAAGCGATTCACGGGTTTGTTCTGTGTGCTGGCCCTGTGCCTCAGCATGCTGCCCGTGAGCGCCCTGGCGGCCGAGGACGCGCCCTCGAATCAACCAACCACTCTCCTCTCGGATGACAATGTGGCGAAAATTGAGGAAAACGAGTACCCCACGCTGGACGAAGCGGTGGAAGCAGCGGAGGACGGTGCAACCATCGAACTTCTGGCCGATGCCACGACCAAGGGATGGAATTTAACCAAGAGTCTTACCATTACGTCGGCCCCGGATCTGGCGGAAAAGCCGACCGTAACCTTTGAAAAGGACGGCATTGCCCTGTGGGGCAAGACACTGACCTTTAAGGGCATCGACGTTGTCATGAACGGGGTCGGTTCCACACCGTATGGAGAATGGACCTGGATGACGATCTGCGCCAGCAAAGATGCCGTTCTCGCGCTGGACAACGTCAATATGACCATGGATGCAACCGGTAGCACCGGTTCCCCCCATGCGATTTACTTCTGTAGCAACAATAAGCTGAATCTGACAAACGGCTCTGTCCTGACGATTAAAAACTACCCGAACGACGCTCTGGAGTGGGACGGCGGTGATGGCGGGTATAACGTCAATATCACTAATTCTACCTTCATCTCCGACCACAACCGCTCCGGCTTCACGGGTACATTCTATGCCACGATTACCAATTCTAAGGTGGATGTTGTCAACAGCCTTGGAAATGGCTCCAATGGCTCTCACTTTATTATCGAGGATTCTGAAGTCAATTTTAACAACAACGGTTCCCACGGCCTTTCTGCCGGTGAACTGAGTATCGATAACTCCACCGTCAACACAAAAAATAACAACGGTATGGGGATTACCGTAAACAACGCCTTTACCGTCGAGAACGGTTCCATTGTTACTGTGACCGGAAACGCCGGGAATTCCAGCTATGGTTATGCCGCTGTACGGCTCTACAACGACTATCCATTCACAGTGGACAGTACCAGCGAGCTTTATATTGAGGATAACAACAACACCGGACTGTATGTGCGGCAAGGCAATCTGACGGTAGAGGACGGGGCTGTCCTCAAGATCACCGGCAACAAGGTTTCGCACAGCCTGCTGGATGGCTACGGCGGCGGAATTTATGTCGGCTATGGCAATAACTATGACCCGGCTGTAATTCTGCCCGCCGATGCCATAATCTGCAACAATCATGCACTTGTTGCAGGCGATGATATCTATGTTTCCGAAGGTGTCAGCGGGCCCTCTCTCTCCTTCGGAAAAGTGGGCTCCGGCTGGACCCTTGACGGAGGGGAGGGAGACTGCATCGACGCCATAGACGGCTGGTACGACGACAGCGAGGGCGCCCGCTGGGAGGCGCATGAGGAGCCCTATCACGCGGTGGAGTTCACGGATTTTGAGCCGCTGACCGGGTTTGCCTCTGCAACCGGACTTACGGCGCTGAAAGCAGCCCATGGCCTGAGCCCTCTGGAGCCCGGCGAAGAAACCGGATGGGACACCTCCAAATCCAAGACCGCAACCAATCTGGACAGCAATTTTGAGTCCGACGTGACCCTGTCCCTGCCCGCGGCAGAGGAACAGCTCGTTACAGATGTGGTCTTTGTATTGGACAAATCTACGAGTGCAACGGTTGAGGCCAAGTCTCTGGAGATGCTTCGTTCCCTAAAGGATCAGCTTGAGAACACTGGCGCGAAGATCAATGTCGGTGTAGTTATTTTTAATGCGGTTGCCAATGTCGCCAATAATGGTGAATTCTTTGATCTGGCTACCGAATATGCGGACATTGAAGCCGCGATCCAGCAGACACTAAAGAGTGGAACCAATATGCACGCCGGACTGCTGGCTGGCAAGGCAATGCTGGATGCAGATACAAGTGTTGATAGCTCTCGGAAATATTTAATCCTTGTCAGTGATGGTTTAACGTATTATTATTGCAAAGGCGGAAACTACGATCAGGCATACACAATTTCTTCCAGAAACGGTGGTGATACCGGAACGGGCGGAAGGAACGAGCAGCCAAATGATGGATTGTCCGCGTGGGAATGTAAGTATTCCTCTGATTATGTCCCGGAAAATTGGGCCAGCTACTTTGATGCAGTAAAAGGCGTATTGGATAGTGAATACACCAAATACGAATATTCTTTGAACGATCCGAATCGTCCAAAAACAAGTGATTTGGATTCTGAAGGCTCCATCCCTTATGTAAATAGGAACGGCTATCCAATCAACGTTGATCTGTCTCTCTACAATAGTAATGCGCTCTATCAGGAAATGAGCAAAGAGTACCATTGTTATGCGCTGAAAGCTGAGAGCGGTGTCGACAGTTATGGCTTTGGCATCAGTTTCATGGACTACCTGGCCGGCGGCGAAACCGTTGATTTTGCCGACATCCAGAACGACATCTACTACCTACTTGATAAAGGCAGCTATGTGGTGGATGAAATTGGCTCCGGCACCGACAACAAAAGCAACGGGTACGACTTTGATTTTGTCAACGACATAGACCGGCTGGCCCTGACCGTGGACGGAGAGGTTCTCGACAAGACCGAATTGATTGACCCTTCGTTCAATGATCCCTATATCACCAGCGCCTATGGCTTCGGCTTCAACGACGCGGCAAACGCGGACGAATCAGCCTATGACTTTGTGCTCAAATACTACGCCAAAGGCCAGGACGGTGCGTCCGACGAGTGCTTTGTGTGGGAGATCAACGTCCCGGTCTCCAACTTTGCCCCTGTTCAGTTGACCTACACCGTGAAGCTGACGAATCCCCAGACCGCCGAGGGGACTTACGGCCAGTACGATGCGGACGGCAGCGAGAACTACAGCGGCCTTTACACCAACAACAGCGCGACCCTGTACCCGGTGGACAGCAACAGCCGGCCCGGCCAGCCGGAGAACTTCCGCAGGCCAACCGTGTCCTACACCATTCAGACCAGCCGCCCCGACCCCGGCCGCCCCTCCCACCTGTCTCTTATACACATCTGACGCTGCCGACGATCGC
>ERZ1694977.426-NODE-426-length-16486-cov-22.909805_pt1 | contig 16486 bp, 17 predicted proteins | sample MGYA00581609_ERZ1694977 | MGnify/ENA primary metagenome ERZ1694977 (study PRJEB42213, sample SAMN07424467) | human gut metagenome | biome: ENVO:00009003; feature: ENVO:2100002; material: ENVO:00002003 | host: Homo sapiens | place: USA | collected 2014 ... | reverse complement strand
CTGTTGCTTTCACTGCATTTTTCAATTCTGTATTCACTGGCCTTCCTCCTTTTTGTAACAGATATAGTCATCCCCAAAAAGGCATCTGACCACACCTATATTATAACTTACCCATTTCTTTTATACAATCAATTTTTACATTTGAAAAAGGAACAAAAGAAAAACTCCAAACCTGTCATAGACTTGGAGTCTTGATTCCGTCCATTTTTCACATTGTCTGCACCGGTGCATGTTGTTCCTGCTCCTCATGCTCCAAAGCATCCTGCTCTGGTACAGGCTCTACACTTTTTGCTGCTTCCTGCCCTTTTCCCATATACCGGATTTTAATGCTGCTGTAATCAACCCCTGCCGGTTCCAGCACTTTTTTCTCTAACATGTTTAACATCGCTTCGGTGTCAAATTTTCCCTCAAAATAAAGTTCCTCATCCACCTTTATCGGTACATCCATTTCTTCCGGTGAACTGCCAAGGATCGTCCTACAGCGTCCGGCTACTTTTCCACACATTTCCATAAATCTTTCATGGATATCCGGCTGTTCATTACAGGTCTGCAAAATCCTTTGTGCCACCTTTCTCCATGTAGGTGTCTCTATCCATTCTCCCGGTGCGAACTGGACTGCCAGCGGTCTTTTCCCTTTCAGTTCTGCCGGGGACACTGTGATAAGGCTGCTTTCCCGGATCGTATCTTTCACACTTGTATGCACCTCGCCACTCCGGTACATCTGGAGCAGTGCATCACATTTGGTGTTTACAAGCTGTAACATTTCCTCCCTCAGTTCTTCTATCAGTTGCTCATAATTCATACGCTTTTCTCCTCCTCTCCTGTCACACTATAATGTACCCATAACAGTGGACACATGAATTAGTGTAGTACCCGTTTTACGGACACCAACACAAGACGTGCTCCTGTTCTTAATCACCGTTTCCATGTGAACCCTTTTTCTTGGACACACCCTTCCAGATGTGATATTCTAATCACAGAAATGGAGGATTTTCATGAGCAGAAAACTATTCACAGAGGAACAACAACAATTACTTCGCCAAAACCCTTACATTTTCACATAATCGTCCGTGGGTGCTTTGAAATGAATGTTCAGAGAAGTGCGTTCCGGCACGATGTCCTGATTGCTGTAGCTGTCCTTTTCACGCTTATTGTGTTCCTGTACCTTAGCCACATCTGCCGGAGTTTCCAAGTCCTGATTTCTGGCTACGGTACGGTCTATTCCATCATTTCTTGCCATAGATTTTTTGTCCTTTCTTTGAGGTATGCAGACAGCGGGAGCTGCGGAGAGGCACTTTTTCAAAGTGTAATAACCCACTATTACACTTTCATCCATACTGGCTGCAAAGTGCCGTGGGCTCTCCGAGGGCTCCTCCGGAGGGGGATGCGGTCACTGCGGTGACCTCTGCTGACCATGGCGAAAATGTCTGCACCTTTTCCCATGGTCAGCCCGTCTGCATGAAGCTGTTCTGCGGAACATTTCTTGCAGACGGCGGCAACGAAAACCGTATCTTTCACTGCCTGTCAATAGGCAGCACTGCGGTGCGCCTATGGGGACGGGAGATGCGGGGGGCTGTTGCCGGGGCATCACTTCTCCCGTCTTTTCTGCCATACGATGTCGTAGCCAAGCACAGCGGCAAGCTCCAATACTTCCTTGTATCGGATGCTTTCCCGCTGCAATTTTGCGGACAGGTTGGAAACGCTGTCGCTCCATCCGTACTCGTCCGAGAGCAGGTCAACAACTTCCTGCATGGTCAGCCCGGCACGGATGATCTGTGCCTTTATTTCGTTGCGTACATTCATATTGAAAAATCCTCCATAATTCTGTTTGTGGTTCGGTGCAATCTCTGCACTCCAAAGCGGAGCAAATACACCGAACAGCGAAAAATCAGCTTTCTCCAAAATCAATTTATTTTTACGAGTGCGATACTCTGTCCATATAGGCATATATCCCACTTTGCTGTTCCATGTGGTTTGTTCTGGAACAGCGAAAATACCCATTGTTCCGTGAACAGGGTACACGGTGCAGAGAAGCACGATTTGGTGAAATGGTTTCGTCCTGCGGTCAAAAACTTTGCTGTTTCCATTACCATTGATTTTCAATGCCCGAAAACAGGTCTGTTCTAAAAGCCGCTGTTTCCTATAACGGGAGAAAACAGGGGTAAATGCTGCGTACATACGTACAGAGCAGAAATGGCGAAAATCATTCCCGCCAGTCCTCCGGTACGTACGTACACGGCGAAACATCGTAAAATCCATTTATATGAGGTCGTGCCACAGCTTCTACGCCCATAAATCCCCACACCCGCCGTCCGGCAGAGTTGGTGATGTTGTTGCAATGCTCCAGATTGAATCTCCCGGCATTGGCAATCATGGCGTCGCTGAAGCTGCGGGCTTTCAGCGGTGCAAGGGAATTTTCTTCGCACCACATCCGGTAGATTTCATAGAAATCCTTGGAGCTGATGGACGCATCCGCTTTGCGCCGGATGTATCCCTCCGATTCCATGAAATCAAAGATATTATTATTGTCACGCTTGACCGCTTCCCGGTTTTTCCGGATACGATCACTCTCTGTGAATTTGAAGTTGTTGGCAACAAGCCGCTGCAATCCTTCAAATGCCCACAGGAAAATGCCCTCGGCTTCGGCTTTCATCTTCTCTGCAAGGTCAGGATCGTCAGCTCTGTCCACTGGCTTTTCCTTGGTGGTCAGCACAAGCTGTCTGCGATAAAATCCGTCACTGCGATCATAAAGAGCTTGCAGATCGCCGTTGCTGAATGCCAGCAACCGGGCAAACATCCAGCCCTGATAACTCTGCTTTCCCTTGCGTTCCAGATCCATCTTGCCCTGTGCAGTCACAATGGATTTTACATAGTTGGTCTGACGCAGAGCTTCCATCCGCATATCATCATCCACGCACAGCAGGATGTGTTCCAGATCGGCACGGGCGAAGCGGTTTTCGGAAATTTTTCCGATACTGCCGTCTTTCATATTCGTGCCGAATATGGTGGACAGCACTGCACCGATTTGGGATTTGCCCTCGCCGCCGTTGCCCTTAATCACCATCATGCGCTGCCCCTTGTTGGAAGGAATCAGGCAGTAGCCGATGAATTCCTGCAAGGTAGGAATGTTCTCCGCATGGAGCAGACCATCCAGAAAGTTCAGCCAGATCACCGGCGCAGGAGCATCGGGCTTGTAGGCAATCGGCAGACGGCTTCTTACGATAGCCGGTTTGCCCTCGGTGAAAGTTCCGTTCAGCATGAGCGTGCCGTTGGCAACATGGATGCGATCCTGTTCCGGCGGGAAGTCAGGCTCTTGCGCTTCCAGTTTCAGCACTTCCAGAATGTTGGTGATCTTCCGGGGAATGTTATTCACGGCACAGAATTTCAGCTTTTCGTAAATCTCACCACGGAGCGGAAGATCGTCCGTCACCCGGCCATCGGGCGTAAAAAAAGCTCCGTTTGCGAAGATGATTCTGCGCTCTTGCAGAAATTCTTCACAGAACAGAGCTTCGTTGATGTTCTGCCCGTCAAACCAGACAGGCAAATTCATATCAGGCGTTTTCCGGTTCTTCGCCATGGTGTGCCACCTCCTTTTTCTTTCGTGCGGTATACTCTTGCAGAAAAGCAATTTTGCCGTCCTGCATCAGCTCGTCAACCAGTGCCACCCGTTCTTCCAGATCACCCACCGTCAGCACATCTGCCATATATTCGATATGGCAATGCATCTGGCAGGCTTCCACAAAACGGTCATCCAGAGCATCTTCCGGCGTCTTGGGAGCATAGCGCACTTTCCAATCCTCCAGAAGATGCAGATAATCCGTCAGCACCCGGAAACACAGCATTTCATCCTCCCGGAACTGGCGGATATAAGGACGCTTCGGCTTGACCATAGCTACGGCAGTGGGCGGTTTCGGGTCAATCCCAAAGTCCGCAGCCAGCTTTTGCGCTGCTTCATAACTGCTCAGATCAAACAGCCTAGCCACAAGGTCGATTACATCCCCCTTGGCTCCGCAGCCGAAGCAATAGAAGTAGTCCTCGTTCAACTTTAAGCTTGGATGCCTGTCGTTGTGGAACGGGCAGCAAACCATACCGTTGCGGTTGACATTCAGCCCGTAGTGTTTGGCGGCTTGCTTCACGCTGATTGCCGCCTTGATGGTTTCATAGATCGTCATAGAAAACCTCCGTTCATAGTATTCAGAAAGCACGAAACACCCACCGTGATTGGCAGGTGTTTTGCTCTTTCTACTATGGTTATGCCGGATTTTTCAAAAAACAGGCTAATCGGAGGACAACCCCGTTTCAAAAAACAGGACAACTTATTGATAGATGTAGATTTCCTTACATTAGCATGATACAATTAAGAAAGTAAAAAAACGGGACAGGAGGGGCAAGCATGAACCAAGAACTGATGACATTGGATTTTTGGCAGGATACGGTCATATATGAGGAAAAAACACTTCCTGTCGGCACTCTTGCCTGTGATGCGCTGAATGTCCCTGCGGATACCATTGCAAAGATGAACGGGCAATGCGAGAAAATCAATCTGCTGCTCGGGGTGCTGAATGCCGGACAGGATACTTCTGCACTCTTTCCTATGGCAAAGGAAGCTGCATTGACAATGTTAGAGATTCTCAGCAAAACGCCGCCGTTCTCCTATATGGATATACCAAAGCACAGGGAACGGATAGAAAAGGTTTTTACTGCGGACAATGCGCTGAAATATGTGGAGTTCGCCATAAAAGCCGCAACCAATTCCTTGCCGTTCGAAGAAGTTCCGAACTATGCCGATGCAATCATACTCCAACGTTATACTGCTGTGTTTGGGCATCTGGCATACTCCCTTGGGGAATACCAAACGGCCATGCTTGATTTTGCAGAAAAATCAGACGGCAACGAAGCTGACCGCACCGCAGAGGGCTTTGCCAGAATGTTCGGCAATTATTTCCCGCCGGAGTTTTCCATCACGGAGGGCAATGCCTGGATGTCTACCCTGAACAATTCCGTTCAGTATGTATCCGTCATCCGTCCCGGCGAAAAAGTTGCGAAGCTGGTCAAGCGGATGCACTATGTATCATTTGTGGGGATGTTCCGGTCTGATCTCTTTGAGGGCTTGTGTGTGGGTCATGCACCGAAGAAATGCCGGATCTGCGGCAAGTGGTTTCTGACCACCAACGCAAGGCACACCAAATACTGCGGTGGCTATGCACCGGGGGACAAGCTGCACCGCACTTGCCGTCAGATCGGTAATCTGAAAGGAAGAGAACAGCGAGAACTTGCGGACGATCATCCGCTGAAGCAGATTTATGAGAAACGGCTGAATACCATAAACCGCTATGTGAAGCGTGGTACTCTGGACGCTGATCTTGCGGAGGTTATGAAGAAGCTGGCAAAAGATAAGATGCTCCGGGCATTGAGCAATGTAGACTATGCCAAGGGCGATTACGAAAAGGAAATGGGACAGGCTGCTTTGCTAAATGAGAGTCTAAATTATAGGAACACTTAAACTCGGAGGGTTATACGAATGTTAGAATTAACGAAAGAACAAATGAAGGCTATTCAAAAAGCTATTTCAAAGAAGGCTGAAGAAAGTGTACAGGAATTTGATAAAGAATTAGATGTTGTTGTGAGCAAGCTATCAACAGAAGGGTGGACTTTACCCGCAGAATTAAATATTTACGCAGTCAAAACAATAGCAAACACGAACAAATTGGATGATATCAATGCATTTTTGAAATGGTTTTTTACAACAGAAGATTTTCAGAAAACCAAAGATATGGTGAACGGAATCAAAGCATCTCCCATTAAAGAAGGACTGAAAAATTTCACAGACCAGTGCTGGCAAGCATTTCAAAATAAATTGTATGCTGTTTGTGCAACATCGCTTCTCTCGGTTATCGAGGGTATTCTGTCAGAATTTAGCGATGACAAACAAGATGTAAGGATGATGAAAGTTTGTCAAAAGAAGGTCGATGCCTTCCCGTCAACAGGAAGTACAATTCAAAAACATGTATGGATTTCTTATAACAATTTCATCCGAAATCTGTATCAAAAAAGCGATTTCTCTGCCGATGAACCTGAAACGATAAATAGGCATTGGCTATTACATGGAAGATCGGATTTTGAAATTGACGAGATGGATTGTATCCGTCTCTTTAATGCAGTTCAAAGCCTATGTATGATTGTAAAAGTAGAAGCAAAAGAAACACAATCTGAGAATTAAAATCAGGCTACTATTCAGAAAGCATTTGTTAGAAGGGAGGTGCGCTATGCTGAATGATTTTACATGGAATATGACCGGATACATACCAAAACACGCTGTCAATCCGCACGGTGACGGCATCATTCCTTATGCGGCAGAGCGCATCTTCCAACTGGAACCGGAGCCTCCAGTGGTGGGCAATCTGAACGAATATATCCTGTCTGCCTTGCAGGAAAAGAATTTGATATATTTCTCATTCTTCCTACACCACTACGAGCCGCAGCTTAACAAGCGCATCAAAGACTTTCTCGGTGTGGATGGCGGCGATCTGTATGACACAGACCGATTTATAGATATAAAGCTCTCCTGCCGGGAGCAAATGCTCCAAAAGCTGATGGACTATGACCTTGCCAAGGGTGCAGAGTATGCTACATACATTTTCCCGTTCATCCGGGATGCTATGCTCCGTTTTCGCATGGGCGAAGAAAAATGGTCGGTGTCCTCTCTGACCAATTACAAAATGGTGCGGTCAATGGCTTGGCTGTACCACAATACCAAGGATGCGGTCAACGAATTTTCCAAGAAATACAACTGCGATCTTGCCCTTGCGGAAGAATATCTGAAAGTTGTCCGTGGAATCCGCAATCAGCAGCCTTTCTATGTCACAGACGAGGACGGCGAAGAAACAGGCGAGGATGTAGCCCTTGACGATAGCTGGAACTATACCGATATCCTCTGGAACGGCATACAGGCAGAAAAGGTGCAGCGGGCATTTGAGAAACTGAATTACCGGGAACAGACCTTGCTCGAAAAACGGTTAGCAATTTGCATGACCTGTGGGCGTGTCAGCTCATGGAAAGACCGCCCCACCTTTGAAGAACTGGCGGTTATGTTTGAGGGCAGTACAGCCAGAGGTGCAGAACGAGCTTACCGAAAAGCAGTGGACAAGTTGACGGAATTGTTGGTTGCCGAGGGCGCAATCCATGCAGTCCGGCTAAAACAGAAATCCAAGACCAAGCGAAAAAAGAAAATCGCCGCCGCAATCTACGAATATCAGGCAGACTGCGACGGCGAATGGGGCGAAATATCATTAGATTTTGAGAACGGCAAGGCAGAGGTCATTTTGCTTGCCGATTGGGATACAGTGAAAACAAACAAATTTGCAAGCAGAGCAATCGCCTATCTTCTGAACTGTGAGAACGAAAAATTACCCAAGGAAATAATGGTGGCCTTTGAATAACGAGGGAGTGAGATACATGGAACAATTATTGATTATTGAAGATGATATAGGGTTGAATCAGGGTTTAAGTAAAGCACTGAAAGCAGATGACCGTCAGATCATTTCCTGCCAAGACCTAAAAACGGCGAAGGAGCAGCTGCTTTGCGGCGGTGTGTCCCTGATCCTGCTGGATATCAATCTGCCGGATGGCAGTGGGCTTGAGCTGCTCCGGGAGGTCAAGGAAAACACACCCTATATTCCTGTTATTCTGCTGACTGCCAATGACACCGATCTGGACATCGTAGACGGACTGGAGAGGGGCGCTGATGATTACATTACCAAGCCCTTTTCTCTTTCGGTTTTGCGGGCAAGGGTGAATACCCAACTGCGAAAGCAAGCGTCAAACCATAAAAATGCGCCGTTCCATATGGATCTATTTCACTTTGACTTTGAGGCTATGACCTTTTATGTGGGAGATTCAAAAGTGGAATTGAGTAAAACAGAACAAAAATTACTGCGTCTGCTTGTTGAAAACCGTGGTCGAACCATGACCCGTGGAGACCTTGTCGACCGGATCTGGACAGATGGCGCAGAATATGTGGATGAAAATGCTTTGTCTGTTACGATCAAGCGTCTGAGGGATAAGCTTGGCGCACAGAAATACATTAAAACCATCTACGGAATCGGTTATAGCTGGGTGACAAAAGATGAATAAAACCGGCATTGTGATCATACTGCTATGTTTTCTGGCGGCGATCGCTGCTGTATTATGGGAGCGGAGGAAAATCAGAAAAACGATGGAAGAAATCGAAAGGATGCTGGACACTGCCATGACCGGCTCCTTTTCTGAAACCAATTTTGATGAAAGCCAGCTATCTGCATTGGAAACGAAGTTTGCGCACTATCTTTCCGCCGCAGAAGCATCTTCTCAAAACATAGCGCAGGAAAAAGACAAAATCAAAACCTTGATTGCGGACATCTCCCACCAGACAAAAACGCCGATTGCAAACCTGCTGTTATACAGCGAGCTTCTGATGGAGGAAACTATGCCTGCATCGGCGAAGGCAAATGTGGAGGCGCTGTACAAACAATCGGAAAAGCTGCGATTTCTGATCGATTCTCTCGTAAAGCTTTCCAGACTGGAAAACGGGATCATTTCACTCTCCCCTCAGCAAGCAGCGCTGCAGCCGCTGCTTGAAAGTGTGGTAGAACAATATACTGCCAAGGCTTCTGAAAAAGGATTGTCTTTGCAAATGCAGGATACAGATGCTTTTGCTGTATTCGACTTCAAATGGACAGCGGAAGCGCTGGCTAATATCGTAGACAACGCCATCAAATATACAGAGCATGGCACCATTACTATTTCTGCCGTAAGCTATGAAATGTTTGTAAGGATCGATATATCGGATACCGGTTCAGGCATCCCGGAAAATGAGCAAGCGAAGATATTTGCTCGCTTTTACCGCTCAAATAGTGTGCAGAAACAAGAAGGGGTCGGCATTGGCTTATACCTTGCCCGACAGATCATATCCGGCGAGGGCGGTTATATCAAGGTTGCTTCCGTTCCGGGAAAAGGAAGTACGTTTTCCATATTTCTGCCGAAATAACAACAATTCTATCAAAACTGTTAGATTTCATTTTCCGCCGGAAAGAATGTGGAAAGATTCCTATGCGATAATCTGTATGTATCAAAGGATCATTTCCTTTCATACATACAGATTTTTTCATGGAGGTACTCATTTATGGAAGTTTTACAGGCAAAAAACCTGAAAAAGATTTATGGCTCCGGCAATAACGCAGTTCATGCGTTGGATGGAGTTGATTTAAGTGTAAAGAAGGGCGAATTTGTTGCAATTGTCGGCACATCCGGCTCCGGCAAATCCACGCTGCTGCACATGCTGGGCGGGCTGGATCGCCCTACAAGCGGCACGGTTATGGTGGACGGACAGGATATTTTCTCCCTGAAGGAGGAAGCGCTGACCATCTTCCGCCGCAGGAAAATCGGCTTTGTGTTCCAAGCATATAATCTTGTTCCGGTGCTGAATGTGTATGAAAATATTGTTCTACCCATTGAGCTGGACGGTGGCAAGGTCAATAAGGATTTCGTACAGCAGATTGTACAGACACTTGGGCTGGATGATCGTCTGGATGCGCTGCCCAATCAGCTCTCAGGCGGTCAACAGCAGCGGGTAGCCATTGCCCGTGCGCTGGCGGCAGCACCCGCTATCATTCTGGCAGATGAACCGACAGGTAATCTGGATTCCAAAACCAGCCAGGATGTATTAAGTCTTTTGAAAGTCACCAGTCAAAAGTTCGCCCAGACAATCGTAATGATCACTCACAACGAAGAAATTGCGCAGATGGCAGACCGCATTATCCGTATCGAAGATGGTCGGATCGTCTCCCAGAACTAACGGGAGGTGGCTACGATGAATGTCAAAAATCGAAAATGTATTCGAAAACTCAGCTTAAAATCTCTTTATGCGAACCGTCGCCGCAATCTGATCGCTATTTTTGCCATTGCGCTGACAACGCTGCTATTTACTTCCATGTTCACCATTGTTCTGTCGCTGAACGCCAGTTATGAAACCTACCAGTTTCGGCAGGTAGGCGGCTATGCGCATGGCACCTTTAAGGATGTTTCCCCCGAGCAGGCGGAACGCATCGCTGCCCACCCAAAGGTGAAGGCTACGGGGGTACGGAAGGTGATCGGTATCACTGCGGAGGGGGTCTTTGCCAAAATACCGGCAGAGATCAGCTACATGGATGCCAACTGCACTAAATGGAGCTATGCAACCCCTACTACCGGACGGATGCCCGAAAGCGGCAAAGAGGTAGCCATGGATACGGCAGCGTTGCAGCTGCTTGGCGTAACGCCGGAGCTGGGCGCCGAGGTCACGGTTTCCTATTCCATTACGGACAAGGATCAAACCGCCTTTACTGTAACAGATACCTTTACGCTGGTGGGCTATTGGGACTATGATGAACTAATGCCTGTTCATTACATCAACATCAGTCGTGATTACGCAGATGACATCGAAGCGCAGGCAGCGAAAACAGGTTTACAGCCCTTCCGCACCGATTTGAATGTCATGATGGCTTCCAGTACAAACATTCAAGGGCAGATGGAGCAGGTGGATACCGATCTCGGCTACACATGGGACAGCTATACCGATCCCAACAGCGTTCGAATCGGCGTCAACTGGGGATATACCTCATCCCAGCTGGAGTCGCAGCTCGATCCGGAACTTGTGATCGCCATAGCAGCTTTTTTGCTGCTGGTGATTTTCACCGGGTATCTTATCATCTATAACATTTTCCAGATCTCTGTTGCGGGGGATATCCGGTTTTACGGGCTTCTGAAAACCATTGGCACAACGCCCCGGCAGCTCAAACGCATCATTCGCCAGCAGGCACTTCTGCTTTGTCTGATCGGCATTCCGGCGGGGCTGCTGTTGGGCTATGGCATTGGCGCTGTTCTGGTGCCTGTTGTCTTGCGCTCCACCCAGTTGGATGCAGGCATCACCACCATCAGCACTTCGCCTGTGATCTTTGTTGGCTCCGTGCTGTTTGCCCTGCTGACGGTGCTTTTGTCCTGCTCCAAGCCCGGGAAAATGGCAGCCAGGGTTTCTCCGGTGGAGGCTACCAAATATACGGATGCGATGCAGACCAAGAAAAAACAGCGCAGCACCCGGGGAGCGAAGCTCCATCAGATGGCCTTTGCCAATCTGGGACGAAACAAAAAAAAGACGGTACTGGTGGTGGTGTCTCTGGCACTGTCGGTGACGCTGTTCAATGCGCTGTGTGCCTTTGTGGGCGGCTTCAGCATGGAGAAGTATGTATCCACCATGACCTGCGCCGATTTTATCGTCAGCACTCCCGACTATTTTCGTTATAACTTGAGTGCAGATGAATTTATCACCCAGGAGCAAATAGAGGATATCTCCGCAAACACAAAGGCCAGTCTTTCCGGCACGGGATATGCTGTGCGAAAACCCGCATATCTGTGGATGGCGGAGGATGCTCTGCGGCAGGACTATGCATGGTTCGAAAGCGCCGAGCAGTTGGACAGCCATATGAGCCGTCTGGAGCACCGGGGCAATATGGTGATGGGAAAGACCAGAATTGAGGCTCTGGATAACAGTCTGTTTGACAAGCTGCAAGTGCTCGACGGAGATATTTCTCCCATGTTGGAGCCGGATAATAACGCCATTGCCATTGCGGTTTCTTTGGATGATTACGGTAATCTGCCCAATCCTGAATACTACCCCAAGGTGGGAGACACGATCACCGCTACCTATGCGGACGATGTGAAATATATCGACAGCCGCACCGGGGAACTCTGCACCGAAGATACACCGGAGGAGTACTTTCAGGCAAAATTGTATGGAGCCAGAGATGTAGAGTACACGGTCTGCGCCTTGGTAGAACTTCCGAATTCCATGAGTTATCGTTATGGTGGTATTGGATATGACGTAGTTTTGTCTGTGGACACCGCACAGAGGGACAGCGGTGGTGCAGCCATTCCGATGCTCTACCTGTTCGACACAGCGGACGAAGTTGACGAGGCCGAAGCAGAGCAATATCTATCGAAGCTCACTGCCGGTGAGTTTTCGCCCTTGATGTATGAAAGCAAGGTCACGGCTCGCTCTGAATTTGCTCAGTTCCGGCAGATGTTCCTTCTGATAGGTGGTATCCTCTGTGCTATCATTGGGCTGGTGGGACTCTTAAATTTCTTCAACGCCATGATGACCGGTATTCTTTCCCGCCGCCGTGAATTTGCTGTGCTTCAGGCTGTAGGAATGACAAACCGGCAGCTCAAAACCATGCTGATCTACGAGGGGTTGTTTTACGCAATGTCTTCTGTAGCGGCGGCCTTTATTTTGTCGCTTGCGGTGGGACCTCTTGCGGGAAAAATGCTGGGCAGTATGTTCTGGTTCTTTGAGTATCGATTCACCATTCTGCCTGTCCTGCTGACAATTCCGGTATTTCTTCTGCTGGGGTGGCTGATTCCTTGCATGATGTATGACAACGCAGCGAAATGCAGTGTTGTAGAGCAATTAAGGGATGCTCAATAACTGTTAAGTAAAAAACGGCCCTCTGCCAATGAAAAGGCAGAGGGCTGAGTTTTAATCTAAGGGTTTACATTCAGTTACAGTTTTTAGATAAATTTCGGGGTTTCCGTTCAAAACAAGGTCTGCATATCCAATCGGGTCATTGTAGATTAGATAGTCCAGCTCTGACCGCTGATACATATTGTCAGCAACCTCATTCTCCACGGCTATTGTATCAATAGCAATCATACTGCCATCTAAGAATTTCAGTTCCACACAGGCATTATCCATGTTGAACTCACAAGAAATCAACCTATCCATAAGAAACCTCCACTTTGCTGGATGTTAGATCATCCCAAAATATTTGAATGCTTCTCGGATTGCTTTCTCTTTTTCCGGTAGACACTGGGGCTGTCTGGAATCCTCGGACTTCGGCAGATTATAGTTCTTACCAACCCTAATCCCACATTTTCGTTTAATCTGTGAGATATAGAGGTTGGACACCTTTAACCCGGTATGCTCCAACACATACTCCTTGATCTGCGGATAGGTTGCCCCATCCTGAAATTCGGACATATCCATATCTTCCAAAGAGAACTCAACCCGAATCTTTTTCGAGTCGACCTCACCATTGGAAAGCAAGACAACCGTCTCAACGGTACTTTCGTTGTCCCAACAAAGTTCCTGCGTCTCCCTGTCTCCAAAATACACCGGAAAACGGAACTTTATGTGCTTCAGGAATCTGCCATCTGGCTGCTCCTGCTCGTAAATGTCCACCTGTTCCACAAAACTGTTAAGAAATTCTTTCTTCTCCAGGTCGGTGAACTTATCATATAGTTTATCAAAATACAAAAGAAATTGATAGACGTTTTCTTCTGATATTTTCTGTTGTCGGATATTCAGCAGGCGGTTCTTGACTTCTTCTATACTGTTCTCCACGCCTTCAATCTCATCATACAAACGGTATAACCTTGTCTCCATATCCTGATATTTCTTCTCATAAAATTTATCCATGATATCCAGACTGTCCATCTACTGTCCAAGTCTTGCTTTTGCTCCGGTCAGCTGCCTGTGCTGCTTTTCCAGTCCTTCAATCTCTTTTTCTATTTCTTCTGTATCTATTCTTGAACCGATTTTATTCAGAATGGCTTCTTCAAATTTTGGATTCTTCACCAGTTTCCGAATAACCTCTTCCACTGCATTGTTAATCTTCTCTTCGCTCCATTGTTTACGATATCCACATTTATGACCATCTACCAGGCGACGATGTTTGCAGGCATAATAGAAATAATCCTTATATAAAGTTCCGTCTTTCTTTTTCTTTCTATTCACGTTTCCATACATACCGCTTCCACATAACGGGCATCTCAATATTCCGGATAAAATATGCTCATGCTCGAGGCTATGTGTCTTTTCATATTTTACACCTGTTTTTTCCCGTTTTTGATGTGCCAGCTCCCAGTCTGTTTCTGAAATAATCCCTTCATGGATACCATCGTGCAGCATATAATTTTCCTGCTTTACAATACGGTATTCATTTCTTGTACCAGATACTTTCTCGTTCTTCCTTCGCCCATAAGCCAGCTTTCCACAGTATACCGGATTATCCAGAACACCTTTTATAAATGAAGCGGCAAATGCGTCCAGTGTATTATTCTGCCGTTTTTTCTTTTTATATCCATGCTGGTTCAGCCATGCAGCAATCGCAGAGATTCCCATATTGGTATGAATAAATTTATCATAGATCAGACGAATAATTTCTGCTTCGTCTTCTGCGATCTGCAATTCTCCATTTACCAATTCATAGCCATATGGAGCAAACCCGCCGTTCCATTTTCCTTCTCTGGCTTTCTGCTTACGTCCCTCCATTGTCTGCACAAGGATATTCTCTCGTTCAATCTCTGCCACCGCAGACAGAACAGAAATCATCAGCTTTCCGCTATCTTTTGAGCTGTCAATCCCATCTTCAACACAGATCAGATTCACTCCAAAATCCTGCATCCTCTGCAAAGAGTTTAATACATCTGCCGCATTACGACCGAATCTGGAAAGCTTGAACACCAATACAAACTGTACCTCATCTGTTCCATTCTCAATATTATCTAACATTCTCTGAAATTCCGGTCTGCCCTCTACGCTCTTTCCAGACTTACCTTCATCGGAATACTCATTTACGATTTCCATGTTTTGAAATTCCGCATATCTCTTGAGTTTTTCTTTCTGAGCATCCAGACTGTAGCCATCTACCTGCATAGTTGTGGATACTCTGGTATATATATCGCATTTAATCTTTTTATTCTTCATAATCTTCCTCGCAGTATAACTCTGTTTTATTGTCCCAACCTTATTTCAGTACTTGTTCCAACTACTTTCAATACTTATTTTCCGTATTGACGCATTTCTTCGCCAATCATATAATTAAGTTAGATACAGAGCATTTCTGTTATCAAAATATTGCCCGCCCACCATCGGCGACTTATAAATGATTGGCTCGAAAATATTGTTCGCTTACCGGAAGCGTCTAATAAATGTCCGGCTTGAAAATTATTTAGAAATAATTTCTGTTTTTGATATTGTGTTTTTATCACACATTGCATATACTATAAATACACAAAAAAGCCAAAAAAGAGGAGGTGTTAGTATGGCTACTTCAAGTATTACTCATAATTTTGTCGTATCCAATCCAAATAGCGTAAAGCGTTTTGTCGCAGCAATTGACGAAGCTGACCGTGACCGCACACCAAAGCAGACACTTCCCGGACGTCAGTTAACAAACCCACAGGAAATCTTAGCTTTAATGTCAAAAAGGAAGAAAAAACATGTCTGATAAATATTTTACCGTTAATATTCGGGCATATTTGGATAAAGACGAACCGACATATATCGGAGAGGAAAGTCTTTACGACTTACTCTCCGATTTTTCTTGTCCCAAAAATCCCGATGTGGAATACTTTTTATTACATAATGCGATTGAGTTTACCAAAAAAGATCAATCTATCACTTATCTGGTATTTGATGCTGAAGATGCTTCACTGGTTGGTTATTTTTCACTTACAGTAAAACCCATCTCTGTCCGTGCTTCAAATATCAGCAAGACAATGGCAAAAAAGCTGTCCCGTGTCAGTATTTTGGATGAAGAAACACAATCCTATACTACCGCAGCTTACCTGATTGCCCAGTTGGGAAAGAACTATTCTCTTCCAAAGAACAAACGAATCCCTGGAAATATTCTACTGGGATTTGCACTGGAAACCATATCCAGTCTCAAATATTCCGTAGGCGGCGTTATGGAGTTTCTTGAATGCGAAGATAATGAATTTCTTCTGAGCTTTTATACACAGAATCATTTCAAGCCATTTGATACTCGTATTACCGCTTCCCAGAATAATGAGTCACACACTCTGCATCAGCTTTTAAAATTTATTTGATTTAAAAATACATGAAAAAAGCGACAGTCTGATTTACATTTTGTATTTCAGGAAACTGCCGCTTCTTTTTCTTCCTTATTCTGTTTTTCTTCCTCCAACTCCCGGAGGACTTCTTCGCCGTACTTATCAATCATCCGTACCAGAAAATCAATGCACCGCTCAAATTCAATATTCTGTTGCATAAGCTCCTCCCGTTATTGTTTGTTCTGAGCTTATTTTACAGAACCTGCCTGAAAACCACATTGAATAGAAATTGATTGTAAATTGACACAATCACTTTAAAAATATCCGCATTTTCTTGGATCGAATGTATGTTCGTGTTATGATAGATATACTCAATCTTAACTACGAAAGGGGAATTTCTATTGAATCGATGCGATTTTTCTTCTATTAGCACTTGCTTAAAAAATCATATCAGCGAAAGTAATCAAATGAGTCAGCCTGATTTTTTATACGTGGATGATCCGGTAAATCAGGATTTTTCAATGGACAACGGTCTGGTTTGCCGCTGGATGACTGGTCAGGCTAAAATCAGTCCTAAAATATCCGCTTACTATTCCAAGCCATCCAATCAGGAAAAATTAGC
>ERZ1694977.304-NODE-304-length-20976-cov-10.430811_pt1 | contig 20976 bp, 9 predicted proteins | sample MGYA00581609_ERZ1694977 | MGnify/ENA primary metagenome ERZ1694977 (study PRJEB42213, sample SAMN07424467) | human gut metagenome | biome: ENVO:00009003; feature: ENVO:2100002; material: ENVO:00002003 | host: Homo sapiens | place: USA | collected 2014 ... | reverse complement strand
TAGGGTCTCGTGGGCTCGGAGATGTGTATAAGAGACAGATCCTATAATAGATATACAGATAGACCGAATGATGATAATTCGTATAAGAATCCTCTATTAATTGAGTAGATTTCATGGATATGTTTTTCATGTCTTCAGCTTTTTGGGTTACATTTACGAATGCAAATATAGAAGGTAGAAGGACAAGAAAAACACTTTTTCTATTCTAATAAATCTCATATCATTACCCTAGACCAAAGACAGACTAATCCGCTAGTTTATAACAGATTAAGAATTTGACACACTCAGTATCATATAATAATTTGAGACTCTCAACAAAAAATAGAGAGGTTATTCATTGTTTTTCCCAATACTTCGGATGTACTCATTGGGAGTGATATTAGTCGCTTTTTTAAAATATCGAAAGAAAGAAGCTCTTGAACTGAACCCACACAACTCAGCCAAAGCACTCAAAGTGTATTTAGCATATTCATCTTTCTCCACCAAGCGCTTGAATTCAGCTATGCGATAATCATTGATATAATCATAATAATTACGGTTTAGATACTGATTAAATAAATAGGACAAAGTATGAGATGATGTGCCAATGGACACAGCCAAATCGGCAATCTTCAAATTAGGATTAGTATAAGGTTTTTCTCTATGCATAACAATCTCCAATTTCTCAGCCAACCGTTTACATTCCTCCACACTTATCTTATTTGTCCTGTATTTCTCTTCCGCTACAATATGGGATTCCTCAACTGGCTGAATCTCCTTTTCTATAACTTTAGCAGAGTCAGGCATCAGTTCTTCCCTTTCGTTCTCCACCTCTTTCTTTTTTTGATAAAGGACAGCAATGCTTCCGGTCACCACAGCTATCACGATGAACACTATGCTCCATATACTAATAGAAGACGCTATTTTAACCGTTAGCTGAGTTTCTGACTCTGGATTCCCCATCTGTCTTACTTTAAAAGTATAATTACCGGACGGTAAATCATAATAAGTAATATCCGAACGACCTGTCAAAGCCATCCATCCGGTATCCTCACCCTCTAATTGATATTCGTATGACATAAAAGCAGGTGCCGTATAACTGAAATCAGAAAAGTAAAAGGTAACATTCTTCTGAGAAGCTTCCAATGAAATTTCACTCTTGCCGCCATCTCCCACAACAGATTGCACTACAGATTTTCCATTTACACATATATCTGTTATGGCAACCGAATAGGGAACGGATTTCCTCTGATTCATCCGCACTGTATCCAAATACAGAAGCCCTTTGGAGTTTCCAAACCAAATGCCGTTCTCATCACGTACCGGCGGACAAAGAGTAAAAATGGAACTGGGAATACCATCAACAAAATTATAAGGAATAAAATGGTCTTTCTTATCATACCGGAACAAACCATTGTTAGTTCCCAGCCATAACCACTTTTCACGATCCTCTACAATAAACATACCATCATTCCCATCCAAAGGAGTCCCCGGCTGCAAACGCCTAAAAATAGTCATAGACAAATCAGAGATAAAAAGAGAGCCTTTGTCCGGAAAAAAATAAAGATCATGGTTGGAATCTTCGTAGATCACTCTTATTTTTTCCTTATGAATAAATCCCTCAGGAAACACATCGGTTTTCAATGTCCGGGCAGAGGGGTCCCAAATGCACATTCCATTCTCTGTACATATCCATCCTTTATGAGTGGAATCAAAATAGATTTCATATACGTTCCCTTCTGGCAACTTAGAATTGGCACTGGTATAATGAGCTATCTGTCTGCCGTCTTTATAGCAGAATATTCCTAAAGATGTTCCTATCCACAAATTCTTTTCACGATCCTGCTTGATACAAAAAATATGTCCCTTACTAAAAGGCATTCCTCCATCCGGTTCAAAATCTCTGAGTGTCAAAGTCGCAGGATTTAAAACATACATTCCACCACCGTATGTACCTATATAATACTCATTCTGATAATACAGACAACTGAAAATCATATTTGAGCGTAACTGTGGAACCTTGAAACTTTTATAACGATGATTTTCTTCGTCAATATAAAAAAGTCCGTCACGAGATCCAATCAGTTTCTCTTTCTCTTTGATAGCAAGTGCACGTACTGGCATATCTCTGGAATCAAAAAAAGGAGCATACGTATAAGTGGAGAACAGCCCACTCTGATATAATGTGTAATCCAACCCCAGCTGATAGAATCCTACCCAAATCAAACCTTCTTTATCAACCAAAACAGAATAAACGGAATTAGAACGCAAAGTTTCATCCTTCCCTGTTTCATGACGCATGGAACGAACAACTTTCTTTTTATCCGTTGATACAAAATGAACTCCGTTACCATCGGTTCCCACATACAAAAGGCTTTTCCCATCACCGGATAAAGAAGAAATTACATTACAACCTACATCAACAAAACGAGCAAATTCTTTAGTTTGTGTATCGAAACTGATGATTCCCTGCCCCATCGTTCCTAAATAAAGCATACTCCCAATCCTAGCTATATTCTTAAAAGAACAAACATGCTTCTCTTCCATCACATTATGATAAGCCTCTATTTTTCTATCTGAAAGTCGCAGAGAATAAAGACCATTCTCCGTAGCCATCCAAAGTATTCCATCTTCTCCCAAATTCAAGCCACCAATAGAGTTCGCCGCCGACAACATATTAGGATCTATCATAATTTGGTTCAAGCTACCTCCTTTATAAATGAAAAGCCCCCTTTCTGTTCCGATATAAAGTATTCCTTTCCCATCATGTAAAAGAGAGCGCACAGCATATCCTATCGTTTCACGGGCAATGGGCTCCAAACTATTTTTCTGCTTGCTAACACGCCATAATCCACTACCATTCCCCATCCACAATTCATTGCCAGGCATCTCAGCAATGGCATTTACCCGTTTCAATTTTTCATCTGAACCCGGAATAAGATAATGCTTGAAATGAATTCCATCAAAACATTCCAACGAATTGCCGGTCCCCAACCACACATAACCTAAAGAATCTTTATAGATGGCATTTACCACTAAATCTGATAATCCCTCAGTTACAGACAAGCCACGAAAAGCGTAGGAACGAGAGAAAATGGGTAAAGACAAGAATATAAGAAACAATATAAATATAAATCTTAAAATGTTTTTCATTACATTGTGCATATTTGGAACCTCGTGTTTATCAAATAATGCAAATATAGTGAAAAGGGAATATATTTTCCCTATCAAAAAAAGAAAAAATCATCATCCACTTCTTATTTGCTGTATGAAAAAGAAAGGATGATGATTTAAAAAGATTACTTTATAAAAGAAAGTTTATATCAAAGTTTGCGTAAATCATGTCCGGGCAACAAATTATATTCTTTTCCATTCATCCTGACTTTACAAGGTGCAGAAGCTGCATATTTCCAAACGCCCTCTTTATACACCAACATCACATCTGTTACTGTCAATGAACTTATTTCAACATGTGGAGTTTTCAATAGTGTACCTCCTCCCAAAAAGAAAATACAATCATCGCCTTGTTTATTTCCCCACAATGCATAAGCAGCTTGTACAGTCATTTCTCCACTTTTACACAAATGACCTGCATCATCCGAAGAAATAATCCGGTCCACACGCCCCTCTTTTTGTTGAATACAAATTCCGACATGACTTCCAGCCACACCACTTTCCACTTCTGGAAAAGTAACGGAGGAAATACATCCCGGCTCCTTTACCGAAGAAGGTTCATAAACAGCTACAAACGGACGATTCCAAGCTTCACCTTGTTGGCGGGCTACAAAAGTCAACGTAGGTTGCTCTTTGATAGCATAAGGCATATCCGGAATCCGGCTCAATCCTTCAGTCATCGGGCTCAAAGCCGAGAAGACTTTACGTTCAGGAGCACCTTTCATCCACATATTCATACTGATATTATCCTCATCCGGCATCTGTATAGTAAACATTGTTTTAATATCTTTGGAGGTCTCGGCACTTTTCTTGTCAAACAAATAAGAATAGGCATATATATGTGCCCCAGCAAAAGCCAGTTCCTCCGTTGGTTGAAGAAACAAGCTACTCCCATCAGCAGCAGTCAAGTTCATGGTTTGTCCCATATTATGATAAAAATAATCATGCATTTTATCTCCTCCCTCCACTTTCCTGCTACGGAAAATATCGACATAATATCCGTTCTTTTCTCCTGTAGTCACAATACTCATCATACGGTTTTGATCAGCTTGTGATTCAGGTTCACGGAAAAAGACTTCACTATAACTCACAGGCTGATAATCTACTTTCATCCCTGCTTCGGGGTAGCAGTTCAATAATTTGAAAGCATGATTGCTTTTCATAACCGGATAAGAAGAGATTCCATCTACACAAACCGTATTGTGTGCAGGGAACTGACTATAATACTCCAAATAATCCAAACCGGAATAAAGGGTCAAGCCAATACCTCCATCCGGTGCCAGACGATATCCTTTTCCATAAAGTTCCATGCTGATGCCATTGGCATGCATGTGATTCCCTTCACTGGCATTTTGGGCAATCATCAAACTATGACGTTTGTCCATGCCATTGCGTTGCACCAACCAACTGGCATTGGGAGCATAAAAAGTAGGAGTTACATAATCATTGATATCACCGGCAGGTATCTTATCATCAATTACCAAAGGCTTGTCACTGAAAAAAGAAGTTACCGCCACCCTCACATTTTTCTTTTCAGTCGCCGGTTTGGAGGCATCGGGATCAAATAACTTCAACATAGCAGTAAATTGTCTTTCTTGATATTTTTTACCATGTTTCTGGGCATTAGCTACCATACGGGCAAAGATAGCAGGATTCAATTTACCGGGATGTGTATCGCCAAAACCCATTGTCATACAATCCGGAAACAAATATTGCGGGTCGGCGGCCACCGCTTTTTTTATGACAGGAATCTCCTCGGTCAGGTCCATACCCAAATTACGGTCAAAGATAGTGACCATATCCGTATAATCCCCGACAACTACCTGACTATAACCCGGACATTCAGCCCAAATACCGGTTTCAGCATCATAACCATAATCAGCAAGCTGTTTCAGTGACCATTGACGGATGGAAGAACGATTCAACACATAATCAATATAATACTCGCCTCCCTTTTTATCCGGATAAGAAGCATCAGATTCCAAAATCATGCCGATGCTCATGATATAACGTGCCTGCATCAGATTCCAGTTATTATGCGGCACTCCATTATCAATGATATTATCCGCCCATTTCTTGAATGCTCCGGCATAGATGTCCATCTTATCAGCCTTATCGGTTTTCAAATAATCATATAAAAAATCATACAATGGAACCAAAGCATTCACAGCATCCTCGTGAATGACTTCAAAACTGCTCATACCCACCAAAGTCTGCTGATGTCCATGATTCAAATCCTTGGGAACATTCCGGTAATAAATCCCCGTCATATAAGTGTCAAATACCGAAGCTGCCAAATCAGCATATTTCTTCTCCCCGGTCATCCACCAAAGAAAAGCGGCATCACGGGCGATACCCAGTATCTCTACATTAATACTTTGGATGATATTTCCGGTTTTACTGATATTCACCCATTCGTACGGTCTGCCTTCCAACGTCCCATTTGCCAGATACATTCCCCGAGCATCTTCCTGATAAGGCTTCAAATCTTCCAGCTTGGGACGTACATAGTTAGTCGCATGACTGCGTGCACCGGTATACATCACCGTAGGAGCCGGCGCCTTCTCTCCTCCTGCATGATCATAATATTCTCCTTTAATATATACCTCCGTTGCATGAGTTTTCCAATACATTTGCAAACGGGAAGTAAGCCATTCAGGCCCTCGGTCAGCATACCGGTCAGTCCGTTGCTTTAACTTTTCAAACACTTCCTGTGCCCACGGTTCTTCCTTTATCAACTTCTGCGTTTCAACTTTGCCATTACTATCCGTCAGATAACGGGGATGACCTTGTGACAGTTTCACCGATAAGGAAGTTTCCTGTGCATATAATACACTTGTTACAAGCAAGCATATCCATAAAACGATCTTTCTCATAATTCTATTCATTCTCTTTCACAAAAATACGTATCATAAAGCTATTCCACTCAATCCAAATGAATTATTTTATCATCCGCCTCTTCCATTCAAATTTAAAGTTACCGAATATAAAATGTTTGCTTTACCGGCTCTGCAGTCTTTATCTTAGGATCAGAGTTTTTTCCGTATTGCCATGCTATTACAGTTACTTTTACCGGATAGGTGGTTTTAGGAGGAATAGCAGTTAATATCAATCGATTACCATCCACATAAGCCGGTCCCGATTCCACATAAAAATCTACCGGCAAGCCACAACTGGAAACAGCAGATAAAGAAACGTACTTAGTACCACGCTTTATGTCCGGTAACGTTGCAAACTTAATATATTGCTGCTGTCCTTCCGTATTTTTAACCGGAATTATCATCTGAGCTTGCTGAACAGCCGGTTTATATTCTTCATCTCCCGGATGAGTTATTGAAAAAACAATATCCGATTTCTTGTCCGTCCATAAAGTTCCCCGATTCCATTGTATTCGAAATGTCACAGAATCAACTAAAACAACTGGGCCGGTAATCATCTGCAGGACCGGAGCTTTTCCAGCATGACCAATAGATGCCCCAACAGGCAAATCAGTCCAATTGGAAAGTCGGGGACTTTCTCCTGGAACAGTATCCAAAAAAACAGGGGTCAATTGAAATGTGATACCATCTTCCTGTGGTATAAAAGCCGGGTGAACTTGTAAATGAGTATTCTGTTGGGATACTGTTTTTCCGTTTTGAGACACACTTACCAATTGTGGCTTCATATCGTAATATCGGGATTGATACGCCAAAGTAGCCTCTATCATCTCACGATCAAAAAACCAAAATGCTTGTGCAGGATCCCCTTTAAATTGATTTACCGGTGCCGGAATACATGAAGGCTTTTCATTTTTTTTCCATCGCTCCATCAACCATCCCTCCTTTGTCGGATCTACGTGTCCATAATGCATTGCCTTCTTGATATAGAGAGCTATATATTGTGCTTTTTCCGGAGTATAGGCAAAGTGTCCTTCAGCAGGACAGGCCAACATGCTTAAAGGCAGCAATGGATGCTCCTTACGTTCTTTCAAACCTTCATTGCTCCATGTATGTGCTGATTCATATTCTCCCATGGTTTCCAGACAAGGAATTTTATTGATGTTACGTTCTCCCCAAATATCCGGACATAGCCAGCGATCACGATGATATGGCCACTGACCACTGACAGAAATGCATGCCAATGTACGTTCCGGTTTATAGGCAGCAAGATAATAAGGCCAACTAGCAGCAGCCGAATGTCCTATGGCTATTAAAGGAGCTGTAGACAACTCTTTATATCCAGATTCTTCAGCAAGATCTGCCAAAAGGCCATCCAAAGTTTCCCATGCCCCATCCGTAAAATCAAATCCATGATTGAAAGAAGGACATACCCATATTTGAGCAACATCAAGCTCAGCCATACGTTGTCGGAAAGCCTCATCTTCAAGGATAGAAATTTCCTCCATATTGTTGTTGGGCAACCAAGATTGCTTTTACTTGTTCACACTGCCCGGGAATCCACAAGTAAGCCCTTGACTCAGGATTTTTGGGATGAGTACTAAAATTATGGACGGGTACAGACCATTGCCAAATTCCTGTTTGTGCAACAAGCGTAAATGATAAAAGCCAACCGAATATTCCAAATAAAAATACATGTTTCATAGCTATCTTCATTGTTTATTATAAAAACGAATCAGAATCAAGAAACACTCAACTTTATTCTAAAATTATCTTCCAAAGAAATGAGTAAAAACCTATCTTTGTACGTATTAGATACATATACAAAACTTAAATAGCATGAATAAACACACTTTATCTGTAGCAATCACTTTCCTATTCTGTACCCCAATATCAGGGGGCATACCGGACGGAATTTACCACAAAGGATGGATAGACTTCAACAAGAACGGGAAAATGGATCTATATGAAAATCCTAAAGCCCCGCTGGAAGACAGAGTACAAGACCTGCTTTCACAAATGACACTAGAAGAAAAAACCTGTCAAATGGCCACACTTTACGGTTCAGGACGCGTACTAAAAGATGCGTTGCCTCAAAACAATTGGAAAACAGAAGTATGGAAAGACGGAATAGGAAACATAGATGAAGAACATAACGGATTAGGGGCTTTCAAGTCCGAATATTCTTTTCCATACGCCAAACATGTGAATGCCAAACACACCATTCAACGCTGGTTTGTAGAAAAAACACGTTTAGGTATCCCAGTAGATTTCACCAATGAAGGTATTCGCGGATTATGTCATGACCGGGCAACCTACTTCCCCGCCCAGTGCGGACAGGGTGCCACCTGGAACAAAAAATTAATAGCCCGTATCGGAGAAGTGGAAGCTAAAGAAGCAGTGGCATTAGGATATACCAACATCTATTCTCCCATTCTTGATATCGCCCAAGACCCTCGCTGGGGAAGATGTGTAGAAACATACGGAGAAGATCCTTATTTAGTAGGAGAATTAGGAAAACAAATGATTACCAGTTTGCAAAAATATAATCTGGTAGCTACTCCGAAACATTTTGCAGTTTATAGTATCCCGATAGGCGGACGTGACGGAAAGACACGAACCGACCCACACGTAGCCCCACGAGAAATGCGTACCTTATATATAGAACCTTTCCGGATGGCATTTCAAGAAGCCGGAGCGCTGGGAGTAATGAGCTCTTATAATGACTATGACGGGGAACCCATTACGGGAAGCTACCATTTTCTGACCGAAATATTACGTCAAGAATGGGGATTTAAAGGATACGTAGTATCGGATAGTGAAGCTGTGGAATTTATCTCCAACAAGCATAAAGTAGCAGATACATACGAAGACGGAATAGCACAGGCGGTCAATGCCGGACTGAATATCCGTACCCATTTCACTCCGCCTGCCGATTTTATCTTGCCTCTTCGTAAAGCTGTTGATAATGGCAAAATCTCTCAGGAGACTCTCGACAAACGGGTAGCCGAGATACTTCGTATCAAATTCCGGCTAGGCTTATTTGACAATCCCTATCGTGGCAATGGTAAACAAGCAGAACAAATAGTCCATAGTAAGGAACACCAAGCTGTATCATTGGAAGCTGCCCGTCAGTCGCTGGTATTACTAAAAAATGAAACTAACCTGCTTCCTTTATCCAAATCTATCCGTTCCATTGCTGTTATCGGTCCCAACGCCAACGAACAGACTCAATTGATTTGCAGATACGGTCCGGCCAATGCTCCTATTAAAACCGTTTACCAAGGTATAAAAGAACTGTTGCCTCATACAGAAGTGATCTATAAAAAAGGATGTGACATCATAGATCCTCATTTCCCAGAAAGTGAAATCCTTGATTTTCCGAAAACTGCGGAAGAAGTCCAATTAATGGAAGAAGCCATTCGTGCAGCTAAACAAGCCGAAGTGGTAGTCATGGTATTAGGAGGGAATGAACTGACCGTCAGGGAAGATCGTTCACGAACCAGCCTTAACCTTCCCGGACGGCAGGAAGAACTTTTAAAAGCTGTTTGTGCAACCGGGAAACCGATCATTCTAGTAATGCTCGACGGACGCGCTTCTTCTATAAATTACGCAGCAGCTCATATACCTGCCATTTTACATGCTTGGTTTCCCGGAGAATTTTGCGGACAAGCTGTGGCCGAAGCCTTGTTCGGCGATTATAATCCGGGGGGAAGACTGGCAGTTACTTTTCCTAAATCTGTAGGGCAAATTCCTTTTGCTTTTCCCTTTAAACCAGGGTCAGACGAAAGTTCCTCTACTTCCGTTTACGGAGCGTTATATCCTTTCGGGCATGGCTTAAGTTATACTACTTTTACTTACAGTGATTTACATATATCACCATCACACCAAGGAGTACAAGGAGATATCCATGTAAGTTGTAAAATCAAAAATACAGGAAAAATAAAAGGAGATGAAGTAGTACAACTTTATTTACGGGATGAAATCAGCAGCGTTACCACTTATACCAAAGTATTACGCGGCTTTGAACGTATCAGTCTGAAAGCTGGAGAAGAACAAACTGTTCATTTCAGATTGCGACCACAAGATTTAGGATTATGGGACAAAAATATGAATTTCCGTGTGGAACTGGGTAGTTTCAAAGTAATGCTCGGAGCTTCTTCTACAGACATCAGATTACATGGTCAGTTCGAAATAACGCCCTAAACCTCCCACCATTTTAACTCAGCATGGAATGACAGGAATATTCAGATTCCTATAAATACAGTATTTCATTAAAACATCGGTAAATAATCAGTTCACATCTAATTTATGTTCACAGATCCTTTACCGATGTTTTGAACAAGAATCTTTTAATCTCTATTTTGAAGATATAAATGAAGGAGGAAGTTCTTCTACACCCCATTTTTTGTTAGGCTTTGCCCCTAATTTCAACTCCAAAGTCCCCCCCTTAATAAAGTCTTCATGATAAAACCAACATTTATTCCACTTTTTCCCATTAAGGGAAGCATTTTGAATGTACATATTATCAGTTGAATTTCCTTTCGTTATGATTTGGAAAGTCTTTCCGGAATAATAACGATTGTCCAAATGAATAGTAACCTTATCAAAAAGCGGAGAAGTAATCTCATAAAAAGGCTTTTCCGCACAACCACCATCCACCTCAAACAGTCCGATTGCCATCAGAACACCTAAAGCCCCCATCTGTCCCTGATCCTCATCATCCCGATAGCCTCCATAGGGAGTCACATCACAATAAGCAGCTTTTACTTTACGCACCCACTTCTGAGTAAGCCAAGGTGCTCCTGCATAACTAAACAAATGAGCCATTCCAGTCCCCGGCTGATTACCATAATCTGTCCAATTGCCTTCCTTTGTTTTATTAGAACGGAAAAACCCATACGACTCACTCTTTTCGAAATTAGCATTCAATCTCTTAACATACTGGTCGGCACCTCCATAAAGTTCTATCAATCCTGCCATATCATGTGGAACATAGTGTGAATAAATAGCAGAGTTACTCTCGCAAAATCCTCCTTTTTCTGTCAATTCCAACGGATCAAAATAAGGTAACCAGTTGCCATCCTCTCCACGAGGTTGCATATAACCACTTTCCGGATTCCAAAGATTACGATAATTCTTTGACCGCTTCATAAAAAACTCATAATCCTGTAATTTCCCCATTGTTTTCGCCATCTGTGCCAAGCACCAATCCTGATAGGCATATTCCAATGTCATGGAAGCTCCGGTAGTATGCATCCCTTCAACATCTTTCCGTCCGTCAGGCACATACCCCCATTCCTCATAATATTTCATGCCACCGGAATAAGCTGTCTTGCTATGTTCATAACCGGCATGGTCGCGAATACCTCCCACAAAAGCATTTTTCCGCAAACCTTCATAAGCCAGTTCCGCATCATAATTACGAATTCCTTTATTATAAGCCGAAGCAAAAAAAGAAACAGCCGGATCACCAATCATCACATACGTATAATTTCCTCCTGATGGTCCACGGGGAATCAGACCTCCGTTTTGATACATATCTATCATTGTATTACAGAAATTATCCATAACTTCAGGATATGCCATAGACCAGAGTATGTTCAGTGACCAATGACTTCCCCACCATGCATCAAAGTTATGATGATTATACAAAGGTTTTCCATCTTCTCCCAAAGGAATTTGCCGTATGCGCGGAAAGTCGGAAGTCATATCCATATAATGTCCATCGGCATCACTGACTACATGGCGTCCCAATAAGGCATGCCACAAATCCGTATAGAGTTTTATTTGCTGTTCTCTGCTACCGCCTTCCACTTCTATCCTTCCAAGCCAATCATTCCATTCGGAAAAAGAAGACTGCTTTACTTGCTCAAAATCCCAGCCTGACAGTTCCGTTAACATATTCTTACGTGCCTGTTCTACACTGACATATGAAATCGCCACTTTCAGCATCACCTTTTCGTCTTTTTCTGTTTTAAATCGGACTGCCATACCCGCATTCTTACCTGATATTCTTTCCGGATTGCTATTAGATTCTATCCGGCCTTCGCGCCAAGATACAACCTTATCCATTGGCTTGCTCAATTGTGCATAAAAATAAACAGGAGTATCTTTAGGACGACGTCCTGTACGTTCCATCATCTCCCATCCGGCTATTTCCTTATCACTTACTTTCCAAACCTCCGAATAAGCTGTAGGTCCATGTGCCAAAAACGCTCCCGTATCAAATAAAATATAACTGGCATCACTTTTCGGAAAAGTATAACAATGAAAGCCTACGCGCATAGTAGAAGTCAACTCTGCTGTTATGTCATAATCTGTCAGTTTCACTTTATGATATCCCGGTTTAGCTATCTCTCCATCATGAGTAAAAGCCGATTGATAAGCATTCATACCCAAATGCCCTTTAAACTCGCCAACGGTAGGCATCACCGCCACACCGGACATCTGCCAATTATGAACATGACTAAAACAGCGTATTTGTTTTGAGTCATACAGATATCCTGATCCCCAAGAGTGCTCGGTATCCGTATCAGGGCTAAGGCTGACCATACCAAACGGACGACATGCCGAACTGAAAAAAAACCATCGGGAACGGTGACTGTCAACAAAAGGATTTACCAAGTCAACATAATTCTTTTTAGTCCCCGCTTCATTGAACAACAAAGAACCAAAAGCAGGCTGATCACGATCGTATCCTTCAGGACGAATCTGCCGAAGAACCTGTTCCGTATAAGGCATCTGCATCCCTTTCCGTATAACAAAATGATTGTAGGTCATTTCAAAAATCGGCATATATCTACCCCTTCCTTTATTAGATATCTCAGTCCAGTTGCTATATTTTCCTGTGACATCCTTCCACACAGCAAAAGGAACATTATACCCCAAATTATATTTTGCGACATACTCAAACCCTTTCATAAGCCGGTTATCAAGAGCCGAATATAAATCATCACCTTGTTGCCAAGCTATTTCACAAACAGTTGCCAGGGCACCTATACCCAACATGCTATGCCCCTGATCACGACCACTCTCCTGTATCTGACCGGTATCCCCACTGATATAATGAGCTATTGTTCCGTTATCATTGGCATGAAGATAAAAATCAACCGCCTTATTATACATTTCCTCATTATCCCATAAAATAGCAGCTGCCATATAAGCTTTAGTCACAATAGGTCCCCAATTCCCATTTGTATAAGGCTTACGATGGTAAAAATTTTCCATTACAGGCAAGAACACTTCCCTTATCATTCTACTGATCTCATTAAACTGAACAACTGTCATCTTTTTATAAGTATGACGCAGTATTTCAGTAGCATAAATAATCTTTAATCCTTCCAACCCCACCAACAAAGGGGCATCATTCGTTTCCGGAATTCTTTTAAGTGTTCCGGCATAGCCTAACAATAATTCCAAAGATTTCTCGGCATGAGTCTTTTCACCAGTCAAAACCCACATCAATGCATTCTGATAGACTGCACTAAAGTCTTGCTCCATTTTTGATTTTGTATGACGAAACTCACCATCTCTTGAAATGATTTCAAAAGGTCCGAAAGGCTGATAATCCGCCTGAGAACAATGATGACTTTTCAATAATTCAAAAGAACCATAGGCAGGATATTCCTTATCAGCGATTTGAGCACGCATCCGCTCAATACTTTTTGTTGTATGTAATATTCCCGGATGCACAAATTTTCGGGCCTGCATCTCAAGTCCTATACTCAAAAACAGACAATAGAAACCCAATTTCAACAGGACTGATATTTTAAACTTTCTCATAACCGCTGCTGCTTATAGTTTTTGACAGATTTTATATTTCCATCGTCAGGAACTAAACGAACTGCCCCCCCCCCGGATGCTTTCAAACAAAAGTTTAATTTCGTCTTGTTGCTCACACGATAAGTAGAAACTCTGACTTTAGTACGTGTTTTCACTGATTTATCCCCATCCGTATAAATTTCCGCTATGTAGTTCTTTCCTTCGGGCAAGAAATCCAAGCTTACAGATAAAACACGCTTCTCATTATTTGTTATCGAACCGATAAACCATTCCTCTCCTTTACGACGGGCTATAGTAATAAATTCACCGACCTCCCCTTGCAACACTTTTGTATCATCCCATGTAGTATATACATCATCAAAGAATTTCAACTCGGGTTCGTCTTGAGAATCTGATGGTTTATCATACCAATACATATATTGCAACGGACTATAATAAACTGCCGCCAAAGCCAATTGATGCGCAGGAGTGGTCTGGATAGATTTAGAACGAGGAACACCATAACTATCCTTGTCTGCATTCAAGCGACCGAAATCCTGACGATAGTAACAAATGGTATAATCCGCCGCTCCAGCTATAAACCGGGTAAAGGGAAGAGTAGCATTATGTGTTGCATCAGGAAATTCCTCATTACCTCGGATACCTTCCTGAGTCATCAGATTAGGATATGTACGACTGAACCCTGTAGGACGGTACTCATCATGTACATCAACCATCAAGCCATAATCAGCACATTTCTTGATCGCTTCATGCATCCATTTAGTCCATACTTGTGATCCCACCTGTACGAAACCAAATTTAATACCCGCTATCCCCCAAGACTTATACAACGGAAGAATCTCATCCAATTGCTGTTGTAATGCACGTTGATTAACATACAGGATAACTCCTATACCCCGTTCTTTAGCGTAAGCTACCACCTCTTTCAGGTTCAAAGCATTTATATCCGGATTTCTACGAGGGTCTAATGTCACTGTAGTAGCATCAGAAACCTTGTCATATTCAAATCCATACCATCCCGCATCAAAATGAATATATTGCAGATTGCGTTTCACGGCAAAATCGACCAAAGCTTTTCCTCCTTCTGTAGTCAATGTCACTTCACGCACCACTTTTCCGGGTTTTATCCATGAAGTATCCTTTATTTTACAAGAAGGGTTCAAATTCAGAATCAAATCATTATGTTCCAATATTTGTCCCGGTTTATCAGCACACATAATCACCCTCCAAGGAGTATGATAAGGAGCAATATCTTCTACGGGACCATACATAGCAGATTGAATCGTATTCTTTTTTTCTGTCGATAACTTGAATTTTGTACGCACATAGTCTACCACTTGCGCTTCAGCCAGACATACGTAAGGACCTTCAGGTAATGTCAAAAGCAACGGACGGTCTGATTCACCGGGCCATCCTTCCAATGGGAGAAATTCATAAGGAGTCTGAGCCCTGGATGTAAAGTAAGCTTTTGTTCCTTCCGGTAAAGTATATTCAGTAAATTCATCTGTGATCTTCAAATATTGTCCGCCGGGAAACCGATAACGGAATGCAATCCCTTCATTATACGCCCGTATATCCAAAACCAACTTGTCACGAGAATTCTGACGGTTAATGACTACCGACCAAGCTTTATACTGATCTTTTATGGTGCTACGTTCTCCATATACAGGATGCCAGACAGTATCCTGTTCGGCAGTTGTCATGTCACCTAATGACAAATGATCACGCCATATAGTATTAGCCTTAATACCCAATAAAGATGGTTTTATCGTTTCTTTAGCATTCCAATTCAAAGAATAATGCAAGTTCCCACCCTCATCACTTAAAGTAAACTGATACTTTTCATCCGGCGAGGACATCTTTATCTCTTTTGCCTGAAGGATGGATAAAGAAAATACCATCCATAATACACCTATATATAATCTTTTCATCATACTAACTATTTATACCTTGCAAAGTTATACATTTATAGCGTACTCTCTATTTTTTATGTCATTGACAGATTAAAAAACCGTCTTTACTATAGATCAACAAAAAAGGAAGAATACGCTATAAACTTATTATAATATTAAGATAATTCAATTACTCCCAACCCGGATTATTTCCTAATTCCTGACCGTTGGATAAAGTATTCAACCATGTAACAGGAATAGGACGAAGACCATATTTACTTTTAAAGGTAGCTTCACTTAATTGGGTCTGAATCAATCCACCTGTAATATTAGTGACATCCCAATTGTATTTCAAAACTCTTTCTGCCAATTTTCCTGTACGCTGCAGGTCATTCCACCGTGGTGCTTCTCCATAAAGTTCCAATGCTCTTTCATCCAATACATTGTCTAATGTAACAGTACCAACATATTCTTGCAGTCCACCTTCCGGAGCATTATTCATGGCACGTTTACGTATCTGATTTATATAGTATAAAGCATTAGAGTTATCTCCCATTTTAACAGCAGCCTCAGCAGCAATTAAGTAAGTTTCGGCCAATCGGAACAAATAAATATCACGAGTTCCATTTTCTACTGTTCCCGAACTGTTATAACGGGTATTACAATCTTTAAATTTCCAAACAGGAAGCCAAACACGTGATTTTGCATTAAAGCTTTGATAACCGGTTTTATAATAATCATCATTTCCAGCATCAGCATAAGAACCCTCAGGATAATTATAGAAAAAACGTCCACGATTATTAGCAGCCGCTTTTTCAGCATCTGTATATTGTTTATAACCACTCTCTCCGGGAACAGGGAAATAAATTACGGTATCACCCTTTGCCACATTTACCCCATTTGTACTCTCAAACCAATTTCTACCATAAGCACGTCCGTCTATAGAAGTAGCCGGGTCACCATTCAATGGACTCATAAAAGTAACTTCCGTACGTCTATCTTTCTTCCAATCAAATAATAAATAACTATATTTGGTTGGCATAACAGAAGCATAATCATTACAATAAATTGAAGAAAAGCCCAAATCAGTCCAACCTTCACGATAAACAAACAAATAGAATTCTGTCTGAATATTATTATTCCATCCTGCTCCGGCAGAAAAGTTAAGACTGAAAATAATTTCATCATTCTCTTCATTTGCCTGACGATGAACCATTGCATAATCATCCAATAATGTATGTCCGGAATTCTTAATTACATCTACAGCATCATCGTAAGCCTTTTTAAAATCATCAGCTTCTGCATAACTCTGATATCCTCGAGTCAAATAAACAAGAGAACGAAGATGTTTAGCAGCCGCTTTTGATACACGTCCATAATTCGCCGAAGTCTGCTTCATGGGAAGAGAAGAATCCATAACGTCCTGCAAATCTGCCAGAATTTGTCTGTAAAAATCAGATCCACTATCCAATTGCGAAGTTGTAGAAGGTGAGGTCGGTTCTTCCAAGATCAATGGAGCTTGCCCCCAATTTTTTACAATTTCAAAAAGATATAACGCCCGCAAGAACTTAGCTTCCGCAACCCGTTGGGCCAAGATTTCTTTATCAATACCATCAAAAATATCTTGATCCTTTGTAACTACCATAGCAGCACGACCAATAGCAGCATTTACATTTTTCAAAGACTCATATAATACCTTCCACTGATTATAGACAGTGCCATTATCATTGGTATAATCTACTGTATACTGATTTAAAGCATTGGTTGCTGTTCCGTCATTCTGAGTCCCCAAATCCGTACCAAGTTGGGTCAACAGAAAATAGTTGGTTGTATTATAAACAGATTTTAATGTGGAATAGGCTCCATTAATAAGAGACTCATATCCTTCAGCCGTAGCATAATATTCTTCAGCAGACTGGCTAGACCAATTTTTTTCATCCAGAAAAGACGAACATCCCGAAAGAGCAAACACAGATGCCAACAGGAAACCTTTAGTAAATATATTTTTTGCTTTCATACTATCCTAATTATTTGAATGATAAATTAATACCAAATATTACATTGCGAGTCATTGCATCCGATGTATTGATGCTGACATTCAACTGTTCAGGATCAACCACATCCTTTGCACAGAAAATAAATGGATTCTGAACTGTTGCATATAAACGCAAATTGCCTAATTTCATTTTCTCAAGAACCGATGGTTTAAAAGTATATCCCAAAGTAATATAAGAAATCTTAAGGAAATTACTGGAAAACATCGTATGTGACATTTCCGATTTTGCATTTCCCCATGATCCTGCCTTGCTTCGATAAGTACCCATGTTACTAGGCTGTGCAGAAGCATTGGTAGGATTTTCCGGAGTCCAATAATCTTTTCTTAAATTATTAAAATTGAGATTGTTGTTTTCCAATGCATACGAAACATAGAACTGATTTCTAGCTCTTGCCCCTGCTTGGAAAGCTGCTTGAAATGACAAATCAAATTCCTTATATGTAAATGTATTAGTCATACCACCTGTCCAATCCGGAGTACGTTTACCATCAATCACACGATCTTTATCGTCAATCACACCATCCTCATTCAAATCCAAAGGTTTATATTGACCAGGTTTACAACCATATTTAGCTGCTTCTTCAGCTTCATCCAGCTGCCATACTCCCAATGTCATCAAATTATAATTTATATCAATAGGCTGACCAATAATCCAAAGATTACTATAATCACCACTCATACCAGCTAAAGACAATCCACGGGAAGTCAAATTCTCCTTATACTGTAAATCTACAATTTTATTCTTATTATAGGCAAAATTCAAACTAGTTCTCCATGAAAAATCTTTAGTACGGATATTATCCGAATTAATATTTACCTCAAACCCTTCATTTCTAACAGACCCTACATTTGCTTTTACAGAAGAATAACCGGTAGTAACAGGTACTGTCTTATTCATAATCAAGTCTTCTGTCAAACGATTATAATATTCCACACTACCCGAAATCCGATTATTGAAAAATCCGAAGTCAAGACCTACATTATATTCTGTAGTACGTTCCCATCCCAAATCCAAATTCCGTAAATTATTGGGAACATATCCAATAGACTCACTAGAACCGAATGTATAATATTTGGCACCACTAATAGATCCTTGCGTCTGATACGCACTTACATTATCATTACCGGTCTGACCATAACTTAAACGTAACTTCAAATTACTCAACCAAGACAAGCTCTTCATAAATTCTTCTCCTGACACTCTCCATGCTACAGCTGCTGATGGAAAACTTCCCCACTTATTGCCTTCAGCTAATTTTGACGAACCATCAAAACGAATACTTGCTGTTACAAAATACTTGTCCTTATACACATAATTGGCACGTGCTAAATAAGACATCAAATTCGTTTTGGTAAAACCGGAAGAAGAAGTATTACTTGCCGATCCTCCTGCCAAATTATACCACAAAGAGTTATATGACAATCCATTACCAATTCCTTTTAACTTTTCATCTTGTGATTGCTGCATAGAGAACACTCCGGTCAAATCTACGCGATGATCCTTCAATTCAAAGTTATAATTTACAAGATTATCCCAAACCCAATCTACATAGCTATTTTTCGCATAATTACTGGTTGCCTTATTTTGCCCTTTATTAGCTTTAGTGTATTTACCTCTGTACTGGCCAATTTCTTCCAAATTTATATCCGGCGAGAAAGTGGTCTTCAAAGTCAATCCTTTAATTGGAGTTATTGCCAGATAAATGTTACTCAGCAAATTGTACTTTTTGGTTTTATTCAGTTCATTCTTCATGGTAGTTAACGCATTATACTGACCATTAGAATAAGCCCACATTTCTTCTCCTGTCACCAAATCAGTCGGATGATAAGTCGGACGCAGACGAAAAGCATCCTGTAACAAGTCAGAGTTACCCGTATCACGTACTGAATGGGTTCCATACATATTAATTCCAAATTTCATGTATTTGCTAGGTTCTACATCCACAACAGCACGCAGATTATAACGGGAATATTCTTGAGGCTCCAACATACCATCTTCAAAATAATATCCGGCAGATAAAGCATAAGTAGCCATCTCATTACCTCCGGTAGCCGATATAGTATGATTTGTCATAAAGGCCGGACTAGAAACAGCATCCACCCAATCAAAATAATTTCCATCTTGAATAGCCTTTAACTCTGATGCTGTGAAAATCTGACTATCATCCACATATTTATTATTATTTCCGGCTCTTTTAGCCTCTCGTGCCAATTGCACATATTCTTCACCAGACATCATATCGGGCATATTCGTATATTTCCTATATCCGGCATATCCACTATAATCTATTTTTACTTTACCTATCTTACCTCTTTTAGTAGTAACCATGACTACACCATTAGTAGCACGGGAACCATAGATTGCGGTAGATGATGCATCTTTCAAAATATCAATTTTTTCTATATCATCCGGATTCAGGTTAGATAAAGAAGCTCCTGGCACACCATCTACAACAATTAAGGGAGATGTACTTCCGCTAATTGTATTCAAACCACGAATCAGAATATTATATTCCCCTCCTGGTTTACTATTAGAACGTTGAATTTGCACACCTGGCAAAGCCCCTTGCATAGCTCCTACTGCATCCGTTCTACCACTTCTTATCAAATCCTGAGTAGAAACAGAAGCTACAGCACCTGTCAAATCCGATTTCTTTACCGAACCATAACCTACCACTACAACTTCGTCCAACAGCTCAGTATCTTCTTTTAGAACAATCTTGAAAGAACGGTTAGAACCAATATTCAATTCTTGAGTTTGAAAACCAACGTAAGATATCTGTAACTTATGAGAAGGAAAAACAGTCAAACTAAAATTACCATCCAAATCAGTTACAATACCGTTGGTAGTTCCTTTCTCCATTACTGTAGCACCTATTATCGGTTCTCCATTTGGATCAATAACTTGTCCCGTAATCTTCACCGTATTCTGCAATACTTCTTGATTAATCGGAGAGTACAACCCTGCACCTGTTTGCTCTGCAACCGCATTTCCTAACGGCAAACAAGACAATACCATAAGTAATAAAAATTTGTCTTTCTGTTTCATAGCATGTACTTAAAGTTTAATTTATTAAATCATTCTATTTTTCATTTTCTTTTTTTACTTATTAAACGAATCTAAAATAAAATACACTCAAAAGACAGAAAAAATATTTTCTATCACTCACATATTCACTGTCTCTTATACACATCTCCGAGCCCACGAGACCCT
>ERZ1694977.299-NODE-299-length-21170-cov-24.971489_pt1 | contig 21170 bp, 23 predicted proteins | sample MGYA00581609_ERZ1694977 | MGnify/ENA primary metagenome ERZ1694977 (study PRJEB42213, sample SAMN07424467) | human gut metagenome | biome: ENVO:00009003; feature: ENVO:2100002; material: ENVO:00002003 | host: Homo sapiens | place: USA | collected 2014 ... | reverse complement strand
GATGTGTATAAGAGACAGCAGTAGGTGCGCACCGCGTCGTAGGGATCGGCCGCGGGGGTGGGGGTGGGCTCCGGTGTGGCCGCGGCTACAGGGGTAGTGTCCGGGGACGGCTGGTTGGTTTTGTCCCCGCCGCAGGCGGCCAGGGGGAGCGTCAGGGCGCAGGCCAGCGCCAGGGCAACGGCTTTTGGCATGATATGGCTCATTGGTATGGTTCCTCCCACATAATATCTCTGTAGTTGTTATCTTACGACACCGGGCGGCAAAAGGAAACAACAAAAGGATGACAAAATCCTTACGATTTTATGTCACCCGGAAGGGGAATCCGGTGAACCAGCAGCATGGACGCGCCGCCGGTGACGGCCCCGGTGACCAGGGAGCAAAGCAGCAGGGGCGGCAGGTACACCAGCGGGGCCCGGCTGCCCAGTACTGCCATGGCGGCCAGAATCTGGCCGGTGTTGTGGGCGGCGGCCCCGGCGATGGACACCCCAAAGAGGGAGAGAAAGCTGCACCGCAGCAGCAGGGCCATGACGCCCAGGGCCAGCAGCCCGCCGGTGAGGGAGAAGGCCAGGGCCATCAGATTGCCCCCCAGCAGGGCGCCCAGAAGGCAGCGGGCGGCCAGAATCAGCAGGGCCTCCCGCCCGGACAGGCGGCAAAGGGCATAGACGGTGACCAGATTGGCCAGTCCCAGCCGCAGGCCGGGCAGGGGGAAGAGAATGGTCAGCGGAACCAGCCCCTCCGCCACCGAGAGGGCCAGCGCCAGGGCGGTAAGCACCGCGCAGCGGGTCAGCCGCCGCAGGGATGAGGACAAGGGGGAGCGCCTCCTTTCAGAATGAGAAAACAGCGGGAACTTTTCAGCCGCTGATTGCGTCAAACTCCTGGCTGCCGCTGCCGGACAGGGAGATCACCAGCTTGTCGGGCAGGCAGATGATCTGCTGTCCGGCCCGGCTGATCCACCCGGTGTGAACGCAGTCCTGGCTGGGACACGCACTCTCCGCGATGCGGATGCGCCCCGGCTCGGCCTGGATCGTCAGGGGATAGGGGGCCTCGTCCACCACCAGGGTGACGGGACCGGTGAGGGTGCTTAGCTCATACTCCGCGATGGTCTCACCCTCTAAGACGACGGAGGCGGTCAAAAAGTTGCTCTCCTCCGGCTGAAGAAAAAAAAGCAGCGCCACGGCAGCAGCGGCCACCAGCAGGGCCACCACGCCGTCCGGCAGCGTGGGCCGGCGGCGCTCAGCGGCGGGCGATCTCATAGGTATACCCCCTGTCTGCCCCGGCAAAGGTAAAAACGTCCTCCAGCCCCTCGGTTACCAGGAGCTCTCCCTGGTCGGTGCAAAGCACCAGCTCGAAGTCGTCCCGGCTCCGCCAGAAGTCCAGCGCCTCCTCCGGCCCCGCCACAAACAGGGCAGTGGAGAGGGCGTCGGCCAGCAGGTGGTCGGCGGAGACAACGGTGACAGACAGCAGGCCGGAATCCGCCGGATAGCCCGTCTCAGGGTCGATGATATGGTGGTAGCGCACCCCGTCCTCCTCGAAATAGCGCTCGTAGCCGCCGGAGGTGGAGAGGGTCACGTTAGTCAGGGCGAGGACGCACAGGTAGCTACTGGTGTCCCGGGGGTCCTTCACCGCCACCCGCCAGGGGGAGCCGTCCTCCTTGGCGCCGATGACCGTGACGTTGCCGCCCAGATCCAGCATGGCGGAGGTCCCTCCCGCATCCCGGATGGCCGCCTCGGCCTCCCGGGCCGCGAAGCCCTTGGCCACGGCGCCCAGATCCACCTCCATGCCAGCACGGGCCAGTGAGGCGGCAGAGGCTTCCGTGTCCACGGAGAGCTCCTCGCTGTCCACCAGGGCCATGGCGGCGGCCAGCGCATCCGGCGCGGGTACGTGCCGCTCCTCGGTGGTGAAGCCCCAGGCGTCCATCACCGGGGCGATGGTGATGTCAAAGTCGCCTGGGAGCTGCCGGGCGATTTCCTGGGAAAAGGCCAGCAGTTCCGCCACGTCGGGGTCCACCGCCACGACCGCGCCGTCCCCGGCGGCGGTGTTGAGCCGGGCGATCTGGCTGTCTGAGTCGGTGCGGGAGAGCAGGTCGTCCAGCCGCTCCACCGCTTCCCGGGCGGCCGCCACGGCCTGGGGTCCGCGGCGGCCGGACACCTGGACGGACATCACGGTGTCCATGGCGAAAAAGGTCTGCTCCGCCCCGGAGGCGCGGCAGCCGCTCAAGCACAGAAAAACACAGGCAAGGAGGAAAGAAATACGCTGTTTCATGGTATACTCCTAATAATCATGATGTTGATTAAGGACAGTTTACCACAGTTCCGCGCCGCTGGAAAGAGGAAAGGGATTCTTCACTTGCAATGCGGCGGATTTTCTGCTAGAATATAGAAGATTGATGACTCTGAGGCGCTCAGCCCCAGCGGAGGGGCACTTTTATAGAAACCGGGCGCCCGGCCACAGGAGATGGATACATGAACAAGAAAGAACAACAAGCCCAGCGCGCAAAGCAGGAAGACGTGGTTTTGAACAAGGTCCTCTGGTGGATCGTGGGGGCCGTGGTGTTGGAGGCGCTGCTTCTCCTTCTGAACAAGGTATATGCCAATTACACTGTCGAGCAGATTGAACTGGCCAAGTCCCTGCGGGATGTCTTTTCCGTGCTGATGATCGCCCTGCCCATCTGCTTTGTCGTTTTGCTGATCTGGGCGGTCGCGGCCCGCAAATCCGGCAAATTCACCCGCCTGTCCTCCGTGCTGGCCGGCGTGATGCTGGCCCTGGCGGTCTGCGCCGTGGTAATCCGCGTCTTTGACGAGAGCGGTATCCGGCTGCTGTATGTGGCTGTGCCCGCCGTGGCGGTGCTGGCGCTGATCTACTATCTCTACCAGCGGGAGTTCTTCTTTGCCGCCGTGCTCAGCGCCCTGGGCCTGCTGGGTGTGAAGGTGGTGCCCTACCACTTCGGCTTCCCGGCCATTGCCTATGGCTACGCCGTCGTCCTGGGCGTTGCCCTGGTGGGGGCCGCGGTGGTGTTCCGCGTGATGCAGGCCGCCGAGGGCAAGCTGCGCCTGAAGGGGAACTGGGTGGAGGTGCTGCCCAAGAGCGCCAACTACGCCCTGCTCTACGTCACCTGCGGCGTGGTGGCCGCGGTGGTGATCGCCGCGCTACTGCTGGGCGGGCTGGCCGTGCTGTACGGTGTGCTGGTGGCCTGGCTGCTGATCCTGGCGGTATACTATACCGTGCGCCTCATGTAATGATAAGCCCAAGAGACAAAGGGGCAAGCCGCCGGACGGCTTGCCCCTTCTTTTTTGACCGGAGGTATTGCAATGAATGAAAAAGAGGTGGGGGAGCTGCGCCGGCGGCTCCGCCCGGAGAAAAACAGTATTACCCACATCCGGGGGTGCTATGTCAACGAGATGGGGGAGAGCGTGGCCCAGTTTGACCAGTCTCTGGCCCTCATGACCCAGGAGGAGACCGAGACCCTGCTGGCCCTGCTGCGCCGCACCCTGTCGGGGACCCTGGGAAAGAACCTGCTGGACCTCTCCTTCGAGACCCGGCAGGTGGTGGAGGGGGAGGAGCACCGCCGGCTCATGCGCCTGCGGGACACCGCCCTGAAGGACGAGGAGGCGGTGGAGGAATTTTTCCAACTGGTGCGCCAGTCCCTTACCCTGGAGGGCAACTACCTGATCCTCCTGGTGTACGACCGCTACGACGTGCCCTACCGCGCCAAGGACGGGGAGCGGCAGGAGGACGCCGCCGAGGTGTACTCCTACCTGCTGTGCTCCATCTGCCCGGTGAAGCAGACCAAGCCCGCCCTGAGCTACCACGTGCGGGAGAACGAGTTTCACAACCGGCGGGCCGACTGGCTGGTGTCCCCGCCGGAGCTGGGCTTCCTCTTTCCCGCCTTTGATGACCGCAGCACCAACCTGTATAACGCCCTCTACTACACCAGGGACAGCGGCGAGAACCACCCGGAGCTGGTGGAGGCGGTGTTCCGGCGGGAGGCCCCCATGCCCGCCGCCGCGCAAAAGGAGACGTTCCAGACACTGTTGAGCGACACCCTGGCCGACGAGTGCAGCTGTGAGGTGGTACAGGCGGTCCACGACCAGCTCTGCGAGCTGGTGGAGGAGCACAGGGAGCGGAAGGAGGCGGAGCCCCTGACCCTCTCCAAAGGGGCGGTCAAGTGCGTCCTCAAGTCCTGCGGCGTGTCCGACTCCCATGTGGAGGAGTTCGCCCTCCGCTATGACGACGCCTTTGGCGCCGATATGGCCCTCAGCCCCCGCAATCTGGTGGAGAAGCAGATCGAGGTGTGTACTCCTGACGTGGTGATCAAGGTCAGCCCGGAGCGGAGCGATCTGGTGGACACACGGGTGATCGACGGGGTCAAGTACATCCTCATCCGCGCCGACGAGGGCGTGGAGGTCAATGGCGTCCCGGTTCATATCGCGGAATAGCGGAACGCCCCGCGCCTCTTTGGGAGGCGCGGGGCGTTTGGTATCTGCTCAGATCTCGCCGGCGGCCTTCTTGGGGGCCTTGGCAAACTCCTCGCCGTGGACGATGTACTTGGACACAGACTTGTAGACCAAGAAGGTGACAACAGAGTTGATACCAGCCTTGAGCAGATTGAACGGGAGAATGACGGTTACCAGCATGGCATCCACCATCTCAGTGGGGGCCCCCATATAAAATGGAGTAATGAAATGGTTGGCGATCATCATGCCTACGCCCATAGCAAATGTGCCCAGCAGCAAACCGATTATCGCACCGGTTCTGGTATGGAACTTCCGGTAGAGTGTACTGGCTACGGTGACCAGAATACCGGTGGCAATAACATGCATTAAAAATCCGTATATACCATCGCCGCCCAAAAAGAAAGCCTGAATAAACGAGGCCAGCACGGTCACAAGAATGCCCGCTACTGGGCCGAAGGCGAAAGCGGCGATCAGGATGGGGACATCGGCAGGATCATACTGGAGAAAGGGAGCGGCAGGGAAAAGGGGGAAGTGCACCAGCGTGATGAGCACAGCACCGATGGCGGTGAACATGGCTAATAGGGCCAGCTTCTTGACGCGGGCGGATTTGGCGGACATAATAAAACACTCCTCTTTGATTTGGTAACACCCGAAAGACGTATGCCTTCCAGGTGTTAAAATCAAAAGGAGCGTGCCCAATTTCAACACATCTTCTTTCATCCAGACTTCGCGCCCTGGGATATGCGCGTCACTGTCGGTCCCGGAGTTGCACCGGGTCTGCCGTTTCCGGCTCGCGGACTGTACCGCCGATCGGGATTTTCACCCTGCCCTGAAGACATCTCATTCAGTTGTTCCAATCCCTATTATACACACGAAGTGGAAAAATGCAAGCCCCAATTTAAAAAACAAATGTTCGATAAACATTGACTTGCCGTTCTGGATATACTACAATGGGAACAACATTCAGAGGACGGAGGGGCGGAATGAACCGAGAGACAACCTGCTGCTTTACCGGCCACAGGCCGGAGAAGCTGCCCTGGCGGGAGGACGAGGGGGATCCCAGGTGCCTGGAGCTGAAGGCCAGGCTGGCCGGGGCGGTGGAGGCCGCCTACGAAAAAGGGATGCGGCATTTCCTGTGCGGTATGGCCCGGGGAGCGGATTTTTACTGCTGCGAGGCGGCGCTGGCCCTGCGGGAGCGGCGCCCCGGCGTGACGGTGGAGGCGGTCATCCCCTGCGAGGAGCAGGCCGCCCGCTGGCGGGAGCGGGACCGGGGACGGTGGTTCTCCCTGGTGGAGCGCTGCGACAATGAGACCATGCTCCAGCACCACTACGACCGGGGGTGCATGCTCCGGCGGAATCGCTACCTGGTGGACCACTCGGCCATGCTGATTGCGGTGTACGACGGCATGCTGGGGGGGACCATGTATACCATCTCCTATGCCATGAAACGGGGGCTGGACGTGGTGACGCTGGACATTCCATAGGGCGGCCGGAGGCCGCCCCTTTTTTGAATTTATTTTCTGCAAATGCAAAATAATGCTTGACAGAGCTTTGCCCTGATCCTACAATGGAAACAGAAAGATTTGCAAATGCAGAAAAGGAGGAGCGGCCATGAAGTGGAATGGACGCTTGCCGGAGTCGGAGCTGGAACTCATGCTGGCGGTGTGGGAGGCCGGGGAGGAGGGGACCACGGCCCCCGGTATCTTGGCGCGGCTGGAGCGGCCCCTGACTGCCAGCGCCCTGCACAGCTACCTCAAGCGCCTGGAGGAAAAGGGCTTTCTGAGCTGCGGCAAGGAGGGAAAGACCAACCGTTACCGGGCCAGAGTGTCCTGGGCGGAGTATGAGCAGCAGGAGAGCCGGACGGTGCTGGACAGACTGTATGCGGGCTCCCTCCGGCGGTTTGCCGCCGCCCTCTACGACGGCGGGAGCCTGACGGAAGAGGAGGTGCGGGAGCTGGAGGAGTACCTCCGCACGCTGAGGCGGGAGGAGTAGGATGGAGTCGCTGTTTGTACGGGTGCTCACCCTGTCGCTGACGGGCTCGGCGGTGCTGCTGCCCCTCCTGCTGCTGGCGCCCCGCCTGCGGGGCCGCTATGCTGCGGGGACCCTTTCGGTGCTCTGGCTGGTACTGGCCCTGCGGATGGCCCTGCCCGTCCCGCTTTCCCTGCCGTGGACGGCGGTGACGGTGGATGTGTCCGCCCTCCCGTCTGTGACCCTGCCGGCCGCCCCCCGGGCGCCGGCAGAAGTGCCTGAGCCCGCCGGGCCGGAGAGCGTGGAACCGCCCCGGGCGGTAACCCCGGCAGCCGCGCCGGAGGGGAGGCCCCTGCCGCTCCTGGAGCTGGCCGCCTGGGTGTGGCTGGCCGGCGGGCTGGCCCTGGCGGGCTATCAGGGGGCGGCCTATCTCCTGGCGCGCCGCCGTCTGCTCCGGGGCGCGCAGCCGGGCACGGAGGAGGAGAGGGCCCAACTGGCGGCCCTGGCGGCGGAGCTGGGACTCCGCCGTACGCCCCGCCTGCTAAAGACAGAGGAGGCGGACGCCCCTCTGGTGGTGGGACTTGGGAGGCCGGTGCTTCTGCTGCCGGGCAGGCCCCTCCCGGCGGACGAGCGGGAGGTGGTGCTCCTCCACGAGCTGACCCACCTGCGGCGGCATGATCTGGCCCACAAGGCCCTGCTGTTTGTGCCCTGCGCAGTCCACTGGTTTAATCCCCTGGTGTGGTGGATGGCCCGGGAGGCGGGGCGCACCCTGGAGCTGTGCTGCGACGCCCGTGTGGTGCGGGGGAGGGACGAGGCGTTCCGCCGCCGCTACGGCGCCGCCCTCCTGCATCTGGCCGCAGGAGGGCGGGGGCCGGTCCTGTCCACCCGCTTCGGCGGGGGAGGACGGTTGCTGCGGGCGCGGCTGGCGAATCTGTTCCAGCACAGGCGAAGGGGGGCGGCGGCGGCCGGCCTCGTGCTGGCTGCCGTCCTGGCCGTCACCTCACTGGCGGCCTGTGAACAGCGGCTCCTCACGGCGGAGGAGGCCATGGACGCGCTGGAGGAGAGCATCGAGGTGCGGGAGTATGACATAGGTCCCGGCGAGTTGGAATACTGCATTTCCTTTCGCCTGCCGGAGCACAGCGGCCCGGAGGAGGAGTGGAACCTTCACATCGCCGGCCGGGCGGAGACAGAGGCGCTGGGGGGAATCAGCCTCCACTACTTTGACGGGGAGGACTGGACGGCGGAAAAGACCTATGGCATCTATCTGTCGCCGGGACAGGCGGCGGATCTCACCGAGCTGACCATGGAGGTGTGGCCGCCCCACGGCGGCCGGACAGGAACCTATGACGCCGCCCTGCACGGCAGGAGCATCGACCTGCGGGCCCTGCTCCGGGAGCACTTCTATGTGGACGCCAGGGGCTTTTCCCTGGCCCTGCCGGAGCCCTGGCCGGACCTCGGGGCGGTGCAGGCGCTGGACGGCGGCGGTTTGCTGCTCTATTGCCGGGCCCTGGGGCCGGAGTGCGGCGGCATCGCGCAGCTGCACATTGAGACGGAACCCCTGGAGGTGCTTACAGGCCGGGATACCCTGCTGGGCGGCCGGGAGGGCTGCTGGCTCTATCTCTATGGCCTCCAGGCCCCGCTGCCCAGCCTGCGGGAGGCGGGGGAGGGGGTACAGGAGCAGTACCATGCGCTGTATCAGGCCCTGTACGCCGACCCGGAGGAGCTGCTGTCCCTCTGGGCGGAGGGCTGACCACCGCCGGCAGCTCCCCGCGCCTCACCCCCGCAGAAGGCGGGCGAGTTCCTCCGCGGTAATGCCGCTCATATAGTGCTCCACATGGAGCGGGGCCAGGGCCTCCGCCAGTTGTGCGTCCAGGGGCAGGCCGGCCATGGCCGCCTCCAGCTCCTCCAGAGGCCCGCTGCCGAAAAAGTCGCCGTAGAACCGGACGGCCTGAATGCATCCCTGCTTCACACGCAGGTGGGCGGTGACCAGCCCGGCGGGAAACCTGGCCTCCCGCCGCATGTCATAAGGGGGTGAGAAGCCGTAGTTCCACGCCCATGTGGCATACTTCCCGTCCCGCAGCTTCTGTACGGCCAGCATGTCCTCTGTGGTCAGAGTATAGGGCTCCAGTGCTCCACCGGCCATGGCGCACGCCCGCAGCGCCGACTTGAAGTCCTCCATAGCGATGGGGGTGGGGGCGTGGGTGTTGATGGTGGTCACCCGGCTGCGCACCGACTTCACGGCCTTCGAGTCGAACTTGGCCTGCTTCACCCGCAGAGCGTCGGCCACGTCGGTCAGGTTGGAGTCCAGCATGATGCATCCGTGGTGGAGCAGGCGCCCGTGCTTGGCGTACTGGGAATTTCCGGAGAATTTCATGCCGCCGATGGTCAGATCGTTGCGGCCGGTGAATTCGGCGTGGACGCCGAAGCGGGCCAGGGCCTCCACCACAGGGCGGACAAAAATCTTGAAGTTGAGGCCAGGGGCGGTGTCCTGGTCCACGATAAAGGTAAAATTCAGGTTGCCTGTATCGTGGTACACCGCCCCGCCGCCGGACAGGCGCCGCACAACCCGAATCCCATGGGCATCCACAAAAGCCTGGTTAATCTCCTCGGCGGTGTTCTGATATTTGCCCACCACAATGGTGTTGCTGTTCTGCCAGAGCATAAAATAGGCCCTGCTCCGGTCCATCTGCTCAAAGACATATTCCTCCAGCGCCAGATTAAAATAGGGGTCCGTACCGGGCGGTTCGAGATAGATCATTGCGGCGCCTTCCTTTCTCCCGCGTTTCCCGCCGGACGCCATTAAAAAGGCCGGCAGGCTATGGTTAAGACTTTTTTCTACAGACTGCAAAAAAGAAGCACCTGCAAAGCAGGTGCTTCTTTTTTGAAACCGGACTTCAATCTGGATATTTTTGATATATCCGAGATCACTTCGCAATTTCTCAAAGGCACCACATGTCGCTTTATTGTAGCTGATCACTGCTGGAAAAGCAAATGTTATTCTGCGAATGCTCATCTCTTTGTTCAGAGCAGGCAGGAGTATTCAATTTTTGCGGTGGTCGCCGCACTCTTTTCCTGACATGCCCTCTCATTTGATCCGTTTCTGGATATCTTCCACAGATGGCAGTTGCTTTTCTAGTTCCTTCGGCAGGTTGTTGGTTATCTGGTACGCACTTACCCCAATCGGCTTGCTCATATCCTTGAGCGAATATTCTGCTACCAGGTCGTTTTTGCTTTTGCAGAGAAGTAAGCCAACAGAAGGAGCATCCTGTTCTTTTTTCAGGATGGCATCTACTGCAGAGAGGTAAAAATTGAGTTGGCCGGCATATTCGGGTTTGAATTCGCCGGTCTTTAATTCAATTACCACATAGCAGCGCAGATTCAGATTGTAGAACAGAAGATCAATATAAAAATCGTCACCGCCCACATTCAGGTGATACTGATTGCCCAGGAAAGCGAAGCCTGTCCCAAGCTCCAGCAGGAGCTTGGTCACGTCTCTGACCAAGGCATGCTCAATATCCCGTTCTACCATATCTTCCTTGAACGGGATAAAGTCAAAAATATACGGATCCTTCATCGTCTGTACAGCCAACTCACTTTGAGGAGAAGGAAGCCGGTTTTCAAAGTTGGACACCTTGTTTGCCAGCACTTGCCGTTGATACAACCTGTTCTCGATCTGATGAATTAAAACTGCTCTGGACCATCCGTTCCTTTGGCACGCATCTATATACCAGAGACGTTCTTCGGGATCAGAAATCCTGTCCAGCAATATGATATTGTGTCCCCAAGGAATTTGTGCAACAGCTTGTTGCACAAATTCCTGATCCGGATAGGTCTGGGCGAATTTTGCCATATACTTCAGATTTCGCACGGAATACCCCTTGCTGCCTGGGAATTCCATCCGGATATCTGCAGCCAGGTTTTCAATGAATTTATTACCCCAGATTTTGTGCTCATTGATTATATGGCCAATACGGTGATAGAGAAGAATCAGGGTCGTGTTAACATGGACGGCCGCATGATATTGGGCTGATTTAATTTCCTGCCTTACAAGATCAACGGTAGCGAGATACTCGCTTGAGTTCATCAGCACGAGGTCTTTCCCCCCTTCTTCAGCAAGTCATCCAGCAGCCCCTGGCACCCCACCAGCACATCCCGCCAGGTGGTGTCGAAGTCGCCGGTGTACCACGGATCGGCCACCTCCTGTTCCGGGTGGCCAGCATATTCCATCAGGAGGTACATCTTGTCGCTGAAGTCGCCGCCGCAGATGCGGTACATGTTTCGGAGGTTGGCTTTGTCCATCCCAATAAGCAGGTCGTACTCCTCGTAGTCGCGGTTGCGGAGCTGACGGGCGGCGTGTCCGTCGCAGGGGATGCCGTGTTCCGCCAGCTTCCGCCGGGCCGGGGGATAGACCGGGTTGCCGATCTCCTCCCGGCTGGTGGCCGCCGAGGCGATCTGGAACCGGTCCTCCAGTCCCGCCTTTTTCACCAAGTCCTTCATCACATACTCGGCCATTGGGCTCCGACAAATATTTCCATGACACACAAAAATGATCTTCTTCATGCTCCAGACACCCCACTGATACTGTGTTGCTCTCAGTATAACAGGTATTGTCCGGTTCGTCGAGTCCTTCCCGCAGCCATGCTCCGGCTTGGATCTGTTCCAGCAGCTCCACCTTTGTCCAGTGGTGCCCCAGAGCGGCCCGGAGATACCAGGTGCGCTCGTCAAAGCTCTCACAGCCTTCTAGGATGGCCATGTTTTGTGTCCAGCCCAGCTTCAGGGCCAGCGCCCTCAGCTCTGAATTGTCGGCATAGGCGCGGTAAAATTCCCGCATCCGCCGCAGGTTTCGCGGGGAGAATCCTCTATCCCCAGGGTAGTTTGCCTGGAGATACTCGGCGGCCATGACCGCCGCGCCCTTCTCCGGGCGGGCACAGACGGCCCTGCCAATCTCGAAGTACAGCTCCATCTGGGGCAGTCCAGCGGCCATGAGCTGATCCAGTGTCCCATACATAGCGCTGTAATCTGCGGGTTTCCGGGTATTCATGCGCTTCTCCTTTCTGGCGCCCCGCGCCTGATTTGATCGCAAAAGGGAGCAGGGCGTCTGATGCGCCGTGCTCCCTTTTGTGGTCAACTACATAAGTGTTTGGAAGATGTCGCTCTCCAGAGTCACCACATCTTCCAGTGAAATCTCTGTCCCGTCTGTCAAAACCAGAATCCGCTCCAGTTCTCTGAGCTTTTTCAGTCGGCCGGTGGTGGTCAGGTAAGCCCCGCCGTCCTTCTTTTCGTCCCGCTGGAACCAAGTGACGGTGAGCTCTGGCCGCTCGTCCATGTGCTCCAGCAGCACGGCCTGCCTCCGGTCCAGCTCTGCCTTGGTGTCCTCATCCAACTCTATCTTCTGCTCCGTCAGCCGGGCGGTCTCCGCGATGGCAGCCCCGTGGCCGCTCAGGGCGGCAAAGGGGCTGAAAATCGCGGCCCGGTCGCGGATGGGCATCCGTGGGTGTCGCTTAGAGGTGGGATGCGGGAGGCTTATGATGTCGTCGTATGGCCCGCTCACGCTTGATGCCCTCCGATCGTTTGGTTGCGCTCTTTGGCCGTCGCGCCATCCTCCAGGTTCATCCCCTTGAGGATGGCGTTCTTGCCGTACCGCTTCTTGATGCCCAGCATGGCCTCCTGGAGCTTCCGCTCCCGGGCGTGGGCAGCCTCATCCGCCTGCTCCCGCGCCTCTCTGGCGGAGTAATCGGTGAACAGGTCCATCTGCTCCGCCTCGTGCCCATTGGGGGCCTCCGCCTCATCCAGCAGCTTGTTGGCGCTGATGCTTAAGCGGCGGATCAGCAGGTTTTTGTCCGCAATCCGATCGTAGAGGGCCGCCGCCGCTTTCTGCAAGTCATTGGCTGACGAGGTGTATGGGAAATTCTCCGTACCCACGGCGTGCTTGGGGATGCTCCGCCCGTAGCGGTCAGTGGCTACCGGGCCGTGGTAGTTCTGACGGCGGCCCGGGTCGTCCAGGTTCTCCCGGTCATAGCCCACGGTGAGCACCAGCTGGTTGGTCACCAGGCCCTTGTCCACCAGCTCCAAGGCCAGGGCGTCCGCCATCTCCCGCACCACCAGCCGGGCCTTGTCAAAGTGATAGGGGTACTGGAGCACCTGGCCGGAGACGATGCTTTTGTTCTCCGGCTTGTACGCCTTCACGTCTGCGATGGTGCAGGGCTCCCAGCCCCAGGCGTGGTCGATCAAAATCTCCGCGTTGACCCCGAACAGCTTGTAGAGCAGTTCCTCATTGTGGTAATCTGTGGGCTTGCCAATGGAGCACCGAGCGATGTCCCCCATGGTGTACAGGCCGTTGGCCTCCAGCTTGCCCGCGTAGCCCTTGCCCACCCGCCAGAAGTCCGTCAGGGGCCGGTGCGCCCAGAGCAGGCGGCGGTAGCTCTCCTCCGTGAGCTTGGCGATACGGACGCCGTGCCGGTCTGCCTGGATATGCTTGGACACAATGTCCATGGCAATCTTGGCCAGATACAGATTGCTCCCCATCCCAGCTGCAGCGGTAATGCCGGTAGTCCTCAGAATATCCAGTAGGATGGTCTGAGTCAACTCCCGGGCCGTCATCTTGTAGGTATCCAGGTAGTTGGTCACGTCCATGAACACCTCGTCGATGCTGTAGGGGAAGATGTCCTCCGGCGCAATGTATTTCAGGTAGACCCTGTAAATCTTTGTGCTCCAGTCGATATAGTGGGCCATCCGGGGCGGGGCGACCAGGTAATCAAGCGCCAGGGAGGGGTTGTTCCGCACCTCTGGGTCGTGCCAAGAAGCACCGGTGAACCGCCGGTCTGGGGCACTCCGCTGCCGCCGGAGGTTGACCTCTTTGACCTTCTGCACCACCTCGAAGAGCCTGGCCCGGCCTGAAATGCTGTAGGCCTTCAGGGAAGGGGTTACGGCCAGACAGATGGTCTTGTCCGTCCGCCGCTTGTCCGCCACTACCAGGTTGGTGGTCATGGGATCCAGCCCCCGCTCCACACACTCCACCGAGGCGTAAAAGCTCTTCAAATCGCAGCAAATGTAGCACTTTTCCTTCACGCCCCGGTCATCTCCTTTCCATCTTAGTATATCACGGGCGCTGTCCAATTATCGGGTTCAGCCCAGCACGGCGTCCAATTCTTCCTGTGTGGCCTCCGGGAAATTCCTCCAGATCTGTTCATCGGTCAGGGCTTTGGACTCCGCCGGAGCCACAGAGTAGGCGGATGAGCCGTGGTCATAGCCCCACAGGGCCTCCGGGGTGGAGTAGACGGAGATATGCCAGCCGTAGGGGAAGCCCTTCTTGTTGGCCCGCCGGCGGAAATCCCGAATGAGCAGATAGCTGCCCATCTGCAGGTCAGTCACCGTGCCCTCGAAGTTCTTCTCCCCGCCCTTGCCGAATCCGGCTTGTCGCTTGAGTTCAAAGAAGAACCTCTCGTCTTTGGTCAATAATCCGCTTCTGCCGCATGGTGGCCAGCTCCTCGTCCCAGCGGCTGTCAAAGTCGTAGCCGTCTCTCCGCCAGTTGGCGAAGTGGGGAAACCACGCCCTGGAGATAAAGCCCGCCTTGCCGTCGAAGAGCTTGCCGTAGACCACCCCGCCGCTGTGGGCGATCAGCCGCCGCCACTCCCAGGGATCCTGTTCCTCGTCCCCCGTCCACCAATAGAGGTCGGAGGTGTTCTCCTCCGCGGAGAAGCCGTCTACCTCGTTTTTGAACAGGGGCAGGAAGCCCACCTCGTCAATCCAGCCGATGAGCTCCTCCCAGTTCTGGATGCGGCTGGGTTCACCCCAGTCCAGCCCCCGCATGATCCACGCGCCGTCCTCGATCGCCATCGTACCGACTCCCCGGAGTTCTTCAAGCCAATTATAGCACATTCGTTCTATCTGCTCCATAGTGGTGAGATATTTTCTTGGACAGAAAGCCGCAAAGGAAAAGGCGGCGGAACCGCCGCCCTTTCCCTTACAGCCTTCTCTATAAAATCTGCACGATTTGCTCCCACAGGAGAATGTGCTTGGTATCAATGGCTTTGTTGCCGTGGTAGTGGCCGAACAGCCAGTAGTGGTATTGTGCCCGCTCTTTGACCTCCTGGAGGAAGTCCGTCAGGTGATCCGCCACATTGTGCCGAGAGAACTGGAGGGCGATGCTGGTGGGGGCGCAGTGGGTGAGGATGTAGTCCACCGCCCAACCGTGGGCGTCCAGGTTTTTACGCGCCTCCGCATACTCCTCATCCGAGGGCAGTTCCTCCCTCCACCAGGACAGGTGGTCAATGCGGAATCGGGTGTGCTCTTTCTGCTTCAATGTCAGGTATTTCCGCTCAAAGTTGGGGTCATCCAGGCTGAGGATGCCGTCCTCGATATCGTGGGAGGCTGCCCCGCCCATGGTGAAGAAGGTGCGGCCAGCCAGCTCAAATACCTGCCCCCGCATCAGGTGGAGCACGTGAGGCCGGATGGGCTGCACTTTGCCGCCGTGCCAGAGTTCCATCGGGTATCGGGCCAGGGCGTCATAGTTTTCATGGTTACCCGAGACGAAGGCCACCGTGAAGGGCAGCCCTTCCAGCCAGTCCAGGGCCTCGTCATCCCGCTCATTCCCAAACCACACGCCGCTGAAGTCTCCCAGCTGGAGCACTACATCCTCCTTGGTGAGTTCCCCGCCCTCCGGGAAGTATTCCGGGCGGAACCACTCAAAATTCCCGTGGGTGTCGCCTGTAGCGAAGATCTTCATGCCGTGATACATCTCCTTTTCGGCTGGTTGACCGCCTGCTCGATCTCCCGGCCATCCCGGAAGGTCACTCGGATCTTCTCCCGGGAGAGCACCGTCACCTTCTCCAGCAGCTGGTGGATGACCTCCTCGTCCCACTCTGTCATCGCCGCCGTCATATGCTCCATGGCGGCCGAGACCGCCCGCAGACGGTTCTGTACCCGCCCCTGCTCCTGGCAGGCCTCCTCCAGTCTGGCCTTTTGCTCCCTGAGTCGGGCGGTAGACTCGGACAGCTTCCGGAACCGCCCCGTATAGTCCTCTGCCGGGTTGGCTGACGCCTCAGCCAGCAGGCTGTTGAACTGGCTGCTCAGTTCCTCCAGGGCCCGGTCGATGTCCGCCAGGCTCATGCTTTCACCCAGCACCGGGGCCAACTCCCACTCCATGACGGCGGTGAGCTGCCGGGCCAGGGTGTCGCGATCCAGCATGACGGCATTGACTGCGGCCAGGATGGCCTGCTGGAGCGGTTCCTCGTCCAGGGTGGGGGACTGGATACAGAACTTCTTCCCATAGTCCAGGCGGCTGACACACCGCCACACGGGGCGCTTGATTCCGCGCTGGGTCCACACGCACCGCCGGTAGGCCGTCCCGCACTCCCCGCAGAACAGCAGGTTGCTGAGAACATGCTTGCCGCTGTACTTGCCCCGGCCGGTGGGGGTGCTCTTTCGCGTGGCGCCCGCCTTGGCGCTCCGCCGGGCCATTTCCAGCTGGACGGCGTCGAAGGTCTCCCGGCTGACGATGCCCTCATGGTGGTTTTGAATCAGGTATTTGGGCAGCTGTCCGGTATTGGGGATCACCTTCTTGCTGATGCAGTCCTGGATGAAGGTCTTCTGGAGCAGGACATCCCCGCAGTATTTTTCGTTGGTCAGGATGCTCCGGATATGGGATGCCATCCACTCTGTTTTTCCGGAGACCGTGGGGATTTCCCGGCCTTCCAGGGCCGCTTTGATCTCCCGGACGCTGTCCCCAGCCAAGTAGCGGTCGTAGATGAAGCGGACGGTCTCCGCCTGCTCTGGGACGATAGCGGGTTTTCCATCCGGCCCCTTCTCGTAGCCCAGCAGATTCTTGTAGTTTATGGTGACATGGCCGGATCGCATAGCCTGCTGCTTGCCCCAGCGCACCCGGCTGCTGGTGCTCTCGCTCTCGGCCTGGGCGAAGGCCCCGTGTAGGGTGATGAGGAACTCGCTCTCCGGGTAGATGGAGTTGATGTTCTGTTCCTCGAAGATGACTGGTATACCTAGGCTCCGCAGCTCCCGGGTGAAGTTGAGGGTATCCACGGTATTGCGGGCGAAGCGGGAGACGGATTTAGCCAGAATCATGTCGATCTTCCCCTGCCTGCACTGGCGGATCATCCGCAGGAACTCCTTCCGCTTACAGGTGGAGGTGCCGGTGATGCCCTCGTCCGCGAACACCCCGGCCATGGTCCAGCCCGGTTCCTTCATGATCTTCTCGGTGTAGTAGGAGAGCTGATTTTCATAGCTAGAGAGCTGCTCCTCGCTGTCCGTGGACACCCGGCAGTAGGCCGCCACCCGCAGGTGGCGCTTCTTCTCCTGTTCCTGGGGTGTCTCCACTTTGGCTGGGATGACGATGACGTTGGGCGCGGTATCGTTCATGTGCAATTTCCTCCTTCCAAGGTCTGGTTATTTTTCAGCAGGACGGCAACCGTCCCGTTGCTGACGGTGATGCCTCGGACGCTCTCGTGGAGCAGTTCCTGCTCCAGTTCTGCCATGGGTGCCCGTCCCTGGAACAGCCTCCGAAGTCGACGGGTTTCATACTCCTCCGGCCCGATGGCGTCCAGTTGGAGGGCGGCCAGCCGGAAGGCCAGGTTCTTTGCCTGGGCCTCATCCACCGGCGGGCGGTGCAGGAGCTCGTCCAGTTCTCGGCGCAGCTTCTCTACTTCTGACGGCGGCTTGGCCTCTAGGACTGGGCAGGCAATGAGCTCTGGGCGCTGGATCAGGCGGTTCAGGAGACCCCGTACCTGCCGTTCCACCCAGGCCGGCGGGCTGCCGCCGCACAGCTTCCGCAGTTCCTTCTGGGCTGGGCTCTTTTGGCAGGGCGTTGTCCGCTCCTGCCGTTGTGCCTGCACCATGTGGAACTGCCCCTCTGGGATGATGGACGGGAATCCACCCTCGCCGGTGTACCGGCGGTCCGCCAGAATACGGGCGGCCATGTTCTTGTTCCAGGGCTTGTCCCCGTCATAGGGGATGCCTCTCTCCCGGAGCTTGTCTACCAGGGCGTTGTAGCTGGCCCCGGCCAGGTAGTGGTCGTAGATCCAGCGCACTGTCTCCGCCTCTGCCGGGTGGAGCACGATCTCCCCAAACTCCATTTTGTAGCCGAAGGGCCTTTTCCGGTTGCTCCCCATCACCGCACTGTCCTTTCGATAGGCTCTGTCAGTTCCAGGCCGTTGACCAGCCGGAACCGCAGGCGGTCATTGCTCCCCACGATGATCTTGTCCACGGGCTCGCGGAACAGCTCCCCATCGAAGGCGTCCAGGAAGTCCGGCCCGGCCTCCAGGGCTTCGATCAGCTCCTGGGTCCGCTGGATCGTCTGATCCTCCTCGGACTCCAGGAAGCGTTCCTTCTCCAGCTTTGCGGCGCGGAGTTGTTCCGCCAGCTCGTTCCGGCGGGAGATAAAAATATCAGGGTCAACAAGCCCTTGCTGTTTGAGCTGGGCCAACAGTCGATCCTGACGGGTGACGTTTGCAATTTTCTGGTTGAGTGCCACGATGTCCAGGCTCCAGAGCAGCTTACCCTTCCGGGCGTTCTGGAGATCTGCGAGCAGTTGGGTGAGGATAGGCACTCCCTGGTGACGGAGCTTATAGTACAGGTGGAGCACTGCTGATACTGCCGCTTCCTCAGCAATGGGCGGGAGGTCGCACAACTCCGTGGATTCTTCATGTCCACGACATGCCATGTACCATTTCCTGTTTATACATTTAGGGCGGAGCGCCTTCCCACAGCAGCCACAATATAGCCAGCCATTGGCAAGGGGACGTTGGCCTGCGATTCCGGGCACCTGGCTGTCCCCGCGCCTCCGACGCAATTCCTGTGCTTTATTAAACACCTCTTGGGAAATCGCTGCCTCGTTGATCCCTTCCACAAAGTACATGGGCTTTTGGCCATGATTATACTTAATTTTGCGTGGCAGGGTATCCGTCGTATACCGTTTCCGCAGAAAGGCGTTGCCGCTGTACCGCTCATTGGTGAGGATGTAGTCAATCCGCTGTGGCTTCCAGGGTTTTCCTTCAGAGAACAGGTTCAGCGCCGCTGCGATATCCCCCGCCGTCTTGCCGGACAGGTACGCTTCGTAGATATACCGGATGATTGGCACCTGCTCGGGGATCAGTTCCAGCTTCCCTTTGACCAGGCGGTATCCGAAGGGTGCGGTGCAGGTGTTGTACTTTCCCGCCCTCATCCGCATGTCGATGCTCCACCGGAGGTTGTCTGCGATGTTTTCGCTCTCCTTTTGGTCCATCATGGCGAAGATGGCGGGGAGAAACTCACCGGCCAGTTCAGAGGTGTCGATATACTGTTCCTCGAAGCATACCCCGACCCCCAGGGCCTTCAGCTCCCGGACGGTCTCCAGACACTCCTTGGCGTTCCGGGCAAACCGAGAGGAGGACTTCACCAGGATCTTGTCCACCCGGCCCCGCCGGCAGTCCGCCAAGAGCCGTTGGAAGTCGTCACGCTTCTCCGCTGAGGTGCCAGTGATGCCCTTGTCCGCGTACACGTCCACGAACTCCCACTCCGGGTTGTCGGTGATGAGCTCCGTGTAGTGGGCGTTCTGGGCTGCAAAAGAGTTGAGCTGATCCTCCGAGTTGGAACTTACCCGGGCGTAGGCCGCTACCCGCAGCTTCCGGCCTCTGACCGTGTCGCTGGGCGGGATGGTAATCACCTGGGGCGCACCGTTCAGCGCCAGGGAACCGCTGGTTTTCTTCTGCTCGTCCACGAAATCGCCTCCCTATATAGTCTTAGTTATTCTCAGTGATACTCTCGTTTTCGCAGGATTACACAAGTTCATACAGAGCAGGATACAGACAGGAACAGCATCAAGTGCAGGTTCCTACGAAAAATGGGTGCAGCAAAGCCAGCGTCCAGTGGTTTCTGGATGACAGGCCATACGGTAAACCACATCTTTTGCAGCAGCAAACCTCCCATTTCTATCAGGGTCGTTGCCCTATATTCCTTCGTCCTGCTTGCCTGCAAAGTGGTGTCAGTCATTCTCCTGTACCGAGTCTAAGCTCTAATGGCGATTTACATTGACCAACTACCGGCTCTGTATTTTTGTGTAATCAATTGGAACGGAAGCTCTGTAAGTCTCTCCGCAACGCAACAGGGAGACACTTCCTGTAAGTGAGTTACGCAGCCTTCAGCGGCTGGTTTCTGCGGATGTCAGCAAGCATTTTCTCGGCGCTGTATGCACAGCCCTTTGTGGCTACTGCGTAGAACACCCGAAGCAGCTTGCAGCATATCGCAATGATTGACTGCATTTTCTTCAGTGGGTTTTCTGCCCTCGTTGTGAGGTAATGGTGGAGTTTTTGAAACTCCTCGTTTCTCGCCACCAGCGGCATCACTGCCCGGAACAGGATTGCTCGTAGATGCGCTCTCCCTCGCCGGCTGATTTCCGTCTGGCCTTTATGTTTACCAGAACTGTTTTCAGTGATGGCGAGTCCTGCCAGTTTCTGAAGTTGGCGTGGGGATGAGAAGCGCCGGAGGTCTCCAACTTCAGCAAAGATGCCAGCGACAGTGATGAGACCAATCCCTTTGATTTTAAGAAGTTCTTCCACCTCTGGGATTTGCCTGCACAGGCTTTCCACAACCTTCATGATACGCTCATACTGCTGAAGTTTAGCGTCATAGTCCTCCAGCAGAATTTGCAGCTCCATGCGGGCCGCTTCAATACCCGTTGTGCATCCAACGCTGTTTTGGGCCGCTTCAAAGGCCCTTTGAGCCCTTTTAAGGCCAACACAACGTAGTTTCATCTGTCGCCATATCTGGTTAATTCCATCTACGCCTAAAGCGACCAAATCGGAGGGAAGCGGTGCTGCATGAAGCAGCGCCATACTTCCAATACCCTCAAATTCCCCAAACACAGTTTTGTGCTCTGGAAAGTAGATTTTTAGCCAACGCTGGATTTGATTCTGCACTGAAGTGAGCTCTTTCTGTACTCTCCAGCGGCAGTTCATGGCGACTCGCAGTTCCGCATACAGCCCTTATGGGATGTATGGGAGTACATAGCGCCCTTCCAGCACCAACTTTGCGATTGTCTTTGGATCCTTCTTGTCGCTCTTGCTGGGATGTCCATCGTCTAGTTCTTTGCTGCGCTTCACATGGTATGGATTGACCAGCACCATCTTCATACTGCCCCCTTGCAGATACGCCGCCAGAGTGAACCAGTAGTGTCCCGTTGGCTCAAGCCCCACCATGATTCTGCCCTTCTTCTGTTCTGCTGCCAACTCAGATGCCCAGCACAGAAAGTAGTGAAAGCCTTCTGCGCTGTTCTCAAACTTGACTGCCTTACTCAGTTCAAGGCCGCGCCAGTCGAACGCTCTTGCCCAATGGGTATCGCTGGCAATATCCACTCCAATGACCATTGTTGTCTCTGTGACTTGACGGATTTTCTCGTTCTGTGCTACACTCATCTCGGACATTCCTTTCAATGGTTGATTCAATTAGGGCGCTTGACCCTGCATGTTTACCATTGTACGGAATGTCCTTTTTCTGTTCAAATGCCGGATTTTCTCATATTACAGGAATCTCCTGTCAGCAACACACAATACCAGCACATCCGCAAAATATCCATATCCAAACGCAACAAAAATCAGGGGGAAAATATGACGTCCGCCCCGGTCTCTACACGGAGCCGGGCCGCGATCCTCCCGGCCTCCTTCCGACTAACAAGGCCGGCATTCTGGAGGTGATGAAGGAGGTTCATCATCCCGATATAGTTAATGTTGTGGTTCATTTCATATCTCCATTTTCAAATGGGG